>Ga0129336_10000557_pt1 | contig 21890 bp, 19 predicted proteins | sample CPB6_02_DNA_FD_96878 | JGI IMG/M metagenome (GOLD analysis project Ga0129336, IMG submission 96878) | Freshwater to marine salinity gradient microbial communities from Chesapeake Bay, USA - CPBay_Sum_0.6_0.2_DNA | ecosystem: Environmental > Aquatic > Marine > Coastal | place: USA: Chesapeake... | reverse complement strand
GACGGGCTGCGGACACGGTGCGCGAGCTCGCGCTGGCCTTGGGCGGGGGTTATTACGTGAGCGACTGGACGCGCAATCACGCCAACTTTTTTCAATCGATCGAACTCACCAAGGGCATGATGTTCGTCATTTTATTGATCATCGTCGGTGTCGCTGCATTCAACATCGTCTCGACGCTGGTCATGATCGTCAAGGAAAAACAGGGTGACATCGCCTTGCTGCGCACCTTGGGTGCGTCGCGCGCCGACATCCTGCGTACCTTCGCCATCCAGGGCGTGCTGATCGGCCTCGTGGGGACGCTGGCGGGGGCGTTGCTCGGCATCGGTCTCGCCGATCGGATCGAGTCGATCGTGCGCGGCATAGAAGGGCTGTTCGGCGTACAGTTCATGGATGCCAAGGTGTATTTCATGACCGATCTGCCTGCGGTGGTGGAGTGGGGCGATGTGGCGCGGGTCTGTGGCGTTGCGTTTGCGCTCTGCGCCGTGGCGACGCTCTATCCTGCGTGGCGTGCGGCACGAACCGAACCGGCGGAGGCCTTGCGTCATGAGTGAATTTTCTGCCGAGCTCGTGCTCGAGGCGCAGGGGCTGGTGCGCGAATTCCGCGAGGGCCAGGGCAGCTTGCGCGTGCTCGATGAGCTCGAGCTGAAGCTCGCGCGCGGCGAGTGCGTGGCGATCGTCGGGGCGTCGGGCTCGGGCAAGACGACGCTGCTGCAAATTTTGGGTGGACTCGACCGACCGACCGCCGGGCACGTGCGCATCGCGGGTCGCGAGCTGCACGCGCTAGATGAAACGGAGCGTGGCGCACTGCGTAATCGCAGCATCGGCTTCATCTATCAGTTCCATCACTTGTTGCCGGAATTCAGTGCACTCGAGAACGTGGCCATGCCGCTGCTCGTGCGCCGCATGCCGACCGCAGAGGCCAAGGCCAAGGCGCAGGCCTTGCTCGAGCAAGTGGGGCTTGCCGAGCGGCTGACTCATCGGCCGCATCAGCTCTCGGGGGGCGAGCGACAGCGGGCGGCGGTGGCGCGCGCGCTCGTCACGGAGCCCGCGCTGGTGTTTGCCGATGAGCCGACCGGTAATCTCGATGGTCGTAATGCCGAGCAAGTTTTCGAATTGATGCTGCGACTCAATCGCGAGCGTCACACCACGCTCGTGATCGTCACCCACGACCTGCGCCTTGCGGCGCGCATGGATCGCGTGCTGACCTTGAGCGAAGGTCGACTGGTCGGCTGAGCGGCGAATCGGGGCGTTTATGCCCGGTTCAGGGCTTGGTGCGGCCGCTGCGCCTGCGGTATTTCTGCTGCACCCGCCACCGCCAGATCCGATCGAGCGCAATCCAGCCCACGAAGCCGGCCACGGCTCCGCAGACTACGCAACCCAGCAAAAAGGCCTGCCACATCGGTCCAAGACCGTTCTGCAGCCAGTCCCAGCTGAGTTCGAAGCGGAACTGCCCCGGTGTCTCGCCGAGCAGCGTCCGACCCGTCAGATAAGCGAGGTAATAGATCGGCACCACGGTCACCGGGTTCACGATGAACACCGTGCCGATCAGCGTCGGCACGTTCAGTCGCAGGAGCATCGCCAGCATGAACGCGACCGGAATGTGCACGGGCAGTGGCACGAAGCAGATCGACAGTCCGACCCCGAACGCGCCCGTGATGCTGCGTCGCTGCAGCGACCACAGACGCGGGTCGACGAACACGTGGGCGAAGGGTCGCAGATACCACGCATCGCGCAGCGTCTGCGCCCGTCGACCGAGTTGACGAATGATGTCGCGGAGCATTTCGGGGCGTCACTCTAGCAGCACAGTCGTCGGACTGGCGACTCTCTTCGGCACTTTGCTCGCGCTGTACGGGCCACTGCGTCCCCATCTGCAAATCTTCGTCGCACTCACGCTGACGTCGACGCTGGCATTGCTCTTGCCGCTGGTACTGCGTGTTTTCTTTGGCCACGCGTTGCAGCACTCGCGGGGTGTACTGCTGACGCTGGGTGTGACGTCGATCGCAGCCTTGGTGACCTTGCTCGTCGCCCTTGATCAGCTCGCGCAGCGTTGGTCGCCTGCCGATGAGGGTGCACGCATCATCGCCGACGTGGTGGTCGACTCGCTCAGCGAGCGCCGCGGACTCGCGCTCGAGTTCGATGCACTCGCTCAGGTCGAATCACCGCAACGACTGCAGCGCGAGCTGCGCTTGCGAATCACGTGGCGCGAACCGCCTGCTGCGCTGCCACGCGCCGGCGAGCGCTGGCGTCTGCTGCTGCAGGTGTCGGCACCGCGGGCCAACAGCAATCCTGGCGGCTTCGACGAGCAGCGCGAGTTCTTCCGCGATCGATTGCAGGGGCGGGCGACGGTATTGCCGTCCACCCTCAATGAACGTTTGGCGATGGCGCCGGGCGGTTTGCTCGGGCTACGCGAGCGACTCGCGTTCGCGGTGCGCGAAGCCGTGGTCGATCGCGATGCGGCGGCGCTCTTTGCAGGGCTGGCAGTCGGTGCCACGGGCGAGGTGAGTCGCGAGCAATGGCAGACCTTCAGCGTCACCGGCACCACGCATCTCGTGGCGATCTCCGGGATGCACGTGACACTCTTTTGCTGGCTGGTCGCCGCCTGCGCACGAGCGCTCTGGCGTCGTTCGCGGCGGCTCGCGCAGCTCGTCGATCGCGAAATCTTTGCCGCCAGTCTCGGTGTACCTGCGGCCTGTGGCTATGCGCTACTCGCGGGCTTCGGAATCCCGACGCAGCGCACCGTGGTGATGCTCGCGGTGTGGTGGGGATTGCGACTTTCCGGTCGGGTGCACGCGCCCTTCGATGCGCTCGGCGTAGCGCTCGTCGTCGTTCTCTGCATCGACCCGTTCGCCGCGCTCTCGTCCGGATTTTGGCTCTCTTTCATCGCCATGGCAGCACTGATTCTCGTCGACGTCAAAAGAGTCGAGGACTCCTCGATCGCGGCGAGGTCGTGGCGGCAAAGCGTCGTGATCTGGCTTCGCGACAATCTGCGCACCCAGTGGTGGATCAGCCTTGCGCTGCTGCCGATCACGCTGCTGTGGTTCGCTAGCGTCTCGGTGGCAGGGCTGATCGTCAATCTCGTGGCGATTCCCGTGTTTTCGTTCGTGCTGGTACCGGTCGCGCTCGGCGGCAGTGCCATCGGCCTGTGGTCCGCATCGGCGGCGCGACCGATCTGGTGGCTGGGAGAGCGCGTCCACGAGGTGCTGTGGCCGGCGCTCGTGGCCGTGGCCTCGCAACCCTGGGCTGCCGTCGCGTGGAGTCCGCTTGCGAGTCTGCCGTGGCTGGGCGTCGAGCGACCTGCATTCGGCGAAGTGATGGTCACGGCGCTCGAGGCGGGCAACGGCGCGGCCTTCATCGTCCGCACGCGGGCGCACGCGCTGGTGTACGACACCGGAGAACATTTCGACAGCGATGGTCGAGCGGCCGAGCGTCTCGTATTGCCGGCGCTACGTAGTTTCGGCCTCAAAAAAATCGATCTGCTGCTGCTCAGTCGGACCCATGCCTACCGCGCCGCTGGCGCGGCGCGCCTGATGCAGGGTGTCAGCGTCGCAGGGTTGTCGGGCGGCGGCGAATGGCCGGGCGCCGCGCGGGCACTCGAAGATTGCACCGTGCGCCGTGAGTGGACGTGGGATGGCGTCGCGTTCAGTCGCTTTGGCGAGCGCAATGGCTCCTGCGTGCTGCGCATCGGCTTCAAGAACGGGTCTGCGGTGCTGACGAGCCCCACGGTGCTGATCCCCGAGCGTATCGATGCGCAGGAGGCTGCGGCGCTCGCCCGTCGCGCGCGGCGTGGCGAGCTCGAGCTGACGGCGACCGTGGTCATTGCGCCGCGCGGCGGGTCACCGGCGGCCGTCACGCCCGATTTTGTCGTAGCGGTCGATCCGCAGTGGGTGTTGCTCGGCGGTCGCGAGGGCTCTGCCACTCGACGTCAACGCGTCGCGAGTGTCTGGCAGATCCCGGTCGAGCGCGTCTACGCGCTCGCCGATCAGGGCGCGGTGACGCTGCACCTGCGGGCGGGGCTGCCGCCCCGCTGGCTCGGACACGCCGACCTGCAGGGCGCCCCCCTCTGGCGCTATGATCCACGGCACTAACCGTCGGCTCGCCGATGCCATGCAGGATCCACCACGCCCTTGAGCCAAACGCCGGTCGAAATCACCGACGCCGCCAAGGTCTACCGCCGCTTGTTGGGCTACGCGCGCCCGCACCTCGGCATGTTCCTCATCGGCGTGCTCGGCATGGCGCTGTTCGCGGCGACCGATGCGGCGCTCGCGGTTCTGGTGCAGCGCTTTTTGGGCGGTACGTTCGTCGATCCTGACCCGCGCATCATCTGGGCGATCCCGCTCGGGGCGGTGCTGCTGTTCGCGCTGCGCGGCATCGGCGATTACGTTTCGAACTATTTTCCGGGCTGGGTCGGCCGGCAGATCATCAAAACTTTACGCGCGGAGCTGTTCGCGCATTACTTGCGCCTGCCGACGCGGCATTACGACACCGCGGCTTCGGGTGGCATGCTCTCGCGCCTCACCTACAACATCGAGCTCGTAGCCGAGGCGACCACCAATGCGGTGACCGTACTCATCCGCGACACGCTCACCATCGTCGGCTTGATCGTGATGCTGTTCTGGTACAACTGGCAGCTCGCGGTCTTCGTGCTCGCGCTCGCGCCGCCGATTTCCTGGCTGATCCAGTACATCAATCGTTCCTTCCGTCGTTACAGTACGCGTATCCAGGCGTCGATGGGTGACGTGACGCGCGTTGCCAAAGAGGCGCTCGATGGTCACAAGGTGATCAAAAGTTTTAACGCCGAGCAGCACGAAGAAACCATCTTCGCTGATGCCAACGAGCGCAACCGTCACAGCAACATGCGACTGATCGGTGCACGTGCGCTCGCCAACCCCGTGGTGCAGATCATCGCCTCGCTCGGACTCGCCTGCGTCTTGTTCTTCTCGATCCGTCAGGTGTTCACGCATCAGATGCGCGTCGATGAGTTCATGGCCTTCATGACCGCGCTGCTGCTGATCACCGCACCGCTGCGCCGTTTGGTGCAGGTCTTCGGGCCGCTGCAGCAAGGCATCGCCGCCGGCGCGAGCGTGTTCGAGGTGCTCGATACGCCCATCGAGGATGCCGGCGGCTCGCGGCCGATCGCGCGGGCGCAGGGCGCCATCGAGTTTCGCGAAGTGGGTTTCAGTTACTCGAGCGCACAGGGTGAAGTGCTCTCGGGAGTGAGCTTCAAGGTCAGTCCCGGTCAGACGGTCGCCATCGTCGGCAAGTCGGGCAGCGGCAAGAGCACGCTCGCCAATCTGCTGCCGCGTTTCTTTGATCCGGATATGGGCAGCGTACTGCTCGACGGCATCGACCTGCGCGAGTATCGACGCGAAGACTTGCGTCGGCAGGTGAGCGTGGTCAGCCAGGAGGTGATGCTGTTCGACGACAGTATCCGGCGCAACATTGCTTTCAACATCACCGATGCCGCGGCCGCCACCGTCGAAGACGCCGCGCGTGCGGCGTACGTGATGGATTTCGCGGCCGAGTTGCCGCAGGGGCTCGACACGCCCGTGGGCGAGCGCGGTTCGCAACTCTCCGGTGGGCAGCGGCAGCGCGTCTCGATCGCGCGCGCACTGCTCAAAGATGCGCCCATCCTGGTGCTTGATGAGGCCACGAGTGCGCTCGACAACGAATCGGAGCGTCGTATCCAGGCGGCGCTCGCCACCTTGCAGCGCGGTCGAACGACGCTCGTCATTGCGCATCGGCTCTCGACCATCGAGCAGGCCGATCTCATCGTGGTATTGCACGAGGGGCGTGTGGTCGAGACCGGGCGACACGCCGAACTCATGCATCGCGATGGACCTTACGCGCAGCTGCACCGCCTGCAGTTCGCGGTCTGATGTCGAGCTGATGTCGAGCCAGATCGAAGCCTGGTTGCAGAGCATCTGGTACCACGGTCGGTGGGGCGCAGCGCTGCTCGCGCCGCTCGCGGCGCTCTTCGCGGTGGTGACTGGACTGCGCCGCGCTCTCTATCGAACCGGCATGATCGGTGCCTATCGGGCGCAAGTTCCCGTGGTGGTGATCGGCAATCTCAGCGTCGGTGGTACGGGTAAAAGTCCGCTGGTTGCCGCGCTCGCCGATGCGCTCAAAAGCCGCGGTCTGCGGCCAGGAATTCTCACGCGCGGTCATGGGGTGGTGGTACGCGAACCGATTCGGGTGACTCGCGATGCGGACCCCCGAGCCGTGGGCGATGAGCCTTTGATGCTGGCGATCGCGACCGGTGCCGAGGTGATGGTGTCACCCGATCGGGAGGCCGGCGCCCGCGCGCTCGAGGCGCTCGGCGTCGATCTCATTCTTTGTGACGACGGTTTGCAGCATTACGCGCTCGCCCGAGACCTCGAGATCGTGGTTATCGATGCGGCGCGCGGTCTCGGCAACGGCAGGCTGCTGCCCGCGGGCCCGCTGCGCGAAGAGGCATCGCGCCTCGATTCGGTCGACTGGGTGGTGGTGAACGGGGTCGCCGATGGCAACACGGCGAGTGGCGCGTGGCGTGGTCGGCAGGGCAGCGTGTCGATGATGCTGGTGCCCGAGGCCCTGCGCGGCGTTGCCGATCCGCTGCGCTGGTGCAGTCTCGAGAGTCTGCGCGGCGAGCCGGTGCATGCCGTTGCCGGCATCGGTCATCCCGCCCGTTTCTTTGGCATGTTGCGCGCGGTCGGGCTCGAGGTGATCGAGCACGCCTTCGTCGATCATCACGCCTTCGCGGCGGGCGACCTCGACTTCGGTGATACGCACGCCATTCTGATGACCAGCAAAGATGCCGTAAAATGCCGGAGTTTCGCCGCGCCTCGCTGCTGGGAAGTCCCGGTGGTCGCGCGTTTCGCACCGGAGGGTGCGGCGAGCCTCGCGACGGCGATCGAAAAACTGTGTCGTTCGCGGCGGCCCTGAACGAGTCGCCTTTTCTCGAGTCGCCGTCTGCAAGGAGTCACATCGACCATGGATCATCGACTGCTCGACATTCTGGCCTGTCCGATCTGCAAGGGGCCTTTGGTGCATCAGCGCGAGGCTGCGGTGCTCGTATGCAGGGCTGATCGGCTCGCATTCCCGATCAAGGATGGCATCCCGATGATGCTCGAGGAAGAAGCGCGCACCCTCGCCGCCGACGACCCGTTGCTCGCGCGCTGACGCTCTTATGTTTCGTATCGTCATCCCCGCCCGCTATGCCTCGACGCGACTCCCCGGCAAACCGCTGCTGCCGATCGCGGGACGTCCCATGCTCGCGTGGGTTCACGATCGCGCGCTCGCTTGCACGGCACGCGAGGTGATCGTCGCCACCGATGATGAGCGGATTCGAGTCGTCGCCGAAGCCTTCGGTGCGCAGGTCGAGATGACCGCCCCCGAACACGCGAGCGGTACCGATCGCATTGCCGAGGTCGCGGCGCGCCGCGGTTGGGCCGATGCTGATGTCGTCGTCAATCTGCAGGGCGATGAGCCGGCGATGCCGCGCGAACTCATCCAACAAGTGGCGATGCTGCTGATCGATCGTGCCGGCGCCGACATCGCGACGCTCGCCACGCCGGTCATCGGTCGCGACGAATATTTTGATCCGAATGCGGTCAAGGTGGTCACCGATCTCGACGGGCGGGCGCTCTATTTCAGTCGTGCGCCGATTCCCTGGTTCCGCGATCAGATCGACCCGGCAGGAGGTGAATTGCAGGCGGTCGCGCGACGGCATCTCGGTATCTACGCCTATCGAGTTGGCGCGCTACGTCGTTTGGCTGCGCTGCCGCCGACGCCGCTCGAGCAAATCGAGAGGCTCGAGCAGCTGCGCGCACTCGCGCACGGCATGGTGATTCAGGTGGGCGAGGCGAGTTGTCGCCCGGGTCCCGATGTGAACACGGCCGAAGATCTTGCCCGCGCATCACTCGCGCTGGGACAAGACCCCGGCCGTCATTGAGCGCGTCGTCGCCTCAGTAATCGTCGCGGCGCGTGCCGCTACCGAAGCTCGAGTAGCCTTTCGTCGGGCTCGACGACCAGACCACTTTTTTCTCGCCGTCGGCTGCCGTGGTCGCAGGCGCCGACGATTCGGGCGCAGCGGGCGTTTCTGCGGCGACCGAGGTCTCTGCGGCGACGGGCGTTTCCGCTGCCGGCGCCGCAAGTCCCGTCCAGCTGATGTGGCCCGTGACGGGGGGCGGTGGCAGATCGGCGCTCGTTGCGTCACCCGCATCGCCGGTCATCTCGGAGGTCGCCGTCGATTCCGCGGTATCGATGACGGCGTCACCGCGTTCGTCGCCACCGTCATCAAAGAAATCATCGGTGCCGCCGTCTTCGCGGCCCGTTTGGCCTTCGCCTGTGCCCATCGAAGCGCCTGCGGCAAGGTCACGCTGACCGCCGCCGCGGCGACCGCGTCGACCGCGACGTCGACCGCGTCGGCCACCGCCTTCGCGCGGCCCCATCGGATCCGAAGCTGCTGACGTCGCTGCGCCCGCAGTGCCCTCGGCGCCCGGCATCTCGCTGAGGGTGTCGGTGGCGCTCGGTGGCGCGAGCTCGACCGACGCCGCCGCAGGCGCCGGCACAGGCGCTGGTGCTGGTGCTGCAGCGGCGATGCTCTGCGAGTCTTCACTTCGGGTGTCTCTGCGATCGCGGTCTCGATCACGACGACGCGAATCGTCGCGCCCGCGGCGCGGGCGATCATCCTGTCGATCGCTGCGCTTTTCTGCCGCAGTGGCAGCGGGCTTGGGTTCGGTCGACTTCGGCGACTCGGCCGTCTTGGGCTCGCTGCCCTTGCTGCGGTCACGGTCACGATCGCGGTCACGATTGCGATCGCCGCGATCACGGCCGCCGCGCTCGTTACGCTCACCGCGGTCGCCACGTTCGCCGCGCGCATCGCGCTGCTCGCGGTCACGATCACGGCCGCGTCCGTTGCGATCGCGACGGCGTCCGCCGCGATCACCGCGGTCGCTGCGCTCTCCGCGCTCGTCACGTTCGACCGTGCGCTCGGCCTGCGGTGCGCCAAACAGCCAGCGCCACAGCCGGACGAAGATTCCGAGCTGCGGACCCGCGGGTACGGCGATCGTGCCCGAGGCCGCGGTCGCGGCGATCGGCGCGGGCGCATGAACGACGATGGGTGCGGGTGTCGTCGGCAGGAAAGTGGCGACGGCAGCGGGTTCTTGCGCGGCCTGCTTCTCGCGGCTCGTGGTCGCGTCCGGCACCTTGGCGGGCGTCGGCATTTGGTACGACATGCGCTTGAACTCGGGCGCTTCCATCTCATCGTCGCGCACGCGACGGATCGAATACTCGGGCGTGTCGATGTTGAGATTGGGCACGATCAACAATTCGACTTCGCTTTTGTCCTCGAGCGTACGCAGCCACTCGCGCTTTTCGTTGATGAGATAGGTCGCTACCTCGACCGGAACTTCGGCAATGACCTTGGAGGTCCGGTCTTTGCGCGCCTCTTCACCAATGAGACGCAGGATGGCGAGCGCCATCGATTCGACCGTGCGGATGCTGCCGATTCCCTGACAGCGCGGACAAACCTCGTGACTCGAGTCGCTGAGCGAGGGTCGCAGGCGCTGCCGCGACATCTCGAGCAAACCGAAACGCGACAGCCGACCGATTTGGATGCGCGCACGATCCATTTTCATCGCTTCGCGAAGGCGATCTTCGACGGCGCGCTGATTGCGCGGCTCTTCCATGTCGATGAAATCGATGACGATCAGGCCGCCGATGTCGCGGATCCGCAGCTGGCGAGCGATTTCGTCGGCCGCCTCGAGATTGGTATTGGTGGCCGTGGTTTCGATGTCGCCGCCGCGCGTGGCGCGCGCCGAGTTGATGTCGATCGAGACCAGCGCTTCGGTGTAATCGATGACGATCGAACCACCCGAGGGCAGTTGCACCTTGTGCGCGTAGGCCGACTCGATCTGGCTTTCGATTTGGTAACGGGTGAAGAGCGGGATGTCGTCGGTGTACATCTTCAACCGGCGACCGCCCTCGGCCGGCATGAAGCGCTGCATGTATTCGGCGGCGATCGTGTGCGCGTTCGGCTCGTCGACCAGCACTTCGCCGATATCATCCGAAAAATAGTCGCGCAATGCGCGCGTGACCGGATCGCTCTCGCGATACACGAGGAACGGTGAGGGGCGCGAGAGCACGGCCTTGACGATCTCGTCCCACTGGATCTTGAGATTGTCGAGGTCCCATTGCAGCTCTTCGGTGGCGCGGCCGAGCCCTGCGGTGCGCACGATCGCGCCCATGCCCTGCGGGATGACGAGCGCATCCATGATGCTCTTCATCTGGTCGCGCTCTTCGCCCTCGATGCGACGGCTGACGCCACCCGCGCGCGGATTGTTGGGCATCAGTACGAGGAAGCGACCGGCGAGCGAGATGTACGTGGTGAGCGCAGCGCCTTTGTTACCGCGCTCTTCCTTTTCGACCTGCACGACGATGTCCTGGCCTTCTTGCAGGATCTCGCGCATGTTGATGCGCCCGCCGGACGGGTTCTTGAGGAAATACTCACGCGAGATTTCCTTCAGCGGCAGAAAGCCGTGGCGTTCGGCGCCGTAGTCGATGAAGCAGGCTTCGAGCGAGGGCTCGATGCGGGCGATACGCCCCTTGTAGATGTTCGACTTTTTTTGTTCGCGAGACGGAAGCTCGATCGACAGGTCGTAAAGCTTTTGTCCGTCAACCAGAGCGACGCGCAGTTCTTCCTGCTGCGTCGCGTTTACCAACATTCTTTTCATGGGCCCCTAAACTCCTGATGGGGGCCGACAGTGTTCCGGGGGTCGTCCGCTGGGACACCGCAACGCGCCGGGCAAGAAACCGCGGGCGTGCGGGCAGAACCAATGCATCGTGGTGGTGCATGAACAGAGTGACGAGGAAATAAAGCACGTTACGTCTGTCTTTTTGGTCTCTGGCAACCGAAGGCGCGTCGAACGACGCTGCGACTGTCGGCCGGATTCGATGGCCTCGTTGCCGAGGACCAACTAACATGCGACGCCCGCTTCGGGCGCCGCGCTAATGCCTGCGGGCGGCGAACCAGATCAGGTCAGACGCACTCGCGACCCTTGGATGTTATGACAAAGCCCATGGAAAAACAAGACCTTACGAAACAAACCGGGCAAACGGCTGTGCGTCACGTAACGGTGGGCGAAGATGATGCCGGAACGCGTCTCGACAAGTTCCTCGGCCGCCAATACCCGCAACTGCCGCGGACGCGCCTATTTCGCATCGTCCGCAAGGGCGAGGTGCGGGTGAATGGCAAGCGCGCAGGGGTCGATACCCGGCTCACGCAGGGCGACGAGGTACGTTTGCCACCGGTAAGACTCGAAGCCGCCGAGACCCAAGTCGAGGGTGGCGCGACTTCGGGCGCGGCACCGACTTCCGCCCGCACACGGGTGCCGGCGTCGCTGCTCGCGACCGTCACGGCGGCGATCATTCACGAGGACGAGCGGCTGCTCGTGATCAACAAGCCTGCGGGCCTTGCGGTCCATGGCGGCAGTGGTCTCAGTTTCGGGGTGATCGAGGCGCTGCGTGCGGCGAGACCCGACGAGCGCGATACGCTCGAGCTCGTGCATCGGCTCGATCGCGACACGAGCGGGGTGCTGCTCGTGGCGCGACGACCTGCGGTGCTGCGCATGCTGCACGCCGGCTTGCGCGACGGCGAGGGCTTCGAGAAGCGCTACCTCGCGCTCGTCAAAGGCAGTTGGCAACTCGGCAAGAAGCGCATCGAGGCGCCGCTGCGCACCGACCTGCGGGTGGGTGGCGAGCGCACGGTCAAAGTTCACGCCTCGGGCAAGAGTGCGACCAGCGATTTCAGGCCGGTGCAGGCCTTTGGCCGCATCGCCTCCTTGCTCGAGGTCTCCATTCTCACCGGGCGTACGCACCAGATCCGCGTACACGCGGCCTATGCGGGGCATCCGGTGGCGGGCGATCCCAAGTACGGCGATGTCGAGTTCAACAAAGAAATGCGCGAGTTCGGTCTCGAGCGGATGTTCCTGCATGCCTCGAGCTTGTCGTTCGTGTGGCCCGATCGCGGCACCGAATTCAGCGTGAACGCGCCGTTGCCCGCCGAGCTCGCGCGGGTGATCGACACGCTCGCTAGCGCGGCGACGCGGCGGCGAAAGGGCGCAGGGTATTCGCGACCCAGATGAGCGGCAGCCCGATCAGCGCCGTCGGATCGACGCTCTCCATGCGCTCGAACAAAGAAATGCCGAGTCCCTCGCTCTTGAAGCCGCCGGCGCAGTCCTGTGCGGGCTCGCGGGCGACGTAGTCGAGGATCTCGCGCTCGCCGAGTTGACGAAATACGCAGCGCGTTTCGTCGCGATGTCGCTTCCAGAGGCCGGCTTCGATGCCGACGATGGCCACGGCGGTGTGGAAAGTGACCATCTGTCCCGAAAGCCGCGCCAGCATCGCGGCCTGGGCTGCGGCGCTGCCCGGTTTGCCGAGACACTCATCGCCGAGCGCGCAGACCTGATCCGAACCGATCACGAGCGCGCCGGGTTCATGGGCTGCGATGGCCTTGGCCTTGGCGAGCGCGAGTCGTTCGGCGAGGTTCGCGGGCGCCTCGCCCTGTTGCCGGGATTCGTCGACCTCGGGGCTGCGGCACTCGAAGGGAATGCCCAGCCGCTGCAGCAGCTCGCGGCGATAGCGGGAGCTCGAGGCCAGCCAGAGGGGGCGGGTCAGGGCTGCGGAGGGGTTTTCAGCCACGGAAAACAACGGCTTACCAGAAAGTCGTTTTGACTCGAGGGGGGGTGGCCCCTATTATACGCGCCCCATGCCGGCCGACTGGTCACGACCTGTAGATGTCGATCGTTTGGCCGACGCGGGGGAGATTCGGGAAACCGACCTGCCGCTCGCCGACTTGCCCCGTCTCGTCCCGGCGCTCGCCAGCACCGAAGGCACGGCTCATTGCCGCATCGTCTTCAGTCGCGAGCGTGGACAGCCGATGGCTGAGGTCGCGGTCGAAGCAAGGCTCGGGCTGCGCTGCCAGCGCTGTCTGAAGCCGGTGTGGCTCGCGGTCGACGATGTGTCGAAGGTCTGGCTGGTCACGGACCCCGAGCGGGCCGACGAGCTCGATCCGGGCATCGAGCCAACGTTGGCTCCCGAAGGGCGAATCGCCTTGCGCGATCTCGTCGAAGAAGAGTTGCTGCTCGCGGTGCCGCTGGTGCCGCGGCACGAAGGCGAAACGCAGTGTGCGCCCACCGAGGAGCAGGCCGCGGATCGCGAGCAGGAAGTTGTGCAGAGGCCGTTTGCGGGGCTGGGCGAGCTCCTGAAACGCGGTCGTTGAGTGAATCGCCCGGTTTTCGAATTCGAGTTCGCAGGAGTCCGACATGCCAGTTCAAAAGAGCCGCAAGACGCCGTCCAAGCGCGGCATGCACCGTTCGCACGATCGCCTTGCCAAGCCCGCCCTGTCGGTCGATCCGCAGTCGGGTGAGACGCACTTCCGTCACCGCATCACGCCCGATGGTTTCTATCGCGGCAAGCGCGTGATCGAGAAGCCGGCTGACGAAGAAGTCGCAGGCTGATCGCTCGAGGCGGGCGAGCAAGCCCGCCCGCTCCCCTCGCGGGAGCATCCTCTGAATGACCGTCATCGCGCTCGATGTCATGAGCGGCGACTTGGGCGCGCAGGAGTGCGTGCCCGCGGCGCTCTGCGCCTTGCAAGACGATCCGCTGCTCGAGCTCAAGCTCGTCGGCCAGCCCGAGACCCTCGAAGCCCTGTTGCGCGCGGCAGCGCCCGCGGCTGCGCTGCGTCGCCGGCTCGAAGTCGTTCCGGCGAGCGAAATCATCTTGATGACCGACGCGCCGCGCGAGGCCATTCGGCGCAAGAAAAACTCCTCGATGCGCATCGCCATCGATCTCGTGCAAGAGGGCCACGCCGATGCCGCGGTCAGCGCGGGCAATACGGGTGCGCTCACGGCGATCGCGCACTTCGTGCTCAAGTGTCTCGCCGAGGTCGAGCGCGCGCCGATCATGTCCGCCGTACCCAATGCCACGGGTTACACCCACATTCTCGATCTCGGCGCCAACGTGCGGGCGACGGCACATCAACTCGAGCAGTTCGCCATCATGGGCGCGATCGTCGCGCGCGACGTGCACGACACGCCGCGGCCCCGCGTCGGTTTGCTCAACATCGGCGCCGAGGAGAGCAAGGGACATGATCTCGTGCAGGAGGCGCACGCGCTGCTGCGTGCCTGGGCAGACAGCCATCGTCATCGCGACTTCGAATACGTGGGCTTCGTCGAGGGCGGCGACATTTTCACCGGCGAGGTCGATGTGGTCGTGACCGACGGCTTCACCGGCAACGTGGCGCTCAAAACCATGGAAGGCGTTGCGGGGCTGATCGGTGCGCGATTGCGCAGCGAGTTCACCGCTAATCTGGCGAGCAAGTTTGCGGCGATCTTGTCGCGTCCGGTGCTCAAGCGCGTCTCGGGCTCGCTCGATCCGCGTCGCTACAACGGCGCCGTCATGGTCGGATTGCGAAAAGTCGTGGTAAAAAGCCATGGCAGCGCCGATCGCGTGGCGTTGGCGCGTGCCATTGTCATTGCCGCGACTGCGGTGCGCCGTGAGCTCGTCACGCACGTGCAGCAGGCGCTCGAAAACGACACGCCCCCGGATGCGTGAGGAGTCGGAAATGCTCAAATATTCACGGATCGTCGGCACCGGTAGTCACCTGCCCGAAAAAGTGCTGACCAATGCCGATCTCGAGAAGATGGTCGAGACCTCCGACGAGTGGATTCAGGAGCGCACCGGTATTCGCCAGCGCCGCATCGCCGCGCAGGGCGAGACCACGGTGGATCTTGCGGTACCGGCTGCACGGCGCGCCATGCAGGCCGCGGGCGTCGAGCCCGATGAAATCGATCTCATCATCTTTGGTACCTGCACGCCCGATCAGATTTTCCCCAACTGCGGCGCCTTGCTGCAGGATCGACTGGGTCTGCGCAACATCCCGGCGTTTTCGGTGGAGGCGGCCTGCAGCAGTTTCATCTACGCACTGTCGATTGCCGACAAGTTCGTGCGGCTGGGTGATGCGAAGTGCGCACTCGTGGTGGGTGCCGAGACTTTGAGTCGCATCGTCGACTGGAGCGATCGCAGTACTGCAATTTTGTTCGGCGATGGCGCCGGCGCGGTGGTGCTCAAGCCCTCCGAGGAGCAGGGCATCATCTCCACGCATCTGCACACCGATGGTTTTTTCAAGGATTTGCTGTACTGTCCGGTCGGCCCCTCGAAAGGCTTCCATCAGGACGAGACCGGTCGCATCCCGGCATTCATCCACATGGCTGGCAACGAGGTGTTCAAGATCGCGGTCAAATCTTTGGGTTCGATCGTCGATGAGACTCTCGCGGCGAACGGGCTCGACAAGTCGGCGCTCGATTGGCTGGTGCCGCACCAGGCCAACATCCGCATCATTCAGGCCACGGCCAAGAAGCTCGAGATGCCCATGGAGCGCGTGGTGGTGACCGTGCAGGAGCACGGCAACACTTCATCGGCTTCGGTGCCGCTCGCGCTCGATGCGGCGGTGCGCGATGGTCGTATCAAGCGCGGCGAGCTGGTGCTGCTCGAGGCCTTTGGTGGCGGTTTCACCTGGGGCTCGGCGCTGCTGCGCTATTGATAAGCAGCGTCTGCGGGTGCCGCGCGCCTGCAGTCCGACGATCGGACATAAAAAAACGCCGCGCGATGCGCGGCGTTTTTTTGCCCGAAGGCCGAACGAAGAATTACTTCGAGATCGAGCGCTTGAACATGCGGTCAAGCTTCTCGTTGGTCGCATCGCAGCAGGACTGGCTGGCCTGCGCAGCGGCGAGCGCCTGATTGGCGGTCGACTGAGCAGCGCCGGCAGCCGAAGCGGCCGAAGCGGCGGCACCGTTGGCGGCGTCGGCAGAGCTCTTGGCGGCGGCGACCTGCGACTGCAGGCTCGAGACCTGAGTCTTCAGGCCATCGATCTGGGCCTGCAGGGGCTTGAGGTCGGTGCAGCCGGCGATGGCGGCAACGGCGACGACGGCGGCCATCTTGACGACGATCGGGGTCTTCATTTTTGGAAATCCTCTTGAAAACAATGACAGAACAAAAACCTTGGCGGAACCGAGGCCGCCATTCGGTCGACCCCATGTCCGCGAAATTATAACTGCACCAGAACGCGAAAGGGATTGCAAGCGCACCGAGGACGCAAAAAATCCTTGCCAGTCAACGCTTTCAACTCGCGACCGGACGGTCTCCGAGGCGCATGACGTCGATGGCGTCGCTCGCCCCGCAACTCGCTCACGGCATAATCCAAGAAATGTCCTCCTCCCTGCGCGTCCTGTTTGTTCCGGTGAGTGGCCCGAGCGGCATGGGCGAATTCGCCCGGGCGCGCAGCCTTGCCGATGCGCTCAAGGCGCGCTCGCCCAACGTCGAGACGCACTTCGTGTTGCATCGCGACGCGCCCTACGCACGCGATTTCCATCATCCCGCAACGCTGGTTCCCGCTTCACCCACGCTTTGTACGGCCGAGGTCAAACGAGTGATCGCGGAATTCGCGCCGCAGGTGGTGATCTTCGACAACGCGGGTCGCACCGGCGCCTTGCGAGCCGCGCGGCGAATCGGCGCACGCGTCATTTATGTGAGTTCTCGTGGTCGACAACGGTACAAGGCTTTTCGTTTGCACTGGATGCGTCTGCTCGACGAACACTGGATCTCGTACCCCGCCATGATCGCGGGGGACACCAGCATGCTCGAGCGGTTGAAGTTGAAATTGCTCGGGCGGCCGACACTTCGCTTTCTCGATACCGTGCTGGCCCCCGCGGATGAGGCGAGCGCGCAGGCACTACTCGGCTCTTTCGGCAACCCCGATCTGATCATCGTGCCGGGCGGCGGCAGTCAGTTCCACGATTCGGCGATGACACCCGCACACTTCGCGCGCTGGGGTGAGGCGATCGCCGAGCGTGGCTACAAAGTCGCGTTCGTAGCCGGTCCCGCCTACGCAGAGTCTTCCCGCGCGAGTGAGCGATTTTGCGTGCTGCGCGATGTGCGTGGCGGCGCGTTGCGCGTGTTGCTCGAGCGGTCGCGTCTGGTGCTCGTCAACGGCGGCGACACCATGCTGCAGGCGCTCGCGCTCGGCAAGGCTTGCGTTGCCGTGCCGATCGCCGGTGATCAGCCGGCACGCGTGCGCCGCTGCGTCGAGCTCGGCGCGGTACGCGCACCCGCGGCACAAACCGAGACTGTGCTGCGGGTATGCCTCGATCTGTTCGCGGACGAGGCCTCCCGGCGCGCGCTCGAGGCACGGGTGCGGGCCGTGAACTTCGTGGATGCTCTGCCGCTGCTGCTCGCGCGGATCAGCGAGTTGGGTGAAGACTCTTCCAGATCGGGTGCCGTGTAGCGCCACCCTGATCGAAGAATTCAGTCTACGCATCGATTCTGCAAATCAATCGACGAGCGGTGCGAGCTCGCGAAAAAGTTTCTCGTATTCATTGTTCATGCGCTCTCGAGCGTAGGTCGAAAACGCTTCCAGTCGGGCCGTCGCGCCCAAGCGCTGCGCCAGCGGTTCATCGCTCAGCAAACGCTCGATGGCCGCAGCGAGACTCTCCGGATCCTCGTGTTCGCAGAGCAGGCCGTTGATACCGTCGCGAATGATTTCCTGGACGCCGGGCACGCGGGTGCCGATGACTGCGCAGCCTGCGGCCATCGCCTCGATCAGCGCCAGAGGCATGCCCTCGTAGTGGGTGCTGAGGACGACGATTTTCGTCCGACTCAGGCGTTCGGGGATGTTTCGCAACAATCCACAAAAAGTTATCTGATCTTCGAGCCCTGAATCTTTGACCTGTTTTTCGGCTGCTGCGCGATGTCTTGCCTTGCCGCCGCCGGCAAGATACACCGCAGGTCGAGTCCCCCGGTCACGCAGCAGAGCGATGGCGCGAATCAGCGTCCGATGGTCTTTTTGTGCGCCGAAGCGGGCGACCATCAGCAGCGCGGATTCGCGGCTCGCGAAAGCCTGCTCGGCAGCATCGCCGAAGGGCGCAAGGTCGATACCGTTGGCAATGACGGTCGTGCGCTCGGCGGGAAACCCCAACTGCAGAAGGCGCGGCAGTACGCCGGGCCCGCAGCCGACGATGCGCGCCGTTCGCCGTGCCAGCCAACGCGCTTGCGCCAGTCTCCAGCGGGTATAGCGTTCGCGCGTATTGTGTTCGACGTGCACCAGGGCGGGCACGCCGGCAAGCAGTCCGGCATATCGACCCCACAAGTGCTCGCTGAAACCGTGCGCGACCAATACATCTGGCCGATGACGCAGACAAAGATTTCGCAACGCGATGATGGTCGCGATATTTGCCCAACCCGGGACGGTCTCGACCGGGAGCCCGCGCTGCAGCAGTTCCTGGATACGCTCCGGCTTCGTGTGCCGTTTGCGCCGGAGCACGAGCAGTGGCTCGACGGCATCGCCCGCGAGTGCCGCCGCAACGAGTTGAATGGCAACTTGCGTGGCCCCGCCACTGAAGCCGCCACTGACGAAGTGCAGTACTCGAACCTTGCGGACGAGATCAGGTTGCACCGTCGCGCGATTCTCAGTGCTTGCCGTCACGAAGAATTTCCCGCGCCGCATTCATGCCGGGTACGCCGGTGACACCACCGCCCGGGTGGGCGCCGGAGCCACAAAGATAAAGTCCGAGCACGGGCGTACGGTAGTCGCCGTAACCGAGCGCCGGTCGCGCGGCCCACAACTGATCGAGACCGAGCGCGCCGTGGAAGATGTCACCGCCCGCAAGGCCGAGCTTTTCTTCGAGATCGAGTGGCGAGAGCGCCGAGCGACCGACGACGCTGGCGCGGAAATTGGGCGCGTAATCATTGACCGTGTCGATGATGAACTCGGCGGTCGCATCGCGCATGCCGGACGTGTTCCAGCTGCGATCGATGGCATCGGGTCGCGAAAGGTCGTAGTCGAAGTGCTGACAGAAGAGACTCGCGACGTGCGCGCCCCGGGGTGCGAGCGTGTCGTCGAGAGTCGAGGGGATCAGCATCTCGACGATGGGTTCGCGCGAGATACCGTGCAGACGTGCCGAAGCAAAGGCGCGATCCATGTAGCCGAGCGAGGGCGCCATGATGATGCCCGCACCAAGATGCGACTCATCGTTGCGTGAGCGGCGCGCGCTGAACTTGGGCAGTTCACTCAGCGCGACGTTCATGCGGAACGTCGCGGAGCCGACGCGCCAGCGTTCGATGTGACTGCGGAAATCTTCGGGCAGGTCCTCGGCGGCAAGCAAAGAGAGGAACAGGGGCTTCGGACCGAGATTACCGATGATGCGCGGTGCGCCGAAGACCCGACCGTCGACGAGCTTGATACCGCTTGCGCGCACGGCATGACGTCCGTCGCGGCTGGCGCGTTCGCGCGTGGTGATGATGTTCGCGACCGGTGCGTCGCACTCGATGTGCACGCCGAGTCGGCGTGCTTCGGCGGCGAGCGCCTGGGTGATCGCGCCCATGCCGCCGACGGCATGTCCCCAGACCCCGGGCTTGCCGTTCACTTCGCCGAAGGCGTGGTGCAACAGCACGTAGGCACTGCCTGGCGTATAGGGGCTCGCATAGCTGCCTACGACCGAATCGAACCCGAACAGCGCCTTCAGTGGTTCGCTCTCGAACCAGTGATCGAGAATCTCGCCGGCGCTGCGCGTGAAGAACTCGTGCAGTTCGCGCTGGGCTGCGAGTGGCATGGCACGGAACTCGCGACCGAAGCGCAGCACCTCCCAAAGATCACGCACACGACGCAGATCGGTGGGCGGCGTGCGCTGCAGCAGACCGCGCAGCAAATCGACGGCGCGGCCGAGCAGCGCATGGAAATCGGGCAGGCGAGCGGCATCACGCGTGCTGTAGCGACGGATTTCTTCGAGCGTGGCCGCCGAGTCGGGACCGGCGCTGAACGAGTCGCCATCGGGCAGTGGCAGGAAATTCTGCATCGGCCGCTCGAGGATGCGCAGTCCATGTTCGGCGAGGCGCAACTCGCGGATCACCTTCGGCTCGAGCAGGCTCACGGTGTAGCTCGCGGTCGAGTTGCGAAAGCCCGGCGCGAACTCCTCGGTGACGGCGGCGCCGCCGACGATGCTGCGACGCTCGAAAACCCCCACCCGCAAGCCCGCCTTGGCGAGGTAACAGGCACAGACGAGGCCGTTGTGACCGGCGCCGATGACGAGCGCATCGAAATCGGTGGTGGGGGGCTTGCGACTGGATGAATTCACAGGTACTGTATGTATCAACACTGCATAGATAAACAGGGGTGTCCCGTGTCAGACCTCACGCCACGACAAACCGAAATTCTCCGTCTGATCCAGAGAGCCATTGCCGAAACCGGCATGCCGCCCACGCGGGCAGAAATCGCGCAAGAGCTCGGGTTCAAGTCCGCCAACGCCGCCGAGGAGCATCTGCGCGCACTCGCCCGAAAGGGTGTCATTGCGCTCGTGCCGGGCACCTCGCGAGGCATCCAACTCAAGGACATCCTGCGCGAGCAGCTCGGTCTGCCGCTCATCGGCCGCGTTGCCGCCGGCAAGCCCATTCTCGCAGAAGAGAACATCGAAGCGCGCTTCAACATCGATCCCGACATTTTTTCGCCCCGTCCCCACTACCTGCTCAAGGTCACCGGCATGTCCATGAAAGACGCCGGCATCCTCGACGGCGATCTGGTCGCGGTACATCGTACCCCCGAGGTGCGCAACCGCCAGATCATCGTCGCGCGTCTCGAGAACGAGGTCACCGTCAAGCGCTACAAGCAGGAAGGTCCCACGGTCTGGTTGCTGCCCGAGAACCCCGACTTCGAACCCATCCGCGTCAACCTGCGTGAAGAGCCGCTCATCATCGAAGGCGTGGTGGTCGGTGTGCTGCGGCGTGGTGCCACGGGTGGCAAGGCGGCATCTGCGGGTCTGATGTAAGCGACTTAAGAAGTCACCACCTCTCCGAGGTTCATCATGAAAAATTTTGAGCTGCGCCTCTCGCCAGGCGCTACGGGTACGCTCGTCCGCGAAAAAGGCGTAGCCAAGCGCGCGCGTCGTCAAAGTTTCAGTTGTCCTTGTGGTTGCGGTCGCAGCCGCTCGTTCACGCAGCCGCGTTCTTTGCGCACCTCGGTCTTTGCGCAGCCACCGTCCGGTTTGCCGGCGTGAGACATCGCCGATCGTGCCGCGCACGCTGCCATCATGGGTCAGGTCCCTCCAGACAGCCCGTCCGAGCCCACGCTCGAGCGCTTGCTCGAACATCCGGCCATCTGGCGCGGCCGCAGCACTGCACGCACCGCTACGCTTGGTACGGGGTGTCGTCGCCTCGATGAGGCTTTGCCGGGCGGGGGTTGGCCTGCAGCCGGGCTCACCGAGATCCTCACCGCACGCAGCGGTCTTGGCGAGCTGCGTTTGCTGATCCCCTTGCTCGCCACTCTCGGATGCGAATCGCCCGCGCGCTGGGCGGCCTGGATATCTCCACCCTTCGAGCCTTATGCCCCAGCGCTCATCGCCGCAGGGGTGCCGCTCGAGCGTCAGCTCGTGGTGCGCACGGCGGATCCCGCCTGGGCCATCGAGCAGGCACTCGACTCGGGCGGCTGCGCGATCGTGCTTGCCTGGTTCGTTGCGGTTGCAACCGCGCACACCCGCAAGGCAGCACCGCTCGGCGCGTTGCGTCGCCTGCAACTGGCGACGCAGCGCAGCCACGTACCCGCTTTTTTGTTTCGTCCACTCGATGCGGCTGCGCAGTCCTCGCCCGCAGAACTGCGTCTTGTCTTCGAGCCCTCGCTCGAAGGTGGACGTTTGCAACTTTTGAAGAGCCGTGGTGGCGAGCGGCGCCCGCTCGAAATTCTTTGGCGTGAGTGGAGTGCACCGAATCGAAGCGAGCCGCAGCCGGGCGAGTCGACGCGAGATATCCATGGCAAGACGTGAGCGCGCCTCGTCCGTGACCCGTGCTTTTCGCGGGCCGCGCATGCTTCG
>Ga0129336_10000555_pt1 | contig 21909 bp, 18 predicted proteins | sample CPB6_02_DNA_FD_96878 | JGI IMG/M metagenome (GOLD analysis project Ga0129336, IMG submission 96878) | Freshwater to marine salinity gradient microbial communities from Chesapeake Bay, USA - CPBay_Sum_0.6_0.2_DNA | ecosystem: Environmental > Aquatic > Marine > Coastal | place: USA: Chesapeake... | reverse complement strand
GAGGCGGCACAAGAGGAAGTTGGTGCAAGGCTTGTAAACGATGATTTGATCCTTGATGGAGGTCACTGTGTCGTTGGTATCGAATCCACGGTAATTGATTGCAGGGGGGAGCGTCCGCGCATTCTTCGTCCGGGAGCGATCACAGAGAAGATGATTTTTCAGGCTACAGGTCTTGAGGTAGATAACGAGCCAAGTTCTCTCCGAGTATCGGGATCTCTCGAGAATCATTATGCGCCAAGAGCTCGAGTGATTGTTGGAAGTTCATCATTACCTGGTGCCGGATTCCTGGCCTTGGCCAAAATTCCAACCCCAGACGGAATGATTCGACTGGCTTCACCAGAGACTGTTGATGAGTACGGACGTGTCTTTTATCAATCTCTCCGGGAGGCAGACCATCAGGGTCTCGAGACGATTGTCATCGTCGCGCCAGAGGGAGAAGGGCTCGCCACAGCTATTCGCGACCGCATCGAAAAAGCGCGAGCGAAGTAGATCTACACCTCGACTGCGACTGCGATTCCTTGGCCTACACCGATACAGGCCGCCGCAATACCTATTCCGCCGCCGCGCCTTCGAAGTTCTCGCGTCGTATCGACGATGACTCGGGCAGCGGAGGCTCCGATGGGGTGTCCCATAGCCATTGCACCGCCGTTGACATTGACCTTTTCTCGATCAATCTCAGGTAATTCATGTAGAACCGAGAGGACCATCGAAGAGAAGGCCTCGTTGATCTCCCACACCTTGATGTCAGCGAACTTGAGAGAGAGTTTTGCCATAAGGGATCGAATGGCATCAATGGGAGCGAGGGTGAATTCATGAGGTTCGCGCCCAACAACTGCGCTACCGAGAATTTTTCCGTATCCGCCTGAGGTTGAGACATCAATCCCCAATTCCTTGATTCCCTCCCACGTCGTAAGGAGCGTAGCAACCGACCCATCGTTGATTGGGGAAGAATTACCTGCAGTCCCCGCCCCACCTTCTGAGAAAGCAGATGGAAGTGCTGCAAGTTTCTCGAGCGTTGAATCTGGGCGGATGGACTCATCACTCATGAGGCCCGCTAATTCGAAAGCAAAACCCGAGTGAAGGCCCTTATCCCAAGCGTCGAGCGCTCGAGCGTGCGACCTGAGTGCCCATTCATCTTGCTCTCCTCTTGAAATCCCACGGGCTTCGGCGACCGATTCCGCACATCGACCGAGGCTTTGGGTCCAGTGACTAGGGAAAGCTGGGTTGACCATTCGCCAACCAACTGTTGATTGGTGAAGCTCATCGATCGAGAGACTTTCCGGAGTCTTTTTGGTTGTGCGGCTTATTATCCATGGGGCTCGCGACATGGATTCAACTCCGCCAGCGAGGATGAATTGAGCGTCACCAGTTCTAATCTCTCTTGATGCTTGAATGATCGCTTCGCCCCCTGATCCGCAGAGTCGATTTACGGTAACTCCGGGGACAGTTACTGGAAGACCAGCCAGAAGTAGACCCATGCGAGCGACATTTCGGTTGTCTTCACCGGACCCGTTTGAATCTCCAATAACCACATCATTTATTGCTTGGGATTCAAGTCTTGGAACCTTCTTGAGGAGACTCTTTATCGTAATGGCCAAGAGATCATCAGCACGAACTCCAGAAAGCGTTCCAAAATAGGAGCCAAAAGGGGTTCTTGCCGCTTCTGCGATATAAGCGTCCACGAGTCGATTATTGCCTAGGAAAGCGAGAGAGACAGTCCCTCCAGCAGATATATTTCAGCCCCTATCAGGAAGATTGAGGGTAACCGGGCTTGACAGTCGCATCAAGATATCGTCACCTATTTCCTGTCTTTGAGAAAGTGACATATCTGAATTCATGCTCCCAAGGAGCACTAGCGATTCCTGTCCGCAGTGCGCTCGACGAGTACCTCGACGGAATGTATGAGAGGGGTTCACTCTGGGACAAATGGGTCATGAAGCAAGGGGAATTACGGCAGTTGGTAGCTCAGGTATTCAAGACTGCTCCATCAAATGTCGCAATTACCTCAAATGCTTCAGCTGGCATCAATTCAGTTTTATCCGCTCTAGATTTCTCTGGGCTCAAGAATCGAATTGTCACAACTGACTTAGAGTTTCCGACGATGGGACAAATTCTTCATGCACAAGAGCTTCGAGGTGCTGAAGTAATTCATGTTGCCGCCGACCCCGATGGAATACTTCCTTTAGAAAGGCTCGAAGCTGCCCTTGATGATCGAGTAGCACTTGTTGCGGTCACTCATGTCTGTTACCGCACTGGTGCAATGTCCGACATAAAAGCAGCTAGCCAACTTTGTCATAAGTATGGAATTCCCATCATCGTTGACGCATACCAGTCCGCCGGCTCTATTCCAATCGACTTTGATGACATAGGAGCGGACTTCATGGTTGGAGGATTCCTAAAGTACACGCTCGGGCTCCCGGGCATTGGATTTCTTCTCGTGAAAAGCGATTACTCGTCCGTCCCCACCCAGACAGGCTGGTTTGCAGCGCGGGATGTGTTTGCTATGAAGACTCATGAGTATGATCCTGCGACAGATGCGCGAAGATTTGAGGGTGGGACTCCGCCAATTCCGAGTGTTTTTGCGGCTGTCGCAGGGTTGAAATTGCTTCTTGAAGTCGGTCTTGAGGAATCTTGGAGTCAGACAAGTATCATTCATCAATTGCTTCGGCAGGAACTTGTCAGCCTGGGTGCAAGTGTGCTTACCCCGGAAGATTCAATCTCGCACGCGGGAATGATTGCTTTCAAGTCAATGGATGAGAATAGACTTGTTTCTGCACTTGAACTTGATCAGGTCATCGTCTCTTCCCGAGACGGGAACTTGAGAGTTAGCCCTCACTTTTATAATGACGAGAGTGACGTTGCCTCCTTCATAAAGGCATTGACGGATCATAGGAGCCTATTCGCGCCCAGCAGTATCAGTTAGTCTCACCCCATGAGTGATGCCAAATCACGTGAACTCGCTAGGCCTACAACGGGTATCAATGTGACCTCTTTCCTCGCCGACAGAGCCAACATCCCGTTAGAAATGGTGGCCTAACCATCTTGTTTGTACATCAATTGAAGGCTAAGAGGGTTCTACTCTTTTTTTCTCTCACTCGTGAGCAAGTCCTACGGGAGAATTCAACACTAGAACTTGAGATGTTCCTTTCAGAATCCCGATTTCCATTCCACGAGCAGTCAGACATTTACATTGTCCTTTCACGCTTCCCAATGATTGCCATTCGAAATCGAAATAAGAGTCGAAGGCTGATCACAATGACTTACCTAGGTTTGTTTCTCAGGGTCTGTTCAATACGGAATCTCGCACAACTGGTTTGGTGGGTAAGAAACGATCAGAGAGACGAACAAGGAGCATCTCGATCGCGTTTATACAGTTTCTTGATAGAGCTTGAGGAACGCATCATTGATGCGTCAGTGAAAGGAATTTTGAGTGAATCGGATTCGTCACTTCAATTAGTCACGACTCAGTCGTATATTTCAAAGCGTCCTCGTTTCATGAAAGAGCGGAAAGAGCGATGCGAAAGATTCATGATTTGGTACTCAACTAACTCTGTACCCATTCTGAGAAGAGGTGACAAATCACAACGCTATCTGCCAGAGGCATTAGAGGATTACTATGATTATCATTTTGTTTGGGATGAATATCAAGCGCATGAACTCAAATCTCAAGGAATCTGGAAGACAGAAGTAAAAGGTTCGATGATTTTTGTTTCTCAGTCAAGAAAAGAAGATCACTACTCTTTGAATCAAAGATCAGTAGTGATTTTTGATGTTACTCCCTATTGTCCAAGTATTGGCTATTACTCACGCGAAATCTGCGAGGGAAATTTGAGAATGATGATTTCAGCTTGTGAAGAGGCAAGTACTCATTTGGATTATCGAATTCCCGTTCTACTCAAACCGAAACGGAGGTACTCAAATAGATCTGATTCAGATTACAAGACATACGTTGAGAATCTCAGTAAAGCGGGTATAATTGAAATGTTGGAACCTAGTGCAAACTTGTATCAAGTCATTGAAATGTCGGCCGCCGTGATTTCAGTTCCTTTCACTTCGCCTTCGATAATGGCTAAAGAAATGAATGTACCTTCTGTTTTTGCTGCTATTGATAGCGATGAGTGGATGATTCCTAAAGAACACCATGGATTGCCAGTCCTAAGGAGCCAACACACGTTAGCAACATGGCTAATTAACCAGATGAAAGGTTAGCCAACCACATTCTTGAGAGCTTTCAAGACCTTTCTTTGCCCTGATTTTCGTAAATTAGGAAATATTGGAATAGACAAAGCTTGTTCGTAATATTCAATGGCATGGGGCAACTCCACAAGGGGATGGCCTCGTTCAGCGTAGTAGGGATGGAGTGGAATAGGAATGTAATGCACCTGGGTTCCAATACCCAAGTTCTTCAACGTTTTGATGATGTCATAGCGACTCTGAGCAATTCTGCCAAATGCAATGCGAACGGGAAAAAGGTGATGAGCGCTGTGGGAGGTGTCAACTTTCTGAGCGGTTGAGACATTCTCAAAACTCTTCAACTCTTCGGTGTAGAAACTTGCGATCTCTCTCCTAGCTTCAATGAAGCTGTCGACCCTTGACAATTGACTTCTCCCCAAGACTGCCTGAATTTCCGTCAATCGATAATTGAATCCCAGATCCAACATCTCGTAGTACCAGGGATTCATTTGACCATTGGTTTCTCCAGCAAAGGGGTTAGACAATTTGGTTTCAAGCTTATTGATTCCATGACTTCGGAGCCGAAGAAGTATCCGATACAGTTCCTCATCATTCGTAGTGACTACCCCTCCCTCTCCGGTAGTAATTGACTTCACCGGATGGAAAGAAAAGACTGTCATGTCTGAGTTCTTGCAAGAGCCCACGATCTCCCCCGTGGAGTAACTCGCTCCAAATGAATGCGCAGCATCCTCGATTACATGGATCCCAGTCGAGCTACGAAGTTGCTTCAGTTGTTCAGAATCATCGGGCAACCCACCGTAATGTACGGTAATCATCGCCTTGATTTCCGAGTCCTCAGATATCTTCTTTCGGGCAGCCTCGAGATCAAGAGTCAGAGAGTTGGGATCTATATCCGCGAATACGGGCCTCAATCCACAGTAAGTAATTGAGTTAGCGGTTGCAACAAATGAAATGGGAGTCGTTATAACTTGAGCATTTGCCGGCAACCTCAATGCGAGCATTGCGATGTGTAATCCAGCTGTTGCGCTAGATACGGCAACTGCATACCGAGCTCCGACAAAATTGGCAACTTCTTCTTCAAACTTCGCAATTTGCTTACCTTGTGTAAGAGTGTGGAAACGTACTTGCCAGGCAACTCTTATGGCATCAGTGGAACTAATTGTGTGTTGCCCGTAAGGAATCAAAGGAGAATCCCATTTTCTTTCAGTACTGCCTTGAATGTTGATGGACTGTGCCAAAGTGAGTTATTGTCACTTGAATAGCGGAACCCTTCAGAAACTCTCTTTGCGCTCGAATCATATAGTGGCCTAGAAGGTGAGTTGGGTGCAACAATTGCATAATACAAGTCAAACTCAAAAGTGTTATAGGAATCATCTTCAGTGATCATGACTTCATGCAGCTTTTCTCCAGGCCTTATGCCGATAATTTCTGTTGGAACCCCTGGACATACGACTTCTGCAACATCAGTGACTTTGAAGCTAGGAATCTTTGGCACAAAAATCTCCCCACCATGCATCCTCTCAAGGCTCTCCAGAACAAACTGAACGCCTTCATCGAGCGTAAGCCAAAATCGCGTCATTCTTTCGTCAGTAATTGGGATTCGTCCATGTTTGGCTCTCTCTAGAAAGAAAGGAATAACACTTCCTCTTGAGCCAAGAACATTGCCGTAGCGAACAACTGAGAATTTGATTTTACGTTTACCACTCAAAGCATTTCCCGCGATCATGAGTTTATCTGAACAGAGTTTTGTGGCGCCATAGAGATTTGCAGGATTGGCTGCTTTGTCAGTGCTGAGCGCGATCACTCTCTCAATACCGTTTTCAATAGCAACATTTACAACATTTTCTGCTCCCAAGACATTTGTTTTGATTGCCTCCATGGGGTTGTACTCAGAAGCGGGAATTTGTTTCATTGCAGCGGCATGGATGACAACGTCGATGCCATCTGTAGCGCGAATCAGTCTTTGATAATCTCGGACATCTCCAAGAAAAAACCTCAATTTATCTGAACTGAGTTGTGCCTGCATTTCAAACTGCTTCAATTCATCTCGACTAAATACGACAACCTTGGAGACTTCGTTCATGGAGAGAAGCTTTTTCACCATGGCAGTTCCAAATGAACCTGTCCCACCAGTGATGAGTACCGCCTTACCCTGTAAAGAAGACATGGAATACCCTCCAAATTCGTGTTGTGGCTTTTACAAGAAACTTCGTTGACGAGCCACGTCAATCTCTTCGCTAATCATATGCGAGAGCAAAGGAGGGGTAAAGCCAAATTCCTCTCTGAGGCGTCTATTAGAAAGACTCATATACGACGGCCTTCTTGAGGCAAGGCCTGCCCTCTTGATAGAGATTGAGTTGATTTGTGATTCAGAATCTCCAAACTCCATCTGGACCTGATGGACGAAGTCCAGTTTCGTGAGTTCTTGATTCCCTACTACATTGACCAAACCATGTGTTGAAGAAAACAATTGCTTATAAATGAAGTCACAAAGCCTTTCAATACCAATTGGGGAAAATGTGACATCGTGAAAGCCACTTATCTCAGCTCCAGTTCTCAATCGAATCAGTAATTCATCAAAGAATGTCGGTCTCTCTATTCTTCCAACTCCAAAGAAGTTAGTTCTAATTATCAGAGCTTTTGGATCGTCGCCTGCAACCAAACCCTCTGCAAGTAACTTGGAATTCCCATATTGATTGACGGGAAAGATCTGATCAGTTTCGCTTCGCGGTATATTTGCATGAGAAGCAAAATGGTCAGTACTGATGTGGATAAGTCTTGCATTTGCAGCTTTTGCGGCTTGGGAAATGTTGCGAGCCCCAATCGCGTTGACGAGTACGGAGGCTTCGGGACGTTGGTGACAAGCATCCACGGAGGTCATTCCCGAACAATTCACGACAACCGCTGCATGAGAAGACTCAACAGCGACTATCAAGGACTTGACATCCATCACATCAACAACGAGGTCTGTTTGCACTATCTTTCTAGTCAGACCGTGGACGGCCTTCACAACCCGAACCCGTGAACTTAGATATCGTGTGAGCCTTCCGCCGAGAAGGCCTCCAGCACCTACTATTAGGACGGCTTTGTCAGACAACAAGGAAGATTCGCCGATGTAAGTCACATCAAAAGCATACTCTGTAGTCATAGAGAACAAGCTCTTGTGAGAAGGGAGAAGCGCGTGCACTCAATCCCAAGTGTTGGAGTTGTCATTCCAACTCGAAATCGTCCCGACGAATTGAGGCTTCTCTTAGAGTCCTTAGCCAAGAGCACCGTCGTTCCTACAGAGATCGCAATTGTTGCATCAGGCGTCGATGTAAAGGGTGTTGTCAATGACTTTGCCGGTGAACTACATATTAAGTATTTGTACTCTTACGAAGGAGGACAAGTCGCTCAAAAGTCTCTAGCCATCGCGATGTTGAGCCCTGAACTAGATTGGTGCTTGTTTACTGATGACGATCTCGTGGTGAGCCCAAACGCGATTTTTGAAGCTCTGATCTCTGTAGAACGAATGGGACATGGTCAGGAGATAGTAGGTGTAGGTCTCGCTCTATCCCCAACTTCGAGACTGAGACAATTGCCATTAGTAGCGAGATCTATTGCTCAATTGGCTGGACTCGACTCTGGAAAGAGAGGAAAGTTGCTCAGAAGTGGTCATGGGGTTAGTTACCTTGACTCTGACAACGACATCTTTACTGATTGGCTCAACGGAGTCTCTCTGTGGCGGATGGCGAATGCCCTTGACTATTCGAAGCAGGTTCCAAACACTCCAATTGCTTCGTGTGAGGATCTTGTGTTTTCTTATTCGCAATCCAAGCGAGGCAAAATGATTTTTTCTATGAGGGCATCAGTCTCCTTTCAAGGTGATGATCAAACCAACGCCGAAGACTACTTTGTATTCACCTCGTCAGCTCTGTGGAGACTTTACTTGGTCCATTCCGATCCTTATTTTTCACGGATTGCTTTCCTCTGGGCACAGTTATTCCGTACGGCATTTGTCTTCTTGGTTGGCCCTAATCGTATGACTACAACTCATAGAAGGTACCTTTCATTCTACGGTTACCTTTCACGCCTCACATTTGCACAACGAATTAATGCTGATTGGTTGGAGCAAAATCTTGAGTCACGGTGGAAATCTAGATAATCAAAGTCGTGAAATCTTGCTTAGCAGGTTGTGGTCTAGATCTGCAGCCCCTAGAATCGGGCGTTGTGAACCAAGAAGTTGTACATCAACTCTGGATGACTTGTCTATGATGAACCTCATCAATCAGGTCCGGTCTAGCCTAATCTTTAGAAGTTCCTCGTTTTTCAGTGTTCTACCCCTCTTCAAGCGAAGAGAAGCGGCAAGAACTCTGGAACAAGAAGAACTCTTTCTCAACTATGGTCTCAGTCGTTCTGTCGGCATGCAGCTTTTGAACGATTTATGTATTGCAGAATTTGGATGTCTCTATTCCGAGAATAAAGGAATGTGGTCTGAACACTTGGTATTCTTTGCATCTTTAGCAGGCAGTGGACGCGCGCCCAGGAAGATTCTCGAAATTGGTACTTTTCGTGGCGAAACCACCCTCTTCCTCTCCAGATTGTTTCCTGAATCAGAAATCGTTTCCGTTGATTTGCCCATGGAGTTGGCTCGTCAGATGAGTCTCTATGACTACGGAAAGGACGACACTACAGTCAAGGTGCGCACAAAAAACCTTCACAAAACTAAGAACGTGACTCTACTTGAAGCTTCTAGCGTCACGCTTCTTCTTGCCCACGAAGAATTTGACCTAATTTGGCTCGACGGAGCACATGGCTATCCAGTTGTTGCCCTCGACATAGCAAATTCATTCAGAATGATCTCATCCGATGGACTAGTAATTTGTGATGATGTGTATAAGCGCTTACGACGAAATGATGCGATCTATGATTCCGATGCAACCTTTGCGACTCTCTCTGAACTTGAGTCTGCGGGTCTGATTCAATGCACCTACCTTATGAAAAGAATCGGGGCAAGATTCCAGGTCTACCCAAGGTTGACCAAAGAAATTGCGGTATTTAGGAAGATTGCAAAAAGTGATCAAGACGAGTTCTCATGGAGAACTTTGCAATGAGAGACGAGACCGTAGTCGTTATTCCCGCTCGAATGAGTGGACAACGCCTTCCTGGAAAACCAATGATTGACATCCTTGGCAAGCCCATGATTCAACACGTATATGAAAGATGCAGTTCAGTTGTCCCGGCTGATTGTGTTTTTATTGCTACGGAAGACGATGTAATCGTTGACTTCTGCAGAAATCATGAAATGAATGTAGTAAAAACTGACTCCGCACCGACTGCAATTGATCGAATATTCCTATTTAGCAAGCAAGTAGTCGCTAAGAACTATCTGACAGTGCTTGGCGACGAACCCATAATCAATGTAAAAGATATTTCAAGAGTTCTAGAGTATGCGCATGATCATCCTGACCGAGTTGTGTTCGGAAAGTGCGCCGCAACCGCAGAGGAATTTGTTGATATTTCTAAAGCAAAGGTCGTTTGTGACATTGAGGGAAAGCTTCTGTACTCATCTCGGGCGGGAATTCCAGTAGACAAGCAGGGGCAATTTGTCCGTGCTGAACGTGCAATTTGGATTTACAGCTTTCCTCGTTCGTCACTAGCTCGTTATTTCAATGGCCGTGACTCGGGAAAACTTGAAGCACTCGAAAGTAATGAAATCCTGCGATTTCTTGAGATCGGAGAGCCTGTCTATTGTGTGGATCTTATCGGGGATAGTTGGGCCGTTGACGAGTCAAAAGATTTAGAAATAGTCCGGAAACGTTTGTTGAAAGAGAAACTATGAAGAGGAAATTGATCGTGGTCACAGATCGAATTCAGACCCCAGACTTGGAGGAAGAAATATTAGGTGACTCTTTCGAATTTGCATTTTTGCCAGAGTTTGTGGGTGAAGAAAGAAAGAGGATCTTGAATGAAGCTTATGGGTTACTGGTTTGGCACGAACGAATTGACTCTCATCTTATTCAACATCTTCTGAATTGCAAAATATTGGTTCGTTATGGTGCTGGAATTGATAACTTGGACTTACTTAGCCTGAAGAAAAAAGAAATTGTAGTCGGCAATTGTCCCGATTATGGAGTTGAAGAAGTCGCTGATGCGACGGTATCTATGATTCTTTTTGGAATACGTAATTTGGCAGAATTCTCTAGAGTCAACTTGTTTGATCCAAGCGTCTGGGGTTCTCCAAGATCTGGGTCCGTAAGGAGGACCCGGCTACATTCTCTAGGCATTATTGGATTAGGCCGAATTGGTACTGCGGTGGCGATGCGCCTGAAGTCTTTTGGAATTTCAGTAGGGTTTACTGATCCCTTTGTCCCGCGAGGTGTTGAGAAATCTCTGGGTTTGATCCGGTATGACTCAGTTGAGGATCTATTGGTTGGCAGCTCGATTGTTTCACTGCACTGCCCTCTAACGAGCGAGACCAACGCAATGGTGAACAAGAGTTTTCTCTCGAATATGCAACCAGGGTCATTTCTGATAAACACTTCACGAGGCGGTCTAATCTCAAGCTTGGTAGACATAGATGAAGCTCTTGATAGTGGGCAACTTGGTTTTGTTGCCTTAGATGTACTCGATGAGGAACCTCCTGCATCTAGAAGGGACTTAGTCGAGAAATGGCGAAATCCATTGAATTCTTTGTCAAATCGCGTCTTGATTACACCACATGTTGCCTATTACTCTGAGGATTCACTTAAGGAGATACGAGTGAAGGCGGCCCGAAGTATTTTGAATTTTTCCATGGGACAAGATCCTCTCTACAGAATTGTCTGAAGTGTCGCCCATGGGTGCCTCTGCGTTAGATTTTGATGGAGTTATTTGTAACAGTATCGAGGAGTGTTTCAACAACAGTTTCGCGGCTCTGCAAAGGCTTGCCCCAGGGGTAGATCTCCTTGGTCAGATGAGAGGTGAGTGGCGCGACCTCTTTTATTTGAACCGAGGAGTAGTAAGGCCCGCTAGAGATTATCTCAAGCTTTGGAAGTGGATCTTAGACCCAAACGAGAATCATGGATTGCCACTTCATTCATTAGACCACATCTTGTGTACGAAGAAAGAGCTTCTTGAATTCGAAAACGCTTTCTTCGTGGAGCGTACAAACAAGATCAACAAGAACCCGAGTTGCTTTGTCAAGGAAAATCCAATCTACAATGAGATGCTGGAAGCATGGAATGAAATTCCTCGCCCCATCTATATTGTTACAACAAAGGACGAGTTCTCCACCAGAACACTGTTGAACCACTACGAACTTAAGATTGATGGCCTATTCTCGAAGGATAGTGGTTCTAAACCGAAAGCACTAAGGCAAATTTCGAGAATGCATAACCTTGCTATTCAAGATGTCAGATTTGTAGATGACAACCCGGATCATGTTCAAGATGCACGTTCCACCGGGGCTACAAGTGGACTTATTGGCTGGGGTTATGGTCCCTACTTGAACCCATTGGAGAATCTCATCAAGAATGCAGAGGAACTGATAGCCTTTCTGTCTCATGAGTAAAACGAATCCTATTCGTGTTGGTATCAATGGCTTTGGTCGCATCGGCAGAGCAGCCTTCCGTCGCGTACTTCAAATGGATGATATAGAAGTGGTTATTGTGAACGACACAGAAAAAGATCTTGAGAATCTTGTATACCTTCTACGTTTTGACTCGGTATATGGCCGCCTGAATGAAGATGTAAGAGTCCATGACATGGTTATGGATGTCTTAGATAAACAGTCTGTGAGATTTTACTCTTTCAATAGAATTCAAGATGTCCCCTGGAAAGATTTCAACGTTGATGTAGTCATCGAGGCTACTGGCGTCGAAGCGAATATAATGGGTTCACATGATTTAGTAAGCAGGGGCTCAGTCAATAGGGTTGTAGTAACTAACTCTCATCAGTCAGTAGATGAAACCATTATCATGTCTGTCAACGACGATTCATACGATCCCGATCTGCATAAAGTGGTCAGCAGTAGTATTTGCGACGCAAATGCGATTGCCCCGGTCCTATTCCACTTGGATCAGTTAGCTGGGATAGAACATGCAAGCATCACAACTCTTCACCCATGGCTCTCTTATCAGAATCTCCTTGACGGTCCCGTAAGTTCTGTGGCAAATCCTGGTCACAGTTGGCAGGAGTATTCTCTGGGTCGCGCCAGTGTTGGCAATCTCATTCTCAAGAGCACTACAGCAGCCGCCGCGACGCTGCGAGTCTTGCCAAGAATGCAGGGCAAACTTGATGCAATTTCGTTTCGAGTTCCTACGGCTAATGTCTCAGCGTCAGACTTCTCCATTGTCCTAGAGCGACCCTCGACAATCGAGGACATACAGGCGTACCTAAAGAGGGTTAGCGAACAGCATAATGAAGTCATATCCTTAAATGACGAAGCGTTAGTCTCAGGTGATTTCTCGCAGATGGTGCAATCCTGCGTAATCGACTTAACGAAAATGACCCTCTCGAAGCAAAAACATCTTAAGTTGGTATCGTGGTATGACAATGAGTGGGCGTACTCATGTCGTGTCCTTGATGTCGTCAAACTTGTGAGTAGTTGATTTCATGAGTAGACGTTTTGTCCGGCTAAAAGATCGCAACAATGGCGATTGGGGTGAAGTAGGTGCGGATGGTGTAGTTACCCAGATTCATGGAGATCTTTGTGGTGAATACCAAACAAGAGGTGAGATTGGTCTGTTGAGCGATGTGGAGATAGAACCTCTTTCCTTTGGAGCAAATGTTCTTGGTCTTGCATATAACTACACTGACCTCGTAGGTCTAGAAAGAGCAAACCAAGAACCCTTAGTGTTCAACAAGGGGCGTTTTTCAATCGCAAGCCCTTCCGCAAAATTCCAGATTCTCAACTGGATGAAGAGTGTTTGGGTTGAAGTCGAACTGGCAATTGTGATTGGACGTTCGATATTTCGAGCATCACACCAAGAGGCTTTGGCGTCAATATTGGGCTATACGATTGCAAATGACATCACAACGTCTAATTTGTACGAGCGAGACCATCATCTCCTGCGCTCAAAGAGCGGTCCAGGTTTTTGTCCGTTGGGTGAAGTCCTGATAAGAGATCTGGATACTTCATCCTTAGAGTTGACAACGAGAGTCAACGGTAAAGTGACGCAAAAGAGCAGCACGAGAAATAGAATCTTGGGTGATGCTGACGCTATTTCCATGATTTCTCAATATGTTCCTCTGGTAGCTGGGGATGTGATAATCACAGGCACACCAGCTGGTGCCCTGGAATCAACCATCCAACCTGGTGATATTGTGGATATGGAAATTGAAGGAGTCGGATTCATACACCAAGAAGTAGTTGGCGAATTGGTGAAATGATGGGGCTCACGATTCTAGTAACTGGTGGTGCAGGCTTTGTGGGATCAAATCTCTGCACAGCGCTGAGCAGTAAAGGTCATCATGTCATCGCAATTGATGACCTATCGAATTCCCGTAGTGCCCCTAATCTCAGCAATTTTGAGTTTTTGAAATCTGATATTTCAAATGCGACTTGGATGAATGACTTGTCAGAACACCATATTGATACAGTCTTCCACTTGGCGGCACAGTCATCAAATGCGACTTCATTTAGGAATCCGAAAGACGACTTACAGCGTAATCAAGTCGCTACTCAGAATGTGATTGAGTTCTGTCAACGTAGAGGCATTCGTCGACTGATATTCACCAGTTCTATGAGTGTCTATGGAGAAACATCTCAATTTCCAACTCCTGTCACCGAAAGAACCCGGCCTGCGACGTACTATGCAATTCACAAAGATGCTTCCGAAAAATACATCAGTCTGCAAAATGAATTGAATTGGACGATCTTTCGCCTCTACACGACATATGGTTTTGGTCAGAATCTTGAGAATCTTGAACAAGGACTCGTCAAGATCTTCTTAGGATTCATCTTGAGGGAAGAGAAGATCACGGTGCATGGGTCACTAGATAGAGTCAGAGACATCATCCATGTTGACGATGTCGTAAGTGCACTTGTCTTGGCACTTGAAAACGAAAAGTCCTATGGAAAGACATATAATCTCGGAACAGGTCATACAATGACTGTTCGACAAATCCTGGAAGAACTGTTGCGGCTAACCGGTAAGAGTTTGACATATCCGATAGAGGTCTGTGATGGTGATAGGGGGGATCCATCTGGAACTCATGCTGATGTCTCTCAAACGATCACTGATCTGGAGTGGACTCCTCACATATCTCCGCAAGCGGGGCTGAAGCGGACTGTCGAAGGCTATCTCCGGAACAGTTCACTTTGATGAACAGAAGTTTCTTAGCTCCACGACTACTGATAATTGATGACTTGCTGGAAATGACCCATAGAGATTGCCGACCTTCGACCAAAGTCCTGACCCTTGGTATAGAAAGCGACATCGCAAGAAAGTATTTGAAAGAACAAGTTACTGATTGTGATTGTATGACAATTATTGATCATGAGAAATATGCTGAAGAAGCGCAGATGTGGGTGAGAGACTTTTACTTCACACACTTCCCGATTGTAGCTCATCGCTTAGTCAAAGATGTCCTTCAGCATGGAGGAGATGTCAATCATCTCGCCTATCTGAAGTTTTTTGAGCGGACACCCTTTCATGGAAATCTGACATCTTCTCTCTACTGGTTGGCTTTGGTGAAACTGACGCAAGACTCAATCATTCCATCTCATGTTGATGTGATTATTAGGCACCATTCTTCTTTTCGTGAATTATTTTCCGTAAAAAAAAGTCGGAGACTTCAGTGGAAACCAACTTGGTGGCTTACTCTTCAGCTAACTCGCTTTTTTCTATTTCATCTAAGCCTGGCTTGGAATCGGTCACGGGAACAAGTGAAACCTATTTCTTTAGGTAATTTCTCGGAGTCACTCTTCTTTACCATTTACCCACATTGGTGGGTCAGTAATGGAACCCAGGAGAAGACGGAGCGATTCTTTCCAGAGCAAGTTTTAGCTTCCAAAGCGAATGAAGCTAAGTACTTGATTTGGTTTCAAGGGAAGAATTACAGTTCTGATTGGCAATTTTTGAAGAAACAATTGAAGATTGATTTCATTGTCCTGAATGATTTCGGAAAACTTTCTGACTTCTTGGTAATTCTGAAACGTCTAAGAAACTTACGATTCTTACATTTTATGAATTCATCCATGCGCTATTCCAGGGTGACTTTTCATAGCTTTGACATCGGCGGGCTGATCCATCAAGAACTCATTGCATCACTCGCAAGAGGGGAATTCATCCAATCTCACTTGATTGAGTTGGCTATGAATCGCGTCTGTCGAGAGCGGAGACCTCGTAATGTAGTATTCAGATTTGAAAATCAACCCATAGATCATGCAATTGTCGGAGCACTACGCGATATTTCAGAAGTTGCCTCTGTCGGTTATTGGCATACTGCACTTTCTCTCTCACAAAACTACATCCCTCTCTGGCAAATGGCATCTTTCTGGTCAAGAACTGGACTATCTAAATCAGATCAAGGTTTGTGGCCGGACTTTATGCTGGTCCCAAACCAACTTTGCAAAGAGTCTTTGCTCCGGGAAGGCTTTTCGCCTGATAAGACATTTCAGATCTTGCCGACGCGACATGTTGACTTGCTGACCTCAAAGTTTGCAGCGCTGAAGTCAAATAAGGAGGCCATTAGAAGGGACAAGAGTGACTTCATTCGAATTCTTGTCAGTTTTTCAGCCAATAAGGAAACTAGTGTACTTCTTGTCTCCACAGTCCTTCGGTGTTTGAGCTCTATGGCAGGGCGCTATCAAATTGGTATCCGGCCGCACCCTGCATGGACTTTTGATGATTCTGAATTACAACAGACTTTGATTTCTAGGGAGAGCACATCTTCTCTAAAGGTGATTAGGGATATGAAGGAGTTGTATAATTGGATTCCTAGGAGTGAGGTGTTGATTACACCTGGCAGCCAGTTGGCTTTAGAATCAATTTACCTGGGCACTTTGCCCATAATTTTTGAACCTAAAAGCATCTTCAACCCAACAGATTTCAGTTGTTTTTCTCGGAGTTGTCTGATTGTTAGTGATTTAGAATCACTAGAGACTGCACTCGTCAAGGTGATTACCCAGGACTCTTCTTTGCAAGCAGTCATGTCAAACTGGTCAGAACTTATGGATTCCTTCCTAGGAGAGGCATCGAGTCGAGCTGTCAGAGTTGACTCTGGACAAGTCGTGTCTGTACTTTCTGGGCTACGCTTCTCACATGACTAGTCACGCTGTGCGAAGTAGACTTGCTGCCCTCGTCTTGCTTGCTGTTTCGATTGTGTCGTTGGCCATTTCTCCGTTTTCAAATATTGATCCAATAAACTTGATCAAGGTTTTGGCACTGAGTTCACTAGGCTTTGCTGCTATCCCGTTAGTGCTTTGGCTTGCAAAGAACAAGTTTTCTCAATTATCTCCAGTTCTGACATTTACATCGATTGCATTCTTTCTCTGGATGGTCATTGTCTTTTTGGTTTCCGGAGCTCCTCTTAACCAACAGTTTTGGGGTGTTTTTGGCAGAAATACGGGGTTTTTGACGTATATCTCCTTATTGTTAGTCTTATTGGGCTCGGCAGTTGTGCAACATAAAGATTTCTACCGCAAGCTCGTTCATGCTTTAGTTGTCGTCTCAATTCCAGTTCTGATCTATGCAACAATCCAATTCCTTGGAAGAGATCCCATTTCGTGGAGCCAGATGGCACCATTTGGCACTTTCGGAAACATAAACTTTTCGTCTGCATTCTTTGGAATGTCAGCGGTAGCCATGTCGACTCTTGCAATTCAACATGGTATTCATCTTCTTTGGCGACTAACACTTATTGCAATTGTTGCGTTCAAGATTTTTCTAATTGGTTCAACGGGTTCTATTCAAGGAATCTTGATCTTCTTGGCGGGATGCTCCGTTGTCTTCTTCTTCTTCATAATTTCTCATCAGAAATTGAAGCGACTGAAGTTCCCATATCTTGCGCTTGCGCTGGCTGGTTTGGGTCTTGCAATTGCGGGGCTACTAAACAGTGGTCCTCTAGCTCGCTTTATCTTCGGGGAAACAGTGCTATTTCGCTATGACTATTGGTATGCCGGCTGGATGATGACTTTAAGAAATCCACTATTTGGAGTCGGACTAGATTCGTATGGTGATTGGTATAGACAGCTCAGAGGTGAAGTTGCTACCCTGCGCACTGTTCCTGATCGAATCACAAATTCCGCTCACAACATTTATCTCGATATTTCTTCTGGGGGCGGTCTTCCCCTTTTACTTTTCTATCTCATGATTCTTGTCATCGCTGGGAGGAGTGCTATCGAGTCCTTGAAGCGTATGGAAGCATTCGATCCCATTCTTACCGCTTTGACAGCAGTTTGGGTGGCATATCTGGTACAAGCCGCAATCAGCATCAATCAAGTGGGGGTAGGAGTTTGGGGTTGGGCCTTTACAGGAGCATTGATTGGCTATGCAAGGGTTAGGAACTCTAGTGAGACTAGATCCAAAAAGCTCCAGTCTCATACGACAAAGAATTTAGGTGAGTCCAACCAGATGCCCATAAGTGTTTCATTGATGTCACTTGCAGCATTCGCGATTGGCTTTGTTCTAGCCTTCATACCGTTTCGCGCTGATTCAGAGTTTCGTACGGCTCAGGAATCTGGGTCACTGTCGTCAATGGTTTCCGCTGCGACATCTCTGGGTAGCACTGCTTATCACCTGGAAATCTCTCTGGACTCCGCTGTCCAATCCAATGACATCACTCAAGCAGACGCGATAACGGAGGAACTGCTCCGTCGTTATCCGAGAGACTTTATGGCTTGGCGAGTGCGGCAAGTTCTCACCAATTCCACTCCGGAGGAGCGTGAAGAGGCATATCAGATGTTGCGCGAACTGGATCCGTACAATCCCGAGGTGCAGCGAACACCCTAGGGGCATTATGAGGCTTTTGTCCGTTTCTAGCGACAAACTAGCCTAAATCCCGTATTACAAGCAGAGGCGCTGTAGAGCCCAAAAAAATTAGGGAGTTTATGTCTCGTCACAAGGCGAAAGTCAAGGTTGCCAAGCCCTCTTCGTGGACCGCAGCCGAACTCGGCGACTTCTTTATCGCTCACAGAACCGAGTTTCTCTCCCATGCGCGACGGGTTGTGGGGGCCTCTGGTGAGGCAGAAGAAATTGTGCAGGACGCTCTGGTTCGTGTTTTGCTCGCGACGCCCGAGCTTGAATCCCCCGATCACGCGAGGGCCTACTTTCATCGAGTTGTCGACAATTTGGGAATCGACCACTTGAGGCGACAAGGTCGTGCTCCGCAGTTGCTCGTTCTTGATGATGAAATCACAATTCTTGAGCAACAGTGGTCGAGCGATGATGTTCTCGCCGATGATCTGGCTCGGACAGATGATGCCGCTTTGATTCGCGAAGCCATTTCGCTTCTATCTCCTGCCGAGCGCGCGGCCCTCGTTATGTGGGAGTTCGAAGGAAGGTCAACACAAGAGATTGCTCAAGAACTTGGCGTTAAGGAATCTACCGTGAGGCATACCGTATCTCGTGCGCGAGCCACACTACGTCGTCTCTTAGCGCAACGCATCATTGACGAAGAAAGAGGCCTGACAGCATTGGATCTTCTTTCCGTGGGATATCGGAAAGCCGAGAGGGTCGCACGCCATTCCTCAAAAGCAGCTTTGTCGCTTGTATTGATTGTTTCTGCATTTCTAGGATTCCAGTCGTTGTCTCCAAGTGATTTTTCTGTCTCCGGCACGCTTTCTAGTTCAGAAAGCCAGGTGAGCGAAGAGAATTCACATACTCTATCCCCTTATGGAAGTCCTGTTCAGGGCGGTAACGAAAAAAGTGCAGACGGTAGGTCTGGCGATTCGGCGGTCAACTTGCCTAACTCAGAAAAGTCATCAAGTCGAACTTTTAGCGCCGAGGCAGTAGAGGTTCTTTTTCCGGGTTTAGACCTTGAAGGCGTGCCTACAGGATTCACAGTTGTTGATTCTCTTGGTTCAATAGGTTCCCTATTTGTAGGTGCTCAGAAACCAATGATCACGGAAACTGGATTCCTTCTTTCAAATATCGTGAGCACTAAGGCTGGATCAACGAACGTGTTGATGAATCAATCATTGGTCCTTGACGCTTTTGGTACATCGTACGTCGCTCAAGTTTCGGTCGGGATCAACGGGGGTTGGCAACCGCTTCGCCTCTCGTTTGTCTCAACCGATATGGAGAGGCTTGCCTCTGGCAACTATCTCCTTACTGCCATCATGACGGTTGACTCTGTTTTAGAGACCTCCGTCAAGGTGTCCACGGGCACCTCTGGAACTGACCTCAGTTCAGCCCCGGATTTCATTTCAACTCGGCTCTTGCTGGACCCAAATAAGTCGAAAATCCTCGCTCAAGCGGTCCTGGTATCAGCAGATTCCCAGAGAGATGGGGCATAATTGGGGACTTCATTACACAAGTTTCCTCACCTCTACCGGAAACGGGGTGGGGATCGAGATGTGTCAGCACGTGCGACTCATCTCAAAGCCGCCACGGAGAACGTCTTCGTGACGACTATTGAAAGGAAACAAATGTCTAACAAGACAACCTTCAAGCGCATCGCGCTTGCTGTGGTTGCTGCATTGGGGTTTGGGGTTATTGCTTCAGGCCCTTCGTCGGCAGGTGTCACAAATCTCACTGTGACAACTACAAACGGAACTGCAACAACTTTGAATAGTGATAGCTCTACAGCAGCTGTCATCTCTGTTTCACTATTGACCTTGACAACCAGCGACTCAATTTCCGTTGCTGTTACCCAGAGGACAGCACTTCCGACGGGCGCGAATATCAATGGTGCTGCGCTTTATTGGACTGATTCATCAACAGCAACTGGCGTATCAGTGGGCGACTTTGATACTTCAACTGCAGCAGGTCTCCTGGACGATACTGACGTTAAGGCGCAACCTCGCTTTGTCCGATCAGAATCTGTCACAACTGCTGCTACAAAGATGAACAGCTACAATCAAGGTATCCGTTGGTACGCAGGAAATGTGGCGAACTTGCAAACGTCTGCTACATTCAAGTTTGATTTGGGCGAAACGGTCACAACGACGTATTCAAACAGTTCAACCTTGGTTGCTGGTACATACGGTTTCAATGTTGTGGTTACTTACTATGACGCTACGGATGTCAAGCGCGTCGAAACTAAACCGTTCGACATCGTAGTCTCAAAGACCGCTGCAACTCTCGCTGCCGAATCAAGAGTTGTTGACCCAGCTAAGACCATTGCACAGTTGTCAGGTGGAGATGGTGCTGCTGGTACCACAGTCGGTTATTCAGCAACTGTCACAACTACAGACTCTGCAGTTTCTGTTGTTTCAACTGCTGCCTCTACCAATCATGCAACAATCTTGGTGAGGACTTTCAATGCAACAGGTGCTGCTGCACCAGAGAGCGTCACAGCAACCATTTCCGGTGCCGGTATTCTTTGTAATGCTAGCGCGGTCTGCGGTTCAAGCTTGACTTTGAACGGCACCACCGGAATTGAAACACTTACTGTTCGAGCAAATGGAACAGCAGGTATTGCAAAGATCGACGTCAAGACGACATCGAAGACCTTCCCAACGAAGTCTCTTACATTCTTTGCAACTGCACCGTCAACACTGACACCAGCTGTTGAAATACCAGTTATCTCAACGGCGGCAACAAGTGACGTTGTCTCAGTAGCTGGTAAGGATGCGAATGGCTCTGTCTGGGCTGGCACACTTACGTTGTATTCACTTGATACAGCGGTTGCTACAGCGGGCGCTTGTACATTCAATGCCACAGATCAAGTCCACTATTGCGCAGTAACGGGTGTAGCAGCTGGTACAGCTAAGTTGCAGGCAGGTAATGCCTCAACTTTGGCAGCAGCAACCGTGAAGTCTGCTGAGTGGTCGGGTCCGGTAGTGAATCCAAATATCGCGAACTCAGTGTCAATTTCGTTTGACAAGGCTGCTTACGCTCCAGGCGAGAAGGCGCGTATCTACGTTACGCCTCTAGATGCTTCGGGTAAGGCGATTGCGGGTGGATCAGTTTCTAATCTCCTCGCAACAGGCGGTATCTCTCCGAGCGTAGCTTTTAGCTCGGGAAGCGACACCGTCACTGCAACCACTTTGACCGTTGCCTCCGCATCTTCTGCTACTACTGGTGCTAAGGCTGGTTCTGCGATGTACACCGTGTACATGCCATTTGGCAAGGGCACTGTGACATTGACAGCTAAGGGTGGTACAGCTCTTCCTGCAAGTAGTCAGGTTGCTCTGACTGCATCTGCTTCGGTAGTCGACGATTCAGTTGACGCTGCTGTTGATGCTGCACAAGAGGCAACTGATGCTGCGATCGCCGCAACTGATGCTGCGATTCTTGCTCAGGAAGCTGCCGATGAGGCTGCTTCTGCAGCAATTGCTGCTCAGGAGACTGCACAAGCTGCAGTTGACGCTGTGACCGCACTTTCTGCAGAGGTAACCAAGCTGGTTGCACAGCTTGCAACTGTCCAGAAGTTGCTTACTCGTGTTGCAAAGAAGGTTGGACTAAAGATCTAACTAGCTAGTTTCTAACTAGCTCTGATAACTAGGGCCCGGTCCTTTCGGATCGGGCCCTAGTTCTTTTTACGAGTATCCTTCGCTGGTGCGCGTGTCAGTGGTTGGTCAGGGCTATGTAGGTTTGACCATAACAGAAGGAGCTTTGCGGGCTGGTCACGATGTCCTTGGTTTCG
>Ga0129336_10000553_pt1 | contig 21920 bp, 23 predicted proteins | sample CPB6_02_DNA_FD_96878 | JGI IMG/M metagenome (GOLD analysis project Ga0129336, IMG submission 96878) | Freshwater to marine salinity gradient microbial communities from Chesapeake Bay, USA - CPBay_Sum_0.6_0.2_DNA | ecosystem: Environmental > Aquatic > Marine > Coastal | place: USA: Chesapeake... | reverse complement strand
GGCCACATGAGGATCTGCTCGGTGCACCACCAGTACTCGGGCAGGGTCTCGCCCTTCCAGGCGAAAACGGGAACGCCCTGCGGATCGTCCACGGTGCCATTCGGACCGACGACGACGGCGGCCGCGGCGTGATCCTGCGTCGAGAAGATGTTGCAGGAGGCCCAGCGCACGTCGGCGCCGAGGGCGACGAGAGTCTCGATGAGAACTGCGGTCTGCACGGTCATGTGCAGTGAACCCGTGATGCGGGCGCCCTTGAGGGGCTGGCGCGGGCCGAACTCCTCGCGCATGGCCATGAGGCCGGGCATCTCGTGCTCGGCAAGGCGGATCTCGTCGCGGCCGAACTCCGCGAGGGAGAGGTCGGCGACCTTGTAGTCGGGCGCGCCGGATGGGGTGACAGGGGGATGGGACATGGAAGTGCACCTCGGAAGGGATGATGGGGCCGGCGGACGGCACGAGGCTTCGTTGGTCCGGCGGACGTGATCCCAGCGTAGCGCGGACATGGTGCACAGGCACATCGCCGCCGGCACCTCCACAGGTTCGAATCGGGCCTTGCCCGGTCTGCGGCGCGGACGGCGAATGGATCGATGAAGCCGTTCATGCCGTGGGGCACACGAACCTCAGGCGTCCCCTGGACACCTATGACGGCACTGCGCGACGTGGCTTGCGGTGTCATCGGGCTGGGTGCGCCGGTCACCTGCGCCGGATGTGGTCGACCGGGCGAGGCTGTGTGCGAGGACTGCCAGGGTCTGCTCGTCGGGGTGCCGCGCGTTCACCGACCAACGCCGGCACCTGCACCCTGGCCGCCGACGTATGTCGTGACCCAGTACTCAGGTGCCGCTCAAGCGATCATCACCGCATGGAAGGAGCGTGGTCGGCGCGATACGGCCAGGCACCTCGCCGCCGCCCTGGCGTGTGCGATCCATGCCGCGGTCGAATCCGGCAGGGGTGGCTGGGCCGACCCGCCGGGTCGCCGTGACGGCGACTCGATTGCGATCGTCCCGATTCCGCCTTCCGCAGCAGCGCGCCGCCGTCGCGGAGAGGACGCCTGGGGACGGGTCGTTCGGATGGCGGCCGGACTCTTGGTCGACAACGGCACGAGCGCCACGGTCGAACCTGTGCTGTCCCACGTGCGCCAGCCGCGGGATCAGTCCTCGCTCTCTGCTCGTGAGCGCCGGGCCAATCTCAGCGGTGCTATGGTCTGCGCCCGGATTCCGCCGGGCACGATCGTCCTCGCCGACGACATCGTCACGACAGGGGCGACGCTGGCCGAGGCCTGCCGCGCTCTCGCGGTCATGATCGACCCGCGGGCCCTCGGGCCCCGTGGGGGCCCGAGGGCGGCAGCCATTGCCGCGACCACCCGTGGTCGCCGCTAGTTGCTTCCAGCAGACTGGCTCCGTGCCCGGTGCTCATGCGCTCGACGTTGTGGTCGTCGCCACGACGCCCATCGCCCAGCGCGGCATCACTGCCATCTTCCAGGACGCGGGGTGGCGCGTGGTGTCAGGCGCCGGGGGTTCGCGGCCGGCACTCCTGGTGTGCGAGCTCCCCATCGCAGGTACCGCATCTGACATTGCGCGCGTTCGGGAGTCTTCGGGCGGGGCGCCGATCCTCGTCATCGTCGCCGACGCGACGCCCGCCTTCCTTGCGGAGTTGGTGGCGGCCGGTGCGGCTGGAGCTATCGACCGCGGGGTGGACGAAGCGATGCTCGTGCAGACCGCCCTTGCCGTGGCCGGCGGTCGCACCGTCATCAATGCGGGAGGATTCGCGGAGGCTGGCAGCGGGCGCCCGCCGGCGTTGACGCGACGTGAACTGCAGGTGCTCGAACTTCTCTGCTCGGGGCGAACCAACCATGAGATTGCCGAGATTCTCGTCATCAGCGACAACACGGTGAAGAATCACGTGCGTCGCCTCTACGAGAAGCTGCAGGTGCGCTCGCGGACTGAGGCCGTCGTACGTGCGGCCCGGTGGGGGCTGGTGAGGCTCGGCGTCGATGAAGGTGACTCCGGGGGTCCGCTGCCTGCGGGAGCCTCCTAGCCCTGCGTCTAGGATGACCCGGTGGGCATCCTGGACAAGATCCTCCGCGCAGGCGAGGGCAAGACGCTACGTACCCTCGACGGCATTGCGCGTCAGGTCAACGCGATCGAGGACGACTTCCTCGCCATGACCGATGAGGAACTGCGCGGCCTGACGGCGGAGTACCGCTCCCGCTTGGAAGCCGGTGAGAGCCTCGACGAGATCCTCCCCGAGGCCTTCGCGACTGTGCGCGAGGCCGCGCGCCGCACCTTGGGGCAGCGTCACTACGACGTCCAGATCATGGGCGGAGCGGCCCTCCACCTCGGAAATATCGCCGAGATGCGCACAGGTGAGGGCAAGACGCTCGTGGCCACCCTCCCGTCGTATCTCAACGCGCTCACTGGAAAGGGCGTGCACGTCGTCACTGTCAACGACTACCTCGCGGAGCGCGATGCCGAGTGGATGGGGCGCATCCATCGGTTCCTCGGACTCAGTGTCGGAGTGATCCTCGCCCACATGTCGCCTGCCGAACGACGCGAGGCTTACGCCGCCGACATCACCTACGGCACGAATAACGAGTTCGGGTTCGACTACCTTCGCGACAACATGGCCTGGTCCACGACAGAGATGGTGCAGCGCGGTCACAACTTCGCCGTGGTCGACGAGGTTGACTCCATCCTCGTCGACGAGGCACGCACCCCCCTCATCATCAGTGGCCCCGCGGATCAGCCGACCAAGTGGTACGCCGAGTTCGCGCGGATTGCCCGGATCCTGCAGAAGGACGAGGACTACGAGGTCGATGAGAAGAAGAAGACCATCGGCGTCCTGGAATCGGCCATCGACAAAGTCGAGGACCAGTTGGGCATCGACAACCTCTACGACACCGTCAATACCCCGCTGGTGGGATTCCTCAACAACGCGGTGCGCGCGAAGGAGCTCTTCAAGCGCGATCGCGACTACGTCATCCTCGACGGCGAGATCCTCATCGTCGATGAGCACACGGGGCGCCTCCTCAAGGGCCGTCGCTACAACGAGGGACTCCACCAGGCGATCGAGGCCAAGGAGGGCGTGGAGATCAAGGCCGAGAACCAGACCTTGGCCACGATCACGCTGCAGAACTACTTCCGGCTCTACGACAAACTCTCAGGGATGACCGGCACGGCCATGACCGAGGCCAACGAGTTCCATCAGATCTACAAGCTCGGTGTCGTGCCTATCCCCACGAACCGTCCGATGGTGCGAGATGACGAGCCCGACCTCGTCTACCGCACCGAGGCGGCCAAGTACGTCGCCGTGGTCGACGACATCGAGGAGCGCTACCAGGCGGGTCAGCCGGTGCTCATCGGCACGACGAGCGTGGAGAAGAGCGAGTTGATCTCCTCCGAACTCAAGAAGCGCGGTGTGCGGCACGAGGTACTCAACGCCAAAAATCACGAGCGCGAGGCTTCCATCATCGCCGAGGCGGGACGCAAGGGAGCCGTGACCGTAGCCACCAACATGGCCGGTCGCGGCACCGACATCATGCTCGGTGGCAATTCCGAGTTTCGCGCGGCGCAGGAACTCGAACGCCGCGGCCTGGACCCCGTCGAGGACCCGGAGGGCTACGAGAAGGCGTGGCCGGAGGCACTGGCTGCCGCCCAGGAGTCCGTGGCCGCGGAGCACGAGACGGTCATCGCGCTGGGTGGCCTCTACGTGCTGGGCACGGAGCGGCATGAGTCCCGCCGCATCGACAACCAGTTGCGCGGCCGCTCGGGTCGCCAGGGCGATCCGGGCGAGACTCGCTTCTACCTCTCGCTCGAAGACGACCTCATGCGCCTGTTCAAGGCCGAGATGGTCGATGCCTTCCTGCGTCGTTTCAACGTGCCTGACGATGTGCCGATCGAGGCCAAGATGGTGACGAACGCCATCCGCTCGGCACAGACCTCCGTCGAGGCGCAGAACTTCGAGATCCGCAAGGACGTCCTCAAGTACGACGACGTCCTCAACCGGCAGCGCTTGGTCATCTATGACGAGCGCAGGCAGGTGCTCGAAGGCGCCGATATCCACGAGCAGGTGCGATCCTTCATGGACGACGTGGTCACCGGCTACGTCACCTCAGCGACAGCGGAGGGGTACCCCGAAGACTGGGACCTGGACCAGCTGTGGACGGCGCTCGGCCAGTTGTACCCCGTGGGCATCACGGTCGCCGAACTCGAGGAGCAATCGGGATCGGGGCGATCGGGTCTGACCGCCGAGTTCCTCACGGAGGAACTGACCAACGACATCCACCTGGCCTACGACCGTCGTGAGAGCGAACTCGGCGAGGAGGTCACCCGCGAACTCGAGCGACGGGTCATCCTGTCGGTCCTCGACCGCAAATGGCGTGAGCATCTCTACGAGATGGACTACCTGCGTGACGGCATCGGCCTGCGCGCCATGGCGCAGCGCGACCCCCTCGTGGAATACCAGCGCGAGGGGTACGAGCTCTTCACGGCCATGATGGACGCGATCAAGGAGGAGACCGTTGGCTACCTCTTCCATGTCGAGGTCCAGGCGCCTCCGGCCGTGAGCGACGAGGCGGAGGAGGCCGCTGCGGCCGTCACGGCGGCGCCCACCTCCGCGGCCGTTCAGGCCATTGCTGCCGCCGCCAAGTCCGCGCCGGCGGTCACGGCCAAGGGCTTGGGGCCTGCGCGCCCGCAGGTGCTCGAGTACTCCGCACCCTCTGCGGACGGCGGCGTGATGCACGAGACCTTGCAGGCGGACGGCGAGGAGGTCGAACTCGACCCCAATGCCAGCCGCGCCGAGCGTCGCCGTGCCGAGCGAGCCAAGCGCAAGCGCAAGTAGTCCCGTCCTACGGCGCGGGGCTCGGGGGGCGTCCTAGGAGCCACCACGCCAGTGCTGCGGCAATCGCCGAACTGGCGCCTCCGAGCAAGCCCCACCATGTGGAGGCGAGGAGTATGGCCAGGCCCGTGCCGATCACGACGTAAGCGATCGCGACGACTCGGGTGGAGCGGTGGCGCTGGGCGAGCGATACGGGACGCGTCAGGGCCAGGACGACGATGAAGCCCAGGGTTGCGATGGCCGCAATCGGGCCGAAGAAGAAGACGCCTGTCTGAAGCGTCGCAATGCCGTTGACCTCGTCCTCCGTAGAGGCACCGCGCGCGAAGACGGCCAGGACGAGGCCGACCAGGACAGCTGCCACCGCGAAGGAGGCTAGCCGCAGCAGCGCGACACCGGCCTGGGAGTTCATGGTGTGGCCACGAGGTTGAGGGATCGCCGCAACTGCTCGATGAGGCGATCTCGCAGGAGGGCGCCCTGCTGACTGAAGTCGCGCTGGTACTCCACGTATTCCGCTCGACCTTCCGCTGTCTCGATGGGGATTGGCGCGTAGCCGAGCGAGGTGAAGTCGTACGGGGAGGCCCTCATGTCGACCGCTCGGACCCGGCGCGCCAGGTCGAAGCAGTCTGCGGTGAGATCGGCGCCCACGGCCGGATACGACCGGAAGCACCACTTGTAGAGGTCCATCGTGGCGTGGAGGCATCCGGGTTGCTCGAGGTCGATCTGCGTCGCACGGGTGGGCTGCACGGTATTGAGGGGTCGGGCCGGGTCGGTGTAGAAGCGGAAGGCATCGACATGCGTGCACCGCAGCGGCGACGACTCGACGACCGCTTCGACGGCTTGCTGGTCCACTCGCAGCGGCCACGACGAATGCCGCATCTCCTCGGGAGCCTGCCGGTAGACCATCGCCCACTCGTGACGCCCGAAGCAGTGGTACGCCGCGGGCCGAGCCGCAGTGGCTTCGAGGAGTCCCAGCGCGCCGCGCATGACGTCCACCGTCATCGTCGCGTGGTCGACTCGTGCGCCGGCCCCGTCGACCGCGTAGCCACGCACGCCTTCGAAGTCGCGGACATCGCCGTCGAGGATGACGCCAGCACCCGGGTGCCAGCGCGCGAGTTGTGCGGGTCGCCAGGAGTAGTAGTCGAAGAGGAAGTCGTCGACCGGATGCCGCTCGCCCTGCTCGCGTCGCGCCAGCCGGGGGGTGACCCACGGCTCGACACGCGCTGCGTGCTCAGCGACGCGCTGACGCCACTCGCGCTCGCTGAGCACGATGTCGCGCGTGTCGGGCTGGGTCAGGGACATCATGATCGCGCGCCCTACGTGACCGCGACGAGTCCCATATCGGCGCAGCCGCGCTCGAGCACCTCGAGGCCGAAGGCATCCACGGGACCATGGGCGCCAGGTGGGATGTCGCGCGTTGCGGCCATCGCAGCGCCCCACGCGAGCAGTTCTGCCGTGAGGTCGTACGGCGACGGTCCTTCCACGCGCACGTGGGCCAGCGGCCTGCCGACGGCGTCGAACGCCTCGGCCTGCACGACCGTGCGCGCCCGGGCTCTGCTCGCCGCGTCCGGGCCCTCACCCGTCGTGCGTCCCAGACGCCGGCGCAAGGCGCGCATGGCTCGGTCCCCAGCCCCGGGCACCGCTGCAACGGCACCGAGTGCTCCGCCGGCCATGGACGCGGCGGGTGTCCAGCGCCCCGCCCAGCCCAACCACACCTCGATATCGGAGATATCAGGATCAGTGAGGGGGAGGGCGAGATGCTCGGAGCCCGCGACGGGCAGTCCCTTCCAGACGCGGCCACGGCCCAGGTCGAATGATCGTGTGCGCCCGCCGGACGACCGCCGCTCCACGATGGTGCCGCCGCGTCGGGCGTAACTCGGCGCGAGCAGCACTCCGGCTGCGCTCGCGCGGGTGCCCGAACTGATTCCGAACGCACCGTCGATGAAGTAGCCGATGTCGAGGCGTGCAGCCGGGTGACCGGCTCGACGGCAACGCCGAAGTGCCAGAGCTCCAGCGAGATTGCCGGGCACGTAGTCGTAGCCGAATGCCGTGACCAGTCGCGCGCCCGTGTCGACTGCACGCGGACCGAAGTCGTCGAAGACGCGCCGGATGAAGGGAGGTTCACCGGTTGAGTCGAGGTACGCGGCACCGGCGTCGATGGCAGCCTCCACCGCGGTGTCCCCCCACTCAACGAACGGGCCGACGGTGGTCACGAGCACATCGGATGGGGACTCCAAGAGGCGGCGCACCGAGGCCGGATCGCCGGCGTCGGCGACGGCGATGGTGGGCTCCGCGGCGGACGTGGGAGCGAGCGGTGCCAGGCGATCGGCGACGCGGGCGACCGCGTCGTGCCGGCGACCGGCAAGGACCGGCGCCAGGCCGGCCCGCACCATCGCCTCCGCGGTGAGGCGCCCTGTGAAGCCGGTGGCGCCGAGCAGGACGATGCGCATGGGAGTCACGCTAGCCTGCGCGCGTGGAGCACGTGAACCCCGATCGCGTCGGCGCCGCCGATGGCGAGCAGACCAGGCTGTGGCATCCGTTCGCCGACATGGCGGCGGTTGCCGGTTCTGGCGAGTTGGTGATTGAGAGCGGCGCCGGAGCCTACGTCGTCGATGAGAGTGGTCGTCGATATCTCGATGCTTCCGCCGGGCTCTGGTACTGCAACGTCGGTCATGGTCGTCGGGAACTCGCGGACGCGGCGCAACAGCAGATGGCCAGGCTCGCTTCGTACTCGGCTTTCGGCGACCTTGCGACACGTCCCGCCATCGAATTGGCCAGCCGACTTGCGGGCGTAGCCCCGATGGATGATGCGCGGGTCTTCCTCACCAGCGGTGGGAGTGACGGGGTCGATACGGCGGTCAAGTTGGCCCGACGCTACTGGGCCGAGCTCGGACACGGTGACCGCACCGCAATCGTCACGCGCGAGCACGCGTACCACGGAATGCACCTCGCGGGGACGAGCCTTGCGGGTATCGACGCCAACCGAGCCGGGCATGGTGACCTCGATCCTGCCGTCCTGCGCGTGCCGTGGGATGACGCCGAGGCCTTGGAGTCGCTGCTGTCGAGCAGGTCCGATGTCGGGGCCTTCTTCTGTGAGCCCATCATTGGCGCCGGCGGGGTCTACGCGCCTCCTCCTGCCTACCTGGAGCGCGTGCGTGAGATCTGCCGTGCCCACGAGGTCCTCTTCGTCGCTGACGAGGTGATCTGCGGCTACGGTCGCACCGGCCGGATGTTCGCCAGCGATCGCTGGTCCTTGGACCCCGACATCCTGCTCTCGGCCAAGGGGATCACCTCGGGATACGTGCCGCTGGGTGCGGTCATCGTGTCAGGGCGCGTGGCGTCCCCCTTCTGGTCGGGGGATCGCGGTCCTGTCGTGTGGAGGCATGGCTATACGTACTCGGCTCACGCGACGGCGTGCGCTGTGGCTCTGGTCAACCTCGACATCATCGAGCGGGAGCGGCTGATCGAGCATGTCGACCGCATGCAACATCGCCTCGGCTCGGCCCTGGCACCCCTCAGCGCATTCGATGTCGTCGAGGAGGTGAGGGCCGGGGTCGGACTCCTCGCCGCGGTCGACTACACGCCCGAGGCCAAGCAGTCCGGAGTGCCGGGGCTGGTCCTCTCTGGCCTGCGCGACCGAGGTGTGCTCACGAGAAACCTCGCGTCCGGAGCCCTGCAGATCTCACCGGCGTTCGTCGTCGACGACGCGGACATCACGCTCTTGGTGAGCGCGATTGCCGAAGCCATTGCCGCTGCCGGCGGTCAGCGCGCCCGCCCTGAGGCGAGCGATCTCCTACCGGACATCACCACCGACGAGGGGATCGACGCGTTCGACGATCAGCACTACCTCGATCAGCGGCCGCCGCACCACGGCTGATCGCGACGTCAGTCGCCTTGCGTCGACCTGCCATTGGCCTGCTCGCGAAGTAGGTCGCGAATTTCCTCGAGGAGCTTGACGTCAGCAGTGCGCGTATCGACGTCTCCCTGACCGGACAACTTCCGGTACTTGTTCATCGGTGCGACGAAGAAGAGGTAGAGCGCAGCGAGGGTGACGAAGAACGTGATCACGGCCCCGATGAGCAGTGCGACGTTGATCTCGTGGCCCGCCGAGAGCGTGATCGTGCCGCCGATGCTGCCGTCGGACCCGCCAAGGATGCTGAGGATCCAGCCGACAATGGGCTCGATGAGTGCCTGGGTCACGGCCGCAACGAGTGCGGCGAGGGCGGTGCCCACGGCGACCGCAACAGCGAGGTCGATGACATTGCCGCGGAACACGAACTCCTTGAAGCCCTTGATCATGACGGTATTCCTCCGATCTCGTCGTCACGGACGGGTCAGCGCATCACGACTCCCAAGCCAGGTTGCGCACCCGCGGCCGCGAGTGTGACCGCCGTGCGTCGGTCGGCCGCGACGACGATGAGACTACCGGCGCGGCGCTGAGTACCGCCAAGACCGGTCGCACTCGCCGGTCGGGGCACGGTGACGACTTGGACTGCCGCTGCGATAACTCGCCCGGACTGCTCTCCTTCGATGGCGACCAGGTCGATGGTCGTTCCTGGCGCCAGGAGATCGGCGGCCTCGGGGTCGGCGAGGCGGACCGGCACGACGTGCAGTCCGTCGGATCGCTCGCCGGTCGCGACGAGTCTGCCCGGAGTGATCGCCTCGCCCGCATCGACTCGCGACGCGATGGTCCGCCCGACGGCCTCGGCCGGATCTACGAGTGCGCCAGGCGTGACGAAGTCGACAGGAATGCTGCGGAGGTCAAGGTCGTCGTTCGTGAGCGTCGCTCCCGCGGGAAGGTCGATGGCGGCGATGACGATATCGACGCGCTCAGGCTCACCCGGGCGTGCGGCAGTGATGATCACCAGCGCCGCCAGGCCCGCGCAGGCGGCCGCAAGAGGTCGCCGGAATCGGTGGATGAACAGCCGTGCAGCGGTCATGCCGCGACGTTAGGCCCGAAAGGTCGGAAGATGCGGTGGGCTATCCACAGGGAGCAGCGCCGTCCACAGGGGCTACGACGCGGATGTGGCTCCGGACGACCCCGAGGGAGAACTGCTCGTGGCGGACTCGCTCTTCGTCGAGCTGGCCGTGGTGGACTTGGTCGTATCCGACGTCGATGACGCTGTCGACGTGCCAGATGCGGCTGTGTCGGACGACGACGATCGCGAGTCGGTCCGATAGAAGCCCGATCCCTTGAAGACGACGCCTACGTTGCCGAAAAGCTTGCGCAGGCGCCCGCCGCACTCGGGGCAGGTCGTGAGCGCGTCATCGCTGAATGACTGCACGGCCTCGAGTTCGTGGCCGCAATCGTTGCAGGCGTACTGATAGGTGGGCACGGATCCTCCTCGCCTGGGGATGTTAGCACTCGGGTACCGGGAGTGCTAATCGCGACCTGGGGACGACGCGGGGCTGGGCTCGGCAGCCGCGGGTAGTGTCGCCGTCGTGTCCATCCTCGTCGAGCACCTCGGCAAGACCTTCGGCAGTGTGCGCGCTGTCGATGACCTGTCTTTCACCGTCCCCGATGGAGTCGTCACCGGATTCCTCGGGCCCAACGGAGCGGGCAAGTCCACCACCATGCGCCTCATGCTCGGTCTCGACCGGGGCGATGGTCGCACTCTCTTTGACGGCAAGCTCCTGCGCGATCACGGGCACCCCAGTCGCGTCGTGGGCACGCACCTCGACGCGCGACCCTTCCTTCCCGGGCGCACGGCGCGCGATCACCTTCGCATGCTGGCAACCGAGGCCAAGTTGCCAGCGGCCCGCATCGATGACGTGCTCGCCATGGTGGGCCTCACCGATGTCGCCGACGATCGACCCAAGACGTTCTCGCTCGGAATGGCGCAGCGGCTCGGCCTTGCGGGGGCTGTCCTCGCCGAGCCTCACGCACTCATGCTGGACGAGCCGGCGAACGGCCTTGATCCGCAATCGATTCAGTGGCTGAGGGAGTTCCTTCGTCATTACGCTGCCGAAGGCCGGGCTGTGCTCGTCTCGAGTCATCTGCTCAGCGAGATGCAGTTGATGGCTGACCACGTGGTGGTCATCGCGAAAGGGCGGCTGGTCGCGGACGGCACCGTGGACGACCTCGTGTCCCAGCGCAGCGACGTCTTCGTGCGGTGCACGGACCCTGGGCGACTTGCCGGCCTGCTCCGCGCGGCAGGCGCTTCGGTCACGGAGGAGGGCGATGCTCTCAGTGTCGTCGATCTGACCACCGACCAGGTGGGCCACCTCGCCTTCGATGCCGAGGTGACGATCCTCGAACTCGCCACGCGCAAGGCGAGTCTGGAAGAGACCTTCATGCAGCTCACGGGTGACGATCAGCAGTACGCATTCGGGGAGGCATCGTGACCGGCGAACTCCGCTACGAATGGGTGCGCATCAGCACCGTGCGTTCTACCTGGGCGCTCATCGGCTTTGCCATGCTCGTCCCCGCAGGGCTCGCGCTCTTCGTGTCCTGGCTCGTGGGCAATCTCGGGCCCGATGGCGGTGGACCGCCCGACGGTGAGGCGGGAGGCCTGGCCGGATTCCTTCCCCTGACGGCCGCGATTCTGTGCGCCATCGGGGCGGCCGCCTTCGGTCAGGAGTACCGACACGGGCTCATCCGCATCACCCTGGCGATCTTCCCTCGACGCACGCCGGTCTTCGTCGCCAAGACGCTCATGGTCGCTGCGGTCGTCGTCGTCGCCGCGATCCTCGCGATCGCCACGATCGTGCTCGCGCAGGCACTCGGAGGAGTGATCTCCGGCACCGGGGTCGTCTGGGACGAGACCGCCTGGGGAGCCTCGGGGGTGCGGGCCGTGATGTACGTCGTCCTGTTCGTGCTCATCGCCTTGGCCCTGACGGCTCTCACACGCAATCAGCCGCTCGGCGTCATCGGCCCGATCGTGCTGGCCGTCCTCATCGAGCCGATCATCGGCACCATCGCCTTCGTGCAGGGCTGGACCTGGATCGACTGGGTGCTGCCCTTCTCGGGGGGCGCCGCTGCTGTGTCAACCGATGGCGCGGAGGCGTGGGGGCACCTGGCGATCTTCGGGGGATGGTTCCTGCTCCTGGCGATTCCCGCGTGGCTGCTCTTCGTGCGCCGCGACGCCTGACCCGTGAACGTGCCGCGAAGCTTCCTTGCCGTTGCCCTCGGCGGCGCGCTCGGATCGCTCGCGCGCTATGCCGCGGGCGGCGCGGCCGAAGCAATGGGCGCCGAGTCGTGGTGGGCGACATTTGTCGTCAATGTCGTGGGTTGCCTGCTCATGGGCTTGCTTGTCGCCGCCGTGCTTGACCGCCCGGAGCGCTCGCGCTCGCTGGTGTGGCGACCGTTCCTCGCGGTCGGTGTCCTCGGCGGCTTCACCACCTTCTCGGCATTCGCCGGTGACGCCGTCCAGCTTGTTGAGAGCGGAGCCGCGATCGCGAGTGCGGCCTACATCGTCGGCACGCTCGTCATCACCCTTGCCGCGCTACGCCTCGGGCTCGCGCTCGGACGCGACCGACGGGGTCGGCCCGGCCGACACGCCGGGCCGACCCCGGATCGCGAAGGCAGGACACCGTGACGGCGGCTCTCCTCGTGGCGCTCGGCGGCGCGATCGGCGCCTGCGCTCGCTACGGGCTCGCATCGACGTGGAGCGCACGCTTTCCCTGGGCGATCCTCGTCGTCAACCTCGTCGGATCATTTATCCTCGGGGTCCTGCTCGTCGAGGCTCGCGACGAAATCCTGCTCTTCCTCGGCGTGGGCTTTTGCGGGGCCCTCACCACCTTCTCCACATTCATCCTCGACACCTTCGCGCTCGCGCGGGAAGGTCGGCCCGGCATCGCGGGCGTCAACGTCGTCCTGTCGATGTCGGGGAGCATCGCGTCGCTTGCCCTCGGCCTGCTCGTGGCGCGCTCGCTTCTCAGCTAGCCGCGCCGCGTCGCGCAGGCGATGACGCGTGTTGGCGTGATGACGTAGTCGACGCGGTAGTCATGCGGCTCCACCGGCACATCGTCGATGACGTCACCATCGTCAACGATCGCGGCGACGATGGGACGAGGGTCGCCGAGTCCGGCGAGCACCCGATCGTAGAAGCCACCGCCCTTGCCGAGCCGATCGCCCGCGGGGGTCACGGCGAGCGCGGGGATGAGCAGGGCGCGAACCGGTTCAAGATCCAGGACCGGCCCGGTGGGCTCGGCGATTCCCATCGCGGAGACCTCCATGCTCTCGTCCGCCAGCACCCACTCGATCCGATCATCAGCGACGCGCGGCAGCAGGACCTCGAAGCCTCGCTCGGCGAGCATGGAGCACAGGTCCACGGTGGGCGGCTCGGTCCCGTAGGACGCGTATGCGGTGACCCGTCGCGGACCTGGGACCTGCTGGAGGAGATCCCAGGATCGCTCGGCGATGAGGGTGCCGTCGGGTCGCGGCGCTGACCGGCGTCGGGCCCGAGCCGTGGCGCGCGCCGCTGCCTTGACCGCGGATGGACCGGTGTCGAGGGTGCTCATCCCGGCATTCTCCTAGGGTGTCCCCATGCGCGTGACAACGGCGGTCATCCCCGCGGCCGGGTTGGGCACACGGTTCCTGCCCGCCACCAAGGCGACGCCCAAGGAGATGCTGCCTGTGGTCGACAAGCCGGCCATCCAGTACGTCGTCGAGGAGGCCGTCGCCGCAGGGCTCGACGACATCCTCTTCGTCACCGGCCGTAGCAAGCGGCCGTTGGAGGACCACTTCGATCGCAACCTCGAACTGGAGTCGGCACTCGAGGCCAAGGGAGATGTGGATCGGCTGCGCAGCGTGACGGCCTCCAATGACCTCGCGCGCATCCACTACGTGCGTCAAGGAGACGCACTCGGTCTGGGGCACGCGGTGCACGTGGCCGAGCAGCACGTCGGTGACCAGCCTTTCGCGGTCCTGCTCGGCGATGACCTGATCGATCCACGTGACCCCGTGCTGCGCCACATGATCGACGTGCGCGAGCGCCTAGGCGGGTCCGTCCTGTGCCTCATGGAAGTGCCGCGTGAGCAGATCTCGCTGTACGGGTGCGCGGCCGTGGAGCCGTCCGACGCCGACGGAGTGGTGCGCGTGATGGACCTGGTTGAGAAGCCCGACGTCGCCGCGGCTCCGAGTTCGCTCGCCGTTATCGGCCGCTACATCCTGGATCCTGAGATCTTCTCCGTACTTGAGCGCACCCCCCCGGGGCGCGGTGGTGAAATTCAACTCACCGATGCCCTGCGCGAACTCGCGCTCGCCGGCCGCGTCCACGGTGTGCTCTTCCGCGGCCGCCGCTACGACACAGGTGATCGGCTGTCATATCTCCAGGCGGTGATCCGCCTCGCATTGGAGCGCGAGGACCTCGGTCCTGCGCTGCGGGCCTGGCTTCCCGGGGCACTCGAGAGCGAGGGATGACATGAGATCGGTCGAGGATCACCAGCGCATCGTGCTGGGCGATGCCCGTCCCTTGCCGACTGAGCGCGTGCCGCTGCTCGGCGCGGAGGGTCTCGTGCTGGCCGAGGCCGTGTCGGCCGCCTGGCCACTGCCCGCGTTCGACAACAGTTCCATGGACGGGTACGCCGTGCGAGCGGCCGATGTTGCAGGTGCAAGCGACGGCACTCCCGTGCGCCTGCCCGTGCATGGTGATCTGGCGGCGGGTCAGGAATCGATTGACAGCCTCGATCCCGGCACTGCGGTGCGGATCATGACGGGGGCTCCCGTTCCCACGGGCGCGGACGCCGTTGTCCCGGTGGAGTGGACCGACGCGGCCACGGACGTCGTCGCGATCAACCGGGTCCCGGATGGCGGCGCCCATATCCGTCGCCGCGGGGAGGACGTCGCCGCGGGCGCGGTCGTTCTCGAGCCTGGGACACCCATCAATGCACGAGTGATCGCCATGCTCGCCGCTGTGGGCCTGCCCGACATCCCCGTGCATCGTCGTCCCCGCGTCGCCGTCATCTCCACCGGCGACGAACTCGTCGACCCTGGAGTGGCCCCCGGCCCGGGGCAGATCGTCGACTCCAACAGCTACATGCTCACGGCTGCAGTCCGCGAGGCCGGGGCGGAGGGCGTGCGCATCGGCCCGGTGCCGGACGATGAGGAGACCCTCGAGGCGATCCTGCGCGAGGAGGCCGCGCGCAGCGACCTCATCCTCACGTCGGGAGGCGTGAGCATGGGGGCGTACGACACAGTGAAATCGGTGCTCACGCGCATGGGAGGGGTGGACTTCGTCAAGGTCGCCATGCAGCCGGGGATGCCCCAGGGCTCAGGTAGCGTCGGCACGACGCCGATCGTGACGCTGCCCGGCAACCCGGTCAGTTCGTACGTGTCCTTCGAAGTGTTCGTCAGGCCCCTGATCCGTCGAATGCTCGGCCACGTCGTGATTGAGCGCCCTCGCCTCCACGCCATCTGCGCGCGAGAGTTCGGCTCTCCACCAGGCAAGACCCAGTTTGCCCGCGTGAGACTCGACCTCCGCGATGGCCTGCTCATGGCCGAGCCGGAGGGTGGCCAAGGCTCGCACATCATCGGTGGGCTCTCGCGCGCCGACGGCCTTGCCGTCGTTCCCGCCGCCACGGATCGCGTGCACGTGAGTGACGAGCTCGTGGTCTGGGATCTTCGCGGAGGGATGCAATGAGCGGAGAGTTCACGCACCTCGATGCCCGCGGTGCCGCGCGCATGGTCGATGTGAGCGGCAAGGACGTCACCGTACGCACGGCGACGGCATCGGGCCGGGTCGTCGTCTCCCCGGAGGTGATCGCACTCCTGCGCGGTGCCGGCGTTCCCAAGGGGGACGCCCTTGCGGTAGCCCGCATCGCGGGTATCCAGGCGGCGAAGCGCACACCCGAGCTCGTCCCCCTATGCCATCCCCTTGCCATCCACGGAGTCGATGTCTCCCTCGAGGTCGAGGACACCGAGGTGTCCATCGTGGCGACGGTCCGAACGGCTGATCGCACGGGAGTCGAGATGGAGGCCCTCACGTGCGTTGCCGTGGCAGGACTCGCCCTCATCGACATGGTGAAGGCCGTCGATCCTGCCGCGGTCATCTGCGACGTCCGCCTGGACGAGAAGACCGGAGGCAAGCGCGGGCACTGGGTGCGGCCGTCGTGACGAAGGGGTGGCCGGCGCGACTGCGTGAGGGACGCGTGGAGTTGCGGCCGCTGCGACTTCGGGATGCCTCCGCGTGGCGTGAGGTGCGCACGCGCAATGCGCGATGGCTGCGTCGGTGGGAGGCCACCCTGCCCCTGTCGGAGCACGATGCCCCGACGACGTACGCAGCCATGGTGCGCCGGCTGCGTGCCGAGGCGCGCGAAGGCAGGAGCCTGCCCTTCGCGCTCGTCGTCGACAGCGCGTTCGCCGGACAGGTGACCGTCGGAGGGATTTCCCGCGGCTCGCTACTGAGCGCGTACGTCGGATACTGGATCGATGAGCGCTTCGCGGGCCAGGGAATCATGCCGACGGCTGTCGCGATGACCACGGACCACTGCTTCCGCGATGTCGGTCTGCATCGAGTGGAGATCAACATCCGACCCGAGAACGCCGCATCGCTGCGTGTCGTCGACAAACTCGGCTTCCGGCAGGAGGGGACCCGGGAGAGATACCTCCACATCGACGGCGACTGGCGCGATCACCTCACCTTCGCCCTGTGCGCCGACGACGTGCCCGAGGGCCTTCTGGCGCGGTGGCGTGCATCGCTCGTGGCAGCGGGCCACGCGGCCCGGGTGCATCCGGATGGAGCCGGGGGACCGAGCGCCTAGATCGATGACGGCCTTCGCGGCAAGGCCGCGACACGCCCACGGTCGACGGGCCAGATCCCGCACTCTTGGCCGTTGTCCACCTAACGTTCATTGATGTGACGGGTCTGATCTATGTGGCGATCATCGCACTGTGGGCCGCGGTCCTGATCCCCATGTGGCTGCGCCGGCACGACGACGACCAGGCGCGCCGCGTCGAAAGGCATCGCGTGGCCATGGGCACCCTGGCTCGGATAGCTCGGGATCCCGAGGAGGTGCAGTCCGTCGCCGCCCGGCGTCGCCGTGTCATCGTTGCCGCGACGGCCACGATCGGCGCACTGGGCAGCGCCGCCTGGGTCGCCGGGCTCGTCCCAGGCCTTGTCGCGGGGCTGGCCTGGCTACCCCTCGTCGTCTTCCTCCCGGCAGCGATTCTGTCCGAGCGTCGTGCAGCGCGAGTAACTGCCGAACGAGCACTTGAGGAGCGGCGCGAACGGCGCGTCGCGCGGGCTCACCGCGGCACGAATGATCTCGCCGACCACAGCACCGACAATCGCGAGTTGTCGGACGCGCGCGAGGTTGTCGCACCGTCGCGCCCGCGCGTACACGATGTGCCGTGGGACGAGGTCTTCGATCAGACAGCCTGACGGCCAGGACCTAGGGGCTACGTACGTCCCGGTGCCGCGCCGCGATGTACGTCGGTCACCTGAGAGGTCGGACTCTGTCGTGCTGGTGTAGTGTCACGGCCTGTCCGAGGGGGACCTCGGCCGGTGGGGCCTTGGCCCCGCGGGGCTGTAGCGCAGTCCGGTAGCGCACCTCGTTCGCATCGAGGGGGTCAGGGGTTCAAATCCCCTCAGCTCCACATCCGCCACGGCCCTCGGGCCCGTGCGCAACCTGGGAATTTTCGCAGGCGATCCCCCCTGCTCCGCGGCGTCACCGTGCATCGCTCGCGGGCTCCACCTACGGTAGGTCGCCGAGGAGGTAGGTCATGAGCCTGAAGTCACGGAGCGTGGGCGCGGCCCTCGCCGCTGCCGGAGTAGTGGCGAGTGCGTCGCTGCTGGCGCCGACAGCGGCCGCCGACGGCCCCGTGGCTGCGTGCCACTGGATCAACGGCTATTATTACCAGACCTACAGTTGCGACGAGCCGACCGATGGCGTGGACACTCTCGACATCGTGGACTGCTGGAATTTCCCGGTGTCCGATCGCAGCTTTGCGCAGGTGAAGACCACCGATGGCTGGTCGCGGTCGGCGGAGGTGACTGTCAAGGCCAGGGGCAGCAAGGGCTGTCCGGAGGGCTACCCGTATCGCACGGTGGTCTCGATTCCCGGATCCATGCTCGAGGAGATGGTCCCCACGCGCGTGCAACTCGTCATGCCGCGGACATCCGTGTACAAGCGGACGAAGGAGACCTACGTCGCGTGCCTCATGCCCGAGGGCTCCCTCGATTTGTGCCCGCGCCGGTAGGTGCCTCGGCGTCCTAGATCCAGGTCGGCATCCACATGCGCCACGTCCACTGCGTGTAGGGGATGACCTCCGCGGTCCAGACCGGGTAGAACCACCATGCCGCGACGACGACCATGAGCATGATGCCTGCCGCGACCCATGTGCCCGCCCTGCGGCGCTCCGCGCTGGCGTCCGGAGTCCCGACGAGGGCGCCGATCATCATGGCGAGCGCCATGGCGATGTACGGCAGGAATACGACCGAGTAGAACGAGAAGATCGTCCGGTCCAGGTACAGCAGCCATGGCGCCCAGCCGGCAAGCACGGCGAGGAGGACCGCTCCGGACCGCCAGTCGCGACGGGCGATCCATCGCCAGATGAGATAGAGCAAGGCGATCGACCCGATCCACCAGATGACCGGATTGCCCAGGGCGAGGACCTCCGCGGCACATGAGTCGGCTGTGCAACCGGACTCGCCACCTTCCAGGCTCGACCAGTAGAACGACGTGGGCCGGGTCTGGACGAACCAACTGAGCGGATTCGACTGGTAGGAGTGGTCCCCGGTGAGGCCGACGTGGAAGTTCCACGCCTGCGAGTGGTAATTCCACAGGGCTCGCAGTGCGGCCGGTATCGGCGAGGGATCGTCGTCCGCCCACTGGCGCCCCCAGCCACCGCTCGTGAGGAGCCAGCCGGACCAGCTCACCAGGTAGGTCACGGCCGCGGTGCCGACCATGGCGACAAAGGCGATCGGTGCGCTGCGCAGGAGTGACACCGACCACGGCCGAGCCACGCCGAGGCGCCGGCGCAGGGAGACATCCCAGATGACGGTGAGCAGCCCGAAGGCGGCCAGGTACCACAGCCCCGACCACTTCACGGCGCAGGCGAGGCCGAGGGCCAGGCCCGCTGCCCATCGCCACGGCCGCGGCCCCAGCGCCGGACCCCACGCGTCGAAGGTGCCAGGCGGATGAGTCACGAGGCGTTTTCGCACCTGGTCTCGGTCGATCAGCAGGCAGCCGAATGCGGCGAGCACCGTGAAGGAGAGCACCATGTCGAGCACCGCGGTCCGGCTGGTGACCAGGTGCATTCCGTCGAGTGCGACGAGTACGCCGGTGATGATGCCGACCAGGTCTGATCGTGTGAGTCGACGCGCGATGCGAGCCGCCATGAGGATAGACAGGGTGCCAAGGACGGCGACGGCGAATCTCCAGCCGAAGGGTGTCACGCCGAAGAGCCATTCGCCGCTCGCGATGACCCACTTCCCGAAGGGTGGATGCACGACGAACGCGGGGTCGTCCTTGAAGACGTCGATCGTGCGCCAGTTGCCGTCAGAGGCCAGGATGAGCTCGTTGGCGCTGTCGTCGAACTGCTGCTCGTGCCCATAGCGGAGCAGCGCGAGTGCGTCCTTGGCGTAGTAGACCTCGTCGAAGGCGAAAGCACTCGGGCGCCCGAGATTGACGAAGCGCAGCAGCCCTCCGACGACCATCACGGCGAGCGGCCCGATCCAGCCCCGCCATCCGAAGGAGGGCATGGGGGTCCAGCCTGACCCGGGCCAGAGCGACGGCTTGGCCGATGTGGCCGTCGACGCTCTTGTGAGGGCGGTGGGCGCGGACATCCGCCCATCGTAGGTTCGGACCCTGCCAGGATGGGCAGGTGTCCGCGCCCGGGGTCCTCATGATCGCCGCGACGCCCCTGGGCAACATCGGCGATGCCAGCGCGCGCCTCGTCGAGGCCCTGGCTCGCACGCCCGTCATCGCGGCGGAGGACACCCGGCGGCTGCACCGGCTCGCTCGGGATCTCGGCGTGACCTTGTCCGCCGAGGTGATCTCACTGCACGATGCAGTTGAGGAGAGCCGCACTCGCCGCGTGGTCGAACGCCTGCAGCGGGGGGAAGGGGTCCTGCTCGTGAGCGACGCCGGGATGCCCCTCATCAGCGATCCGGGCTATCGACTCGTGCGCGCCTGCATTGACGAGGGCATTCCCGTGACGGTGCTGCCCGGGCCGAGTGCGGTGCTCGCCGCGCTTGCCGTCTCGGGGCTCCCGGTCGATCGATTCTGCTTCGAGGGCTTCCTCCCACGCCGTGCTGGCGAACGCCGGCGCCGCATCGAGGAGCTCGCTGATGAGCGCCGCACGATGGTCTTCTTCGAAGCACCGCACCGCCTGGTCGAGACACTCGACGCGCTGGCGTCGGGTCTCGGGCCGGAGCGTGCCGCGGCCATCTGCAGGGAAATGACCAAGACCTACGAGGAAGTACTCCGAGGATCTCTCGGCGAACTCGCTACGAGCATCCCCGAGCCGCGCGGCGAGATCACCGTTGTCGTCGCCGGAGCGACATCGACGCGAACGACGGGGGATCCGGCCGAGTGGGCGGCTGACGTAGCGAGTCTCGAGGCCGCGGGATCCGATCGCCGATCCGCGATCACCACCGTGGCACGGCGACGTGGCGTGGCGCGCAGGGAAGTCTTCGACGCGGTCGTGCAAGCCAAGGGTCGGGCGAGGGGGGACGGAAAGTAGGATCGCGCCCTATGGCCGCCTACTACGTCACGACGCCGATCTACTACGTCAATGACGCACCCCACATCGGCCACGCCTACACCACGACCGCGGGGGATGTGCTCACACGGTGGCGCCGTCAGCGAGGTGACGATGTCTGGTATCTCACCGGAGTCGACGAGCACGGCACGAAGGTCCAGCGGGCCGCGGATACCGGAGGAGTCACTCCGCAGGCTTGGGTGGACCGGCTCGTCGATGATTCCTGGCGGCCAGTCCTCGCGACGATCGACGCCGCCAATGACGATTTCATCCGCACAACCGAGCCGCGGCACAAGGAGCGTGTCCAGCACTTCTGGGAGACGGTGCGGGCCAACGGCTACGTCTACGAAGCGGACTACGAGGGCCCCTATTGCGTCGGGTGCGAGGAGTTCAAACTCGCTGGAGATCTCGTCGCCGGACCGGATGGCAGCGATCTGTGCCCGGTGCACCAGCGTCCCGTCGAGATGCTCAAGGAGACCAACTGGTTCTTCCGGCTCTCGGCGTTCACCGACGCGCTGATCGCTCACTACGAAGCGCATCCGGAAGCTGTCGAGCCGCAGAGTGCCTACAACGAGGTCATGTCCTTCCTGCGCCAGGGCCTGGTCGACATCTCGATGTCCCGCAGCAGCGTCGCCTGGGGGATCGGGCTCCCCTGGGACGAGCGTCAGGTCGTCTACGTCTGGTTCGATGCGCTTCTTAACTACGCCACGGCGGTTGGCTATGGAGCGCCGGAGGGAAGCGCCGATGCTGAGTTCTTCGCTCGGACGTGGCCTGCCGACGTCCACCTGGTCGGCAAGGACATCCTGCGCTTCCATGCTGTCTACTGGCCGGCCATGCTCATGGCTGCCGGGTTGGAATTGCCGCGCAAGGTCTTCGCGCATGGCTGGCTTCTCGTCGGCGGCGAGAAGATGAGCAAGACACGACTCACCGGCATCGCCCCCGAGCAGATCGTCGGGCACTTTGGATCCGATGCGTTCCGCTACTACTTCATGCGGGCTATCCAGTTCGGCCAGGACGGCTCCTTCTCGTGGGAGGACATGTCTGCCCGCTACACGGCGGAACTCGCCAATGGTCTGGGCAACCTCGCCTCACGCGCCACGGCGATGGTCCAGCGATATCGCGGTGGCGTCCTGCCTGCACCGGGGGAGACGACGGCAGCCGAGGAACACCTGCACGCCCTCCTCGCGGAGGTCGTGCCGACGGCTGATGCCGCCATGTGCGCACTTGACTTCGCGTCGGGAATCGCATCCGTGCGCCGCTTCATCGACGCGGTGAACCTCTACGTCACCGAGCAGGAGCCGTGGGTCGTGGCCAAGGACGAGGCTCGCGCGCCCAGGCTCGACACGATCCTCTACACCGTCTGCGAGTCGCTCCGGGCCATCGCGACGCTGTACAACCCGGTCATGCCCAAGGCGATGAGCACCCTCTGGGAGCAGTTGGGTGCAGC
>Ga0129336_10000551_pt1 | contig 21954 bp, 5 predicted proteins | sample CPB6_02_DNA_FD_96878 | JGI IMG/M metagenome (GOLD analysis project Ga0129336, IMG submission 96878) | Freshwater to marine salinity gradient microbial communities from Chesapeake Bay, USA - CPBay_Sum_0.6_0.2_DNA | ecosystem: Environmental > Aquatic > Marine > Coastal | place: USA: Chesapeake Bay... | reverse complement strand
TGTGATTTCTTCTGGGGAGGATATCTCCGGAGTTACCTTTACAAGAGATTACTATACTTCAAGTTATTCCAACGGAGAAATCGAGAGGAAGTAAAATATGTCAGATTTTGAGAAGAGAGTGCAAATCAATAAAATTATTGAGAGCCAACTTCCAGAGTTTTTAGTTTCAGATTTTCCAAAAGCAACAGATTTTTTCAAACAGTACTATATCTCCCAGGAATTCCAGGGTGGTAATGTTGACATTGCCGAAAATCTAGATCAATATCTAAAACTTGACAATCTTGTTCCAGAAGTTGTTGTTGGATCAACTTCTCTGTCCAATAATATCTCCTCATCTGATACTGTTATAACAGTTGCTTCGACAAAAGGATTCCCATCTGAGTACGGACTTTTAAAAATTGATGATGAAATTATTACATACACTGGTGTAACAGCAACTACGTTTACTGGTTGTATTCGTGGTTTTAGTGGCATTACGGGATATGATAATATTTCTGCATCTGATTTTGTTGATAATGTAAATAAACAGTCTCTGGTATTCTCGGACTCTTCTCAACAAAGTCATTCATCCGGATCAACAGTAACAAACCTGAGTGTTTTATTCTTACAGGAATTCTATAAGAAACTAAAATATACCTTTACACCTGGTTTAGAAAATAATGATTTTGTTTCTGACTTGAATGTTGGAAACTTCATCAAACACGCTAGAAATTTTTATCAGTCAAAAGGAATTGCAGAGTCTGTTAAAATTCTCTTCAAGGTTCTTTATGGCGTTGAAGCAACTGTTATAGACCTAGAAAGTAGACTTGTTAAACCTTCAACTGCTGATTATATTAGAAGAGAAGTAATAGCAGCAAAAAATATTTCTGGAAATCCTCTTGCACTAGAAGGACAGACCATATTTAAATCGACAGATATTAACACCAATGCTTCTGTCTCTAATGTTGAGATTTTTACAAGAGAAAATGAAACTTATTATAAACTCGAACTGTTTGTTGGTTATAATGAAAGAGATCTGATTGAAGGAACTTTTAGTATTTCTGGCAAAACAAAAGTTCTTGAAGAAGTATCGCCTGGTAGTTCAGTAATCTCAGTTGATTCTACCATTGGATTTGGAAACAGTGGAACATTAATTTCTGGCAATAACACAATTGCATATACTTCCAAATCAGTTAATCAATTTTTTGGTTGTAGTGGAGTAGTATCTACAATATCTCTTGGAGATGATATTAGATCCGATGAAACCATTTACGGTTATGAAAATGGTGACATTGCTAAAAGAGTTGATCTTCGCATTACTGGAGTAATTTCAGAGTTTGAAGAAATTGATGACATTTCTTTAATTGATGAGGGTGAAGAAATAACAGTTAGAAACCTTGGAGAATTGATTGAAAACCCCTCTGAAAATAAGTCTTATAAAGAAGTATTTGCAAACACTTGGATTTACAATACAAGCACAAGATATCAAGTATCTTCGATCACTGGATCAACCTTTACGTTATTAAGCAATATTGATAAGTCAAGTCTAAAAGAAGGTGACATAGTTGATATTTTAGTATCTCACAGTAATACCGTAGTTTCTTCGGATGCTATTGTATATCAAATCAATACATCACTGAAACAGATTATTTTAAATAACATATCTGGATTTGCACCAAGTCCAAATCAATCATATGATATAAGAAGAAAACTCAAAAAATCAACAAGTTCGAGCGTTAATCTTCTCGATGGAAATAATGTTTATATTTCAAATGTACTGAATGTTTACCATAATGATAGTGCTGATGGGTATGTTGCATCAAACTCCTTACCATCTTATGAAATCAATGATCAGTTAGTAGAATCATCAATACCTGTTGGATCTGCAACGTATCTTGGCGATTATAATTCAGTTATTCAGGCATATTCGATTATAAAATTTTCTAATGATGTTAAATTTATTGATGGAGACATCGTTGTTTATACTTCTGAAAATCAACCACTATCTGGATTAGTTTCTGGATCAGAATATTATGTAAAACTTGTCGCAACTAACCAGATTAGACTGTATCCTTCAAGATCTCTTTTGAGTGGAAATGAGTATGCGGTATTTTCGGAAAACAATAGTACTGGTTACCATAGATTTACTCTTAAAAAGCATAAAAGTAGGTCTGTATCAGCAAATAAGATTCTTAGAAAGTTTTCAAGAAATCTAACTCACAAAAATAATACTCAAAGATCTGTTGATCAGGTAGGAAATCACATTGGTATGTTGATTGATGGTGTTGAGATCAACAATCCAGAATCGACGGATAAGGTCTACTATGGACCATTAGAGGAGTTTCAGGTCCTTAATGGTGGTAATGACTATGATGTAGTAAACCCCCCTCAGATCGTCATTTCGACGGGTGCTGGCGTAACTGCTTTGGTAGAACCAATCATCAATGGTAGTGTAAAGCAAGTTTTTGTCGATCCACAAGATTTTGATGTCGATAATGTTTTATCTGTTTCTTTAACTGGTGGAAATGGATCTGGTTGCGTATTGCAACCACTTATGGGTGAAAGATTTAGAGAAGTTGAATTTGATAGTAGAGCACTTAGTGTTGGTGGTGGTGTTGATCTTACAGATGAAACAATCACGTTCTTAACAGATCACAATTTTTATGATGGTGAGCCAATTATTTACAATCAAAATGGTAATAATCCATTACTGATTGGTGCTTATGCCGATGTTACCAATACGCCAACAGGAACACTTGTCAGTGGAGATCAATACTTTGCAAAATTTGTAAATACCAGATCTATCAAATTATTCAATACTTCCTCAGATTATATTGCTGGAATTAATACTATTGGTTTCTCAACTTCTACTACTTTCAGTGGAATTCATAAGTTTAGAACTGTTTCTAAAAACACTTTAAGAAGCATTAAAGTATTAGATGGTGGATCTGGATATGAGTATAGAAAACTAAGAGTTCCATCAACGGGCATTTCTACTCAATATAGCACGGTTACTTACAAAAACCATGGATTTTCTTCTGGTGACATTGTAACTTATGCAACCACCGGAACTGAAATCACTGGTCTTTCAACAGCAAAAAGATATTCAGTATATGCAATTGATTCTGACAATTTTAAACTGATTGATGTTGGTATTGGTGCAACATTCACAGATAATCTGATAAAGAATAAGTATGTAACTATTCAGTCTACTGGAAGTGGTAATCATATTTTCCAATATCCAGAAATACAAGTTACAGCAAATGTATCTTATGGATCATCGTTCACTGGTACTTTTAATTTCACTCCCGTCGTCACTGGTAGCATTGTAGACACGTATCTTTATGAGAAGGGAAGTGGATATGGTTCAAATACCCTGAATCTTCATAAGAAACCATTAATTAATCTAAAAAATGGAAAAAATGCTCAGTTAAACCCAATTATATCGAATGGAAGATTAATTGAAGTTCAAATATTAAGTGGTGGGTCTGAATATTATTCTATTCCAGAGATTCTTGTTAAGGGTGATGGCAATGGTGCTATTGTTAAGCCAGTTATTACTAATGGACAAATTACAAGTGTAGTAATAATAAATTCTGGTATTGGTTATAGTAAGTCAAATACTTATATTCAAGTAAATCCAAGAGGATCTGGTGCTATATTTGATGTCAGAGTTAGAGATTTGACTGTTAATGATGCTGAAAGATATGCTGAATATGCAAGATCAAGATCACCAAAGATATTCTCGGGTCTAAATCAAAACGAATCTGGGGAAACCTTAAACTTCGGAATATATGGATATTCTGAAGATCTAGCAGCAAATTACTCTGATGTAGGATCTTCGCACTCCCCAATTATTGGTTGGGCATATGATGGTAATCCAATTTACGGACCTTTTGGATACTCAAATCCTAATAATGTGCAATCTGGGGTTAGAATTTTAACACCAAGTTATTCTCTAAATTCTTCAAACATTTATAATAGACCATCTTCGTTTGCTTCTGGATTCTTCGTTGAAGACTTTACATATACTGCCGATGGTGATCTCGATGTTCACAACGGAAGATTCTGCAAAACCCCAGAATTTCCAAATGGAGTATATGCATATTTTGCAGGTGTAACTACTAGTGTTACCTCAAATACATTAGAACCACTATATCCATACTTTGTTGGAAACACTTTCAAATCTGATTTTATAGAAGAAAATACATATCTTGATCAGGGATTTGATTTTAATAATTCAAACATTATTAGAAATACTTATCCATACAAAGTTAATGATAGATATGCTGATTATGATTTTCTTGTGGAACCATATGAAAGTTCAACACAAGTAGTCGTTGTAGAATCTGTTAAGAAAGGTTCAGTAGATGATATCGAAGTAGTTGATGGTGGAAGTGGTTACAGAATCGGTGATAGAGTAAACTTTGATCAAGAAGAAACTGGTGGATCAGGACTCAGAGCAGAAGTTTCTGAGATCGTAGGTAAGAATATTACAAGGGTTCAAACATCATTTGAAAGTTATTCACCATGTGTATTTGTTTGGGATGATGATAATAACATTTCCGCATATTATAGATCTGGATTTGATTTAAGAAATGGCGACACTGTTTTAGTTGGTAGCATTTCAACCTCAATTACTAATATTTCAGGTCCTAAGACAATAGGTTTTTCAACAGAAGTTATTGGTCTTGCCAAGACCATGAGCAGTTATAGTTCATCTGGTGGGCAAATAGAAGACATTTTTGTATCTTCAAGACCGAACAATATTTCTATTGGAAACAGTATTAGTATTAAGTCTTCTCTTGGACAAGAAACTGTAAAAGTACTGAACAACTATAACAATGGCATTCTCAGAGTAAAGAGATATGCAAACACTGGTGTTGCACATACTTACAGCAGTTCTTTAAGCATTATAAGTGATAGAGTTAGAATCCCAGCAAAAACTACAATATTCAATTCAAAAGTTGATGACTTAGTATATTTCAACGCAAAAGATTCTGTTGGCATTGGAACAACCGCTGGTGGAGCGGTGTCAAAAACATTTACAATTGGTGGAATCTCACAGACGGTTTCTGTTCCTCACAGAAGCATATACTTACCAAACCACCCATTTAAAACCGGTCAGCAAGTAACATTTACAAAAACAGATCTTGCTGGCGTTGACTCATTAATTGTTGCTGATAACGATTCCAACTTAAATACATTCCAAATTCCTGATGTATTTGCACTATCTTCGACCGTATATGTAATCAATAAGGGAAGAGATTATGTTGGTTTAGTTACCCAAGTTGGATTAACTACTAGCAGTGAAGGATTGTTCTTCTACAGTGATGGAACTAACAATTCAGAATATCTATTTACGTCAAATCATACAAAGATCACAGGTCAAATCGATAGGGTTGTTTCAACAGTTAGTGTTGCCCAATCACACGGATTGTCTTATGGTGATACTATCAAGTTAACTGTTAAACCAAATACAATTGTTGGTGTCGGAACAACATCGCCGTTAACAGTTAAGTTTAATCAGAGTGAAAATAAACTCTTGGTTAACACTATTGGTATTAACTCTACTCAGATTAATACCACAGATAATACAATTACAATCTCTGATCATGGATACAATACAGGAGATAAGATCTTCTACGATAGTATTCAGGTTGCTTCTGGTCTGACAACAGGATCATACTATGTCATTCGTGACAGTAGCAGTAAAATTAGACTCGCTGAAACTCTATATGAAACAGTTCCAAGTACAGAAAATGTAGTAAACATTGTCGGAACTGGTGCTAGCATTCACAATATTTCGTTAATTAATCCAAAAATTGATGTCGTCAAAAATTCTACTTTAAAATTTGATCTTTCAGATTCTTCTTTGAGAGGATATAAGTTTAAAATCTTTAATGATAAAAATTTCGAGTCTGAGTTTGTATCAACCGGTGATAATGTAGATTTTAATGTTACTGGAATTGGAACAGTTGGATTTGGAACTGCTTCACTCTCTATTAAGTATTCAACCAATGTGCCAACAAAACTTTATTATGCACTTGAAAAAGGAGGTTACATAAGCACTTCTGATAGAGATGTTAGAGATTATTCTGAAATCAATTATGTCAACAGTGAGTTAAATGGAACTTATAGCGTATTTGGAATTTCAACAGATAGTTTTAAAATATCTCCTGCAAGAGTCCCAACTGTCTTACTTTATAATAGGGATCAGATTGAGACATTAGAGTATTCCACAAAGTCTTCAACAGCAATTAATGGATCTGTCGGTAAAGTAAAAATTCTTTCAAAAGGATTCAACTTTAAGAAACTTCCCAAGTTTACCGATATAACCAGCACAGATGGTACTGACGCTAACTTAGTTGCAATATCTACATCTATTGGTAGAATCAAAAATCTAAGATTCAAAGATTCTGGATACGAATATCCATCTGATAAAACATTACAACCAGAAGCATTTATTGCACCAATCGTAAATCTTGATAATTTAGATACCATTGATGAAATAGATATTGCTTTTGGTGGTAGTAGATATTTGAATTCCCCAGATCTTATCCTATGGAATGATACCACAAAAGAAGTAGTTGATACATCTTCTTTGATTGCTATCACTCCAAGTGGAGCAATATCTGAAGTAAGACAGATCGCTCCAATATATGGACTGAAATCAGATCCTCACAAACTAATTGCGATTAATAATTCAAATGGAGTTGGAATTAGTTCTGTAATTACAAGTAACTCTGGTGTTGCAACCTGTACATTATCAACTCCAATCCTAGGATTTACTACCCCACTATTCAAAGCTGGTGATGAAATATTTGTTGAAGGAATTGAACTAATTGGTAACGGAAGTGGTTATAACTCCGACAATTATGATTACAGATTCTTTAAGGTAGATAGTTACGTAAACTCCAATCCTGCTATATTAACGTTCTCAGTTGTTGATGAACTTGGTGTTGGACTATCAACAAATCCAGGAATCGCTAAAACTTTCCAATCTGGTTATGCATCAATTGTCAATAAAACATTCTATCCAGAAATCAATGTTATTAAGAAGAGAGGTAAATTCTCTCTTAATGAACAACTATTTGTCGATACTGGAAGTGGATTTACCGAAGAGGATGTCTACGTCTATTCGGTAAGAGACGAATTTATTAAAGTAACTGGAAGATATTACTTAAAAGAGGGTGATAGAATCAAAGGTAAGGTTAGTGGAATAATTGCTGATGTAACATCTATTACTGAAAATAGATCTAGATTTAAAATTAACTATTCTTCCAAGCAGAATGTTGGATGGAGAAATGATATTGGTAAGATCAGTGAGGATTATCAAGTTCTTCCCGATAATGATTATTATCAGAATCTTTCTTACTCAATTAAGAGTCCTATAACATGGGATACCCTTTCTGGTCCAGTTAACAGCATCTTGCACCCATCTGGAATGAAGAATTTTGCCGATGTTGGCATATTGTCTTCAACCAGAAGCTCTGCTGGATTAGCAGGCACTACAACAAGTGTCACTGTTCTGGATGTTATTGAAGAGAGAAGAGTTGATGTAATTAACAACTTCGATAATGTAATTGACTACGAAATAAAGACAAATCCAGATCAATCAAAATATCTTAAAATTCAAAATAGAAAACTCACCGATTATACGGAGTGTAGAACCAATAGAGTCGTTATTCATGATGATATTAGTTCTAGATTCTCAAGCAGAGGATTTGAAGATCCCTTTGTTGAGGTTGAAGAGATTGATGTTGCCGATACTCATGTAAGATATACAATTCAAATCGTCGATCCTGATAATTTCGATTGCCAATTAACCGAATTGGTTTTACAGACAACAACATTAGATTCTATTCTTTTTGAAAAATACAGCGCATACACTAACGAACTTCTTGGTGATTTTAGTGCTAATGTTGACAACTCTGGTAGAAAAACTTTAATATTCACACCTACGGAAAGATTTACCAGAGATCATGATATTAAAGTCTTGAAGAAAACGTTCTCATCTGATATTTCTGGAATTGGAACAGAAACTTTCGGTTCTATTAATCTGATTGGTAGCAATGTAATCGGTATTTCTAGTGTTGGTTCTGCAAGTAGTGTAAGGACGATTGCAGAATTTACCGATACAGATTTCAAAGGTTTATTTGCAAACATTGAGGTCTTAAATACAATCACCAGAGAAGTAAATTATATTGATGCATCTCTTGATTTTGATGGAACTAATACCTATCTCAGTGAGTATTATTTTGATACAACTACTCAGGGATATAGTTCTTCTTCTGTTGGATTAGTAACTGCAATTTATGATTCCACTGCTGGAATAGTTTCGTTTAGAGTTAAAAATGAAGAAGATCATTTAATTGATGTTAGAGCAAATATTGTTGGATTTGCTGCGACAACTTCTGGAATTGGAACTCATAGATTTTTGGTCACTGCTCAACCTGCTGGATCAGAGAGAAGTGCAAAGTTAGAATCTACTGTCGGAGTTGGAACAACTTCAATTAGAGTTGGATCTTTTGATTACAATCTTATTAGTTCATCCTCTTCTCTTGTAAAAGTTTCATGTGGTAGTAGCTCTGCTATACATCAAGTTTCTATTTTAAGAGGATCCAATAATGTATTTGTTGTCCCTGGACCTTTCTCCGCAGTAAACAATGTAACTGGTCTTGGAACCTTTGGTTCGGAAGTGGTTGGAAATGAGTTCTATTTGAACTTCTATCCAGATTATTCCGATACAAATACCATAGTTCAAGGATTTAATGAAGTATTCTACACTTATAGTGATTTTGATAACCTTCCAGCGGTATTAACTTATGGAAATAGTTCCCAAAGTCTTTTCTTATCTTCTTACGATAGTATTAATGGCGCAAGAGCGAATAAAGTTAACTTTAATTTAACTTATCAGGGAAGACCAATCTATAAGAAAATATTTACACCATCCGACACTACTACTGTTGATTTTGAAACTGGCATATTCACCATAGTTGATCACATGTTCAATACTGGTGAAGAACTAATTTACACTCCAAAATCAACATTTATTGGTGTTGGACAAAGTGCAATGGGTATTGGAGCAACTGCAAATTACCTTGGAGTTGTTACTGATAGACTGCCAGAAAGAGTATATCCAATTGCAATCACCCCAGATACCTTTAAACTATCGACTCAAAGGTCATATGCAACCTCAGGAATTGCAGTTACATTCACCGATGCTGGTGTTGGTAATGCTCATGAACTTGAAATGACCAAAAAACTCACGAAGAGTGTTGTTTCTCTTGATGGTATCGTACAGCAACCAATTACATTTACCCCAATAACACATTCTCTCCAGTATAATAGTGGATCAATCACATCTGGAATCTCAACATTTAATCTTAGTGGAATAACTTCGATTCAACCAAGAGATATCTTAAAGATTGACGACGAATATATGAAGGTGGTTGAGGTTGGTCTAAGCACTAATGTTGGTGGTGCTTTACTTGGTCCAATTAATGGTATTATTCAGTCTGGTGCCGCTTCCACGATTCCAACTGTTTCTGTCATAAGAGCATCCGTTGGAAGTACAGCAGTAACCCATAGTGATGGTGCAACCGTTCAGGTTTATAGAGGATCATTCAATATTATTGGATCTGAGATCTGGTTTGTCGATCCACCAAAAGGAAACACAAGATCAAGAAGAGATGATAGTAATCTACCATATGTCAGAGCACAATATGCTGGTAGAACTTTCCTAAGAACAAATTATGATACGAACATGCTGTTCGATGATATTTCTGATCAATTTACTGGTATTGGTAAGACATACACTATGTCTGTTGAAGGTATTAACACTACTGGTGTTTCTATTGGTAATGGTATATTATTCATTAATGGTGTCTTCCAGACTCCAACAACAGTCAATAATGCTGGAAATAACTATGAATTTGAAAATGATAGCGTTGCTGGAATTTCCAGTGTAGTGTTTACTGGTATTACTTCCACTGATGGTACATACATTAAGTCAGATTTTGATATTAATCAAAATCAACTTCCAAGAGGTGGTCTAATTGTATCACTCGGATCAACACCAGGTTTGGGATACGCACCTCTTCTTGGAGCAAAAGTTAGAGCAAATCTTGATGTTTCTGGTTCTATCGTAAGTATTACTGGAATATCCCACACAGGTCCTGGACAATCAATCAGCACAGCGTCGTATAACAATCAAACGGGTGTTATTGAAATAACAACAACAACTGACCACAATTTTGTTGGTGGAGATAGAATTAAACTGGTTGGACTAGGATTTACTTGCCCATCAGGAGCGGGAATCGTATCTTATTTCCCCTCACGTGAACTAGATTATTCATATGATATATCTGGAATTGTTTCTGCAAGAACTTTCCTTGCAAACGTTGGTACTAGCACTCTACCTCACTCTTACATTGGATTTGGAACTGTATTCCCATGGTATGACTTGAATGATGGATCTGGATATAGAAATCCAGTTTCAATAGGTGTAACAGATCCAAACCATACAGGAAGTGAAGCAAGCATCACTGCTGTCGTTGGTGCTGGTGGTACTCTTGGATTTATTATCAATAATGGTGGATCTGGATATGTGGAACCATATATTAGAATACCTGAACCAATTTACGAAAATCTAGAAGTAGTTGGTGTTTCAAGAGTTGGGTTAGGAACAACAACAGAAACTGGTTCAAATCTGCTTATGAATATAAGTATTGGACCTTCTCCATCTACGGTTGGTATTGGTTCAACACTGTTTGTAGTCAATTCTTTCCAAATAGCAAGACCTGGATATTCTTTCAGGGTTGGAGATATCTTCAAACCAGTTGGTTTGGTTACTGCAAAAGATTTGGTAGAACCAATCTCAGAATTCCAACTCGAAGTAGTTGAGACATTCCAAGATTACTTCTCAGCATGGTCGTTTGGTGAAATGAATTACATTGACAGTATTTCGACATTACAGAATGGAAGCAGAACTAGATTCCCACTTTACTATAATGGTCAACTCCTAAGTTTTGAAATTGATCCAAACAATCCTCTTTCAAGTTCTATTGATCTTGATGCTGTTCTTATCATATTTGTTAACGGCGTCTTACAACAACCATCATATGCGTATGCATTCTCTGGCGGAACAACATTTGAGTTTACCGAACCACCAAAAGCGTCTGATAAAGTAGATATTTTCTTCTATATTGGTCAATCTGGTATAGACATTACATTGATTGATATTAATGAAACAATTAAAATTGGCGATGATGTATTTGTTAGAAAAAATCCACTGTATCCATCAACATTAGATCAATCAAGAGAAAGAACTGTTGTTGATATCATTGGATCTGATACAGTAGAGACTGATAATTATGTTGGTTCTGGTATCGATGAGACTAATTATAAACCAATAGAGTGGATAAAGCAAAAAGAAGACAAGTATATTAAAGGTGATATTGTTTACAAATCACGTGATTCTATCGAACCACTGATTTATCCAACTGCAAAAATTATTGGCGATATTGATCAGGGATCAAGCAACATATTTGTTGATAATGCCGAATTCTTTAATTATGAAGAAGATAACTACGGCGTATCAATAACTTCCTTTGATGGATTAATAGTTCAGGGAACTGATCCAGTATCTGCTGCATTTACAGCGACTGTTTCTGTTGCGGGAACTATATCTAACATTACAATTACAAATGCTGGTCTTGGATATTCAACTTTAACAGTTCCTGTTAAAGTCTCTGCACCATCAGCAATTGGAATTGGCATTGGCACAACCGCAACAGCAATAGCAAATGTTTCTGGTGGAAATGTTGTTTCTATAACAATTACTAATCCTGGTTTTGGATATACGACAACTAACCCACCTCAGGTCATAACCGAAATTCCAAAAGGAACTACCGAACTTATTAAGAATATTCAAAATGTACAAGGATTTAGTGGAATTATTACTGGTATTAGTACAACAACTGGTACTGGTGGACATCCACTTGCTCTGAAAATTAATTTCCGCGCAAATGCGTCGGACGCTAACGATTTACAGACTGGTTACCCATTATTAGTTTATAACACAACTGTCGGAACTGGACTAACTTCTGTAAATAGTGGAGATTCTTCTATCGTTGGTATAGGAACTAGTTTCTTGGATAATGTTTATATCGTAAACTCTAAGACTAACTCTGGTCCAAATGCTGAGATTATCTGCAATATTCATACCAGCAGCAATGTTGTTGGTATTGCAACTACTGGATCAACTACTCTACCATTAGGAAATATTTCTTGGGGTAGAATATATGATTTCGATACGCGCACGAATCCAGTCTCAATAGCAGTCACTGGATTAACAATTGATTCTGGTTTATCAACACTCCCAACTATTCAAAGAAGAACATTTGGACTAAGAAACACGGGTGGAATTAGAAAACTTTCTAATCTACCTTGATGGGGATATAAATACATAAAAAAAGTTTAACGATGTCAGCAATTGTTACTGATCAGTTTAGAATTTTGAATGCGAGTAATTTTGTGGACTCCGTTGAGTCCACAGAAAACTCTTACTATATTGCAGTTGGACTACCCAACCCAACTGCTGTTGGATTTGGCAGATCAACAACCTGGAATACAAATCCCCCAGCACCTATTGATAGTTTCTCATATAGTAAACATTATGGGGATACTATTCTATATGGGAAGAGAATAACATCGGCAAATATTAGAAGAATAGTCAGAAGAATTGACTGGGTTGCGGGTAATAGATATGAAATGTATAGAGATGATTATAGTATTGTTAATCCAAGCCCATTAACTAATTCATCAAGACTATATGCAGCAAATTATTATGTAGTCAATTCTGAGTATAGAGTTTATATTTGCATTGAAAATGGATCGAGTGGTAGTAATCCAAAAGGAAATGTCTCCCAAGATGAACCCACCTTTACGGATTTGGAACCATCGAGAGCGGGAGACAGTGGAGATGGATATATTTGGAAGTACTTATTCACAATTTCCCCAAGTGATATTGTAAAATTTGATTCTACTGAATATATCACGGTTCCAAATAATTGGTTAACTTCGACTAATTCCCAAATACAGGCAATTAGAGAGTCTGGAGATTCTACGGCAAATAATAATCAGATTAAAACAGTCTATATTGAAAAATCTGGTGCCAATTATTCTAATGGATTAGGACAAGAACTGTCAATTATAGGAGATGGAAGTGGTGCAAGAGTAAGGGTTGATGTTGAAGGCGGTGCCATAACCAACGCTGTTATCACTTCCGGAGGCAAAGATTATAGTTATGGATTAGTAGATCTAGGTTCTATTAATACTAACACAGTCGGAAACAGTGCAAAATTAGTTCCAATCATCCCTCCTTCAAAAGGTCATGGTTATGATATCTACACTGAACTTGGAACGGATAAGGTTTTAGTTTATTCTAGGTTTGATGATTCTACAAAAGATTTCCCAGTAGATACAAGTTTTGCCCAGGTTGCAATTATAAAAAATCCAACTTCAATTGGTTCTACACAAATTTATACTGAAAATACTTTTACTGGACTATATTCCCTCAAATTCTCTTCCGTGTCTGGAACTCCAACGGTTGGTGAAAAGATTGAGCAGATCGTTTCAAGTGGAGTTGGTAGAGCATATGGTTATGTTGCTTCTTGGGATAGTGAAACTAAGGTTCTAAAATATTTTAGAGATAGATCTCTCTATTTTAATCAAACAACTCTCGATCAGCAAGATTATGTGGGTATTTCCACAAACGGAAAACCATATTCTTTCGAGTCTTCCGCAAATCAAATTAGTGGAAAAACATCAGGATTCTCTGCTTCCATTGACACTGGTTTTTCAGGAATTTCTACGAATCCAACGGGAACTAAGTTAATTAATCTGGGTGTTAATTTTACATCTGGCATGGCGTCTCCTGAAATAAATAAAGGATCAGGAGATGTAATCTATCTCGACAATCGTCCTACTATTAGTAGGAGTTCGCGCCAAAAAGAAGACATCAAAATCGTACTGGAATTTTAAAAAATGCCACAGAAGACTAACCTAAATGTAAGCCCTTATTATGACGATTTTGATAAGGAAGATAACTATTATAGAGTTCTATTCAAGCCTGGTCAACCAATCCAGGCAAGAGAGTTAACAGGTCTTCAGTCAATTTTACAAAACCAAATAGAATCTTTTGGAAGTCATCTTTTCAAAGAAGGTTCTATGGTAATTCCAGGTGGAATTACATGTGATAATGCATTTACAACTGTCAAGGTTAATTCGGATCACCTTGGAATAGATATAACAGTTTATCTTGATTCTTTATCCAATGCAAATAATGGAAGAGGAACAAGAGTAAGAGGTCAATCTTCTGGTATTGTAGGTACAATCAAAGGATATCTTTTACCTCCCGAAGAAGGAGTGGAGGATATTACTCTATTTGTAAAATATCTTGATGGTGGAACTGACGGAGAGACAGTTCAATTTTCAGATGGTGAAGTTTTAATCTTAGAAGAAAATGTCACCTATGGTAATACAACTCTGAACAGTGGTGATAGTGTAATTACCTTAGTATCCGTTAATGCTGCATCTACCGGATATGCAGTTGGTGTGTCTAAGGGAGTTTACTTCATCAGAGGTGTTTTTGTAGATGTACCTAACACCCAAATTGTTCTAGATCCTTACAATAACGAACCATCATATAGAGTTGGATTTGATATCCTTGAAGAAATCATCACATCAGATGATGATTCACAGTTAAATGATAATGCCAAAGGATTTACAAACTATGCTGCACCTGGTGCAGACAGATTAAAAATCAGTGTAAATCTCGCCAAAAAGCAATTATTAGATTTTGACGATACTAACTTTGTAGAGTTAGTTAAAGTTGATCAAGGACAAATCAAAAAGTTACAGAATAAATCAGAGTATAGTGTAATTAAAGATTACTTTGCAAAGAGAACTTTTGATGAGTCTGGAAACTATGCAGTAAATCCTTTTAAAATTTCTGTTGCCAATTCTCTGAATAATGAGACTGGTAATGGTGGTCTTTACTCCGATGGGCAAAGAACAGAGCAAGGAAATATTCCAAATGATGATTTAATGTGCGTTAAAGTATCATCTGGAACTGCATATGTTAAAGGATTTGATGTTGATTTGGTTGGATCTACAATTGTTGATGTAGAAAAACCAAGAACAACCAAGAGAGTTAATGAAGCACTAGTCCCATTTGCAATGGGAAGTTTATTAAAGGTTAATAACGTCTTCGGTGCTCCTTATATAAACATTGGTGCATCTGTCAGTGGGGCACAGACTACTCAGTCTAATATAATTGAACTTTATAATAGAAGGAGAAATAGTGGCGGTGCTGGTGCCGGAACCATAGGTGGGGGTGGAACTAAAATTGGTGAGGCAAGAGTATATTGGTATGGCGTTTCAGATGCCGCATACTCTTCTGACAGTACTGAGTGGGATCTGTATCTCTTTGATATTCAAACATATACTACGTTATACCTTGCAAAAAGTTATACTACAACGGAAGTTCCATTAACTTCATTTGTAAGAGGTCTTTCCAGTGGTGCAACAGGATATCTTGCAGCAAAACCAAATGCATCTGCGTTTAGTCTATCACAAACTTCTGGATCTTTCTTAGTTGGTGAGCAAGTAATTATCAATGAAGACCCACAACTTAAAGTTGGTATTAATAATTTAATTGCATATACTACCGAAGATATTAAATCAGTATATCAGGACTCTTCGACATTAAATACATCATTGCAAAGTGGATTCTATGCAGATTCTGTTCTTTATGAAAGAACTCCTCCTAATTTCTCAATTACAGACAAATTAAATATTACTACTGGCGGAACAGCAAAAGCACCTGGTAGATTTTTCTCAGGAACAACTGGAATTAAAACTGAGGCAATCATTAAGTACCAGGAAAGTGGTAACACTGATCCAACATTTAACAGAATATCTGCAATTTCCTCTGACGGCACATCTTTAACTCTCGCTGCTGTTGGATATGCGATTACATCAGTTTGTGATAATGGTTTACCAGCAGCTACGACTGATTCGGTATTTTCTTTGATGGAGCCGAAAATTTCTAATATTTCTGCGGCAGGTCTATATTCAAAATTACCAAAAATTGATATTTCATCTGTTGATCTTTCTTCATCAGAACTTACTATTGCTAAGCAAATTACTGGTAGATCTACCAGTGCTGCGGGTTCACTTACACTAACAACTTCGGATGCACTAGATGTTAGTGCTGGAATTACCAGTGTTTTCTTCGAAGCATTTGATGCTGAAAGATATTCAGTACATTATAGCGATGGAACCACTGACAAACTGACATCCAGTAAGTTTACTCTTGGTGCCAATGGCGATTCTGTAACATTTACTGGATTAAGAGCAAGTCAATCAAATAATGTAACAGTAAATGTTACATTGAAGAAGAGACAAGTTACTAATAAGTCAAAAGATTTTATAAGAAGCAGACAAGTATCAATTACAAGAACCAGTGGAATTTCTACACAGACTGGATCTACTTCTAGTGGTCTTACAACTAGCAAATACTATGGTCTCAGAGTAGAAGATGATAATATTTCTCTGAATGTTCCAGACGTTGTAAACGTAAGAGCAATCTACGAATCAACAAATTCATCAGCACCTGTTTTAGATAAACTAACCTTTGCAACTGGATTATCACTCGATACTAATGCAATCACTGGTGAAAAATTAGTAGGAAGCAATAGTAGAGCAGTTGCACAAGTTGTTAATAAGACTTCGACTACAATAGAATTTGTTTATCTTAATGAAAATAACTTTGAGGTTGGTGAAAGTGTCACATTTAAAGAATCTTCTATTAGTGCAACTATTCAAGAGATAACCTTCGGTAGTTACATTAATAAGACATCTAATTATGTCTTAGATAAGGGTCATAGAAATCAATATTGTGATTATTCTAAGATTAGAAGAAAATCTGGAAGTTCAATTCCTTCTCGCCAACTTTTGGTAGTACTAGATTACTATAAAGTTTCTTCTGGAAACAGTGGTGACATTTTTACTGTAAATTCATATACGGAAGAAAGGTACGCTAGTGATCTTCCAACGGTTCCAGATGGAACTCGTGCTTCTGATATTCTTGATTTTAGACCAAGAGTACAAGAGTTTGATCCAAACACTGCTACTGCATCTCCATTTGCATTTAGTTCTAGATCTTATGAAAGTACATTTAGATATGTAATTTCTCCTGATGAAACATCATTTATTGGATATAGTTATTATCTACCCAGAATTGACTTAGTAACGGTTAATCGTTTTGGGGAAGTTGAAATAGTTAAGGGTGAGGCAACTGATAATCCAAAACCACCAGTCCTAGCAGATGATGCTATGGAACTTGCCCAAATCAAATATCCAGCATATCTTTTCAATCCTCAAAAAGATCCAAAGATCTTATTGAGAGATAACAGAAGATTCACAATGCGTGATATTGCAAAACTTGAGCAAAGAATTGAGAATCTGGAAGACGTTACTAGTTTGAGTATGTTGGAATTGAAAGCTCAAACACTAGAAATTACTGATGCCAATGGTTTGAACAGATTCAAGTCTGGATTTATTGTTACAAGTTTTAGAGACAAGTCTCTCGTTGATAGAAGATACACATCTATTGATATTAGTAAATCAGACCCAACTGCAATTGCACCGATTGATTTCTGGTCAATGCAGGCAGAACTGGCACTAGATCCAGCAATCGATAGAACTAAGACTGATACATCACAAAACCTAAAACTATTAGATCCAAATATTCAAAAAACTGGTGATATTTTAACTCTAAAATATGATGAAGTTGATTGGATAGAACAACCTCATGCTACTAATGTAGAGAATGTCAATCCATTTAATGTCATTGTGTTCGTTGGTGGAGTTCAACTTGATCCCGCATCGGACAACTGGGTTAGAACAATTTATATTGACGATCAGAGAACTGAATCTACCGGTGCTGAATGGGTACAAGAAGCAAGTGTAAACACTGATGTAAATCAAAAAACAGAAACCGAAACCTATAATAAGGGTGGTGGTAGAGGTGAGAAGGGTGTTAGAACGTTCACCACAACTACAACCACAACAACTACAAAATATACTCCAAAACTCACTGGTCCATCGAGAGAGTTTAATTATGTTGAAGATGTAAAGATCAGCGGAACTGTTGATCCATTCATGCGTTCTAGAAACGTTTACTTCAACGCAAATGGTCTAAGACCTTATACCAAACACTATCATTATTTGGATAGTCAGCAGGTTGATGTTGTTCCAAAGATTTGTGAAATTGAAATGCAATCTGGAACTTTCCAGGTATTTGAAGATGCACGTATATATCATGGTGGGCAGCAAATTGGTTACATAAGAATACAAAGACCAAATCATAAGTTTGGTGATACCTCTAGACCAGACATTGGTGCTGGACTTGGATCTCCTGCTGTTCTTGTTGAAGAATATTCAGTTGATCCTTATGATAGAACAAGACCTGCACCAGGAACTTCATACTCTGCAACTTCTAAATTAATTAACTTTGGTGTTAGAGTTCTAGCAACAGAAGAAAAATACTATGGTTATGTAATTAAAGATGCTGTTGTTGTTGGTGAAACTAGTGGTGCTGTTGCAAGGATTACCAGAGCAGAACTAATTTCTGACAACTGGGGAGATATTGTTGCAAACTTCTTCTTCAGAGATCCTAATTCAAATCCACCACCACCAGTAAAAGTTACAAGTGGAACTAAGACTGTTAAGGTTACTGCTGTCCCACCTGGTGTAACTCCACTTCCAGGATCTACAATCTTTGCAAGTGAGGCTCTTGGCACATACAGTGGATCTGGAACAATCTTAACACAGGAAACTAGCAGAGTTTCCGTTAGAAATCCACCCAAACCCGCTGCAAAACCAACAGAAGTCTCAGTTCAAGTAAAAGCTCCACACAGAGACCCTCTGGCACAATCGTTTACTGTCGATGGTAAGGGTGCATTCCTAACTTCATTTGATCTTTATTTTGCAACAAAAGATCCTCAGGCAAAGATCTATATTGAACTCAGAACTGTTGAACTTGGAACTCCAACTTCATTCTTAGTTCAAGACTATACCCAAGTTGCACTAAATCCTGATCAGATTAACATTAATGAGGCAAACTCATTTGAACCTGTTCCTACAAGAATTCGTTTCCCATCTCCGGTATTCTTGGAAGCAAACAGAGAATATGCTATTGTAATTCTCTCACCTGCATCTGATGCTTATGAGATGTGGACTGCCACCATGGGACAGAAAACTGTTAGAACTCAAAATCTTCCAGATGTTCAAAATGTTGTTGTTACTAAGCAGTATATTGGCGGTTCTCTATTCAAGTCTCAGAATGGAACCATTTGGACTCCAAGCCAATATCAAGATCTGACCTTCAAACTCTATAAGGCTCAGTTTGTTCCTTCTGGAACCGTTACATTCTATAATACTGACATTACTCCAAATGGAACTAATGTTTCTAAACTACAAAATAATCCAATTGAAGGATTACCAAGAAAGTTAAAACTTCCTATTTCAGGAACTCTTAATGCTGCGGTAATTCCTGGCGTTAAGATTGGAGAAGCAAGTTCTACGATTACTGGCATTGTAGAAAACCTTGGTGGTCCAATTGGAATTGCCACTGTCGTTGCTGGTGGTGGTGGATACACTGATGGAACCTACACTAGTGTTCCTCTTTATTCCTTATCAGGAAAAGGAACGGGAGCACAGGCAACAATTCAGATTCTGAACGGAACCATTAGAACATATAGCATAACAAGTAATGGAAATGGATATGTAGATGGTGAAGTATTAGGGATTACAACTAGTAGCGTTAAGTCTGGTAGCGGTGCTAAGTTTGGAGTTCAATCTCATGGTGCAACGGACACAATTTACCTTACAAGTGTTCAGGGTGAAAACTTTACAAATACATCTGCAATTTCTTACTATACAAATCCACTTGTAGAATCATCAAGAACAACCAGTGGAGCCACTGTTAATGGAACAACTTCTCTGATTGCTGATGAATTCTCTGGAAATGTGTTTAGAGTCAAGCAGTATAATCATGCACATCATGGTGGTAATAATGTAATCAAGATTACAAACGTTCTACCTGATAGAGAAAAGGTTTCACTAACTGCTAATTTTGGAGAAAATGACACAGTGGTTTCTGTTGCAGACACAACTGTATTTTCAAGGTTTGAAGGAATAACCACAAGTCGTGGGTACGCATTAATACAAAATGAAGTTGTATCTTATAGTAATATAACCCAAGTTTCTGGAAATGCAGGAACACTTACTATTGATTCTAGATCTTTGAATGAAAGTGTTAAAACATCTCACTCTATTGGTGATTTTATACAACCATATGAAGTAAATGGTGTCTCTTTAATGAGAATTAATACCACACACAATATTCCAGCAACTTATTATAATTCAGAGAGTTCTAATCTAGACAATTACTTCTTAGAATTTGATAGATCTACACCAACTAATAGATCTAGTGGCGGTTCAATGATTAACTTTGAGTCTCAGAAAGGATTTGGTGCCAATACGGTTGGTATTTCACAAAACCACCAATTCAGTACAATTGAACCAATGTTCAACATAATTACTCCTGGAAGAGGAACAGCAGCTTCGGCACAAATCAGAACGATAACTGGAACCAGTGCTGGTGGATCCGAAACTTCATTCCTTGATTTGGGATATGAACCAATTCAGTTGAATACTGTTACCCAACTCCCAACACCAAGAATGGTTGCATCTAGGGTAAATGAGACTGCAAGACTGACAACATTGCCTTTGAATAAATCGTTAACTCTAAGAGTTGATTTTGTAACTGAGGATCAGAATTTGTCTCCTGTAATGGATATACAAAATGCCACATTTGTTCTTGGTAGAAATAGATCAAATAATCCAATTGCAGATTATGTAATTGATTCAAGATCTAATAAAATAAATGGAGATCCTCATGGTGCAGTTTTTGTTACTCAGGTAATTTCTCTTGCACAACCAGCAACAAGTCTAAGACTATTGGTCGCTGCAAATAGACAAACAAGTGCCGATTTTAGAGCATTTTACAGATTGTTTAAAGCAGATTCAAGTGATATTCCACAAAGTTATGTACCATTCCCAGGATATGATAATTTGATTGACACTGATGGAGATGGTTTTGGAGACTTGGTTATAGACCAATCTAAAAATAGTGGAAGAGCAGATGCTTTTGTTATTCCTGACAATCCTGATTCATTCTCAGAGTATCAGTTTACAGCAAATAACCTTGATCAATTTAATGGATTCTCTATTAAAATTGTAATGTCTTCAACTAATGAATCTACCCCAGTAAAACTGAAAGATTTTAGATGTATTGCATTGGCATAATTAACTTATGAATCAATCTAACTCTGATCTAATACCAGTTGAGGGACACAGTAATCTTTTCAGAGATCGTAACACAGGGGCGATCTTGAATAAAGACAAATCTGCTTACCTCAACTATATGAGAATGAAGGAGCAAAAGCAAAAAGAAAGAACTGAAATTGATGATATAAAAAAAGATATTGAAGAAATTAAATCTTTATTAAAGGAATTTATCAATGGATCCAGATAAAATTAACTTAGAAAATCTAAGTAAAAGTTTTGAATATTTTAAGATCGCATCAGAAATTGATAATATCGATTCTGTTGAAGATTTAAGAAATGTTGCGAAATCTTATGTGAAACTATATTTTAAGCAACAAGAGGTTATTTCATCATTTGGTACTTCTGTAAAATCTTTTGGATTTGATGAAGTATAAATATATTTTAGATCCTGAACTGTTTATAAATGGCAGAAATTAAGGTCAGAGTAGGGCAACAACCCGCAGTAAAAGTTATATCTTCACTTGCTGGTGCTCAAGGTCTTTCTTTGTC
>Ga0129336_10000550_pt1 | contig 21983 bp, 37 predicted proteins | sample CPB6_02_DNA_FD_96878 | JGI IMG/M metagenome (GOLD analysis project Ga0129336, IMG submission 96878) | Freshwater to marine salinity gradient microbial communities from Chesapeake Bay, USA - CPBay_Sum_0.6_0.2_DNA | ecosystem: Environmental > Aquatic > Marine > Coastal | place: USA: Chesapeake... | reverse complement strand
TGAGCCAGCATCGCTATAACAGCAACGCTACTGGTCAGATCGCTATTCTGGCTGGTGCTGACTTGTATCAGAGCGACTTCGGTGTGCTTCAGATCGTCCCTGACCGCTTTATGCGTACCCGTGACGCTCTGGTGCTCGATCCTGAGTACGCAGCCATGGCCTTCCTGCGCCCCTTTGCCACGAATGATCTGGCTAAAACGGGTGACTCTGAGAAGACCCAACTGATTGCCGAGCTGACCCTTGAGGTTCGTAACGAAGCCGCTCATGGCGGTATCTTCGATCTCAGCGCAACTTGATAATCAGGTAGTGTTGTAGTAGCATCGGGGGTGGGTAATTCCCACCTCCGACTTTGGAGTTACATGAAAAAAATTCTCTCGCATGATGCGATGACGGGCATAAGCCAAGTCGCATACGACGATGGTGATGGCGGTCTTGTAATCAAGACAGAGCAAGATGTCACCGCTGCTATTGAGGCCAACAAAAAAGCCTATAACTCGGTCGATGAACGGGCGAGGTGGGACGATTGGACTCATGTCGCTCACATCCCCCTTACAGTCTTCCAAGAACTCAACAGAAAAGGTATCTGTCGAGGCTTCTTTGTGGTGGATCAGAAAGCCCTCAAAGCATGGCTAAATGATCCAGAAAATAGACATTTTCGTGTAAGGCCAGGGAGAGTATGAAGAAAAAGGGCGATAAAGTAGGAATTTGTATTCCCAGCAGGGGCGAGATGGAGATTGGAACCGCCTTTGATCTGGCTTTAATGACCAGTTATGACTCTAAGTTTAGGAAGGGCGAACAGGCGATTTATACGGTCAACGGCACTCTGATATTCGACCAGAGGGAAAAGTTAGCCATTGCCGCCTTAGAAGAGAACTGTGACTGGATTCTCTGGGTTGACGCAGATATGCGATTCCCGAAGAACACTATTGAAAGATTGATGCGCCACAACAAAGATATTTGTGGTGTAAATGCAACAACTCGGACTATTCCTGTGAAAGCGACTGCTAAAAACTTAGTGATCAACGAGGAAGAAAAGACAAATGTTTGGACTCAGGTTTCTTCAAAAGGAAAGACTGGGATTGAGAAAGTGACGAGCATTGGCTGTGGAGTCATGCTGGTTAAGAGGAAAGTATTTGAAAAAACCCCGCAACCTTGGTTCTGGTTTTACCAATTACCTGGAAACAAGGTGTTAGGCGAGGATGTTCATTTCTGTGTTGCAGCGCACGACGCTGGTTTTGAGACTTGGGTGGATCACGGCCTTAGTAATGAAATCGGTCATGTTGGCTCATACACCTACGGCTGGAAGGACATTATAGATGGCGATAACGAATTACTCGGGACTAAAGACTAGCATCGCCAATTACCTTGGGCGTTCTGATCTGACTGCCCAAATTCCTGATTTTATTACTCTTGCTGAGTACCGACTCCAAAGAAATCTGAGGGTTCGGCAGATGTTGAAGACCGCTACTGCCACCACGACTGGCGGAGATAGCACAGTAGGGCTTCCGTCTGATTTCCTAGAATTGCGGGACATTTACATAGATGCCCGTCCTCGTTTCACCCTGAGTTACCTAAGTCCTAGTGCCTTTAGTCGGGATGCTCGTGCTGCTGATTCTGGCAGACCTAACTTCTATACCCTTCGGGCCGCTGAGTTTGAGTTTGCTCCTATCCCCGACACGGCTTACACCTTGGTGATGCTGTACTACGCAAAACCCGATGTTTTGAGTGATAGCAACACGAGCAATGTCTTCTTGGCTAATGCCCCAGATGCGCTCCTTTATGGGGCTCTCGTGGAGGCAGAGCCTTACTTGATGAACGATAACCGCATTGCTATCTGGTCGAATTTTTATAACGCTGCTCTTGAGTCTCTTAATGTTTCTGACGAGTCTTCTGAGTATTCTGGTGTTCCCCTTCAAATGTCTGTTACATCGAGGTAATCATGGCTGAATTTAGCAACTACTTGGAAGAAAAACTGCTCGATCATGTCCTGCGGAATGTAAACTTCACTTCCCCAACAACTGCCTACATCGGGCTTTATACAGTTGCTCCAACCGACTCAGGTGGTGGAACTGAGGTTTCTGGCGGCTCTTATGCTCGTCAGGCTGCTTCGTTCTCTGCTGCCTCTGGTGGGCTTACGACTACGGACGCAGACATTTCTTTTCCGCAAGCAACAGGTAACTGGGGAACTGTGGTTGCCCTTGGAATCCATGATTCGGTGGTGACTGGGAACCTTCTCATGTATACCGATTTGACCACTTCCAAGACCATTGAGAGTGGCGACATCCTCAAGATCTCTACAGGTGGTTTGACTGTAGCCTTGGATTAGTATGCCAGCCGATGTCTGTGGGCCATTTACCCTAGAGCAACTAGACCTCTTTGGGGACATAGACACAATCCCGTTTTCGCTTGACAGCGAGATATGGGAAAGCCCGAATACCTGTGTTCTCTACGGAGAAGGGCAAGTTCAAGCAGATGGTGAGGTAAATGTAGATTACACCCGCACTCGACCAGGGGCGGGAGAAATTTCTGCGTTTGGAAGTGTTATTGCCGATGCAATCAGAGAAAAATTGGTTAGTGGTTCTATATCCGCAGATGGAGATGTTTTTGCTTCTGCTGACCGACTTAGGACTGTGTTTGGGGCGATTACAGCCACAGGTGAGGTCTTTGCTTTAGCGGGTGTCGAGTTCTCCGCTGAAGGCCATATAAGTGCTGATGGCGAGGTCACAGTAACGATTAACATTACTCGTAGTGTGGTTGGGAAGATAGCAGGAACAGGAACAGTAGCAGCTAACCTTTATATTTATGGCGAAGAGTGGTCGGACATTGCTGATCAAGCAAACACATGGACTACTGTATCGGTTGGTAGCGGTACTTGGACAACGATTTCTAGTGGGAACAATCAATGGCAACAAGTCGGGTAAATTTCGGAGAGTGGCTTCCTGACCAGCCTGGGCTTGTAGGAGCGCTGACGGTTGCCAAGAATGTGTACCCCAAAGCGGTGGGTTATGGCCCGTTTATGGAAGAGGTGGACTACTCTGGAGATGCATCTGAAGTCTTGAGTGCGGTGGTGGGTGCTATAGACACAAGTGGCGTATCTCGTCTTATTGCGGGCGGGTCAACAAAACTGTTTCTGTTTGATTCAGCAGACTTGTCTTTAGATAACATTTCCGCAACAACTTACACAACTGTCACAGACCGCTGGAGGTTCACGCAGTTTGGTAATACTTTAATTGCTGCTGGACATCCGAACACGCTTCAGAGTTATGACCTGACAACGACTGGAAACTTTACAACTGTTTCTGGTGCGCCCAAAGCAAAGCTCGTGACTGTTGTGCGAGATTTTGTAGTCACGGCAAATAGCACAGATGGTTCCAATCGGGTTCAATGGTCAGGAATTAACGATCCTACAACTTGGTCGAGTTCTGCGGTTACGCAGTCAGACTTCCAAGACATTCCTGACGGTGGTGAAATCAGAGGGATTACAGGTGGTGAGTTTGGGCTTGTTCTTTGCGCTCGGTCTATCCACAGAATGTCTTATGTTGGTACTCCGTTAGTTTTCCAGTTTGACAACATTGCTAGAAACTTAGGGTGCTATGAATCTAACTCTGTAATTCAATGGCAGGGCGTTACTTATTTCCTTGCTGATGACGGATTTTATTCTTGCAACGGGCAACAAATTGAACCCATAGGTGCAGAAAAAGTAAACAGGTTCTTTTTTGATACGATTATTGAGTCTGACATTGATGAAATGTCTGCGGCAGTAGAGCCAACCAAAAATCTAGTCATGTGGGGTTATCCAACCCTAAATAATACTTACAGAATTTTGGTGTATCACTTGGTAACTAAACGCTGGAGTTATGTAGATACCACGGTCAATAGGATCGCAGACTCCACCACCCCAAGTGTTACTTTGGAAGCATTAGATACTTTCTCAGCCTCTATAGACGCTCTTGGAACTTCGCTAGATTCAAGACTTTGGCTCGGTGGAAATATGATGTTCTCAGGAGTAAAGGGGTCAAAGATTGTGACCTTTACAGGTGCTAACAAACAAGCATCTATAGAAACCGCAGACTTAAACGAAATTCCAAGTGCTGCTATGGTTACTCTTGCAAAACCAATCATAGACAACGGTTCTGCGAGTGTAGCAATAGCTTCTAGGTTCTTATTGAATCAAACCCCAACCTTTAACAATGAGGTTGCCGCTGACTCTGAGAATCGAGTGGGTCTGAGGTCGGTGGGCAAATTTCACAGACTAAGGGTCAACCCGACAGGTAACTGGCAGACAGCCATTGGGGTAGAGATAGAGTCTCAGCCAGCGGGGTCTCGTTGATGTTTCGTGTACTGCCTCCGTTTGGAGGGGAGCCTCGTGCGGTTGCCGAGATCCTCAATGGGGTGATGAATGGCAAGACCAACAACACAGGAACGATCACGCTAAATACGGGTTGGGCAACAACCACTAACCTAGTTGACGAGCGTATTTCTGTAGATACAAAGATTGTCCTGATTCCATTTTCAAATGCGGCTGAAGGCGATGCAGCCCCGTATGCTCAATTTTCTGACTACAACGACCAAGCGGCAACAACGACCGCCACCGAGAACATTCTTGGGTTGGATACAGAGGATTTATCAAACGGGGTTTATCTAAGCAACGGAAACAGAATCAACTTTCGCAATTCAGGTAAGTATGCAATTCAGTTTTCTATTCAGGTAGTGAACTCAACAAATGATGTTCAGAGTTTGGATATTTGGTTTAAGAAGAACGGCTCCAACATAGACAAGTCAAATAGCAAATTTGGTATAAAACCGAGGAAATCTTCTGGTGCTGCTTCTCAACTTATTGCGGCTACGATGGTGTTTTTTGACTTAACTGCTGGTGACTATATCCAACTTGCTTGGAGGCCAACAGACATAGGCGTTTCGTTTGAGCATTTTGCGGCTGTGGCATCTTCTGGAACTACTCCAGCAATACCAGAGACACCAACTGCTTTTATTACTGTGCAGTACATCGCTCCCTATGCGTATTCAAATGTATACGCTGAGTCTCAGACGACGGGAAGCGCAGTTATTTCTCACTTTGCCAACAACACGGCAAATAAAACTTACGCTTATATTTTGATAGGATAAGCAAATGTCATCAATATCTTCAATGGTAAGCCCGCTTGTTTCACAGGCGGTATCGCAGGGAATTTTTCCTGGTTCTGGTGGTTCAGTCCCACAGCCCACATCTACTGTTCCTGCGGCTCCTAGCAACATTATTGCTGGGCTTCCTGTTTTGAGGACAGGTGGCGGTGCAGAAGGGTCAAACATTGATCCTACTCTGCGGCCTTATCTTGGTATGGGCCTACAAAGGGCAGAGCAACTGTTCTTTGGTCAGCAACCACAACTCTTCCCTGGGCAGATGTATGTTTCTCCCAGCCAGCAAACACTAGACGCACTTGCCGCTCAAGAACAAATCGCTCGTGCTGGCTCCCCTCAGTTGGCGGCTGCACAAGAGGCTTATGGTCGTGCGTTAGGTCAGACAGGGTTTACTGCTAGTGGAGGCTTTCTAGGGGCCAACCCGTTCCTCCAAGGTGCTATTGCATCGGCAACCCGTCCTGTTATGCAACAGTTCCAAGAGCAAACTCTCCCTGGGATTCAGTCGGCCTTCTCGCAGGCTGGTCGGTACGGATCAGGCGCTCAGGCTCGTGCAATCGGGCAGGCTCAAGAGGCCGCTTCTCGTGCAATTGGGGACATCTCTGCTTCCATGACGGCACAAGACTACGCTCGTGAGAGGGCGCTTCAGCAACAGGCAATTGGTCAACAGGCAATATTTGGGCAACTTGCGCCTAGTTTCTATGCCCAACAGTTTCTGCCTTCCGAGCAACTGGCTCAGATTGGCGCATCGAGGGAGGCTATTGCCGCCAAACCCCTGCAAGAAGAAATCTCCCGCTTCCAATACCAACAGCAACTCCCGTACTCGCAACTTCAATCTTACTTGTCTGCGGTTTACGGCAACCCGATGGCGGGTTCTGTTGTGCCGCAACAAACCCCTGCCCAATCTAACCGACTTGGTACTGCGCTCGGTGGTGCGGCCTTGGGTGCTGGTTTAGGTCAAGCGATAGGTGGTTCATTCGGAGGCTTTTCTGCACCTGTAATCGGTGCTGGTCTTGGTGGTCTTGCTGGGTTGCTTTTCTGATGAACGACGAACTTGAAATGTTTATGGCTGACCTCGTGCAGAGGGAGGCCCCCGAGGATGTCGCTGAGTTTGTTGCGGCTATTCAACAAGATGGCGTAACTCAAGCCGAGATTGACGAGGTAAGGCAGATAACCTTACAGACCTTATCAAATCCCAATAACTTTCCTAACTTTATTCAATATCTCTTGGCGGCTGGGTTGATGACTCAAGAAGATGCCCCAGGTGAGTTTGATACGGGATTTGTGTTGGCGATTCTTGGATTAGTTGGAGTGGCTCAACAACTTGTTGCGCCCCGCTAGACCAGAGGATATTCCTCAGATAGTAGAGCTGGCTGTTGAGTCGGTCAGCCAAGATGCTTGGTCTTTGACGATATGCAGACCAAGAATGAGAAACGCAATACAAGAATCCATGAAGTCTGGATTTGTGTGGGTTTCGGACATAGAAGGAGTGAAAGGTGCTGTTGTTGCGATAAAACATGAGGGTTTTTGGTTCGCAGAGAACCAAGTATCAATCCTGATGTTTTACTGTAAGACAGGCGAGGGTTACAAGTTGCTCCGCAAACTGTCCCAATGGATTAGATCAGATTCCTCAATAGCTCTAGCCTCGGTGTTCTTAGAGAGGTTTATGGACGAGAGGTATGTTCGTATGTTTAAGCGGCTGGGCTTTACTAGACAGGCTCCAGCCCTTTCTTATGTGAGGTAACTATGAGTGGTGCAGTCAGAAGCGTAGGTAAAGCGGTAAGCAGCGTAGGCAAGGCCGTCGGAAGCGCAGTAAGTTCTGTCGCTAATGTTGTCAAGAAAGTTGCGCCTATTGCTGCCCCTATTGCTATGGTTGCTTTCCCTGGGATTGGTACTGCTTTGGGCGGGATGCTGGGGGCTACAGGAACGACTGCCACCCTTTTAGGTGGTGGACTTATAGGTGCTGGTGCTTCTGCGTTAGGCGGTAGAAACCCGCTTACAGGCGCTCTTATGGGTGCTGGTGGGGCTTACCTCGGGAATACATTGGGAGGCGCTTCTGGACTTATGGGTGGCGCTCCAATGGGTGTTGCGGGAGCGACGGGTTTAACCCCTGGTGCGGCTGGAGCAAGCGGCCTTTACGGGTATATGCCAGCGACATCTGGGTACGGACTAGCGGCTTCTTCTTTGCCGACCTATGCTGGTGCTGTTGGCGGGGCTTTAGGATCTACTGGGATATTCCCGACTGCGGCTATGAATTTAAGCCCGAGCGCAGGACTTTTAGGTGCGTCTAATTTGTCAAATATGCTTAGACTTGGTGGATCTTTGTTAGGTGGTCAACCCCAACAAATTACCCCTCCAGTTCAGTACCAACAGCAACAACCTGTTTCAGGGCAAGCCAATTTTGAACCGACCATCTCTCTACTTACTAGATACGGACTACTCTAATGGATGGACTTCTCTCTTATCTCACGCCTGAGCAACAAGCATTGGCTCGGCAACAAGCGCAGACACAAGGACTTATTGGGCTAGGTTCTGCTCTCCTGCAAGCCTCTCAAGGTCAGCGGGGACAACCTCGGCCTTCATTTGGTCAGATAGCAGCACAAGCCGCTCCCGCAGGGATGCAAGCCTACCAAGGTGGGATAGACCAGACGCTGAGGGATATTCTTCTTGGGCAACAACTTCAAGAAGCGCAACGCAAACGCCAACAGCAAGAGGCCCAACAAGCCGCTATGCAAGGGTTTATTCGTACCCTTCCTGAAGACCAAAGGGCTTTGGCTACAGCTTTCCCTGAACAGTTTGCTACTCAGCGGTTTAGAGAGGCTCCTGGGGTTGTTGGAGAGTTCCAAGCGGCTAAGGCTTCTGGAGAGATTCCGGCAAGTACCACCCTAACTGATTACATTGCAATGAAGCGTCCTCCTGGGACGACTGTCAATGTAGGGGAGAAAGCAAGCCCATTCCAACAAGCCGCTCAAAAACAACAGGCAGAGGTGTTCTCGGACATTCAGAAGTCTGGTCTTGCCGCCCAGCGTTCATCCAAAGATGTCAACAAACTTGGCACTTTGCTTGAGAAAGTCGAAACGGGTGGTGTTGCGGCATTTAAGCAAGCGGCTGGAAACCTTGGTATTAAAACTGAGGGACTTGATGACATCCAAGCAGCTCAAGCAATCATTAACAAACTTGTGCCTCAACAGAGACCTCCTGGGTCTGGAACCATGTCGGACGCAGACTTGGCGCTATACAAAGAATCTCTCCCAAGGCTTATCAATCAGCCAGGGGCAAACAAAGAGATTGTCCGTAGCATGAAAGACATCAACAACTACCTCATTAAAGAGGGGCAGATTGCGGCTGATGTTCTTGATGGCAAGTTAACCCCCGCTCAGGGTCGCCAGAAGTTGCTTGAACTAGGCAACCCGATCCAAGAGTTTTTTGAGCGCAACCAAGCGGCTTCTCCTGGAAGCCCAAGAACTCAACTCCAACGGGCTGATGAAGATCTCATCAATCGTTATCTGAGGAGATAAGATGGCAACTTACGATGAGGTAATGCAAGCCTTACGAAATGCCGATGCCGCTGGAGATACTGCTGCCGCTACTCGATTGGCTGAAATTGCCAGTTCAATGTCTCCTCAGAAATCCATGACGGCAGGAGATGTTGCAACGGGAGCCGTGAGGAACTTCCCGAGTTCTGTTCTTGGTCTTGTTAGTAACCTCGCAACAGCCGTAACTAGCCCCATTGAAACTGCTAAAAGCGTCCTTGATTTAGGCGCTGGAATCCTACAAGCCGCCCTTCCTGAGCGACTGGTTCAGGCAATTGGAGAAGATCCAAACTCTCGTGAAGTCGCTAGAAAAGTGGGCGAGTTTTATGTTGACCGCTACGGCTCCGTTGAGGGGGTCAAAAAGGCGGTTGCAGAAGACCCTGCTGGCGTTCTAGCAGATGCCGCAACAGTTCTTTATGGTGGCGGTGCGGCCCTACGAGCCGCTGGCGCAGCCGCTCCTGCTGCCGCAGTTCAGAGAGCAGGATCAACAATTGATCCACTTGCCGTAATCGGTAGGGGCGCTGTAGGCACTTTGGCCCCGATTGCTGGTATGACCACAGGCGCTGGGGGCGAGGCCATTAGACAGGCTTTTGAGGCTGGCAGAGCGGGTGGCGAGAGGGGAAGGATGTTCCGAGAGAACATTACTGGAGTAACAGACCCAGAGAATGTCCTCAATGCCGCAAAGCAAAACCTTTCTGTCTTGCGTGACATGAAGTCCGAGCAGTACCGCTCTGGGATGGTAAACATCTCCAAGGACAAAACTACGCTTTCTTTTGATGGGATTGACAAGTCTTTGGCTGACGCAGAAAAGCGCACCAAGTTTAAGGGGCAGATTAAAGACCAGGCAGCCTTTGATGAGATTACAAAAACCCGTGAACTTGTAGATAACTGGAAGACTCTTGATCCTGCCGAGTACCATACCCCAGAAGGTTTGGATGCGCTAAAGCAGTCTGTCGGAGCAATCCTTGAGGGTTTAGATCCTAAGACAAACTCCTACAACACTATCAATCAAGTCTACAACTCAATCAAGACTGAGATTGTTAAACAAGCGCCTGTCTACGCAAATGTAATGCGGGACTATACACAGTCAATGGATCAGATCAAGGAAGTCGAGAGGGCTTTATCTCTTGGTAACAAGGCTTCTGCCGATACTGCGATGCGGAAACTCCAGTCCTTGATGCGTGACAATGTGCAGACAAATTATGGTCAGCGGGTCAGATTAGCCAAGCAACTTGAGCAACAAGGTGGGCAGATGATGATGCCTGGGATTGCTGGTCAGGCGCTTCAGTCGGTTGTGCCTCGTGGAATGTCCCAAGTAACTGGAGGTGGTCTTACTGGCTACCTTGGATTGACTGGGCAACTTCCTCAAGCAGCCGCTTCTGCTGCGCTTTCTTCACCGAGGATCATGGGAGAAGCCGCTTATGGTTTGGGGACGCTTGCTAGACCAGTATCAGCCGCAGGACAAAGAGCGCCTTTCATATTAACGCCAGAACTTTATAATTTACTTATTCAGTCTGGGCAAGTCCAACAAACTCAGGAGTAAGCCGTGACAAAAGCAAAGATTTCTCAATACGACGCAAGTGCCGCAAATAACACAGATGTCAATGGTGTAAACATAGCGGAGGGGTGTCCCCCTTCTTCTATGAATAACATGGGCCGTGAGATCATGGCGGCTCTAAAACGCTTCCAGGTCGGTTCTGACGGTGACGGTGTGACCGTAGGTGGTTCTTTGGTGGTGAGCGGTTCTACGACTGTTAACACCTTTAATGTAGATGTGATCTCTGAAAAGACCTCTGCTGCTGGGGTGACTATTGACGGAGTGCTACTGAAAGACAACGGTGTGGTCACGGGTGCGGGCACTGTCTCTGCTCCTGTTTACTCTACAACGGGCGACTTAAACACAGGCATTTTCTTCCCTGCGGCAGATACCATAGCCTTTGCAGAAGGTGGGGCAGAGGCGATGCGGATTGATGATAGCGGTCGAACTCTCATTGGAACAACAAGCCCATTTGCTTCAAACAACGCAAAACTTTACATCGCAGGAGATAGTAATTCTAATGACGGTGGATTCTTTATCGGTCGTTTCCAAAATACATCAGGTGGCGTCCCAGCAGTTCATTTTATTAAGTCTAGAGGTGCGTCAATCGGGACAAATACTGTTTTGCAAAATGGTGATGAATTAGGCGTTATAAATTTTAGAGGTGCTGATGGAACAAACTACATAACTGCTGGTTCTATTCGTGTTGAGGTTGACGGAACACCCGGAACTAACGATATGCCCGGTCGGTTGATATTCTCTACCACCGCTGATGGTGCAAGCAGTGTTACCGAGCGTGCCCGTATTCATGCCGCAGGGGGTGCTAATGTTGGAGGAACTGGAACAGACCACTTTTTTCAAGCAACCTCAGGCTTTACAGACCGATCCACAATATGCGCTCAAGCAACTAGCGGCTCTTTCGCTGATTACAACATTTTTTCTAATGTAAATAGAAACACAACAAATAACAGTTACTACCATCTTCGTTGTCGTATTCAAGGTGTTGCAGACAAATTACTTATAGCAGACTCAGGTAATGTCACGAATACAAATAATTCCTATGGACAAATCTCTGACATCAAGACAAAACAAGACATTGTTGATGCCGCAAGTCAATGGGATGACATTAAGAATGTTCGTGTTCGCAAGTTTCGGTTTAAGAACGATCCAACAGGGCCATTGCAAATTGGTGTTGTAGCGCAAGAACTTGAAACTGTTTCCGCTGGACTCATTGAAGAACATCCAGATTATGAAGAAATCGAGATTACTGACGAGGATGGCAATGTTAAAACTGAGCGCAATGCTCTTGGCACTACAACTAAGTCTGTTAAATACTCGGTTCTTTACATGAAAGCAGTCAAAGCCCTGCAAGAAGCAATGGAGCGCATTGAGACTCTGGAAGCAAAGAATGACGCACTAGAAGCCCGACTGTCTGCATTGGAGCAAGCATGAGCAATGTCACCTGTACTTATGATGACGGCTCTTACTGCGTCCCATGCGTTTTGATGGCGTGTTAGACATTGAAAGCGAAATAGAAAGATGAACCATGCTAGTCGAACTTGATAACACATGGCGACCTCGTTGGTACTATGTTCTAAAGAACATAACAAGCGGGAAGCTATATGTTGGTCAGACAGTACGCAAAGATATATCAAGGTATTACGGATCTGGTCAATACTGGATAGCGCATTGTAAAAAACATGGCGGATACAGTAAAAAAAATATAGAAATTATTAGTAGCGATTGGATTTCTTCAAAATCAAATGCTGATGAATGGTTATGTAAATTTGAAGAAAAAAATCCAGGTTACTTTTTAAGATCAAATAAAGCATGGGCTAACAGAGCAAAAGAAACATCTTATGACTCTGCTTTTTGCGGTCTAAGCAAAGATCAAAGAATACAGTTTGCAAAAATGGGCAGGCAGGCAATAGATGGAACAGATGCTGTTTCTGCTGGTGGGAGAGTCCAAGGGGCCAAAAACGCTGAATCAGGCCACATGGCAACCATACAAAAAATTGGCTGCGTTCTTGGTGGCAAAGCGGCTGGAGCAACAAACCTAAAAAAAACACGAGAAATGCCAAATGCTAGGCAAAACTGTGCTTATGGTGGTTATGTCGCTTGTGCTAAAAAGCACAAAGAAAAAGACTTATTAACTGGTAAAAGTTCTTTTGCTGTAAAAATGGGACAAGCAAGCGGGGAAACAAGGCGTTTATTGGCTTTGTTTTGTTTGGAAAGCAACATAAAAAAACCTGGGTCGAACTATGTAAATGTAGATCGCAAAGCATTTAACGACTGGAGAGTGGCAAATGATCGCAGAGTTGGTGCTTGCGAACCAAGCATTTCAGGTCATAAAGGAGGCAGTACAGAATAGCGGTGAAATCATGTCTGCTGGCAAGGCAGTCATAGAGTGGTTTTCTGCTAAGAACGAGTTACAAAAGAAGATAGAAGAAAAGCCCGAGAGCGATAGAAACGACTTAGAAGAGTTCTTCGCTCTTGAGGAAATGAAGCAGAAAGAACAAGAGCTCAAAGACCTGATGATTATTCAGGGTCGCCCTGGACTTTGGCAAGACTGGTGCAAGTTCCAGCAACAAGCCAGACACAAGCGAGAAGCGGCAAAAGCCGCAGAAATCCGCAAGCAACTAGAAGAAGAAGCCGAGAAAGACCATCTCATCGAGAAACTACTTTTGTGGTTCTGGATGACTGTTCTTATGGGGTTTCTAGTCCTACTCATAGTTGGGACTATTTGGTTCATCATCACGAAAGGTAAGTTTTAATGCTCTCCCTTATTTCTACGCTGGGTGGTCTACTCATCTCTGGGCTTCCTAGAGTCCTAGACTTCTTCCAAGACAAGTCCGACAAGAAGCATGAACTAGCCCTCGCACAGGTTCAGACGGAGCGTGAGCTTGCTCTTGCCCGTGAAGGTTTTATTGCCCAGCAGAGAGTCGAGGAGATCCGCACAGATCAAGTCGCTATGCAGACCGAAGCGCAGATGCAGAACGCTGCCTTGGCTCACGACGAAAAGGTAATGGAGAAGTCCTCCAAGTGGGTGGTGAACTATGTCGGTACTGTGCGCCCGACTGTGACTTATATCTTCGTGCTGGAACTTGTGGCAATTAACCTATTCCTAGCGTGGAACATCTTTGTAATGCCAGGGGTTATCACGAACATGGATGATGTGGTGAAGATGGCAAATGTAGTCTTTTCTGAAGACGAGATGGCTATGCTTGGCGGCATTATTGGATTTTGGTTCGGGTCTAGGGGTTGGAGCCGTAAGTGAAAGTAAGTTCCAAGGTCATCGAGATGATTAAGCATCACGAAGGCGTGAAGACTAGACCCTACCAATGTCCTGCACTCTTGTGGACTGTTGGGGTTGGTCATGTAATCGACCCGTCACACATAAAGGTTAAATTCGATGAACGCAAGAATTTACCAATTCCCCACGGGTGGAACAGGGTTCTATCATCGAAAGAGGTTGACGACATCCTTGCCGACGACTTGCGTAGATTTGAGACTGGGGTGCTTCGTTTATGCCCCGTTACTACTCAGTCTCAATTTGATGCGCTTGTCAGTTTTGCTTTCAATGTCGGCCTTGGAAATCTACAGAGATCAACAATAAGAATGAAACATAACAGAGGTGACTATGCAGGAGCATCGGAAGCCTTTATGATGTGGACAAAGGCAGGGGGAAGAGTCTTAAACGGATTAGTCAAAAGACGGAAAGACGAAAGAGCCTTATATGACGCACCATGACACCGCCAAGACCGCTGTAGACGCTCTGTCCGTGGTGACAGTAGTAGGGACTCTAATGGAGTTTCTCCCAGCCGTTGCCGCCCTGTTTACGATCATCTGGACAGGGATCAGGATTTGGGAAACCGAGACAGTAAAGAAGCTCACGGGTCGCCATGCGCCTGTCGAGTGATAGCTGCCGAATCGTCTACGAAACCCTAATACAACTCTCACCTATAAAGGGCTGGAGACTTCCTCCCTCAGAGAAAGTCATCTTCCAAGTCATTAGAGATCCTAAGTGTTATGGGGAGTACGAGAACGAGCCTCATGTCATCCGTATCTCGTCCTGTAAGGTCGGGCATCTCGATACCTTAATAAAGACGATGGCCCATGAGATAGTCCACCTAAAACTCTGCAAAGACGGGTTCAAGGACTGGGACAAGCATGGTAGAGAATTTAAGGATCACGCAAACAAGATTTGCGCTGAATTTGGATTTGACCCCAAAGAATTTTAATGCCGACGAGAGACCCAGAGAAACAGAAAATTTGGTCAAGAAGGTGGTACGAGAAGAACCGAGACAAGGTGATAGCAACCACCGCTCGGCAGAAACTCAGTCTCCGTGAGAAATATAAAGCATATAAGGCTACTCTGTCCTGCCAGTATTGTGGCTATAACGAGTGTCCAGAAGCCCTAGACTTCCACCATGTGGTTCACTCTCCTGATAATGAGAAGGTCTACAAACTAGCCGGACACGGGCGCTTTAGGGCCGCTATGGAGGAGATCAAGAAATGCGTGGTTCTGTGCTCTAACTGTCACAGAAGACTCCACAACGACGAGGAGTTTGAGAAAGCCGTGATGAAAAAAGTTAAGCGGGTAGTGAGGAAGATTTCGCAAAGAATTTCTTAGCAACCATCTCCCTTAACTTCCCGCCCAAATACGCCCCGTGTCGTCTCTCAAAGGACTCCACGAACTCCCGCCTCTTTTTCTTTTCCTTCCACCCAGCCACCATCTCTGAGAGGTTCTCTAGTTTGATCTCAGAGTCTCGCTCTGTGATGATTCTGACTTCTTCGCTCGTGGCGTAAAACTCACCGAACGATACGAGTTGAGTCCGTCTTTTTTCCGTCTCTCTAGTAAACCTCGGCTTAACATCTTCTCGCAAATCTCCCTCGAAAAGCCCTGACTGCATAAGAAATACTCGCTGATCTCTTTAGGAGTCTTGAAGGTCTTGCGTTGAAGGTAGTTCAGGATCTTTATTTCTAAGCTCATAATTTTTAATTATCCGCACCATGTCAGGTGGAACCCACCTCTCTGGTTTCATTATCTTTCCGTTCTCGTCTCTTCTGACGATCCCGAGTTCAGGGTCAATCTTCTTGAAGTTGGTGATTGCCACTTCATCCCATCCCCAATCTAGTGGCAAATCCATAGCCCTAGCCAGCCCAATCAGCACCCAGATAGAGTCACAGATGGCATCCAAAGTTTCCGCTTTGGCGGCTATCAATTCCTCCTTGGATTCCGCTGCGTTGAACTTAGCGATTCCGACTTCTAGTTCACCGACTTCTTCCGCAACAAGGTCGTGGTAGAGGGCGACGAGCTTATCGCTAGGCTCGTGCCCACACGCCTTCATAAAGTGAAGGACATCCGTATACATTAGAACGGCAAATCGTCTTTGGAGTCCATAAACTTCTCACGGGGTTCTGACAAGATAAACCACCCATCAGTCCCGACTGGAATCGACTCCAGTTTCAGAGACAGTCCCTTTTGGCCTTCCATAACGACTCCACACTTAAGCCAACGCTTTTTCTCAACACCTTCTTTGTTGGTGTAAGACCCGCCATTAGCGATCACTTCGTACTTGATTCCCATATAACCCTTTCTATTTCGCAGCCAAGTAAAGACCGATGTTGCTAAATGCGTAGCCAACAAAGGTAATCCCAAGGGGGCTGTTTCCCTTCAGATACTGTTCTACACCTATGTAAAGGTATACCAAACCAACCAAGGCTATCAACCAACTGCTCATTTCTTGAACACCAGTTCCCAGTTCATCCCGTCAAACTGGTTGTCAATCTTCCTTGATTCCACAAGTTCAGACTTAAATAGTTTCACAACACTCTCTGGCTTGTCTACAAAGTTCTCAGAGTAATTGTCACCCTTTATGCCTACCTGTAGGTTTAAGATCATAAACCCCTTGCAGACCCGTTCCATCTCTGAGACCAATTTATCTGGATACATCGAGTGGTCAAAGATGTTGGTAAAAACTAGGTCAAACTCCCTGTCCCCAAACTGTAGGTCATGGATGTCTCCCGTGATCGTGTACGGCAGGAACTCCACCAAATCTATCCCGATGGTGGCTATCCCCCGATCTCTGAGTGCAGCAACCTCCTGGCCCGTCCTAGAGCCTAAACATAGGGCATTTGTAGCCTCAGAGACATACTTGGCATTTCGGTCAAAAACCCGATTAAATCCGTCGACCTTTATCTGCCACTCTTCGCCCTGCCATCTCTTGATTCTTTGTGGATCGAGCGTCTTTTCCTTCTGCTTCAAAACATAGTCCTCATAGGACTTATGTCGGTTTAGCACCTTCATTCAAGATGCCTCCCGACCCCCTCGCAAAACTCTCCATAGATTTCTTCTACTACGGAGACATCTTCAATAGCGTATTTTAATTTATCCCGCAGATACCTACGGAAGTCGTCGAGGTCGGCAATAACCTGGGAAGACAGGATCATATAGTGAGCCTCGTCCAGACTTTCCGTCTTAATTGTTATCTCCACGAAGCCTCCTCTCCATGTCGTTGACTTCTTCTAGGAACTCATAGATCCGGCTCTCAAAGTCCGAAAGTTCTTCCTCGTCGGGCTGGAACTTAATGATTTTAATTTGTGTTTTTTCTGGGAACATGGGGTGGAAACTGGCCCAATAAGCGAACTTCCGACCCGTGCAGGAAAGTTGGGCCAAGAGCTGCGCTTGGTACTCCTTGGGGATCTTCCCTGCCAGGATGTTCTCAATATGCTTCGGCCCTTGGGGGCATTTGATCTCTAGTACCCCTCCGTCGCTCGTAAAACCGTCTGGAGAGGCTCCAAAGCCCTTCAGGATAGGGTGCTCTATAAAACCCACCTCATCGACCTGTAGACCCGTTTCTGAGGCAAATTTAAGCCTAGCGACGGGTTCGTTCTCTGTCCCCCACCTCATGGCTGGGGTCTCAGGAATTATGGTAGCAATACCCGTAAGGCGTTCAGCAAGAATCTGAAGCCTGAGATTTCTACGATATGCAGATTCGCCAGTCTTTGTCGTTGCCAGAGCGTCATCACATCTACTCCCTGTTAACTTACCGACTCGGGTTTGTAGCCAAATTTCGCTTCGCTGTTCCATTTCCTTGCTAACCTTTCTGTTGCTTGTCGCAACTCTAATTCAAACCTGTCCTGTGAGACCCGTAACTTCTGCGCTATAGAAAAGTGCTTCTGGTACGGGAATGATACATACTTTGCCTTGATAATTCTACGCTGTAATTCAGGGAGTTCCCTAATAAGCCCCTCCATCTTTTCCCCGTCTTGGAAGTCGGGTTCTATGGTGGGTTCAGGAGGGTCGTAAATCTCTCCCAACTCGGGGGTGTAATCTCCCTCTGCACTAGCCGCTCTGGTCTGGACTGGCGGCCCTATAAGCCCCCACTCACACCACAGCGCCCAGTTGACTAACTTTTCTTGAACCAAATTTCCGCTAATTCTGGTCTGTTCTTCTCTATCCAAGGTTTCGCTTCCTCAATACACTTCTGATAGTCAAGCCCACAGGTCTGAGAGCCAACATGGTGGACATAAGCCCTTGAAATATAATGCCTAAACCCCTTTTCTACCATATCTAGGCATTGGATGTCATCTGAGTACCAATTAAGGGGCGGGAAGTCAACCCAGGCGGATTTGTGTATATACGCAAATATGGGGGCCACTACATCGACCTCGATGATCTGATCCTCCGAGGCGTGGCGAATCGTGTTCCTGTCGCCCTCGTGCTTATAACGAATGTTTTGGTAGCCACGAGCGTAGTCTGATCTGGCTGTGACCCAACCCCGCTTTTCCTCTGGAATGACTCTTAAATCGTCCATGAGCGTCTTCCATGTGTACGGTGTCAGGACAACATCATCATTACAGACAATCACATCATCGTGGGATATGAAGGCTTCTTTGATGGCAGCGTTGTAAGCGTCTCCGAAGTTCGTCGCATCGTTGGGGAGATTGATAGTCCTGTGTTTAGGCAGGAGAATATCCGACCCCGATAGGTAGACAGTAAAGAACTTCGGTAGGTAAAAGGTAATGCTTGACGCAAGAACACCTAGACACTTAGCGTTCTTGGTGCAGATAACTATTGCTGACATTTTTTGTACTCCTCGGCCCGATGGTTTGCGTGAATCTCAAAGTACCCGTTACCGAACAACGGGACATCACAAAGATATACAGTCTGTTTTTGCTTCCAGAGCACATATGGAAGTGATACCTGATCCTTTATTGACCAAGATAGGTTCTCGTTCCACCATGCCTCGTTGATTTCCTGCCCCCAGGTAGACCGAGCAATGATCCCGCAAGAAGGCATCCCGTAGTTCTCTGGCATACCCTCAGACCTGTAGAAGTTCACCTGTTTCATTATTGGTTGGTCTAGGTACTTCTTCATGCTATGGGCTTCTTCTGCCTCAGCGTATATACAATGTCTCCACGGGTGAGGAAAGAAAGCCCACTTGTCTTTGGCCTGAGAAACCATGTACTCAGCAAAGAACCGAGAAGTTATCCTGACAGACCCATCCACCCAGATCGTGTAGTCGTAGCCTTCGGGTGGGTGCATCTTGTAATACTTGGCTTCTAGTCTTGGGGAGCCTAAGTCATGCGGCTCATTACAAACCTTGAAGTCTATTGGGATTGATTGGGAGACAGGCTCTACGATCTTGTCGTAGTCTCCAAAAACAGATGTGTACACACAAACTTTCACAACTTAACCCTCCTCCACTTAACTTTAGGAACCACGAAAAACCGCTCCGACTTTAGATACTTGTTGACTTTATTTTCTACTGGAGACTGTAGGATTATATCCCCATCGACCCAGAAAGCCTCCGTAAAGTCTCGGTTTACAGCAAACAGGATCGTAGGATGATCCAGTACAAAAAACTTCTTCTTTCGGTAGGGGACATGAATCGTCTCAAAGCGGTTTAAGTCGTTCTGCCTTCGCTCTACCTCTACATACCCGACGACCTCCCCGTTTCTCATGCATACGAGGTCAACATCGTACTTATCCCCCTCCTCTACATCTAACTTCCAGTCTCTAAAAAGGAACCTCCAGACCGCATCTTTTGCTGGTTGGTCGTTCTCGTCGTGCAGCTCCTGGGAGAACTTCTTTAGACCCTCCGCCACGGGAACCTCAGAATGGAGCGAGAGCGCCCCGTTTGTAGTTTGTAGTTGTAGAGGGCTTCGTTATTCGGCTGGCGGTCTAGTACGCAATCTGCGGAGTATTGGTCGCAGAGAATAGGAAGGGTGACTTCTTTTACCCCGTGGTTCCAAAGTAAGTGTCTTAGATAGGGGTCGTTGTATCCGTAATGCCCAGCGAAGTCGTCGTCGTAGCCACCGACCGCCCAATAGTCCTCTCGGTGTATCAAAAGAGTCCCGCAAGTCCGAGGGCGATTCTTTCGCTCAAAGGAATAAAACTCTCCTCTCTCTAACCTCGTGTCCAGAAGTTTAGCCATCGAGTCATAAGAGAAAGACTGATCTGTGTCGCAGAAAAGAATCCACGGGGTCGTGCAGACAGTCGCACCTAGATTCCGAGCGCCTGGGATATTCCAGGGGATGTCTTCTTCTATTCGGTAGACAGGAATTGAGTGCAGTTCTAAAGGCTTCTTAGAGCCGTCATCAATGACCTGTTTAGGAACCTCGGGATACTTGCACCACTCATCTAAATGGCGCTCTATATGCTCGTGGTCGTTATAAAAGGTTAGTGAGATAGTAAACATCTGAGGGTCTCGTTGAGTGCGTCCAGTTCGTCCATCTTCTTTACATTCCACATCCGCTTCTGCCCATGCCATCCGTTTATAGAACCTCGGTGGCAGTCTGAACAGAGAGGGATACACAGGTACTGGTGATGCTGCCTAAGATGATGAGCCTCACTTGGGGCAGAAGCACCACACACAGCACAGTCCATCTCTTTAATTCTTAGCAGATGGTCTTTTTCTTTCTTGTTGAGTTTATTTAACATTTTCTGCCAGCCATGCAAAAACTTTCTCTAGGTAGTCCGAGAACTCCTGCTTGGAGAGTTTCGTTGTTGAGGGCCGCATGATGATGACCTCTCCGGCTATCTCTGCGGTCTGCGGTTTGACAAATTGGCGCAGGAAGAACTCATGCCACAACTCTGCGGTATGCCCTGCCTTCTCTGCTAACAACTCCAGCTCCTTCCAATAAAGGGCGTTCTGGTCGTTAGTCCTAGTCGGTTGTTTGATCTCGCAGTAATACCCATGTGGAGCATCTGCAACCGCCCTGAGAGCCGCTGTTCTATTCTCGTGTAGGTAGTACCTCATTTCAAAACCTCCAACAACTTAGCCCTCTTCTCCTGGTTAACTTGTGGCCTGTAAGTCAATCTATTGACCTCTAAGTAAACGGGAGCGTGTTGGCATAGCGACTTGAATTGAATTAAGTTCGGTGGTCTCTCAGGCAAATTGTCCAGAGCGTGTTTTATCTGCTCGACCTTAAAGCCAGATAGTTCTGCTGCCCATGCGCCTTTGGTTTCTTGGATTGGCCTTCCATCCCATTTCTTCGACCACTCCGACCCGTAGACCATAAACATCTTGTCAAACAAGGCATCAATTATTTTTGGGTTCATTTCAGCAACTCCCAGGTAGCCGCAGGAGCCACATCATCTTCAGGCCACGGGCGACCAGTCATCTCCTCGTACTTCTTCCTCTTTAGCAATTCATCTCTCTCGGCAAAGGATAACTTCTGTGTAGACAACTTGTCTACCCACTCTGCCTTAAAGCCGATCCATCCCCGAGCTGCACACTCACTTAAAGCCTTCTCTAAAGACCAACCCGCCTTCCCCGCCTCCTTCTCGATGGCAGTTAAAGCCGTAGCGGTAAGAGGGCTACGCTTTGCCTTCCTAACCGCTAGGTAGTCATTCCATACTTGCTCAGAAATGTTTTCTGGACATACAGGCGCACTCGTGCGCTTTGTTTCTATTTGGTTAGTGGTTAGTGGTTTATGGTTAGTGGTTAGCTTTCGACTGGGTTCCTGCTGGGTTCCGACTGGGTTCCCAGTGGGTTTTGGTGGTCGTCCACCCGCCTTGCCATTGGCTCTAGCCCTGTCAGCCATTCGGTGATATTCCCGAATTTCCTCCTCACAGCGGTCATGTACCCAGCCGTTTTCTGTCTCACGGAACATATCTTGGAGGACTGTAGCAACCACCTCGCTACCCACTCGTAACCGCCTTGCAACCCAGTCGGTTTCTAGTGGGATAGGTTGCTCTGTGTCGTAATACATATCGAGCAGCCGTCGGTAGGCTAGGTCTTCTTCGTTGGATAGATGGGCCGTCGCAGACTTGTAGTCGCCCATGTGGAATTTGTAGAAATGCATGGCTTCTCCTTTTCAATCTCCTCTTGAAAGAAGTTGCGGCAGACGGAAAAGGAGAAAACCGCCTATTCGGGAGCTACCCTAGCCGCAACGAGCAAAGACTATTCTATATTCGATTCCGCTGTCAACTCAACAATTCTCATCACATATCTTCCCTTCGAGTTCTTCCTGTAGCCATGCACGAAGACCCGCCAGCCACTCTCAAGCATCACAGGGAAAAACTCGCTCTCCCTGATCTTATGTATCCGACTGGATACACCCGTACTCGTTGTCTGCACCGCCCAGGTCTCTCCGTTGCCAATGGCTAGAAGGTCTATACATCCGTACAAGTCAACCCGCTTCCTGCTAAACGAGTTCCAGTATTCGCAGATCCACGGCTTCATGCCGATTTCCCGTAGGTACTCAAGGCTTCGCTGGGTGGGGGATTTGGTCATGTCGCATTTATACCACTAGGGAAAGTCCTAATC
>Ga0129336_10000549_pt1 | contig 21995 bp, 13 predicted proteins | sample CPB6_02_DNA_FD_96878 | JGI IMG/M metagenome (GOLD analysis project Ga0129336, IMG submission 96878) | Freshwater to marine salinity gradient microbial communities from Chesapeake Bay, USA - CPBay_Sum_0.6_0.2_DNA | ecosystem: Environmental > Aquatic > Marine > Coastal | place: USA: Chesapeake... | reverse complement strand
GTCGCCATTTTTTTCTCCGTGAAATCTCAGTTTATCTAAAAAATATTTATTAAAAAGATACTTTACACAGGGGAAACTTGACGTGAATATCTACCAATCAGGATATTCCCAATTTGTTGATCGGGAGACAGTCTTTTTACTTCCTATTATTCTCCTTATCGTACACTCCTTACACTCATATGAATATGATGAAGAAACAGGACCACGATCTTTTCTTGTTCTATAAAATCCGTCTATTAAATTTTTCATTTCCCCGCAGACTCTACATTTTCTATCTGCGAGTAACAAATGTCCAAGTTTTATCTGCTTGTCTAAATCCATTTACATGTATTCCCACATATAAGCACGATCTCCATATTCATCAACAAACCATCTATCACCATCCACATCAACAAAACTACTGGTGTCTAATCCATCAGACACGAATCCAAAAGGTGCCATGTCCTGTTCAATTTGATTTTTCTGCTCCTCATACAAACGTTTTCTGACATCTTGATCAGTGAGTTCTTTAAAATAATCTTGGGCAACTAACCAAGCGTATATTACAAGACACATTGCAAGGTCATCATTACATCCTTCTTCTGCCTCAAAGGAGTTGTGCTTCTGAATAAAAGTAGTAAGTTCACTGATAATTTCATAATCATTCAATATTAATTTACTTTCTTCAATCATTGTCTTGAGATTTAAGCACCCAACCTTCTTGACAGTTTTTGACATCTTAACACCAAGTTGAGTTTTCTTTCCAGAAAATCCTTGCCCAACGATTTGACCTGCTCTACCTCTCATAGAACACATCAGAAGATTATTATATTCTAAATCATATTGAATAATACTTGCTACTTGATCCCCCACATCATTAACTTCACATAAAATATATGCGTTGTTATATGCTGTTGCTGTTTCATGAATAATGCTTGGAAATAGCATTGGCTTGATTTCATTATTTCTATATTTGGCAACTACCTTATGAGGGAATTCTGTAATGTCCACAACAGTGAATGCTGAATAGTCATTTCCCACCCCTCTGGCAACGTCTACAGTGATTAGATAATCATGATTGTCCTCTGGATCCACATAAACATCTAAACCCGCGCTACGAGTCTTGGGGGCGTCGTAGACGAGCGTTCTGAGTTTAGATGGAGCGATAAGGGTATCAACAGATCCAAGGAATTCGCATTCAAACTCAACTTTAAATTGCTGTTCAGAAGTGTTTGCAATAGTCTGCTTTTTCCACTCCTCATCTCTCCCAGGAACTTCACTCCAATGAACGTCCGTGAAAACATATTCATTTTTACCTTTCTCAGCATCATGCCACATTCGGTAGAAGTGATTCATACCATGTGGAGTAGAAACAATTATAACTTTAGTTTGTTTACCTGAAGTAATTGTTGGATATACGGACGCAAAGAATGAATCTGCAATGTGATTTGGAACGAACGCAAATTCGTCCAAAAATAGAATATTGAATGACATTCCTCGGACAGCAGATGCAGATGTGGAAGCAGCTAGGATCTTAGATCCATTTTCCAATTCCAAGGAACCTTTGTTCCATGATATAATTCCCTGCTGCATCCATTTTGGTAGATTCTCATATGCAGTCTGCAATCTATCCAAAAGTTCTCTTGCTGTTGCTGCTTTGTTTGCAAGAATACCAATATTCACGTTATCATTAAACACTGCATAATGAAGTAGAAAAGACACAACAGTTGTGGATTTACCAGTCTGTCGTGGCATCTTGCAGATATTAAATCTGTGATTATGAAAGTTATTAATTAACTTTTCTTGGAAATGATATGGTTTGAATGTTTGTAGACCATGATCCAGGGTTACAATTTTTACATAATTGTTTGCAAAATAAACAGGATCATCTTTACACTTCACAAATTCTAAAATTTGCTCTTGTGTAAATTCAATTGGAGTATTTGCTTTTTTTAAAAGCGGATTACCAAGGTAAACATCATTTGACATAATATAACCTACTTATTAATTACAGTTCCAGCGACGAAGTGCTTTATTAATTCTTGAATCCGGATCTCTTGCAGTTTCTGCAGAAGTTAATTTTGATTTCATACCTTTCATTCTGCGACAAAACGAAGCACGACGTTTTGCTCTTTTTCCTTCTGGATTCTTTTCAGTAACTGCAGTTTGAAGTTTTGAACCTGGATTTTCTCTACGATATGCTTTAACTGCTTCTGGACTTAAACCATCTGTCTTGTCCTGACGATTTACCTTCTGCCAATCCTCATCAACTTCAACTCCTTCTCCCATAGTTTTTACATAATTTTTACTTGGACCTGGTTTTGCAAAACTGCCACCTTGAGGTCCAAATGGTTGAATTAATGGTTGTCCAGGTTGAATTTCTGATACTGAGTGGTAAACTACAATGCATCCAGGATATACTTTCTGTAACTCATCACTAATTTCTTTGCGAGTTGGAATTTTTACTTGTGGGAAGAACATCTTGAGAGAATAGTACTTACCTCTCCAAGAAAGAGAAACCGCAATTACGTTTCCAGTTTGTGCCTGGAGTCTTGTTGCTTCCTTGACTTGAGATCTAAAACCTTTGATTGGATCTGGTTTTATTAAGTCAATGACCTCCGCAAAAGTATTTCCATTCAAATCTTGAATAGTTTGTTCTGTTGCTGGAACACAATTTGGGACGATCTTTTTGCCCTTCTTTTTCATCCCAACTTGCTTATATCCAGACCAACATGCCTCTTCCATTTCTCCACTATTAACATAATCTGCTGCAGTGTCAATATAGTCTGCTGCTTTGGTAATTTTTGATTGTACCCATGCCTCAAGATCTCCTTCTCCCCTACCAACTTTTGATTGAAGTCTCTTCACAGCATTAACAATGGTTTTTAGTTCCGATCTTGCCATTGAATATTCTTCGTCTTTCACAGAAACCTTATCCCAGGCTTTTTCTCCATACGAACATTCAGATCTTGTTTCCCTCTTATCGCAAAGAGGGCAGTATCTTTGTTCTTCAACTGCTTCAGATTTATTTCCCCAGTTCGCTGCGCCAACTTTACGGCATTTTACAAGAGCACCGGAAGCATATGCACTTGGCCAGACACTATAACGAGACTTGACCTTACTGTAGCAAGCATCTTTTTTTCCGCTACCTTTGCCTGGTTTATCTTTTGCTTCCTGCACATCCATTTCTTCTTTCATTTTCTTCTTAGGTGAATCTGTAGAAACATAGGTTGGTTTTGCAGATCCTGTTTTTTGTTGTTGTCCAGGATCTGCTTCTTTTTTTCTTCTTGCTGCCGAAAGTCTTTCTGCTGGAGTCATGCTTGCCCTTTTCGCAGATGAAACACATTTGGGGACACCCTCTCCAGGTTCATCACTTGCACAAGTTCCACCAGTCACTACATTGACCCAACCGGATTTTCCATCCTTTGATTTGGATTTTCCAAACCAATCGCGAAGACCTTCCTCAGTAACATCTTTAAATTTTTTGTGATGCTTTTTGGCATCTGCTTCCATTTTTTTCAAACGAGTATAATAATCTGGAATTTCGTCCAAGTGCTGAAGAGCAATATCTTTGGCAAGATCATGATCTTTTGTATGCTCATGCTCAATGGGTTCTCCCATGTCAAGTTGCTTTTGTATGAAAGAAACATCAAGACGATGCTTCTTTGCAATTTGCTCAACTGTTTTATGTGACTTGATCTTGGGCATTATTCAACTGGTTTTGATTTAGTACTCTCACCTTTTGCTCTTTTTTTTCTCCCCGCACAATGAGCACGTTGAGAGAATCCTTTTGGATCTGAGCAATTAATACTCTTTTTATATTTATTAGTCCATTCTTCTTGAAACTGCTTAAATGTCTTCATTTTTGGGTTGTTGCTTCAAGAGTTTTGCAAGTTCTGCAGTGGATCCAACAAAAAGGGCATTATTTACTGTCGTTGGACCTTTGCCAACTTTTTCCTCTTCAATATCTTTAAGTTTCTTTTGAAGATCCATCAACTTATCTGTGGCATCAGCGACGTTCTTAATAAGTTGTCCTGCAACTTCATAGGCACGAGGCATCTCACTTTCTTGAGCAAGTTCAAGAATGCCATTAATTGCTTCCTGACCTTTTTCTATTAATGAATATAAGTTTCCTCTTGTGTAGTTGTAGTCTTTTTTAATGTCATCAACAGTAGAGGCAATCGTCTCTATTTTTTCAATTTCACTTTTAGATTCAATAGGAACTATTTCACCTTCAACATTGAATGCATCATTTAAACTGTCAAATTTTTTTGTCATTTTCATAAATTAATACCATTAAATCCAAAGTCATCGCCATCTTCAATTAGCGTGTTATCCGTAGTCGTAATAGACTTGACCGGAGATCCTGCTAAGTGTGAAGTTATCGTTGTATTATCTCTACCTCTATCAACAGTAAGAACATTACCTGCCTTAGACCTTACGAATACTTCTTCACCCTCAAGATCTAAGTAAGTGTTTACTGATATAGAACTTGCATTGTCTACCGTAATGAGTATATCTTCCGTAGTAATATCTTTTGTGAGGTTTGTAACGACTGTTCCTGTGTAATTCTTGATAGCTCTTGGTTGAGCTGAATATACGATTTCTCTGGTCGGTGTATTTGTAGTGTCTCCAGCAACGTAACCAATTGTAGTTTTCTTGATAATATCTTTGGAAGCAGAAGAAACTGGACCAAACAGATAAGTTTTAACAGTAAATCTTAAAGTATAAATTAATACTCTTCTTGTTGTGAAATTTCCTTCATAGTCGTCCTGCATTGTAATGTTTTCAAGAACAACTGGTATGTCCCTCTTCTCATTAATAATATCAACCAACTCCACACTCATCGTATATGCTGGTTGAAAATATGGTAAAATTTGTTCAATAATTTGAAGAGCATCATCATTTAACTTAGACATAATGCTAAGTTCAAATTGCATATTATATGGAACTGGAAGATATACCTTTTTAGTTTCTTTTCCGTCTTCTGCTGATTTTGCAGTAAATGTTTGAGTAGTAGTTGATTTCCTTGTTGGATCATAATTTAAACCAGTGAACTCAAATGACATTCTTGGCAATGTAATTTGAACTGGTTTACTTAAATCTGGAGATTGTTCTAATCTTGCCAGAAATTTTTGTGTTGGCCCGTAAGCAAGAGGAACCTTAATGACATTAGTAACAGCTCCACTATTATTAGTGTGCTTTATACTTATCTCATTAAACAAAGAACCGAAAGCAATAACAGTTCTTCTTAGAATTTCGTGATAAAAATACTCAAACATGTCTTATAAACCTTTATGTTATTATTTAAACATAATAACTTTTATTTATGGTTTATGGCATTCCAAAAGGATTTTTTTCACTGAAATCTACAATTTTATCTGCTTCGCTTTCAATTTCTTCATTATTAGCAAATCCATCTTTGACGATGAATACTCCCGTAGATCTCAATTTATAAGAAGCACTTGACGCTGATCCAACAATATTTTCTCCCGCAGTAAATTGTCCATTAACATTGGAAACTTCTAAAATGTTAGTTACAGAATTCCAAGATCTAACTCTTGCAGTAACACCACTTTGAGATCCTGTTACCACTTCGTTGAATATAAATGTACCTATACCAGTAACGCTTGGTGATGCTATTGTTATAGTAGGAGCAACACTGTAACCAAGTCCAGCATTTGTAATTCTAATTTGGGTAATAGTACCTGCGGCAGAAACGACAGCAGTAGCAGCAGCAGAGACTGTAGAAATTCCACTAATTGTAATTGTTGGTGGAGTTACGTAACCTGATCCAGAATTTGTAACAGTTATGATACCAACAACTCCATCACCGATCGTTGCCGTTGCCTTTGCCCCACTACCTTCTCCACCAATGAATCTAATTCCAGGCGCAACAGTATATCCATATCCTGGATTAACTATCTCAACACTCTGAACAGACTGTGCAGATGGATTTGTATTGTCATTACAAACAACAATTCCACCTATCATCTTAGCAATTGCAGATGCAGTTTTTCCTCCAGATGGTGCAGATGAAATTCCAACTGTCGGGACACTTGTATATCCACCGCCACGATTAGTTACTGTAATAAATCTAATGCCGCCATTAACAATTCCTACAGTTGCGGTAGCAGTTACTGCAGCTCCGACCATTGTAAGTTTTTGTATATTTCCGACAGGTGTAGAATCTTGATCACCAGAACCTGAGATTGTATCATCAATATCTTCTATACCGGTATCAATAATTTCATCTTCATATCTAAAGAGTTCGCACCTTAATTCATAGGTGTAAAGTCCCTGTAGTTGATAAAATGGTTTTTCGTGCTCAACGTACTTAATTTCAAACAATCTATCCCCTAATGGAAACCAAACCAAATCTCCTTCTTTTGGTCTTGTTGATAATTTAATGTTTGGTTGGCCGCCAATTAGTGGAGAGATATAATTCTTAAATCTCTCTCTTGAAATTATTAGAGTTATTTCATTGAGTGCCTGAATTCCAAATTTTGAAAGTATTGTTGGATTATCACCATATCCATCAAAACTATCAACATATGCTTCTATTGGATAAGCATTAGTGAACTGTGATTCTATTAATTCTCTTATTACTGTCTTTTCGGTAATGTATTTTCGTGGCAAATAATAAACTTCAACGCCATACATCCTCAACTGTTCGTTAATCAAATCTTGAATAAGACCTTGCTCTGATTTTGATCCTTGTAAGAAAAATGGATTTAGCATGGATTACCCGATCATGTCGTAGGGAGGAAGTTCGTATGTGCTGGACATTTTTTCCATTAAAATATCTATCTCTCTCTGTGCATCATCATACATTTGTCTTCCATTTAACTCAACTCCACCAGGTAACTTAACACCAGTAAATTTCATCATATTTTGTCCCCACTGCCTTTTAATCAGAGCAGTTAAATATGGTTTAAGGAAAGAGTCATTCCAAACTCGCGAATAATCATTTGGATCTAAAGTAGAGTAACAATCAATTACAAAAAAATGATTTTCTGTAACTGATCCCCAATCAATATCAAGGTATAGTCTGTCTTGCCTTTTATTAAATCTAATTTGTTTTTGTGTATTTAAAAGAAAGTCCAAATCTTCCAAATACGTCTTAACCATTGCGTAACTTAATAGTTCAGTTGTTCCCCAGTAGTAAATATCGTTTAAGAATAACTGATATTTAACGCTAAACATATTATGTGTAATGGTATTAGCGCCATCAAAAGTGAAAATCTTATTCACTCCAATTACATTTGGTGGAACTTGTAGATAATTGCTATTTTCAAAATACGAAAAAGTTGTTGCGGTTCCAACTATGTTTGCGGTTGCCGTTGTTGTAACAATACCAACGTTGTTTTGATTTATTCCCTTTGCTCTTCCGCGAGCAATGTCATCTGCAGTTACTTTATATTTGTAAAACGTCGGATAAACACCATCAAAATGTCTTTCTTGGAAAAATTGAACAGCATCATCCACAAGATCTTCAATTTGCTCATCTGCAACGTTAATCTCTAAAACTGGCGCTCCCAGTTTCCTTTTACAGTAATCTATTAATTCTTGTCTAGTAGATGGTTGCGCCATTTATTTCTACTCTTTAAAAATATTTATGGTTTTGATGTTATGAGTTGTGCAACAACTTCTTGCTGCTTTAAGTATAATTTATAATAACATTTGGCAATTTTTTTGGCATCATCTATGTTATCAATATTATCAATTTCTGATGCTACTTTAAAGTATTCAAAACTTTTGCTCAAATTTTCAAGTTCTATTTTATCGGGATCCATCAATCAAACTCCTAAGTAGTGATTTAATTTCATCTAAATCATTTTTCATATTAGTCACATCAGACTCTAAATTCTGTAATTTTTGATTCTCTTCATTTTTCACGTTACGTCTTGCAAGATACTGGTGGTATTCTGTCATGTTTGTATTAATAATTGAATTAGTCTGAGGGTCTCTAATGAGATTATTATGACCCTCTACCTTTAAATATTCCATTTCCATCATGCAAGTGCGATTACTCTTAGATTTCTGACCCTTGGTGGATAGACTTGACTTGTTGAAGTAAGAACCAACTTAATTCTATAAAAACGGAATGATGGAAGTTGGTCGGCAGTAAAACTATACTCCCTAAATTCAATATTATTTGATTCAAATCCAAATGAAAGTGATGGTTGAACAAAAACATCAGGTAATCCGTTACTATTTTCAAAACTTATAATTTGTTTCTTACCATCTAAATTATTATATCCAGGGAATGGAGTAAATATTGGAATAAAGTTCTGCTCTTCGCCAATTGAATAGAATGCTCTTACGTCACAGTAATTATTGATGTGAGCATCCAATAAAATTTTGATAGAAGTCGCTGGATTTTCCAAACTAATTTCTTTGGAAATATATTGGAATGCAGATGGATCTGTTCCAATTGAGTTTACTCTATTATCAGTTGCATAGTTAGTAATCACTTTATTAATTCTATTAGAAGTAAGTATGGCGCTTACTCTTTGCGTATCAATAACTGGACTTACTCTAGAATCTACGGAATTTAAGAACATTCTTAAATTCATAGACTTTTTACCCATAAATGCACCCAACTTTGCATCTTCATTTATTTTTGATGCAATTATTCTTGGTGTTGATAGGTAATTTGTTTTATTCAAAGTAACAGGCTCAAATCCACTATCAGTAAATGGAATTTCGTTTCCACTTATACTTGATCCAGTAATAGTCCTCATTTCTGCATTAATAGAAGTTCCCTGTACGGTAATATTTTGTACAGATGGAGTAACGAGTTCAAAAGGAATATTTTGAGTAGCTTTTATGTTAAATCCACCAGCAGACTTTGTTTGATTTAGATATAGTTTGGGGAAGCTGGACCCAGTACTTCTATCAACTCCATTTAAATCCATTTGAATCTTAATATTATAAGAATCAAACGATATTGGATTTGAAACAGTTACATTTTTAAGATAATGTGTTGTATTAATTCTCTTTAGAGAAACTCCATCAAGTTCATATTTGTAAACAGGAGTTCCAGTTGGATGAGTTATTGCTGATGATGCAAGAGTATTGAAGAATGTTGGATCAATATAACCAATTCTTGTTACATTATCCAAAGAACCAGTGGTTACTGATTGATATTCAAACAATTCATTTCCAATCAAAGCATATCCTGGATTTGTTGTTCCAACTCCAACATTTTCAAAGGTTGTAAATTTGCTTGAATCTGCAACCAAAATAGATGATGTAGCATCAAAAGAGTAATCTGATGTTAGTTTTGTTGGAGGAACATCCGTTTCTGCACCAGAAATTCTGACATAATTATCGTCAAAGTACATTCCATGATTTTTATGATTTACTACAATATGCAGACCATCACTATCTACATTAATAGCAGATATTTGTACGTTTCCACCTGAGGATGCATTTAGTGTTGTAGTTAATCCGGAATTATTGACATACTGGACAGTTTTTCCAGTTCCTGCAACAGAGAAATCACCTTGTACATTATCAAGAATGAGTTCATTTGTGCTTGCAATAGAGACAAGAGAGAATAGAGCATTTCTTCCACTTGGAACTGAACCAAGCGTAGAAATACCTAATACATCTCCAACCTGATAACCATTTCCAGAATTAATAACTGTTGCGGCTATTGCGACGCCATTTGAGATTGTAATATTAGCTTTTGCATCTCTACCATTTCCAGTTACTGTAACAAGATCCACGTTATTGAAAGTCAAAGATCCTGATGATGGAGTGTATCCTATACCAGCATTAATAACCTGGAGAGTGCCAGTAGCAATTCCAGCATTTCCTACATAGTTTCCAGTTGCATTTGTGTTTTGCTGAAGAATTGTATTTCCTAAGGTCAATCCACTATCAGCAATTGCACTTGATAGACCAATTCTAACTTTTCTGGAATTTAATCCAAGAGAATTTGGTAGCAACGTAGGAACTTGGGAGTTTCCTGGAGTCAGTTCTGGACTATAGAACTCTACACTACCTGAACTTAAGAAATTAGCTCTATATAAGGTAAACTTCAAATCTTCCCACTGACTTGGCTCCCAAGTTGAAGCATTTTGTGATTTAAACAGAGATCCAAGATATGGTTGATTTGAAATATAAGATTGTGTTAGTAAATCAACCTCACCGACTCTTGAAATAAAGACATTATATTTGTTTGAGTTTGAACCCACAACAATTGCATATTCCTTCCCACCTTCAAGGTAAACTGGAGATTTAAATACAAACGATGTTGCAACTGTTCCATCATTGGAGAGATTAACCTGCTCCGGATCTAATATGATTTCAGAGAATGGAAGAACAGTTTGTGTTGGATATCCACCTTGCATTGTTCTAATCTGGAACACTACGGGAATATCTGCATCATCTTTGGACTTAAAGAATATGTCACATTTGGTGAGGAATATTCCACTTTCTTCTTGAACTAATATAGATTGTGCAAGAGGATCCCACCAAGGACATCCATACCAGTTAGTTGTTTTTGAAACAACATTACTGCCAACTAATTGAGCTCCTGTAGTTCTTGCAACCTTTTCTTGTTGCAGCTCCTGTTTTTGCTCAATTCTTGCATTTCTGGTTGATATGATATTTTCTTGAACAGTTTCTAAAGTTCCACTTGAAATAAACTTCTCTTCAGCAACAGTTGAAGCAAGGTTTCTGTCATTGATAGTATTGTTTATTAAAGTGAAAGTCTTTGAACCATTTTCAAATCTTGGATTGACTGATATATTTGGATTTGGAATGTAGAAACTACCAATCAGTGAGGTGTATACATCAGATACTAATCTCACGTTGGTAAGAGTTGCCTGAGCACCACTGGTTTTTCCAACTAAAGTCATTCCAGATTGAACCCAACCACTATATTCTCCTTGATATTGGGCACATAGTGAGAATGTATCAATATTTAAGGTATCACTTGTGGACGAGTAAGTTGCCGCAAGAGTTTGACTTGTATATGGATTTAGTGGATATGTTGACGTTGGGTTGTTGTATGGACCCTCTTTATGATTTGATTGGGCAAGTCTAAATGTAATTTTGGGATCACTTTCTTCAATTGTAGTTTCATTTAGTCCAGTCTTTTTAATTGTACCAATTATAGTCTCTCCAACTTCAAACACACCGGAAACCATACTAATTTCAAGCAGTTTGGGGATACAATATTTGGTAACATCAACACCATCAAAGAATGCATAAAGTTGTGTCAATGGTTTTACATTTTTAGCAATAAATTGTAGATTCCTTGATCTCAGATATTGTACCAAGTCTCTACTTACAACTTTATCTCCAATAGAACTTCTGTCAAATTGCTCAGTAACGAATGTTGTTGTTCCTGTTCTTGACTTAACACCAGTTTCTTTTACTTCTCTATACGTATCTTGAGTAACCGTAGTTGTAGCATATCCTCTATGCCAACCCCAATATCCATAATATCCCCAGTATCCATATCCGTATCCATATGGCCATCCCCACCACCAATTTCCATAATAACCATAGTTATAACTAGTATCCGATCTTGTTTGGACTGTTTCTATAACTTCTTTACCTGTCCAATTAGTTTCCCATGATCCCCATACAGTAGGTGCATACCCAGTTTGTGGGTCAACGTTAAATTGCTGTTGAGCAAGAGCCATTGTTTGGGCATAATTACCCTCAACATTAATTACCTTGGCATCTAAACGAACTGTATCAACCCAAGTATCAGTAGATGGAGTTAACTCAATCGTTCCTTGCCAGAAACTAATTACGAAAGGAGTTACATTTTCTGTTCTTGTCGCAAAAGACTGCTTAAGCCATTCTACTTCAGTATAATCAAGAGTAATTAAATCTCCAGTTTTTCTGATATTATTTCCTTCAGGAGGTTCAAACGCAATATCTACTTGTGAATCAAGTCCTTCAACTGGACCTTGAATAAGATCAACCGAAGTTGTGTAATGTTTTGGTCTCAATTCTTTATTCTTAAGATCAATACTGTTTTCAAAAGGAAGACCATTTTCTTGAGAATTGAGAGAACTAAAATTATCTACAAAGAATCCTGATTTAAATCTATCTAATCCATCAGAATCTGGAACAAATAGATTTGCGGTATTAGATTCTAGAGTTGATAAAGCAGTATAATACTCAAGATTTTTGATTCTATTCTCAAGCTGCTTAATATCAACCATCCTATATCTCTTGTGCTCAAGGAATTGAACAGAAGCTTGAGATATATCAAACAGATATGGAGGTAAGGTTACAGTTGCAATCTCTAAAGCATCCTCAACTGAAATTGGTTTCTCTGGTTTTTCTGATGGAATTCCATACTTAACTTGGAATGTTCCATCTTTGCGAACATAAATTCTATCAATTCTTCCAAGATAGTATGAGAAAGTAGTGACAATAGATTCGTCAGAAGCTAAAATATTAGATGCAGAATTGCCAGATCCATTAAATAATCTTCCATAAAATTCTAATGGAGATCTTGAATTTTCAGTTAAAGTATAAGCAGAAACTCTTGGTCTGATATCAATCATATCAGAATTTCTTACAGAATTCACGATTTGAATATCTTTCTTGTAATCAAATCCACGATATGACTCTATAGTTGTAATGTCACCATCATCGGAACTTTGATAATATCCACTAGCAAAATATACTTTTATCTTTCTAGTTGGTTCGGGTGAATCTGGTGTGCGATTAATTGCGCCATAACCATAGAATGATCCTTTTTGTCCATTATCAAACTTAAAGTTTGATGAAATATTGGAACTTGGCGAATCTATTGTAGTAATAACTGCTTGAATATTTGACTCGGAGAATGTGATTGTCTCGCCTTCTTTGAAGGTACTCTCATTGAGAGGAATAAATGATATTTGGGAATCAGTTAATCTTTCTGCACATACGCCAATAGCACCACTCAATTGCCCAACAAATTGCTCTCCTATAATTAAGTCAGTTGTTTTTGTAGTTGGTCCACTTATTGAAGATAGTACTAAAGTTGGAGCAGATGGATTTGATGTTGTCTTAGATTCATATATTCCATAAACATTAATAATATCTGGAACGTTGAGAGAAATATTTTCATCTTGAACTCTAGTTCCATAGGGATAATTTCCAAAAATTAGACCATCATCCAGTGTAGTTGCGCCAATTCCAGATGATTCGTATTTTGATCTATCAATTATTAATGAAGAAACCCTATTTTTTAGTTTAATCTTTGATTTTGGTTTAATCTTCCTTAGTGTAGCAACTAAAGTTGCATTATCATTTGTACCCAGATTGTAAATCTGAATTTGAGTTGATCCATTAATAAAGTCAAACTTATCTGAGGTAAGAACTTCTGTGCTTCCATCAGATCTAATCAAAGAATATCTTTCTTCATCAAATGGTAAAAATGTTTCATTATCTCCTGCAGTAACAGGGGTAGACAGTTGATTATTAGCAATAGTAACGTTAAAAGTTTTTCTAACTGTCAATGAAGCATTTGTTAGATCTACAGACGATACATTAGGTCTAGGTAAAATAGTGTATAAAGTGTCATCAGTTGATCTTACTAGTTTTGTTCCAAGAATTTTCAGATCAGAGACACTCAGAGTTGATGATGGAAGTGCTCCCTGATTTATATCAGCTACTGTTGTAACACCAGATACTGTTATTGTCGTTTTTCCAACACTTTGTACGCTAGCATATACTGGCAATGATGTTGAATTATTGCTAAATTTGATTAAATTCCCAACCTTGACAATTTTTCCGGGGAAATTCTCATTTGTGCTGGTGATCGTACTTATCCCACCACTTACTGCACTGATAGTAGCAATTCCAACATTAAATAAATCTGCTTGAACTGTATCTGCATTGAAAGTTTTTGCAGATCCTACAATACCATAAACAGATTTTACGTCAGAAATGCCATATGAAGTAATAGCAGTAGCAACTCTATTGTTTCCAATACCATCAATTATAAAAGATTCATTTGGAATAAAATCACCACTCTTCTGATAGAGTACAATAGATGCGCTATTAGTTACCGAATTCTTTAAAAATGCAGTTGCTCCACTATTTTTACCTTTTATAAATGTTGGAACCGAAAGAGTAATTGGTTCGTTTAAAGTTATCTCAGTTGTAGTCTGAACATCATACAATGAAATATTCCACTGATTTAGATTAGAGTTGGTTGTATCATACGAACCAGACTCTAATCTAAAATCATAAACTCTAGCTACTCCAATTTCTTTACCTGATGGAGTGGTAGATGCAGTTCCAACTCTTGAGTCTCTTAAACTTAAAACATAAGTATTTCCTATTCCAATAATAGGAGATCCAAATACTCTGTTTAGAGTTAAAGTAGATCCTGTATTATAATTAATTGATAAATCTTTAAGTGTTGATGTTGTTCTTGGTTTATCTGAATCTAAAAATACCGGGGAAGTAGTTTCAACTTCATATCCACGTACAAATGCCTTTCCAGGAGAAACTTGATAAATCGCAAGATTTTCTGATGGAGTAGAACCTCCATAAGTGAATTGTCCCTGATTAAATACACCTCTATTTCCCAATCCATCATTTAGGGATTCTTTAATAGTTAAGTCAAATGGAGTTACATAGTAGTCTCCAGATTCTGCATAGGTTCTTCTAGCTAATTCATCCTGAATTAAACTATAATCTTTAGAAATTCTATTAGTCTTTATTACACCATCTACAATTGTTGCTAACTCTACAAAATTATTATCATTAAAGTCAGTTAAGTCTTTTTTAAACAAAGACACTGAAATTTTAATCTATCAGCTCCAGGTGCAGCATAATTATTAAATCCCTGAGAGTTATCATTCAATGATTCATCAACATCAGAGTTGATGACCTCTTCATTTACAAACAATCCTACTCTATAATTTGGATTGTTTGAATATTGATCTAAGATTAGAGTCTCTGTATTTACTGTTACAAAGTATCCTCTTATGAAATAAACACCCTCTGTAATTGAAAATGCAGATCCAACAGAAGTTGCATTACTTGCAATAGTGATTCCAAAAGGAGTTCCTGCCGAAATTGAAGTGTTCCCCAATAACCCTGAAGTTATGGTTATATTTGAGGAAAGACCTTCGCCATCTAAAAACTGGACAGTTGAATTATTTTGTGTACTTGAACTTAAATAATTTACATATAACGTAACATTACCTCTTTCGGAATCAGTAGATAGCAGTACTTTTTCAACTACTGCAGTGATTCCCGAAGTCTGTCCAGTAATTTTTGCTCCAACAAGTTGCTCTACATAAGCATCTATTGGAACACCCAAGTAAGTGTTATTTAATTCTACTGCATAATAAAATTGATTATATGAAGTATTGCCAGGAATTACTTTTGCACCCTCTTTAAAAAAGTGTTGCCCAAACTTCTCAACTTGATTTTGTAAAATAGACTGTAAAGTTGTCAGTTCTCTTGCCTGAATTGGATATCCAGGCTTAAAAAGAACCTTATAGTAGTCATTATTTGCATCAAAATCGTCAAAATATGGCGATACGTTGAGGTTTGTTACTTGGGACATAATTCTTTAGAACTGCAAAATGACTTTAATATCTTCTTTTTGGTTTGATGATCTAGTAATTGCTGGTCTGTTATCAACATAAATTATGTTTCCAGAGTACTTTTTGACCTCTGGATTTGATAGACCATTTACAAAAGACTGACCAAGATAGTAGGTCCTACTATTTATTACTGTAGATATACCTGTAAAGGATGTACTAATTGATAATGTAGATCCAGTATTTCCATTAATTACCAGACTTCCTCCGGATAATGGATTGCTCGTAAATTCAACCAAATCAAATCCATATTGTGGATTAGTTTGTGCTATACCAACTGATGTGCTTCCTGTGCTAAATCCAGCAAGAGTTCTATCTTGCCAATATTTTAAGACTCCGGTTGTTTGATCGTAACTAATTACTCTACCAGAAGCAGTTATACCAGTACCTACCGTTTGAGTGATCAAAGAATCTGGAGAAAATGACGCTGAACTATATCCAACACCAGTTAATCTTATTGCATATGCAGCACTTGCTTTGTCTGTGTTCAGTAATTGTGTTGATCCAAATTGTTTTGGATTTTCTACAACACCAACTCTTGCAATTTGATTTCCCGTTATAAAATCTGGGTTTTGTGAATCATTTTCAATTCTTGAATATAAAAGAACATTGTATGCTCCCAACTCTCTATAAATATCTGCTCCATGCCCTCCTTTTGGAGAAATAATCACATCAAAAGATGGTCTGACTGATCCTGTAGGAACACTTCCAGCAACCAAATCAACATTACCGTAGGTATAACCGGAACCTTGATTTGAAACTACTACTGATTCAACTTGTTGATCATTATTAACAACAATGGTGCATTCTGCGCCAGTACCATCTCCCCTAATTGGAACTCTTGTATAAGTTCTGTTCGCGGTGCCAACGCCAACTCCACGATTTTTGATGGTGACTATTTTTATGGATCCATCAACTGCGTTATTTCTTACAGAAGCATTATCCGCACTCGTTTCCCAATTTAATGGGACTGGCATAAAATTAGTTGATTCAAATTTTACAATATCACTTGGTTTGATAGTGTAAAGGTATTTCCAAATGTACCCATCTCCACTTGCTCCAGCCGCTCTTGGTTCTAGATCGACAAATGTTGGTTCATCCAATGATGGTCTTCCACTTGGATAAGTTGGATCGGTTCCATTTTGAAGACAAACATAAACTCTGTAGTCACTATTTAATACGTAATATGATGAGGAGTATAAACTTGTTGCTCCGGAGACTGGAGCAACATTTGATCTACTATAATCGTGCCTGTAATAATCATACGTAGTCCCAGAAGACCATACTCTTTTTTGAATTACCTGACGCACATCTGAAGAATTTATTTTCTTCAATGCAATCATCGTATCCCAGTAGTTATTTTCTTCATCAAAACTATCTCTAGGAGATGGTGGAGTAGTATCCCAATCACTTTGAATGTTGGTTGGATTTGGAAGACCAACAAAAGTATAGTAAGAATTAGTAGAGGTAGTTACTCCAGCAACAAAGTTCTTAGCATTTAATATTCTAATCTGATCAGTTATAATTGCAGCCATTTGTGGAGTTTTTTTATCTATTTATTATAGGTAATTGTAGTATTTTAGTGGAGCGGATCTAGAAACAATCGTTCCGCTAGAAATTCCAGAATAACCGTCATTGGTGTATGCATTATATGAATTTTGTTTTGTTCTAGATCTCAGTTTAATTTTGCCCCAACTGAAGTTGCCATAATTATTGCTGTGTCCAATACCACTCAATCCGTTATAACTAGAAACACTAACTGTTACTTTGGCTACGTATGTAATACCAAAACCAACAACAGAAGTTTGTGCAATAGAAACGGAAGAAACTTGATAAACTCCATCGAGGAAACTTGAACCAGATCCAACGATTGATCCATAACTATCCAGTGAAGTTACTCCATTGCCAACATTTGAATTTGAAACTACAAAATAATATCCAGTTTGTATTCCACTTATTGTAGTAATTCCTGTTATTGATGTAATTCCTGCTACTAATCCTCCTCTAAGAATAGAGTTGCTTGGGATGAGGAAATCAAAAACAATTCCAGTGGAAGCGACGCCAACAGAAGTTGTTGAAATTCCACTGATAATACCAAAATCTCCTTCATAAGAAATTACCTTATTGCTTTCAATATTAATTGTTGGTGGATCTATGAGTATTATTGGAGGATTTGTTGACGAATATCCAGCAACAACGCCAGTAATGGAAATAGAAGTGACAATTCCAGATGTTATTGAAGAAACTGCGGTAGAAGATGTTGTTCCAACACCAACTGGACTTTGAATTGTAACTTTTGGTGCAGATTCATATCCAGATCCACCATCTATAATATCGATAGAAGTTATAGTTCCTGCTACAGATACAATAGCAGTTGCACTTGCGGATACCTTAGAATCTTGAGAGATAAACGTTATGTTGTTTTGGAAATCTAATGAAATATTGTTTTCATTCAATGGGTTAAAGAATGCTCTCAAGTTTTCAACATAAATGTCAGTTGAACCAACTCCTACAGATCGAATTATACAAGTGTTTGGATAAATTAGTGGTTCATAAAATTCCCTAGTTTTACTTACTTCTCTTTCATTGATAATTAAATCTTCAGTTTGGCGACACCAGTTAATTGGTCTTGATAAAGTATTAATCGAAGTATTTCCGGGCCCAAAATATGGATTTGTTTCAACCGTTTCTATTGATAATATATCAACAACTTTTCTCTCATCTTCTAAGAGACTTGGAGATTGTCCAACAAAAGAATCATAAGTTAATTGTAAATCATCTCCAACTTTAACAGTATCAACAACATCGCGGAATATAACATCGACACCATCTCCACTTCCCTTATAAAATATAATCTTACAAGTATCCTCTGGTTTTGGCGCTTCAGTAAATTCAATTTTACTGCCACCATTAAAGACATAACCTTTACCTGGTACTTGGAGAATATCATTGACAAAAACCAAAAGAACATCTTGGATGTTTATTAAAGACCCTTTTTTGGCGTATACTGAAACTATAGATCCATTATAAAGTAGTGGGAAAATAATTCTAGTTCCATCAAACAATTCTTGAATATCATCAAATACTTCTAATTCTCCAATGGACCAACCAGAGAACTTATCTCTATCAACACTTTCTACGCTAATTTTAAATTCTTTTAAAGTAGAATTGGGTGTTGTTGGTATTCCTGTTGCTCCCCCAAATGGAACAGTCAATATATCGCCAGGCTCATAACTATATCCAGTGTTTTTAATTTCAAATGAAATTATGCTGGATCCTTGCCCAACTACAACATCTATAGTTGCTTTGGTTCCAATACCAGACGAAGATGAACTATAAACTAGAGGAATATCTGAATATGAAATTGGTGAATCAATAATTACTTGTGGTGGATTAGATGACGTATATCCAACTCCAGGATTTGTTATCGCAACACTGACAATATTACCATTGCTAACCGCCGCAGTTCCAATAAACTGAATATTTGGAATTCCTGTAGAGTAAGTTGCCACCCCAACCCTCACAATAACGGTAGAAATGCCACTCAAAGTTTGAATTGCTGTTCTATATCCAGATCCACTATTACCAATACTGATAGAAGAAATAGTTCCTGCCACAGAAACTATGGCGGTTCCGCCAGCAGAAACAAGAGGTTGATATCCAAAACCTTCTGTAGAACCAACGGAAACAATTATTCCTCCCGCAGGAATGTTTGAAGTGTTGATATCGGAAGACTGTGATGTTGCAGACCCAACAAATGAAATTGAAGTGACTCCAACAGACTCATTTAAAATATAATTTTTTGTTATTCCTGGTTGTTGGAAAATTTCATTGATTAAAATAATCGCATTTTCTTCAAAAATATCAGTAATATTTGCTCCATCTGTTGTCAACGCAAATAATTTTTGTGAACCATTAAATCCACCAGAGATATCATCAAAAATATAATTTTTATTATATGATTCGTTTGAGGAATCTGTAATACCAGACCTCATAAACACTCTTCCGTGGAAATATGATGAGGAGGTAATTCCTAACCAATCTCTCTCATCTGGTGGATTTGTGGATGTACCAAGAGGTACGTTTCCGTAAGGAGCTGCTGCAAAATTAATCTTATTTTTAATAATGGTATAATTGCCACTTACCTTTGTCACAGAAGTTCCAATAGAATGACTAGCTACTTCTGTTCCCATCCAAGGTCTCGCAACACGAATTGCATTTGTGCTACCAACACCTACTGATTCTACCTTAACAATTTCATTATCAATACGTAGTAAATCACCCGAAATTATTCCATCAACAGAGTTTGAATATAACAAATCATCTATTGACAGTAGATTCGCTGATAATTGTGTTGTAGTTGAAGTAGATACAATAGGAGATTGAATTACATTGTCAATTGATATTAGTGTCTTTGCATTTTGTTTCAATGATGTAAATACATGACTGGTTCCAATACCAACTGAAGTTATATTTAACGCCTTTGGAACAATTTTTAAAGCATCCTCAGCACTTCTTGCAAGTTTGATATTATTTTCATCAATTTTAATCGCATAAACTGTGGATGGTAATTTATTAGTCGTTCCAATTCCAACACCAAAATCAGTGGAAGCAATTCCTATAGGAGTTGATGTTGAAGTTGGTATGCCGGATGAATATGTAAGTCTTTCACCTGTCACAAAGAAGTGATTTTTTATTGTAATAGTGCTAGATGCTACGCTTACGACTGAGGAACTACTACCATCGAAATATCTTTGGAAAATTGGATTACCTTGATGCTTAAGTTCGAAAGACATCTTAACATCTCTTTCGGTTCCATAGTAAGTATTATAATCTGAAGTTGCTGTATTATTATTATATTGAGTTAATGTATTAATCTCATCAAAATTTGTTAAAGAATTAAAAAATACCTTTACGTGAGTATTGATATTTGGTAATGGAGTAAATACTAGTCTAGTCGAGTTTGCTGTTTTTACTGCTCCAATAGTTCCAAGTCCAGAATGAGTTTCAATATTTGCAAATTCTGTTATATAAGCACTATTTTCATCATCAAGTACTACAGCTTCAGATAATTGGTGTCTATTATTTGTTATATCGGATACTTGAATGATGTAATATCCACCATCATAAGTGTCTGGGTATTCTGCGATTATATTTGCGGATGGAGATGCTGAAGATGCTATAGATGTGGTGTTTGCCTCAAATCTAACATATTTTAGATCAAAGGTGCCTATTCCAGAAACTGTTGTATCTGCAATTGCCACTTGAATTGTACTAACTGAAGCTGCTAATCCAACATTGGGAGTAAAATCAACTTTCAAATCAGATCCAGAGAAATAAGCATAAAAAGTCCCAAGACCAGAACTTGAAAATGGATCGGTTGAATGACTTGTTAACTGTCCATAATCAAGAAATTCTATATTTGTTCCATCATGAACTAAATTCAATTCATTAAATTGATACTGACCATTATCACCAGAAATTTCTACTAGTACTTTGGCGGAAGTATAAGTTGTACCAATTCCAATAATTGTTGTTGAACCAGAAGAAACATATGATGTATTTGTGTTCAAACTTATAATGTTCCCTAGAGTGGTGCTTCCCACTCCAGCAAAACTATCTTTTACATTATATGACAATGTAGTTACATCGTAATCGTTTATTCTATATTTCGTTGGATAGAAAAGTATCAGTCCCTCATTTCCATTCACAGCGAAGTCAAAAGAACCAAGATCGTAAACAGATTCTACCCTACCATACTGGTTCAAATATCCAGTATTGTTGTCATGTAACAAAGTAAAGAGCATCACTTGCCTTTGTCCAGTATATCTCTTATCTCTTATGAAAGATACGTATTTTTGTGCTCTAGCATCTGTTAATGGGAACCTGCGAACAATAGAGAATCTTTCTATTCTTGGATTACTATTAAATTCTCCACTTATGTCATCAATTGATAAGACTCTGTTTCCTACAGATTCAAAGTAATCTGTCAATATTCTACTAGAAAAAGTTATTTCATCGGAAATCGTTTTTGATCCAAGGTTTAGTGCATTTTCTCTAGCAAGGTCAAAATCATAAACGCAGTTAAGACTTGCAAATCCATCAATATCGGTTGTTACATCAATGAGAGAAACTGCATCAGTACTAATTCCGGAATATCCAAAAGATTCTAATTGATAATCGCTAAATTTTTTAAATCCAGAAGTGTGATTTAGAGATCCAACAGCATTTTCCCAAGTATCATATGGAACTTTTGATTTCAATGAATAAGAGAAATTTTGATAGTAGAAGTTATCTTGAATTCTTTGTAATTGGTTATTTAAAACTCCAGTTTCTGTTATCCACCCATTTTCTGACTTGGAATATGATCCAACATCAATAAATCCTTCCGTCTTAATTACAGACGAAATTCTTCCTTGAGTTTTT
>Ga0129336_10000548_pt1 | contig 22020 bp, 23 predicted proteins | sample CPB6_02_DNA_FD_96878 | JGI IMG/M metagenome (GOLD analysis project Ga0129336, IMG submission 96878) | Freshwater to marine salinity gradient microbial communities from Chesapeake Bay, USA - CPBay_Sum_0.6_0.2_DNA | ecosystem: Environmental > Aquatic > Marine > Coastal | place: USA: Chesapeake... | reverse complement strand
GTGGGCAGCACGGGCGCACTCGCACGTCGGAGCGTGTAGGCGCCGGCCTCCCAACGTGCGTACGCCAGGCCCGCGACGCCGGCGATTGCCGCGCCGAGGGCCAAGCGTGCCGCAGTGCGCATATCGCCATGGTCCCATGGATCCGCTGCAGTGCCACAATGCCCTCATGAGCACCCTCAAGGACCAGCTGCAGAGCGACCTCACTTCCGCCATCAAGTCCCGTGACGAGGTGAGCGCGGCGACTATCCGCATGGTGCTGACCGCGATCACGAACGAGGAGGTCGCGGGCAAGGAGGCGCGTGTGCTCTCCGACGACGACGTCGTCACGGTGCTGGGCCGCGAAGCGAAGAAGCGTCGCGAGGCTGCCGAGGCCTACGACGCCGCGGATCGGCCGGAGCTCGCCGACCGTGAGCGCGCCGAACTGGGGGTCATCGCCCGCTACCTCCCGCAGCCGCTCTCGGACGACGACGTGCGCGTGATCGTCGATGCCGCGGTCGCGGAGGTCGCAGCGACGGGCGCCTCGGGCGGTGCCGCGATGGGCGCGGTGATGAAGCTTGTCCAGCCGCAGGTCAAGGGCCGGGCCGACGGCGGGGTCGTCGCCGCGATGGTCAAGGGCGCGCTTGGGATGTAGGGGCCAGGGTCTACCCCGCCGGGAAGGTCGCGCCGGCCGCAGGATCGGGGGCCGCCGGGGCGGGAGCAGGGTCGGTCGGAGTCGGCCCGAACGTCCCGGGATCCTCGCCGGTGGGGGCCGCCGGATCCTCGGTGACCTCCGTGGAGTTCTCGAAGGTGGGCACGTCGACGGACTCGGCCGTCTCCTCCGACAGCGGCCAGTTCTGCACGGCGCCCGGTGTGAGCCCGTCGATGGCCTTCAGGTCGAATCTGAGCGGCTCGAGGCCGGCGAGAGCGATCTCCATCGAGTCGCGCCAGATCGGCCCGGGCAGGGTGCCACCGAACACCTGTGCGTAGTACGTGCCGTTCACCGTCACGTCCTTCATCGGGTACGCGAACCCTCCGCGCGGATCACCCACCCAGACCGCTGCGGCGATCTGCGGGGTGTAGCCGGCGAACCACACGGCCGCGGACTCGTTAGTCGTGCCGGTCTTGCCGGCCGCCGGCCGGTTCTCGAGTGCCATCGCGGCGCCGGTACGGCCGCTGATGCTGCCGTCGACGACGCCATTGAGCATGACGGTTACGGTGTCCGCGACATCCCGCTTGAGCACGCGTTGGCAGTCGCCGTCCGGGGCTGGGATCACCTTCCCGTCGCGATCACGGATGTCGAGGATCGCGACGGGCTTGCAGTAGATGCCGTGCGCGGCGAAGGTGGCGTAGGCGTTGGCGATCGCCAGCGGCGTCACCTCCATCGTCCCGATGGCGAGGGTGGGCACACGCAGGAGCGGATCACCGTTGCCGAGGTAGACCCCCATCGACTCGGCGATCTCGGCGGGCCGGCAGATTCCGGTGCGCTCCTCCAGCGCCATGAAGTAGGTGTTGGTCGAGTACGCGGTGGCGCGCGCCATGTCGAGCGTCCCGGAGGTCGTGCTGTTGCGGATGGTCACGGGCGGGAAGGGGATCCCGGTCTCGCACTCGACGAAGCCCTCGAAGGTGGCCGGGCTCGGTGCCGGGATGTACTCGCGTGGGGAGATGCCGGCCTCCAGCGCGGCGGCGAGCGCGAAGACTTTGAAGACCGATCCCGCCTGCATGCCGATCGTGCCGCCCATCGCACGCTCGACGTTGTAGTTGTAGGTGGTGCGGCCGCGCCCGTCGGTGCCCCACTCGCGGTTCTGCGCCATGGCCAGGATGTTGCCGGTGCCGGGCTCGATCATGCTGATGGCCGCAGCTCGACCGCTGGGGTCTTTCATCGGGATGTAGCTGTTCACCGTCTCGAAGGCGCCGTTCTGCGTGCGGGGGTCCAGGGTCGTGCGGATCGTGTAGCCACCGCGGCGCAGGAAGGCCTCACGCTCCTCGGGAGTGGCTCCGAAGGCGGGATCCTGGCGGATGGTCTGCACGACGTAGTCACAGAAGAATGGCGCCCATGAGGAGGTGCAGCCGTTGCTCGCGGCAGTCGGGTCGAGGAGATCGCGCATGGGGATCGCCGAGGCGCTGTCAGCCTCGCGCTGGGTGATGTAGTCGAGATCGGCCATGCGCTGCAGCACGACGTTGCGCCGCTCGGTGCTGAGGTCCGGATTCCGGAGTGGGTCATACGCGGTCGGCTGCTGGACGATGCCGGCGAGTGTCGCGGCCTCCGCGACGGAGAGGTAGGCGGCCGGCTTGGAGAAGTAGCGTCGTGCCGCTGCCTCGACACCGTACGCACCGGCACCGAAGTAGGCGATGTTGAGGTAGCGCTCGAGGATCTCCCCCTTGGTGAAGATCTTCTCCAGGCCCAGTGCGTACCGCACCTCGCGGATCTTGCGCGCCGCGCTGTCGCCGCGCGCCTCATCGAGGTCCTCGGCGGTGAGCGCCTGGTTCACGAGCACGTTCTTGACGTACTGCATGGTGAGCGTCGAACTGCCCTGCTCGATCGAGCCCTGCTCGACGTTCTTGGCAAGCGACCGGGCGATGCCGCGGATGTCGACCCCGTTGTGGTCGAGGAAGCGCGCGTCCTCGACTGCGACCGTCGCCTGCCGCATGGCGGGGCTGATGCTGTCGAGGGGGACCTCGATCCGGTTCTGGTAGTACAGCGTCGCGAGGACCGAGCCGTCCGACGCCAGGATCAGGGTGCGCTGGGCCAGGGGCGGGGTGCTCAGGGAGTCGGGCAGGCTCTGGAAGTCCTTGATGACGTCGCGGGCCAGCACTCCGGCTCCGCCGACGAAGGGGACGACCATCGCCGCCACAAGCAGGCCGGCGACCACGGCGACGAGGACGAGCCCCACGAGGCGCGCCAGGATGCCGAGGGGCCCGGGACGCTGCCCGGGCGGACGTGACATGGTCATCAGACGATCAGGGTAAGCGGGCCGGTTCCTCGACCCGGTGCCGTCCACGCCGGGGGGCCGGGACGGTCTGACGTCGGACGGTGCGCCCCGGCGTCCGTCGGCTCGTGACAGGCGTGCGACAAGTGGCTCTATTGAACTAGATATCTATGGCTCAAAAGTACCTTTCTCGCCGCCGGTGATCGGCGTAACGTCCGGCGCCACGTGACCGATGAGGGGATGTCGCCAGCATGACGTTCGATACCGACTGGGCGGCCCAGGCCGCGTGTCGCACCACCGACCCGGACTCCCTCTTCGTGCAGGGCGCCGCCCAGAATCGGGCCAAGGCGATCTGCGTGGGGTGCGTGGTGCGCACGGAGTGCCTGGCCGACGCCCTCGACAACCGGGTGGAGTTCGGCGTGTGGGGCGGGATGACTGAGCGCGAGCGTCGGGCCCTCCTGCGCCGCCGGCCGCACGTCACCTCCTGGCGGCTGCTGCTGCAGACCGCGCAGGACGAGTACGAGCGCCAGCGGATCCTCACCGGCACCGAGCGCGCAAGCTGACCCACCGCCCGACCCCTTCCCAGGCGCCGGCCGGCTCACCGGGCGATGAGGGCGCCGACCGTGCGCAGCCCGTCAAGGTCGTGCACGTCCCCGGGAAGTGCCGTCACTCGGGCGACCGCCACCCCGGGGTGGGCCGCGGCGAAGCGATCGGCGAGATGCAGTTGACGGTCGGCCACCTGAAGGCGCTGTGCGTGCAGCTCCAGCAGCGCAGCGGTCAGCTCCCGGCGACCGCCGTCATCGGGAGCTGAGTCCGCCAGCTCGCCGAGCACCTGCGCCCCGGATGCCGCCTGCTCGACCGTCAGCTCCGGGTCGTCGACCTGCTGCATCCGATTGAGCACCAGGCCGGCCAGCGGCATGTCGTCGGTGCGCAGTCGTTCCACGAAGTAGGCCGCCTCACGCAGGGCATCCCGCTCGGGCGCGGCGACGACGACGAACGATGTGCCGGAGTCCTTGAGCAGCGCGTAGGTGGCATCGGCCCGCTCGCGGAATCCGCCGAAGGTGGTGTCGATCGCGGCGACGAACGTGCCGAGGTCAGCGAGCACCTGGGCACCGAGGATCTTCGTCAGGACCCCGGTGAAGATCCCGAACCCCACCATCGCGAGGCGGCCGATGCCGCGACCCGCACCACGTGCCGGCGCCGTGAGGATGCGGATGAACCGTCCGTCGAGGAAGGACCCCAGACGAGCGGGCGCATCGAGGAAGTCCAGGGCGCTGCGCGAGGGCGGGGTGTCCACCACGATGAGGTCCCAGGTGCCCTCGTCCTGCGCGCGCACATGGAGCTGGCCGAGCTTCTCCATCGCCATGTACTCCTGCGTGCCGGCGAAGGACGAGGACAGCGCCTGGTAGAAGGGATTGCCGAGGATCTGCTCGGCGCGCTCGGGGTCCGCGTGTGATTCGACGACCTCGTCGAACGTCCGCTTCATGTCCAGCATCATCGCGAACAGCGACCCGGAGCCGTCCGGTGCGCAGACCCCGGGGACCTGCCGCGGAGTGTTGTCCAGGCTCGTCAGGCCCATCGCCTGCGCGAGCCGCTTCGCCGGATCGATGGTCAGGACGCACACGTTGCGGCCTGACTCGGCAGCGCGTAGTGCGAGCGCGGCCGCCGTCGTCGTCTTGCCGACGCCCCCGGCCCCGGTGCAGACGATGATGTGGATCGCCGGGTCGGCGAGCAGTGCGTCGACGTCGAGGTGCGGTGCGCGCGCCAGCATGTGCCCGCTCATCCGACGCCCTCCGCATGCATGATGCCGGCGAGCTCGTAGAGGCCGCCGAGGTCGATGCCGCTGCTGAGCAGCGGGAGCGTCAATGTGGGCAGGGCGAGGGTGGCGATCCGCTCGCGCTCGCGATCCTCCAGGGCCACGCGCTGCGCGTGGTCGGCGGCCTCGCGCAAGAGGGCCGGGACCACGACATCCTCGTGCGCACCCAGGCCGCACTCCTGCAGCGACCTCGCGATCGCATCGCGCGGCAGGGTTCCGGCAGCCGCATCCCGCAGCTGGTCTGCGGTAAGCAGGGGAGGACGCGTCATGTTGACGACGATCCCGCCGAGTGGGAGCCCTGCTGCGCCCAGCTCGGTGACGCCGTCGATGGTCTCCTGGACCGGCATCTCCTCCAGGAGCGTCACCAGGTGCACGACCGTCGCCGGCGAGGCGATGACACCCATGACGAGGTCTGCGTGGTTGCGGATGGGGCCGACCCGCGCGAGGCCGGACACCTCGGCATTCACGTTCAGGAACTTGGTGATCCGCCCGGTGGGAGGCGCATCGAGGATGACGGCGTCGTAGGCGTCCGCGGCTCCCTTCGCGGTGCGTCGCACGACCTCGACGGCCTTGCCGGTGAGCAGGACGTCGCGAAGTCCGGGGGCGATGGTCGTCGCGAAGTCGACAGCGCCCATCTTGCGCAGAGCGGAGCCGGCGCGCTTGAGGTTGTAGAAAGTCTCGAGGTAGTCGAGCAGGGCCTCCTGCGGGTCGATCGCGAGAGCCCAGACCTCGCCACCTTCCGGCGCGACGGCGATCTTGCGCTCCTCGTACGGCAGGGGAGGGGTGTCGAACAGCTGCGCGATGCCCTGGCGTCCCTCGACCTCGATGAGGAGAGTGCGCCGGCCGTTGCGCGCGAGGGCGAGGGCGAGGGCCGCGGCGACGGTCGTCTTGCCGGTGCCGCCCTTTCCGCTGACCACGTGCAGCGTTGCCTCAGGCCACCGCTGCTCGGTCATCAGCCCAGCCTATTCGGCGCAGCGCGCCGTGGCCTGTGGGTCTAGGGTCGGCCCATGACGACATGGGAGTACGCGACGGTGCCACTGCTCGTGCACGCGACGAAGCAGATCCTCGACACCTGGGGCCAGGACGGCTGGGAGCTCGTGCAGGTCGTGCCGGGGCCCAACCCGGAGAACATGGTCGCGTATCTCAAGCGCGCGACCGGCGGCTCGTGATGTCCGCTGTCGAGGGTCGCCTGGCGGCGATGGGGCTCACGGTGCACGAGGTCGTGCCGCCCGTCGCGGCGTACGTGCCCGCCGTAGTGTCCGGAAGGCACGTGTTCACCGCAGGACAGCTGCCGTTCGTCGACGGCAAGCTCGAGACGACGGGCAAGGTCGGCGCCGACGTCAGCGTCGAGCGTGCCGCGGAGCTCGCCGCCACGTGCGCCCTCAATGCCCTCGCGGCCATCAAGTCCGTCACACCCCTCGACTCGGTAGTACGCATTGTGAAGATGACGTGCTTCGTCGCGAGCGCACCGGACTTCACCGGGCAGCCGACGGTGGCGAACGGTGCCAGCACTCTGCTGCTCGAGGCCTACGGCGAGGCCGGCGCCCACGCGCGCTCGGCCGTCGGGGTCGCGGTCCTGCCCCTCGATGCGCCCGTCGAGGTCGAGCTGATCGTCGAGCTCGCCGACTAGGTGAACGAGCAGCCGAGTCCGGCTTCCACCGTCGTGCTCCTGCGCGACGGTATGGACGGCATCGAGACCCTGCTCATGCGCCGTGTCGCGTCGATGGCGTTCGCCCCCGGCATGCATGTCTTCCCGGGCGGACGCGTCGACGAGCGTGACCATGAGGCCACGGTCACGATCATCGGGGGCGATGTCGACGAGCTGGCACGTCGGGCGAGCACCGATGCGGCCGGCCTGCGAGCTTTCTACTCCTGTGCGGTGCGAGAGACCCTGGAGGAGGTCGGTGTTGCGCTCACTGACCCGACGTGCGACGGCAGCCTCGTCGTCGATGTGACGGCGCTGCCGCTCATCGACCACTGGGTCACGCCGGAGCGCGAGGGCCGCAGGTACGACGTGCGCTTCTTCGGCGCGATGATCACCGGGGATGATGCACGGCTGACCACGACCGAGGCCGATCACGTGGCGTGGAGGCGGCCGCAGGATGCCCTGGCCGAGGCGGACGAGGGGAAGGTGCGGCTCCTGCCGCCCACCGAGGCCGTGCTGCGCTGGCTGGCGACGGAATCCTCGGCGTCGGCCGCCCTCATGGCCGGCGCCCATCGGCCCGTCGTCCCGCTGATGCCTCGACTCGTCGAGCCGGGCCACTGGATGCTCGTGCATGCGTACACCGGGGAGGTCCTGCGCGATCCCGTGCCCGGCCCGCACACGCGCGAGGACAACGGTCAGCCGCGCGAGGACGCATGAGCGGGCGGCCGCTCCCGGTTCTGGGCTCGGACGCGGAGTGGTCCGGCGGCCCGGTGACCGCGGCGATGCACTGCATCCTCGCGCCGAATCCGTCGCCGTGGACGCTGGACGGCACGAACACGTGGATCGTCGGCGAGCGCGATGTCGTCATCGTCGATCCCGGACCCCACGACCCCGCCCACTGGCAGGCGATTCGCGCGCACCTCGACGAGCACAACGCCCGTGTCATCGCTGTCGTCCTCACGCACGGTCACATCGACCACTCCGAGTCGGCGCGCCCGGTGGCCGAGGCTCTCGGCGTAGGCGTGCGCGCGATCGACCCGGGGCATCGCCTCGGAGCCGAGGGCCTGGGGGAAGGCGATGTCATCGACCTCGGCACCGACGAGCTGGCGGTCGTGCTCACTCCCGGGCACAGCGCAGACAGCGCGAGCCTGGTGCTGCGCCGCGACAGGTCTCTGCTGACCGGCGACACCGTGCTGGGGCGCGGCACGACTGTCGTGGCATGGCCCGACGGCAACCTCGCGGAGTACCTCGACAGCCTCCACCGCCTGCGCGACCGGGCGGTCGAGGTCGATCGCATCCTGCCCGGCCACGGCCCGGTGCTCGACGCGCCCGTGGCGGTTCTTGAGGGCTACCTCGCGCATCGCGCCGCGCGACTCGACGAGGTGCGCGCCGTCCTCGACTCAGGGGTGACGGATCCGACACGGATCGTCGAGATCGTCTACGCGGGAGTTCCGCGCGAGGTCTGGCCCGCTGCCGAGCTGTCGGTCCGCGCGCAGGTGGAGTACCTGCGGCAGGCCTAGCGGTACCCGGCGACGGTGGCCCAGCCGCCGTTGATCCAGGCGATCGACTGCGTGCAGGTCCAGCCGCCGGTGCCGCCGTTCGGCCACGCCTCCCAACTCGGCGCCCAGCCCTCCTCGCACGCGGTGGCCTCGCTCGCGCGTGCGTAGGCACGCAGCCATGACGGCGGCGGGGGACCCTGAGTCGAGGGGATCACGCCGAAGGCGACCCGAGGGGATCCGCTCACGGCACCGATGAGGAATCGTCCGCCGCCGACGGCCGCGGCCTGCAGGTACGCGACTCCGAGCGGGGAGCCCTGTGAGGTCCAGGTCGACCCGTCCGTACTCGTCGCCGTGGCGCCCCCGTCGGCCACGGCGAGGAAGGTGCCGTCACCGAAGGACACCGCCTTCCAGCTCTCCGACTCGATCGATGCGGCAGCGGTCCACGTCACCCCGTCAGTGCTGACCCAGACGCGACTGCCGAGAGAGGACACGGCGGCGAAGGTGCCATTGCCGAACGCGATCCCATAAGGATTGTTCAGCGCTGCCGCAGCGTGCACCGTCCATGTCGTGCCGTCGGCGCTGGTAGCCGTCTTGCCGTTCTTCACCGCGACGAAGGTGCCGTTGCCGAAGGCGACGTCGGTCCAGTCGTACTCGCCGATAGACCGCGAGGTCCACGTAGCGCCATCCGCACTGGTCATGGCCGACCAGCCACCGGGATTGCTCGACACGGCCGTGTAGGTGCTGTTCCCGTAGGCAACCCCCGACCACGTGTTGCTGGTGTTGGCCCCACCACTCCACGTCACCCCGTCGTTGCTGCTCATGTAGCCACCGGTGTCACCCACCGCCACGAACCGCCCACCCGCGTACGTGATCGCATTCCACGTCCTCGCCACCCCGGTGGCGGCGGTGGTGAACGACGCGCCGTCGGTGCTCACCAGCACTGAGGTCGTGCTGCCCCCGGCGACGACGTACGTCCCGTTTCCGTAGGCCGCCGCTACCGCATCGAAGGAGGTGATCGAAGTATCGGGTGTCCATACGATGCCATCGGCGGCGAGCGCGCTCGGTGCCGTCGTCACGGCCGATCCGAGGATCAGGATCGAGAGCGTGGCACTAGTGAGGAGTGCAGCGTTGCGCCCCACGGGTCAGCGGGCGCGCTTGCCGAGGCGCTCGACGTCGACGATGAGCACCTGACGGGACTCCAGGCGGATCCAGCCGCGCTGCGCGAAGTCGGCGAGCGCCTTGTTCACGGTCTCGCGGGAAGCCCCGACCAGCTGGGCCAGTTCCTCCTGCGTCATGTCGTGCGTGACGAGCAGGCCCTCGGTCGTGACCGTGCCGAACTTCTCGCCGAGGTCCATCAGTGCCTTCGCGACGCGGCCGGGCACGTCGGAGAAGACGAGGTCGGCCATTGCCTCATTCGTGCGTCGGATGCGGCGGGCGAGGGCCTGGAGCAGGGCGGTGGCCACCTCGGGACGACCGGCGAGCCACGGGCTCAGCTGGTCGTTGCCGAGGGCGAGCACCACGGAGTCGGTCAGCGCGGTGGCCGTGGACGTGCGGGTCCCCGGGTCGAACAGGCTGATCTCGCCGAACATCTCGCCCGGGCCCAGCACCCCGAGCAGGGACTCGCGTCCGTCGGCGGACGTGCGGCCGAGCGTGACCTTGCCCTCGACGATGACGTACATGTGGTCACCCGGATCACCCTCGGCGAAGATCACCTCGCCCTTGGCGACGTCGCGACTGACGAGGGAGGCGCGAAGGGCGGCGGCGGCCTCAGGGTCGAGCGCGGCGAACAGCGGAGACTGGAGGAAGGCCTCTTCCATCGTCGCGGCTCCGGTTCTCGGTCGCCGTGGTCGGCGACGCCCTGGCCTCCGCGGCGGCGTACCACGGCGGCCTGCCCTGCGCGACATACGCTATCGGCATGCCTCCACGCACCGCCAAGGGAGTCGTGGAGGATCTCCCCGCCCGACGCAGGCGGGCCCGGCGCATCGTGAAGACCCTGGGTGCCACCTATCCCGACGCGCACTGCGAGCTGGACTTCCGCAGCCCGCTCGAGCTCCTGGTGGCGACCGTGCTCAGCGCCCAGTGCACCGACCAGCGGGTCAATGCGGTCACGGGCCCCCTGTTCGCCCGCTTCCCCGACGCAGCCGCCTATGCAGCGGCCGATCGGGGCGAACTCGAGGCGCTGATCGCCCCCACCGGGTTCTTCCGGCAGAAGGCCGCCACCCTCCAGGCCATCGGCCAGCAGCTCTGCGAGCGCTACGGGGGCGAGGTGCCGGCGCGCCTGGCGGACCTCGTCACCCTGCCGGGCGTGGGCCGCAAGACGGCGAACGTGGTCCTCGGCAATGCGTTCGACATCCCCGGCATCACCGTCGACACCCACCTCGGCAGGCTCGCCCGGCGCTTCGGCTGGACCACGCAGACCGATCCCGAGAAGGTCGAGGCCGACCTAATGGAGCTGTTCCCCCGGGCTGACTGGACGCTCATGTCGCACCGGGTCATCTGGCATGGCCGACGCCGGTGCCATGCCCGCCGTCCGGCCTGCGGTGCCTGCCCGGTGGCCGCGCAGTGCCCGGCTTTCGGAGAGGGCCCGACGGATCCCGTTGAGGCGGCCCGGCTGGTCCGCGAGTCGGGCCGGGCATGACGGTCGAGTGGGCACGACGCGGTCAGACCTTCCCCGAGGCGGTGGCGCGGATCCCCGCGTGGCTGCACCCCGTCGCCGACCTCGCCGACCGACTGACGGCCGAGGAGCTCACGCGTTTCGTGCCCGAGCACGGCGAAGGCCGACACTCGGCCGTGCTCATGCTGTTCGGCCCCGATCGCGACCTGCTCGTCATCCAGCGGGCCAGCACGATGCGGGCGCACGCCGGCCAGCCGGCGCTCCCCGGCGGCGCGGTGGATGACGGCGAGACCGCGATCGAGGCCGCCCTGCGCGAGGCGCAGGAAGAGACCGGCCTCGACCCTGCGGGCGTCGAGGTGTTCGCCCAGCTGCCCGACCTCTGGCTGCCGGTGACCGGGTTCGTCGTGACGCCCGTGGTCGGCTGGTGGTCGCAGCCCAGCCCCGTGTGGGCGCAGGACACCGCCGAGGTCGAGAGCGTGCATCGAATCACGATCGAGGAGTTCGTCGACCCGGCGCATCGGTGCCGTGTCGTGCACCCCTCGGGCTACGTCGGGCCGGGCTTCGAGGTGCAGGGCCTGCTGGTCTGGGGGTTCACCGCGGGCCTGGTGTCCGGGCTGCTGGACCTCGTGGGCTGGTCGCGACCCTGGGACGCGGACCGGCTGGTCCCCCTCGACGATCCGGGTGGGCAGAGGTGACTGTCGTCGACTGGGTGCTCATCGGCGCGCTGGTCGTGTTCGCGATCGCCGGCTGGTTCCGGGGCTTCGTCGCCGGCCTGCTGTCCTTCATCGGCTTTCTCGGCGGCGGGCTGCTCGCAGCCTTCCTGCTGCCGAGCGCGGTCGATGCGCTGATCGAGGCCGAGTGGCTGAAGGTCGCCGCGGTGGCCATCGGGGTGCTGCTCGCCGCTCTGCTCGGGCAGTTCGCCGCGTCGATCCTCGGCCAGCGCCTGCGCGGTGCGATCACCTGGCGGCCCGTGCGGCTCGTTGACAACGTCGCCGGCGCAGCGCTCAACGTCATCGCGTTCGCCGCCGTCCTGTGGATCATCGCAAGCGCGCTCGCCTACCTGCCCGTCAGCCTCGTGTCGGAGCAGGTCACGAACTCACGCGTCCTCATCGCGCTCGACTCGGTCGTGCCCGTGCAGGCGCGCAACGCGTTCGCCAGCCTGCGCACCCTCGTGGGCCAGTCCGACGTGCCGCGCGTGTTCTCCGGGCTCGCGACGATCACCGGACCTGATGTCGCTCGGCCCGATCCGGCATCGATCACCGAGCGCGTCGACGAGGCACGCGAATCCGTCGTCCTCATCAGCGGAAGCACTCCCGAGTGCGCATCGGCAGTGACCGGAAGCGGCTTCGTGGTCGAGCCCGGACTCGTCATCACCAATGCGCACGTCGTCGCGGGAGTCGACGATCCCGCCGTGCGCGTGCGCCTCGGTGATGGACCGCTGCGTGGGCAGGTCGTCCACTTCGACCCGATGGTCGACATCGCACTGGTCGCGGTGCCCGAGCTCGAGTCGCCACCGCTGGCCCTCGCCGATCAGCCTGCACGATCCGGCGACGATGCGGTCGTGGCGGGCTTCCCGTCATCGGGGCCCTACCGCGTGGAGCCTGCGCGCATCCGCAGCGTCGTCCAGGCGATGGGGGATGACATCTACGGCAACGCGGGCGTCGAGCGGGAGGTGTACGCCTTCCGCGGCATCGTGCTGCCCGGCAACTCGGGCGGACCCCTGCTGCGTCCGAACGGCGACGCGCTAGGCATGGTCTTCGGGGCTGACGACGAGGCCGAGTCGACCGGCTACGCCCTCACCGCCGCGCAACTGCGAGCCGCGCTCTCCGCGCCGCGCACCGAGAGCGTGGACACCGGCACGTGCCGCATCCGCGACTGATCAGTCGCGGAGCAGGATCGCGCACCGCAAGCGGACTGCGTCGACGTCGACACCGTCAGGCAGTGAGGATGCGTGGCCAAGGCCGTCAAGTGCTCGCTCCGCCAGCCGGCGTGCTCCCTCGCGAGATCCGCGTGCCTCGTGGGTCTCGGCCGCGCCCCACTGGGCGAGTGCGCGCCACGCGTCGCGCTCGTCGCCCCGGCACATGCGCCACCGCTGCTCGCACACCTCATGCGCGTGGAACGGCAGGCCGCGGAGGGTGTACTCCCAGGCCATCTGCCACGCCGCCGCATCATCGAGGTTGCCGACATCGGGCACGACGGGCCCGCGCTGATCGTCCTGAGCATCGGGCGGGAGGGGCCGGCCGAGGCGGTCGCGGGGCCGGTCCGGGCTCATCGCAGGTCCGGGCCCGCGAGCCATGTGAGCAGTGCCTGCGTGAAGTCGCCGGCCAGTTCCTCATGCGGGAAGTGGCCGCACGGCAGGTCGACGCGCGTGTACGCGGCCCGCACGAAGTCCTCGCTGCCGTCGACCGTCGCATTGAGGACCATCGGGTCGGCGGCTCCACTGATCTGCAGCACCGGGCGCTGCACGGGCGCCTCCATCAGTGACATGTAGCCCAGGCCGTCCGGCCGCACCACCGAGCGCACGGCCCAGCGGTGGTACTCGACGGCGGTGTGCGCAGTCGGCCAGCGGAGGAAGGCTGCGCGGTAGGCATCCGAGGCCTCGTCGTCGATCCATGACGCATCGGCGGACCACGAAGCGATGAGCTCGACAACGCGCGCCCCGTCGTTCGCCGTCAGCGACCTCTCGGGCAGGAAGGGCCACTGGAAGCCGAGAGAGTACGACATCGCGCGACGCTGGCTGCTGCTCGCGAGGAGAGCTGCGCGCATGCGTCGGGGATGCGGACTGCTGACGGGCACGATGGCGCGGACGACCTCCGGCTCGACGACTGCCATCGACCACGCGACGAGACCACCCCAGCCGTGGCCGACGATCACCGCCTGGGAGATGCCCATGCTGCGGATCACGCCCGCCACGTCGGCGGCGAGGGTGCGGGGGTCGTAGCCCTCCGGGGGATGGTCACTGCCGCCATATCCGCGCAGGTCCATCGCGACCGCGCGGTAGCCGGCGTCCGCGAGGGCCGTCACCTGGCGGCGCCACGTCCACCAGAAGGTCGGGAAGCCATGCAGCAGCACGACCGCGGGGCCGCTGCCGGCCTCGACGACGTGGAAGCGCGCCCCGTTCGCGGAGACGTCGCGGTGCTGCCACGGACCGGAGGCCCGGATGACGGCCTCGGCGGAGGGCAGGGTCACGGGCTATGCGGTCGAGCCGGGGCGTGTCGGGGTGATCGCCTGCGGAGTACCGGTCGGGGTGCCCGACAGTGCCGCCTTGGTGCGCTCGAGTTCCGCCTTCGACAGCTCGGGCGCCTTGAGGCCTTCGAACGCCTTGCGGGCCATCAGCCCGGTGGTGACGCCGATGACGATCAGCAGCACCGCCACGATGAGCATCCCGGCCCACACCGGCAGGCCCAGGGCGACGATGACGAAGGCGAGCGTCAGCAGCAGGAACAGCGAGGCGAAGAACGCGACGCCCGCGGTGATGATCCCCAGCGCCCCGCCCTTGCCGATGGTGCCGCCCGTCTGGGCGACCTCGGCCTGTAGGAGCGCGAGCTGCGCCTTGGCCAGGCGCTGGGCGTCGGCGACGGTCTTGCCGACGAGCGCGGTGATGCTCGGCTGGGGCTGCGGGGGCATCGTTCCTCCGTTTCGCGTCCGCCCGCTGCGGAGACGGACGCACGTCAGGCTACCGGTCCGGTGGCTGCTGGAACACGTCCGGGATTCCGTCGTGGTCGTCGTCTCGGGACTCCTCTTCGTGGATGCGCGCGTAGTGACGACCCCGCAGGGTGAGCGCAGCCGACGCGAGGAGGGCGGCGATGAGCGACGCGGCGAGGATCGCAGCCTTGGAGGACTCGAGGCGGAGGAGATCGTCACCGAAGCCGAGCTCGGCGATGAGCAGGGCGACGGTGAAGCCGATGCCCGCCAGGACACCGATCGCGCCGACGTCGCGCCATGCAATACCTGGGGCGAGCGCTGCCCGGGTGAAGGTGGCAGTGATCCACGCGCCCAGGAGCACGCCGATCGGCTTGCCGAGGACGAGGCCGAGAATGATGCCGAGCGCAACGGGCTCGGCAAAGGCGGTCGTGATGCCGATCGAGCGCAGGTCCACGCCCGCGGCCATGAACGCGAAGATGGGAACGGCGATGCCCGCACTTATCGGGTGGATGCGGTGCGCCAGCCGATCGGCGGGCGATGCCTGCTCGCCGGGATCGGGGCGTACGCGCGTGAGCAGCCCGAGGATGACGCCGGCGACCGTCGCATGGACGCCGCTCTCGTGCATGAAGTACCACGCAAGCAGCGCAAGCGGCACGTAGAGCCATGGAGAAGTCCAGCGCTGGCGCTGCGCCAGCGCATACAGCGCGAACATGGCGATGGACGCGAGGAACCAGGGCAGGCTGAACTTGTCCGAGTAGAAGATCGCGATGACGGCGATTGCGCCGAGATCATCGACAACGGCCAGGGTGAGCAGGAATGCACGCAGCGCGACGGGGAGCCGTCGGCCGAACACCGCGAGCACAGCGAGGGCGAAGGCGATGTCCGTGGCCATCGGAACGCCCCAGCCGGTGAGGCTCCCGCCCTCAGACGTCGCATTGATGACGATGTAGATGAGCGCGGGGATCACCATGCCGCCGAGAGCCGCCGTAACGGGCACGACCGCCTGCGCAGGACGGCTCAGCGATCCGACCACGAGCTCGTGCTTGAGCTCGAGCCCGACGACGAAAAAGAAGATCGCGAGCAGGCCGTCGGCGGCCCACACGCCGAGCGGCAGGTCCAGGCCGAGAGCCGCCGGGCCCACCTGCCACGAGACGAGGGCGAGGTAGCTGTCGCCCCACGGGGAGTTCACCCAGATGAGTGCCAGTGCTGCGGCCGCGATGAGCAGGACGCCGCCGACGGTCTCGTCGCGCAACTGCTCGCGCAGCCAGACGAACTGGGGTCGCGACGGCCGGGAGAGGAACTCATTGGCCGTGCCCATGAATCGACCCTAAGGGCAGGGCAGAGGCGAGGCGACACGAGCAGGGGGCCTGCGCATCAGTCGTCGTCGGCGCCTGACTTCAGGCCCTCAGCGATGAGGCTCATCACGGCCGGGTCGGCGAGGGTGGTGGCGTCGCCGAGGGCGCGGTTCTCGGCGACGTCGCGCAGCAGTCGGCGCATGATCTTGCCCGAGCGCGTCTTCGGCAGCTCGGGCACGACCATGATCTGCCGAGGCTTGGCGATCGGGCCGATCTCGTGCGCCACGTGGTTTCGCAGCTCGGTCACGATCGCGTCGCCCTCCGCCTCCTCGGCGGGCACCCCGCCGCGCAGGATGACGAACGCGACGATGCCCTGCCCCGTCGTGTCGTCGTTGGCGCCGACGACGGCGGCCTCCGCGACCTTGGGGTGCGAGACGAGCGCGGACTCGACCTCTGTGGTGGAGATGCGGTGGCCGGCGATGTTCATGACATCGTCGACGCGGCCGAGCAGCCAGATCGCACCGTCGGTATCCCACTTCGCACCGTCACCAGCGAAGTAGTACTGCGGCCAGCGCGACCAGTAGGTGTCGATGTACCGCTGAGGGTCGCCCCAGATGCCGCGGAGCATCGCGGGCCACGGCTCGGTGAGCACGAGGTAGCCGCCGGAGCCGTGGCCGACGGGTGTGCCGTGGTCGTCGACGATGGCGGCGCCCACGCCGGGCAGCGGTCCCATCGCGGAGCCGGGCTTGCACCCTGTGACTCCGGGGAGCGGGGAGATCATCATCCCGCCGGTCTCGGTCTGCCACCAGGTGTCGACGATCGGGCACCGATTACCACCGATGACGTCGCGGTACCACATCCACGCCTCGGGGTTGATGGGCTCGCCGACGGAGCCGAGGAGCCGCAGGCTCGAGAGGTCCTTGCCCTGCGGGTACTCGTCGCCCCACTTCATGAACGTGCGGATGGCGGTCGGGGCGGTGTAGAGGATGGTGACGCGGTGCCGCTCGATGATGTCCCACCAGCGGTCCTTGCCGGGTGTGTCCGGCGTGCCCTCGTAGACCACCTGCGTCGCGCGATTCGCCAGCGGGCCGTACACGATGTACGAGTGTCCGGTCACCCAGCCGATGTCGGCGGTGCACCAGAACACGTCGGTGTCGGGCTTGAGGTCGTGGACGTTGCGGTGCGTGGACGACACCTGCGTCAGGTAGCCGCCGGACGTGTGCAGGATGCCCTTCGGCTTCCCGGTGGTGCCGGATGTGTAGAGGATGAAAAGCGGGTGCTCGCTGTCGAACGCCTCGGGGGTGTGCTGCGTCGACTGCCGGCCGACGATGTCGTGCCACCACACGTCCTTGTCGGTCCACTCGACGTCGCCGCCGGTGCGCCGGACCACGAGCACGTTCTCCACGCTCGGGCAGTCGGCCACGGCCTCGTCGACCGCGGGCTTGAGCGGCATCGCCGACCCGCGTCGGTTCTGGCCGTCCGCGGTGATGACCAGCTTCGCGGTCGCATCGTCAATGCGTGAGCGCAGCGCCTCCGCCGAGAACCCGGCGAACACCACGGAGTGCGGTGCGCCGATGCGCGCGCAGGCGAGCATCGCGACGATCGCCTCGGGGATCATCGGGAGGTAGATCGCGACACGGTCGCCGGCGGCTACGCCGAGCTCGGTCAGCGCATTGGCCGCCTGGCAGACCTCGTCCTGCAGCTCGCGGTAGGTGACATCGCGGCGATCGCCCTGCTCGCCCTCGAACTGCAGCGCGACCTGATCCCCGAAGCCGTCCTCGACGTGGCGGTCGACGCAGTTGTAGGCGACGTTGAGCCGCCCGCCGACGAACCACTTCGCGAACGGGGCCTGCGACCAGTCGAGGACCTGTGACCACGGCTCGGCCCAGGTGAGGTGGCGGGCCTGCTCCTCCCAGAACGCAAGGCGGTCGGCGTCGGCCTGCGCGTAGATCGACGGCTGCGCATTCGCCTGCCTGGCGAACTCCGGCGTGGGAGGGAAGACCCGCTCCTCGTAGGACAGGTTGGACAGGGCTGCGTCGTCGGCCATGCGGCCAAGTGAACCAAAGGTCTTGGTTGGATGGGGCCGTGTTGCCCACACCAGCCGACCCCCTTGCCCCGCTCGCGGGGATCCCGGAGGTCGCCGAGGCAGCTGCGGCAGCGCGGGCCGAGGTGGACGCCCTCCTGTGGCGTCGGGATGTGCGCGGTGCGGCCGTCGAGGTCGCGTCCGCCTCGATCCAGCGGGGCGGCCGGGACTCGGCGACGATGGACGGTGCCGACGTCGCCGTTGTCGATGACTCGCCGATGGGCCGCGTCCTCGACGCCGCACTGCGGGTGACGGCCGCCGTCCCGACGCAGGTCGACACTTTCGTGGTCGCGCCCCTGCAGGCCTGGGCGCACCTGCACGCGCTCGCCGCGACCGGCTTCGTCCCGGCGGATGCGCTGGGCCGGCCGCGGCCGGACGATCACGCCGATGATCCGCTGAACCTGGGCGCGCTGCCGGGCCCGCGCGAGGCTGCCGATCGGCTGGCGCTGCTCGCGCAGGTGCTGACGACGCCGACGCAGGCCCCGGCGCTGGTCATCGCCGCGGTGGCGCATGCCGAGGTCGCCGTGGTGCGCCCGTTCGCGTGGGGGTCCGGCCTCCTGGCGCGCGCGACGACCCGGCTCGTCCTGGCTGCGCGGGGGGTGGACCCGTCGCTGTTCGGCATCCCGGAGCACGGGATGGTGGAGCTCGGCCGTCCGTCGTATGTGCGGGCCCTGCGCGCGTACGCCACCGGCACGCGCGACGGCGTCGCAGAGTTCCTCGTGTGGCACTCGGCGGCGGTGGCCGCCGGGGCGCGCGCTGTCGTGGTGCCGTCCTGATCCGCGACTCCTGCAGTTCGCGTCACTCCTGACCGTCCCATGTGACGCCAACTGCAGGAGTCGCTCAGCCTGTGGACAGGCGTTTGCCTGTCCACAGGCGTCGGGGCCCACGCTCGCGCCATGCCGCGACGTGCATCACCCGACCCCCCGCTGCGCACCCTCGCGCTGCGGGAGGAGGCGATCGACGCGGGACTGACGGGTGACCAGGTCCGCCAGCGCGTCCGCTCGGGAGCCTGGGAGCGCGTACGGCGCGGGGTGTACGTGCCCGACCCGGCGAGCGCCTTCGCGGGGCTCGATGACTTTGCGCGCGCACGCATCGAGCACGTGCATCGGGCCATCGCGGCGGCGGAGCGCAATCCGGGCGCCGTGATCTGCGACGCCAGTGCGGGGATCGTCCACCGGCTGCCCGTGCTCGAGATCCCCTCGCGCGTCCAGATGGGCGTCCCCGCGGGGCGGTGGACCGGCTCCCGGAGCGGGATCGACTTCCGGCTCCGGGAGTTCGCGGATGACGAGCTCGTCCACGGTCGCGTCCCCGTGGCGACGGCGGCGCGGGCATGGCTGGACCTGGCCTGCACGGGCTCGCTGGCCGACGCGTTGGCTGCCGGTGACGCCGGCCTGCGCGCGGGTGCGCTGACCATGCCGGACCTCGACGCGATGCTCGCGCGCACCGAGGGGCGTCGCGGTCGGGTCAAGGCGGCACGTGCGCACGGCCTGCTCGACCCGTTGCGCGAGTCGCCGCTGGAGTCGGCGTCGTTCGCCTACTTCGCGGCGCATCGGATCCCGCTGCCGCGCTGCCAGGTCGTCCTGTACGCGGCGGACGGGCGGTTCCTGGGCCGGGTTGACGTCTGGTGGGAGTGCGCCCGACTGGTCGGGGAGTGCGACGGGCGGATGAAGTACGCGACGGCGGACGACCTCTACGCGGAGAAGCGCCGGGAGGATGTCCTGCGTCAGGAGGGGTTCCGCGTCACGCGCTGGGGGCTGGCCGACCTGCGCGACCGGGCGCTCGCCGACCGGCTCCGGCGGCTGCTCGCCTGACACCGGCGTGTGCGCGATACCTGCACTTCGCGTCACATCGCACCGTCGCATGTGACGCCAACTGCAGGAGCAGCGCTAGATCCGCCCGCCCGCACCGCGCCGACGGGCGTACCAGGTCAGCCCCAGTGCCACGCTCGCCAGCGCCACCCCGGCACCTGCGGCCACCGCCGATCGTCGCGTGCGCTGCTCGCGCATGGCGACCGGCCGGGCGAAGTCCACGACGGGCCAGCCGCGCTCGGTAGCGATCCGCCGCAGCTCGGAGTCGGGGTTGACGGCGACGGGATGCCCGACGGCCTCAAGCATCGGCAGGTCGGTCTGCGAGTCGCTGTAGGCGTAGCTCGCGGTGAGGTCGTACCCCCGCTCCTCAGCGAGCGAGCGCATCGCTTCGGCCTTGCCCTCGCCGTAGGCGTAGAAGAGGATCTCGCCGGTGTAGGCGCCGTCCTCTATCGCGACCTGGGTGCCGATCGCAAGGTCCGCGCCGAGGCGCTCGCCGATCGGCTCGACGATGTCGGTTCCGGACGACGAGATGATGATGACGTCGCGGCCGAGGGCCTTGTGCTCGTCGATGAGGTCGACCGCCTCCTGGTACACCATCGGGTCGACGACCTCGTCGAGTGTGTCGCCGACGATGCCCTTGACCTTCAGCACGTCCCAGCCCGTCACGAGCTGCGACATGTAGGCGCGCATTGTCTCCATCTGATCGTGGTCGGCACCGGACGCCAGGAAGACGAACTGCGCGTAGGCGCTGCGGATCACGTCAGCCCGCCCGATGAGGCCCTCCTTGTAGAAGGGACGAGCGAACGCGAAGGAGCTCGACTTGGCGAGGATCGTCTTGTCGAGGTCGAAGAACGCGGCGCTCCGCATGGTTCGACGGTACCTGCCGGTCGGCTCCCGATGCCAGCGTGACGACGACGACGCGGCAAGGCGCGCGGCCCCGTCCACAACCGAGTCGCGCCGCGCCGGGTGTCCACAGGCCGCGCAATCGCTGGTGACTGTCGCCACGCGCCCGCGCACTGTGGTGCAGCCCGCAGGCGGGGCAAGGAACCGGAGGTGCGAAGCGATGACCAGGCCCCTTCTCGTCAGCGACGATGCCGTGCTCGTGGACGAGGTGCTGCGCCTCGCCGCCGCCAGCGATGTCGAGGTGCACCTCGCCGCGGATGCCGAGTCCGCGCGTGCGCACTGGTCGCTGGCCCCGCTGGTGATCGTGGGCGCGGACCAGGCAGCACGCGTGGCGGGGATGCGTCCGGAGCGTCGCCGCGATGTCGTGCTGCTCGGCCGGCACCTGACGGACGTCGACTGGCAGAGGGCGGTCACGCTCGGGGCAGAGCACGTCGCCGCGCTTCCCGACGCGGAGCGATGGCTGATCGACCGGCTCGCGGACACCGGCGACGGTCCCGCCCGCCACGGACTGGTCCTCGCGGTGATGTCGGCGGGCGGCGGTGCAGGGGCGTCGACCCTGGCCGCCACGCTCGCAGCCGCGGCGGCTCAGGACCGCCGGGTGCTGCTGGTCGATCTCGACCCGCTCGCCGGCGGCATGGACGTCCTGGTGGGCATCGAGGACGTCACGTCCACGAGGTGGGACGACCTGGCCGACACGAGAGGCCGGCTGAGCATCGCCACACTCACGGCCTCCCTGCCGCAGTGGGCGGGGGTGTGCCTGGTCTCGTGGGGTCGCGACGGGGTCGAGCGCGTGACTCCCGACCCGCTGTCCGCCGTGCTTGATGCGGGGGAGCGCGGGTTCGACCTCGTCGTCGTCGACCTGCCACGCACGCTGGACGAGCAGACCGAGCTGGTGCTTGGCCGGGCGCGACGCGTGCTCCTCGTCACCGCAGCAACCGTGCGGGGCGTGGCTGCGGCATCGCGCATCGCGCCGCTGCTGCGCGAGCGGTCCGCCTCCGTCGGGCTCGTGGTCCGCGCGGTACCGCGAGGTGTGTCCGTCAGCGCGGTCAGCGCGTCATCGCAGACGCCGGTGCTCGGCGATGTGCCGTTCTCGGCCGCGGTGGCTGCTCGATGCGACGCGGGCGAGGGGCCGTCACTCAGCGACGCCTACGGACGCGCTGTGCGCAGGCTGCTGCCCGCTGCGCTCGAGGGGCTGGCGCCATGACGCGGGCGCTGCTCGATCGGGTGCGCACGCGACTGATCGAGTCGGACGCGGACGCGACTCCCGCTCGGGTGGCCTCGGCGCTGCGGGAGGAGGGCCTGCTGCTCGGCGACGACGCCGTGCTCGAGCTGGTCCGCACCCTGCGATCGGAGCTCGTCGGTGCGGGCCCGCTCGAGTCGGTGCTGCGCGACCCCTGCATCACCGACGTGCTCGTGAACGGGCCGGACGAGGTCTGGGTGGACCGTGGGTGCGGCCTGGAGCGGTCGGACGTCGCCTTCGACTCGACGGACGAGGTGCGTCGGCTCGCGCAGCGGCTCGCCACGGCAGCCGGGCGTCGACTGCATGACGCGGCGCCATACGTCGACGCGCACCTGCCCTCGGGCATCCGCCTGCACGCCGTGCTGCCGCCCATCGCCGTCGACGGGACGCTGATCTCGCTGCGCATCCCGGCGCGGCAGGCGTTCACCCTCGACGAGCTCGTCACCCGCCGCACCGTCGATGCGGGGACGGCCGATGTGCTCAGGGCGCTGATCGGCGCGCGACTCGGCTTCCTCGTCACCGGGGGCACCGGATCGGGCAAGACGACGGTGCTCTCGACGCTGCTC
>Ga0129336_10000547_pt1 | contig 22038 bp, 19 predicted proteins | sample CPB6_02_DNA_FD_96878 | JGI IMG/M metagenome (GOLD analysis project Ga0129336, IMG submission 96878) | Freshwater to marine salinity gradient microbial communities from Chesapeake Bay, USA - CPBay_Sum_0.6_0.2_DNA | ecosystem: Environmental > Aquatic > Marine > Coastal | place: USA: Chesapeake... | reverse complement strand
TGTGCCTGATCTGCGGCTGGATCTACGACGAAGAGCAAGGCGCCCCCGATGATGGCATCGCGCCTGGCACCCGCTGGGATGATGTGCCGATGAACTGGACCTGTCCCGAGTGCGGCGCGCGCAAGGAAGATTTTGAAATGGTTCAAATCTGAGGGGCCTGACGATGCGCATGCTGCACACCATGATCCGCGTCGGTGACCTGCAACGGTCGATAGACTTTTACACCCAAGTGCTGGGTATGCGGCTGCTGCGCAAGACCGATTACCCCAGCGGCCGCTTCACCAATGCCTTCGTCGGATACGACGACGAAGCAAAGACCGCCGTCCTCGAACTCACGCATAACTGGGATACAAGCCAGTATGACCACGGCACGGCATTCGGCCATATTGCCGTCGAAGTCGAAGATGCCTACAAGGCCTGTGATGAAGTCCGGCGACGGGGCGGCAGCGTCACCCGTGAAGCCGGCCCGATGAAGCACGGTAGTACTGTCATCGCGTTCGTGCAGGATCCGGACGGCTACAAGATCGAATTCGTGCAGCGCAAAGACCGCGCGCCGTCTGTCTGAATCTGCTGCCGCTCAGGCGGCAACCCCGGCAACCGCATCGGCGATACGCACGAATGCCGCCACCGGCAGGGTTTGTGCGCGGGCGCCGGGATCAATCCCGAGTCCCGACAGTGCCTCTGCAGTTATTGTCCCCGCCAGTGAATTGCGCAGGGTCTTGCGGCGCTGACCGAAGGCCTGCGCCACGACACGGGCAAAGACCGCCTCGTCGCACGCCCTGACCGGAAGCGGCCGCAGCGGTAGCAGGCGCACCACAGCGGAATGTACTCGTGGCGGCGGATCAAAGGACTCCGGCGGCACATCCAGCAGTTTCTCCATCGCGAAATGGTACTGCAGCATCACGGAGAGCCGGCTGTATTCGGAATCGCCCGGATCCGCAGTCATGCGGTCCACCACCTCCCGCTGCAGCATGACATGAATGTCCTGCAGGGCGCCCGCACAGGCTGCCAGCCGGAACAGGACCGGCGACGAAATGTTGTAGGGCAAATTGCCGACCACCCGCAGTGCCGGTCCGAAAGCGGCAAGATCCACAGTGAGCACATCGGCCTCGTGAATCCGCAGCGTCCTCGCATACGGGACCTCGCGCAGGCGCTGCGCCAGATCCCGGTCCAGTTCAACGACATGCAGCGCCGTGACCATAGCCGCCAACGGTGCCGTCAAAGCGCCGAGTCCGGGGCCGATTTCCAGAAGCCGGTCCGTCGGGGCAGGCGCAACGGCACGAACGATGTCAGCAATCACACCGGCGTCGTTCAGGAAGTTCTGGCCGAAGCGCTTACGGGGAATATGCCCGCCCCGGAGACTCATTCAGCGCGCACCGCGAGATCGGCCGCCAGGACAATGGCCTCAATCAGGCTGTCCGGCCGCGCCCGGCCGGTGCCGGCGAGATCAAGCGCCGTACCGTGGTCCACCGAGGTGCGGATGATCGGCAAACCCAGCGTGATATTGATACCCGCGCCGAAGCTGGCGTACTTGAGTACCGGCAATCCTTGGTCGTGGTACATCGCCAGCACGGCATCACAGCGGGTCAGGCGCTCCGGCTGAAACAGAGTGTCAGCCGGTAACGGTCCCTCCAATTGCATTCCTGTTGCCCGCAGACTCCGCAATACCGGCTCAATCACATCGATTTCCTCGCGGCCGAGGTGCCCGGATTCGCCGGCATGGGGATTGAGTCCGGCAACGAGAATGCGCGGGTTAGGCAACGCGAACCTGCGTATTAGATCGTCATGGAGAACGCGCAGAACCCGCTCAAGTCCCGCTCGATCAAGAGAATCCGGGACGGCACGCAAGGGCAGATGGGTCGTTGCCAGTGCAACCCGCATGCCGCCACCGACAAGCATCATCACCACCTGGGGTGCTTGCGTATATTCGGCTAGAAATTCAGTATGGCCGGTGAAAGGAATGCCGGCATCGTTGATGACGCCCTTATGCACCGGGCCGGTGACCAGCGCCCGGTAAGGGCCGTGCATACAACCGCCGGCCGCCTGCCGCAGGGTCTCGATGACGTAGGTTGCATTGGCCGCATCCAGCATGCCCGGCACGACGGGACTGCACAAGGAAACGGGCTGGATGGAAAATCGGCTTGTGGCGTCGGACGCGTCAAACAGCGGAAGTTCGACTTCCGCGCCTAAGCTGCGCGCGCGCTCACGCAGCAGCGCGGGGTCGGCAACAAACACGATCCTTGCCGGCAGTTCCTTGTCCAACAGCTGAACGGCAATGTCCGGACCTATCCCGGCCGGCTCTCCCGGCGTGACCGCAATCAAGGGCAAGGATCTGGACATGCAAGGCGATACCACTCAACCCGGCAGTTCCAGCCGCCGCTCGACAAAAGAACGGTCACGCAACTGCCGTATCCATTCCTGATAGGCCTCGTCGGTCTTCCGTTCACGCAGCACCTGGCGCGCCTGCAATCGCTGCGCATCCTTCGACACATCCTGCGTGCGCCGCTCCATGACCTGAATCAGATGCCAGCCGAAAGGACTGCGCACGGGCTCACTCAGTTCACCGGGCTTCAACACGTCCATTGCGCGCTCGAACTCAGGCACGGTATCCCCCGGAGACAGCCATCCCAGGTCGCCGCCGCGGGTTGCACTGGTGTCTTCGGAATGTACGCGCGCCAGCTCGGCAAAATCGGACTTGTTCGCCAGACGCTCACGCAATGCGACAAGCCGGTTACGCGCCTCGGCTTCCGACACGAGCTCGTTGGTCTTGATCAGGATATGCCGCGCGCGTGTCTGCTCAACCTTCGCCGGCAGCGCCCCGCCGCGCCGGTCATTCAGCCGGAGAATATGAAAACCGTTTGCGCTGCGCAGCAAGGCGCTGACCTCGCCAGGCTTCAGTGCCTGCAGCGCCTCAACAAAAAGGGCGGGCAGCCGGCTTGCCGAACGCCAGCCCAGCTCACCGCCCTGAAGTGCTTCCGGCGCGTCGGAATGTGTCGCGGCAACCTGGCGGAAGTCCGTACCCGCCCGGATCCGCGACAGTGCTTCTTCGGCGCGGCCACGACGGCGCGCCAGCTGCTCCGGCGAAGCGTTCTCGGGCACGGAAACCAGTATGTGCGAGACATTCAATTCGTCGCGGATGTCCTTGCCGCCCAGCTGCGTTTTCAGAAACGCGTCGATTTCGGCATCGGTAATCACGATCTTCTGCGCAACTTCTCGCTCGCGCAGCCGGGACAGCAGGATCTCACCGCGGATATCCTCGCGGAACTTGCTGAAGGGCACGCCGTCGCCCTCCAGCGTCTGACGCATTTGCGACAGCGAAATCTTGTTCTGCTCGGCAATCCGCACCAAGGCGCGATCCAGTTCAGTATCGTCTACGCGTATGCCGTTTTCCTTTGCGAACTGCATCTGCACACGGTCATTGATCAGCCGCTCCAGCAACTGCTCTTCCAGATCCTTGCGCGGCGGTGGCGGCGTGCCGTGCCGTCTCAACTGACGATAGGCATAGTCCACCCGCGCAGATAATTCGCGTTCGGTAATCACTTCATCGCCGATCACCGCCACGATCCGGTCGAGAGTGACAATGCGGCGCGCAGACTGCGCCTGCTGGGCGGGAGACGCAACCGGGAAGGCCGCCGTCATGACGAAAAAGGCGAGCGCCAGGGCTGATACATGCGACAACAGTTTATTGGTCTTGGTCATAAACGCTGGGGTCAAAAGACCGGCTTGCAGCACCGGCCGAATCAGAATAATCCGGGTACATTGTATTCGACTGGCGCCCCGGCACGCGGATCATGAGGACGATAGCCGGTAATGCTTCGCTTGAGCACGTCCAGGGGGTTCGACCCGATACGCGACACGCCGTTCAGCTCAAGCTGCACAAAAACGGAGGTACTTGCCGCGCTGCTGGTCGTCGCGAAACGGTGGGCAACGATACGCAGCGCCCAGCACTGGTCACTGTACTCAAACCCCGCGAGCGCCTCCAGATTCCGGTTGTCCCGCAGTGAATGATTCCATCGTCCGACGACCGTCCAGCGCCCGTCGATAGGCCATTGCGCTGACACATCCATCTGCCGGAGCAGATTGACGTTCTCGCGATAGGCCACGTTGAGTGTCTGCCCCTGGCGCGGCTGATAGCGGGCGGCAACGTTGAAGCGCTGAGTCTGCTTCTGGTCAGTGTTGTATTGCCAGCCCGCTTCCGCAAACCAGTTACGCGCAAGGTAGCCCCGGACCGCAGCGAGCAGATCGGAGGAATTGCTGTCCTTGGCCCTGGGCGCAACACCCGGCAGGGTCACCTGCTGTGACTGGAAGTAGAACCGCTGCGCCAGCACCGCGCGCAGCCGCTCGCTGCCGCTGCTGCTGTCCACCAGCCGTGTCGTGCCGCCCATCGTCAGCTGGTTGGCGTCATTGATGCGATCCTGACCGCTGAACTGGTTTTCGGAGAAGATTGTCGCCAGATTGACGTCCTGCTGGCTGCTGTCGAAATTCGGCAGCAGCGACTGATTGCGATACGGGATGTACACGTAATACGCACGCGGCTCCAGGGTATTGATCCATTGCCGGCCGCCCAGATCGAGGTTCCGTTCGAAGGTCACCCCGCTGTCCAGGGAGAACACCGGCAGACTGCGGTTCGCGTCGGGCAAGCGTGCCGTGTTGTTGGCGCCGAGGGCATAGTGGGTCAGGTGGGCGCCTACCTTGGGCGTCAGATAGGCGTATGACGTCTGCATCGGATATGACCACGCCGGGTAAACAACAGTCCGGTTGCCGTTAACCAGGCTTTGATGTTCAAAGGACGAGTTGGCACCGCTGAAATCGAAGTCACCCCATTGAGAGTGCTGCTTCTGCGCCAGGAGGCTGATCTGGGGCAGGCGATTGTAGGGTGGCGTCAGCGGGGCAGACAGATCTGCCTGCAGGGTTCGCCAGCGCTGCGCCAGCACACCCACCTGATAGAAACCATCATCGTCCCAGCGACCTGTCCGCGACAGCGACAGATCGTTGTTCAGGTGCACGCGCGATGTGACGGTCAACAGGGTCGACAAGTCCGTGAAATAACGGTCGTCCGATACCCGGTTGATGTTGACCGTTCCGTTCCAGTCAGACCACAGGGCCTGCTGGTGCTTGGCGAAGAAACCCCAGCGGTCACGCCCGATCTGCTGGTCTGAGGGCAGATACTCCGCGCGCATTTCGCCCTTCCATCCGGGCTGCAGATAGCGGAATTCCGAGCCGATCTGGAGTCCGCGCTTGGTCATGTAGCGCGGGTAGAACGTCGCATCCATATTGGGAGCGATATTCCAGTAGTAGGGAACAATGACTTCGAAACCGGTGGTATTGGAACTGCGATGCGTGGGCGTGAGAAATCCCGACTGGCGCTCCTGGTGCAGTGAAAACGTCAGGTATGGCGAGTAAAAAATGGTCCGGTCGAAAAAGACGATATTGGCATCCCGCGCCTCACCGATATTCCGGTCGCGGTCAATGTCGAGCTTGGCCGCCCGGATGAACCATGAATTATTGCCGGGGGCACAGGTCGTGTACTCCGTGCCGCGGATTTCGTACTTTCCGGGGCCGGCAAAGAGCAATCGCTCGGCCGTCCCTCGGCCGTCCAACTCGCCGAAGCCGGGCCGTTCCTCGCCCCCCGGCAGATCGATTCGCCGGCTCATCAGCCAGTACCGCGGCTTTTCCAGAAAACCCCGGTCCGTGGCAGTCTCGTAGCGCAGTTCGCTGCCCTCCAGCAATTCGCCGCGCTGCTCGATGCGGACATCGCCCTTCGCTGAAATCACCTCCGACTGGCTGTCGAATTTCATCCAGTCCGCGTGAAAGGCCTGCCCGCGCTTGCGCAAACGCGCCTTGCCGGAGGCGATGGTTTCCCGATCCTGGGTGCCTTCGATGCGGTCCGCGTCGATAAATACGGGTACCGGCGCTTCGATTTTCGCCGGGACAGGAAGAAGCGCTTGCTGACTGCGAAGACCGAGTCCGGACTCGGATAACGCCAGCGCAGGCAAGGCGCAGGCAACCGCAACGGCCAGTTGATCAAGGCGGCAAGGAGGCATGGAGGGAGGGCGTGAATGAGGTGCTAAAATCTCACAATTCACTCCGCAGATCAACGCTTGAGCGCAACACCTGAATTCCGTCATACGGATCGCCTGCACGAACTCCGGCAGTGGTTGCATACAACGCCTGCTGCCGGCGGCACAGGCTTGACCCCTGCCTCGGCTGACGCCAGCTTCCGCCGTTATTTCCGTGTCACCGGCGCAGAGCGGTCCTATATCGTGATGGATGCGCCACCGGACAAAGAAGATTGCGCACCGTTCATCCGGGTCGCCGGCATGCTGGCCGACGCCGGCCTCCACGTGCCCGACATCATCGCGTCTGATACCTCCCAGGGCTTCCTGCTGCTTTCCGATCTCGGCCCCACCACCTATCTGCAGGCGCTGAACAGCGCGAACAGCGATGCCCTGTTCCGGGAAGCCATCGCCGCCATGGTCTGCATGCAGACCCGCGTTGACTCGGCGTCGCTGCCGGCCTACGACGAGGGCCTGTTGCGCCGCGAACTCGCCCTGTTCCCCGACTGGTATATCAGCCGGCACCTTGGTCAGCCCCTCGACGAAAACAGCCGGAACGCGCTGGCCGGCGTCGAAACCGCATTGATCCAAAGCGCCCTGGCTCAACCGGTGGTATTCACCCACCGCGATTACATGCCGCGCAACCTGATGGTCTCCACGCCGAATCCCGGCATCCTCGATTTCCAGGATGCGGTTGCCGGGCCGATCAGCTACGATCCGGTGTGCCTGTTCAAGGATGCTTTCATCAGCTGGTCCGAGGAACAGGTGCTGGACTGGACCGTGCGCTATTGGGAAAGCGGACGCCGCGCCGGCCTTCCCCTCGATAGCGATTTCGGCCGGTTCTATCAGGCCTTCGAGTGGATGGGCGTACACCGCCACCTGAAGGTACTGGGCATTTTTGCCCGTATCCGCTACCGGGACGGAAAGCCCGCCTACCTAGAGGATGCGCCACGCTTCCTGAATTACCTGCGGCCGGTCTGCGCACGGTATCGCGAACTCCTGCCGCTGGCCCATCTGCTGGATCATCTGGAAAGCAAGGGGCCGCAGGTGGGCTATACCTTCTGAGTCGATGCCGGGAGCCGCGCAGGCGCCCCGCGCCATGATTCTGGCCGCCGGGCGCGGTGAACGCATGCGACCGCTGACCGACCACACGCCCAAGCCCCTGCTGCGTGTCGGTGGAACTCCATTGATTGTCCGGATCATCACCGGGCTTGCAGACGCCGGCATCCGCGACCTTGTCGTCAACATCGCACACCTCGGCGACCAGATCCGCGATGCCCTGGGCGATGGCGACCGGCTGGGCGTGCGCATTCGCTATTCGCCGGAGCCCGTCGCTCTGGAAACCGCCGGCGGTATCGTGAACGCACTACCTCTGCTCGGTGACGCTCCGTTTGTGGTTGCTAACGCGGATGTTTTGACATCATTCGATTTTTCGCGCCTGGTCCCGGTCGCCGGTGCCATGGAAGGCGACGGGCGTCTCGCCCACCTCGTGCTGGTACCCAATCCATCGCATCATCCGCAGGGTGATTTCGGGCTGTCCGGCACCCGCGTCATCAATACCGGGGCACAACGTCTGACATTTTCCGGCATCGCGGTATACCGGCCGGCACTGCTCGGGGGCATCCTTCCCGGCAGTAAAGCGGCGCTGGCGCCCGTCCTGCGCGAGGCCATTGCGAACGGCCGCGTGAGCGGTGAATGCCACCCGGGTGTCTGGCACGATGTCGGCACACCGGAACGCCTGGCACAACTCGATCGCTCGTACAACGACAAGCAGCTGCAGACATGAGCGACAGCGACGGCCTTCTGCGGTGGACCGATGACGATGTCCGGGTCATCCGCCGGCACTGGCAAGCGCTGATGGATGCCGTGACTTGGGAAGATTTGTGCAGCCCGCAAATCGGGCAATTGTCCCGACTGCGCAAGCGCGTTCTTGAATCAGGCGAAAAGCTGCACAGCCTCGTCGCGGACAAATCATGGATACCCTCGCCACGTGACCGCATCAAGTCCACTCTTGCCACCGCGCTGGCAGCCGAAGAAGCCCTGCAGCAGGTACAGACGCAGTTGCAAGGGCTGGACGACAATGCCGCAGCCCGGGTCACTGCGCGGCTTTTCGCGGATCTCGCGCAAGCCGTCTCGCAACAGCTTGCCCCCCGCAAACAGCAATGGGCCGTCTGGCTTGACCGGCAAGCCGGCACATCACCGCCGGTATAATGGTTTGCCATGATTAATCCCGCACCCGAACTGATCGCCGCCTGCGCGCGGCGGCGTCAACGGTTGGCTGCCGCCATCGGCAAGGGCATCGCGATCATTTCGACCGCCCCGGAAAAAGTCCGCAACCGCGATGCCCACTATCCCTACCGGTTCGACAGCTATTTCTACTATCTGACCGGATTTCGCGAACCCGAGGCCGTACTCGTGGTCGAAGGCGGCGACAGCCCGAAGTCGACGCTGTTCTGCCGGCCGAAAAACGACGAGCGCGAAATCTGGGACGGTTTCCGCTACGGGCCGGAATCCGCGCGCGAGGTGTTCGGGTTGGATGTCGCGCAGTCCATCGACTCCCTCGACGAGCAATTGCCCGATCTGCTGGCAGACCGCGACGACGTGTATGTCCATCTCGGCGACGATGCTGCCTGGGACGCCCGGGTCCTGCGCTGGATCAATGCGGTGCGTGGCCGCGCGCGCAGCGGCGTGGCCGCGCCGGACAATATCCGTGACGTGCGCCGGCTTCTCGATGACATGCGTCTCGTCAAGGACGCCGTGGAACTCGGCACCATGCGGCGCGCAGCCGCCATTTCGGTGGCGGCGCACCGCGAAGCCATGCGCACGGCCCGGCCGGGTGTGCCGGAATATGCGGTAGAAGCCGAACTGCTGCGGGTCTTCCGGCATGAAGGCGCCCAGGCACCGGCATACACATCCATCGTCGCCGGCGGCGCGAACGCCTGCGTGCTGCATTACATCGACAATGACAACCTGCTCTGCGACGGCGATCTGTTGCTGATTGACGCCGGCGCGGAAGTCGATGGCTATGCAGCCGATATCACCCGCACATTCCCGGTCAATGGCCGCTTTTCCGGTCCCCAGCGGGACATCTATGCGCTGGTGCTGGCCGCGCAGGCAGCCGCCGTCGACACGGTCAGACCCGGCGCTCGCTGGAATGCGCCGCATGACGCTGCCGTGCGTGTTCTCTCGCAGGGACTGATTGATCTGGGGCTGTTGAGCGGCAGCGCCGACAGCGTCATCGAGCAGGAGAGCTACAAACGTTTCTACATGCACCGCACGGGACATTGGCTGGGTCTGGACGTTCACGACGCCGGCGACTACAAGCGCGACAACGAATGGATGACCCTGCAGGCGGGCATGGTGCTGACCATCGAGCCCGGCTGCTATATCCGGCCCGGAGACAACATCCCGGCGCATTTTCACCATATTGGCATACGCATCGAAGACGATGCGCTGGTGACCACCGGCGGCTGCGAGTTGCTCACCGCAGACGCGCCGAAATCGATTGCCGACATCGAATCATGGATGCGGGCGCGTTGACTGAGACCGCCGGTATCGTCATCGCCGGCGGAGGCCCTGTCGGTTGTGCGGCAGCGTTGGCATTATCAGGGGCCGGGCAGCCGGTATTACTCCTCGAATCGGGCGAAGCGCCGCGCGAGGACCGGCGCCCGCTGGCGCTGTCGTACGGAAGCCGGCTGATTCTCGAGCGGTTGGGGGTGTGGCCGGCGATTGCCGGGGCGGCCACTGCGATCCGGCATATTCACGTATCACAGCGCGGCGGATTCGGTCGGGTGCGGCTGAGCGCTGACGAGGCCCGGCTCACCGATCTGGGTTACGTCGTCAACTATGCAGATCTGGGCGGCGCTTTGTTCGAACGCGCTAACCGGTCTGCAGGTATTCGCTGCCGAACCCAAGCTGAAATGATTGCCTGGCGCGCCGGTGCGCCAGCCGTGATCGATGTCAGCGATCCCTCGGGCATCGTCGATAGTCTGCCGGCGCAGTTGCTGGTGATTGCAGACGGCAAGGGACAGCCCCCGGGCGTCGCCGACGAATGGGATTACGGCCAAACCGCCATCACGGCGCGCGTGGTCAGCGAGCACCCACACCACCACACGGCCTATGAACGGTTTACGCCTCAGGGCCCGATGGCACTGTTGCCCGACGGTGAGGGCTGGGCACTGGTCTGGACTGTCTCCAGTGAATCCCGGGAAGCATTGCTGGCATTGGATGATCGGGACTTTGTCTCGGCGCTGCAAAGCGCCTTTGGCTGGCGCGCCGGCCGCTTCATCGCTGTGTCGAATCGCGCTGCCTATCCGCTGCGCGCCCGCAAGGCGGCGCAACGCACCGCGGCACATACCGTGCTGATTGGAAATGCCGCGCAGACGCTGCACCCGGTGGCCGGGCAGGGGTTCAATCTCGGTCTGCGAGACGCATGGGAGCTGGGCGAGTGTGCGATCACTTGCACAGCTGCCATTGGCTCGGACGTCTGGCTGCAGGCCTATGAACAGCGACGGGCACTGGACAGGCGCGGCGGCACAGTTTTCACGCATAACCTTGTGCGGCTTTTTTCCAATGATGCGCCGGGGCTGCAGGCACTGCGCGCCGCGGGACTGACTGCACTGGCCTGTCTGCCGCCGCTGAAAAATTTTCTCATCCGCCGCATGACCTTCGGCCCCCGCGGCTGACTCCGCTTGTTTTCACGCGACTGTTTGTCATGACGCGCTGTTAACCGCGTTTCTGCAAGTGTCAAGGCAACAGTCTGCGCTAAATGCTCTGATCTGCTGTGAAATTCCGCACGATCAGCACATCCTGCAATGGGACGTTCGCTCAGCCCGTTTCGCTTCTGCGACAGCTGATTAAAAAAAAGGCAGTACAGTCTTTGCGATCCGGTCGAGTGTCATTACAATGGCGCCCTTTCACCGCGTTCCTGCCACCCTTTCAACCGCGCTCCCGGATTACACTCGGGCCTACGACATGCAGATCGGTCCCTATCAGCTGAAGAACAATCTGATCGTCGCGCCGATGGCGGGTGTGACCGACAGACCCTTCCGGCAGCTGTGCAAGTTGATGGGCGCCGGCATGGCCGTATCTGAAATGGTGGCAAGCAATTCGCTGCTCTGGGGTTCCGAGAAAACCCGCCGGCGCGCCAATCATGACGGAGAAGTGGATCCGATTTCGGTACAGATCGCCGGCGCCGACCCGAAAATGCTCGCCGACGCCGCGCGCTACAACGTCGATCAGGGCGCCCAGATCATCGATATCAATATGGGCTGCCCGGCAAAAAAAGTCTGCAACGTCATGGCCGGGTCCGCTTTGCTGAAAGACGAGCCGCTGGTCAGCCGCATACTGGATGCCGTAGTCAGTGCAGTCAGTGTCCCGGTCACCCTGAAAATCCGCACCGGCTGGGACCGCGACCACCGCAACGCCGTCACTGTCGCTCGCATTGCAGAAAATGCCGGCATCCAGGCCTTGGCGATTCATGGTCGCACGCGGGCCTGCGGCTACAGCGGCGAGGCGGAGTACGACACGATCGCAGCAGTCAAGAACGCATTGCGCATCCCCGTCATCGCCAACGGCGATATCACGACCCCGGAGCGCGCTAGGCATGTGCTGGCCTACACAAAAGCCGACGCCGTCATGATCGGGCGTGCCGCCCAGGGGCGTCCGTGGATATTTCGCGAAATCGAGCATTACCTCAACACCGGCACGCATCTGCCGCCACCGGCAGTGTCGGAAATTCACCGCGTACTGACCGGGCATTTGCACGATCTCTATGGCTTTTATGGCGAGGATCGCGGCGTGCGTGTCGCGCGCAAACACATATCCTGGTACACCAAAGGGCTCGCCGGATCAGCCGCTTTCCGGCATGGCATGAACCAGTTGCAGACCTGCCGGGAGCAGCTCGCAGCGGTCGACGAATTTTTCTCACACTTGTCAGGGCGCGGGGAGCGTCTGGTTTACGAGGAGGAGCTCGCAGCATGATGTATGAAACAGAAATGGCCCGGGTTGTGCGCCGCGCCATCGACGGATACTTCAAGGACCTGGATGGCGAAAAAGCCGCCGGCGTATACGACATGGTCATCGGATCTGTCGAAAAGCCGCTGCTGGAATCCGTGCTGACGCGTGTACGCGGAAATCAGTCGCATGCCGCTGAATTGCTGGGTATCAACCGCAACACTTTGCGCAAGAAAATCAAGGCATACAACATCAAGTTCAAGGGCTGATACGGATACAAGACCGGCAGCAGACAACACATGATTCCTGTCAAACAGGCCCTGCTCAGCGTTTCTGACAAGACGGGTTTGGTCGAATTCGCCCGCGGCCTCGCAGAAGCGGGGGTTGCGCTGCTCTCCACGGGCGGCACAGCGGCGCTGCTGCGCGAAGCCGGACTGACCGTCACCGAGGTGGCGGATTACACCGGTTTCCCGGAAATGCTCGACGGTCGCGTGAAAACGCTGCATCCGAAGATACACGGCGGCCTGCTAGCGCGGCGGGAAGATCCTGCCCACATGCAAGCGCTGAACGCAGCGGCGATTCCGCCCATCGACCTGCTGGTGGTCAATCTGTATCCCTTTGAAGCCACCGTGGCCGCCCCGGGGTGCACCCTCGAAGCGGCCATCGAAAACATTGATATCGGCGGCCCGGCCATGGTGCGTTCTGCCGCCAAGAACTGGCGCGGCGTCGGGGTCCTCACCGATCCGGCGCAGTATGCCGGGGCGCTGGACGAAATCCGGCGTAATGGCGGGTTATCTGACAACAGCCGTTTTCAGCTCTCGGTTGCTGCCTTCAACCGGATCTCGAACTACGATGCGGCGATCAGCGACTACCTGTCCTCTTTGCAGCCGGACGGTTCACGCAGCGAGTTTCCGGCCCAGGCCAATGGCCGCTTCGTCAAAATGCAGGACTTGCGTTACGGCGAGAACCCGCATCAGAAGGCTGCCCTCTACCGCGATCTTCACCCGGCACCGGGCTCCCTCGTCACCGCGCGGCAATTGCAGGGCAAGGAGCTTTCCTACAACAATCTTGCCGATGCGGATGCTGCCTGGGAATGCGTCAAGTCATTCGATGCGCCTGCCTGCGTCATCGTCAAACACGCCAATCCCTGCGGGGTGGCACTGGGCAAGGATCCGGCAGAAGCCTATGCCCGCGCCTTTGCCACAGACCCCACCTCGGCCTTCGGGGGCATCATTGCCTTCAACCGTCGGCTTGACAGGACTGCCGCCGAAGCAGTGAGCCGTCAATTTGTCGAAGTGCTGATGGCCCCCGGCTTTGACAACGAGGCACTGGCGGTTTTTTCAGCGAAAGCCAATGTACGCGTTCTCGAGATTTCGCTCGATGCCGTGCAGCGTGACGGCAACACCGCCTGGCTACGCGGCCGTAACGCCCAGGACATCAAGCGTATCAATTCGGGCCTGCTGATCCAGTCCGCCGACAATCATGAACTGCTGGCCGGCGACATCAAGGTCGTCACGCGGCAGCAGCCGACCGCACAGCAGCTCGACGATCTGCTGTTTGCCTGGCGCGTGGCCACCTTCGTCAAATCGAATGCCATCGTGTTCTGTGGAGAGGGCCGCACGCTGGGCGTCGGCGCCGGCCAGATGAGCCGGATCGACTCTGCACGCATTGCATCGATCAAGGCTGACAATGCCGGCCTCAGCCTAAAAGGTTCCGTCGTCGCCTCAGACGCATTCTTTCCTTTCCGTGACGGCGTTGATGTGGTGGCGCAAGCAGGCGCGGCAGCCATCATTCAGCCGGGCGGCAGCGTACGCGATGACGAAGTGGTTGCCGCCGCCGATGAGCATGGCATCGCCATGGTCTACACCGGCGTCCGCCATTTCCGGCATTGAGCGCTGCGCAAACTACATGCATCCATCTCCCGGCGGCTAACCGTCTTTACTCTCTGATCCCCTCATGAAAATTCTGGTCATCGGCGGCGGCGGTCGCGAACATGCACTGGCTTGGAAGCTGGCACAGTCATCGCGTGTGTCCAAGGTCTTTGTCGCGCCCGGCAACGCCGGGACGGCACGCGACGACGGATTGCACAACATCAGCGCCGCGAATAACGACCAAGTCATTGATTTTATAGAAAAAAATGACATTTCCCTGACCGTGGTCGGGCCCGAGGCCCCGCTCGCTGGTGGGCTGGTCGATGCGGTGCGCGCTGCCGGTCACCGCATCTTCGGTCCGACGCAAAAAGGCGCACAGCTTGAAAGCTCGAAGGACTTCGCGAAGTCTTTCATGGCGCGCCATGGCATTCCGAGCGCCGCCTATGGCACCTTCACCGACGCGACCAAGGCTCACGCTTACATCGACCAACAGGGTGCGCCTATCGTCGTCAAAGCCGACGGACTGGCCGCCGGCAAAGGGGTCGTGGTGGCGATGACGGCAGCCGAAGCGCATGCTGCCGTCGACATGATGCTGGTCGGCAACCGCATGGGGGACGCGGGCGCGCGCGTGGTGATTGAAGCGTTTCTGGAGGGCGAGGAAGCCAGCTTCATCGTGCTTGCAGACGGCCGGCAGGCACTGGCGCTGGCCAGCAGCCAGGACCACAAGCGCCTGCTCGACGGCGATGCCGGCCCGAATACCGGCGGCATGGGCGCCTACTCACCCGCACCGGTCGTGACGCCGAAAATCCACGCCCGTGTCATGCGTGAAGTGATTCAACCGACCATCGCCGGCATGGCCGCCGATGGCATCCCCTACTCGGGATTTCTCTATGCCGGCCTGATGATCGCCCCTTCGGGCGACATCAAGGTGCTCGAATTCAACTGCCGCATGGGTGACCCGGAGACCCAGCCGATCATGATGCGGCTCAAAAGCGATCTGGTTGCTCTCATCGAAGCGGCGCTGGACGGACGGCTCGATGCCGTGGAAGCGGAATGGGATCCGCGGGTGGCATTGGGCGTGGTGCTCGCAGCCGCCGGGTATCCGGACGATCCGCGCAAGGGCGATGCCATCACCGGTTTGCCGGCGCCTGTAGACGATGCGCATGTCTTTCACGCAGGGACCGCACTGTCCGGCGATACGGTGATCACCAGTGGCGGACGGGTGCTCTGCGTCACGGCACTCGGCCACAACACCCGCACCGCGCAGCGCCGTGCCTACGAGATCGTCAGCCAGATTCAGTTCGACGGCATGCAATACCGCCGCGACATCGGCTACCGAGCGCTCACTGCGAAGCACGGTTAATCCGCCGCACATGGATCTCGCCGCCGTCCGGGACTATCTCCTCGATCTGCAGCAGCGCATCGTCGACTGCCTGGAATCACTCGACGGCAAGCCCTTCATTCGGGATGAGTGGCAACGGCCCGGCGGTGGAGGCGGCATCACCCGCCTGCTGGAAGACGGCCATCTGCTCGAACGTGGCGGCATCGGATTTTCCCATGTCGCCGGCGATCACCTGCCGCCCTCGGCATCCGCTTCGCGGCCGGAGCTTGCCGGCCGGTCTTTTCAGGCCATGGGTGTATCGCTGGTACTGCACCCGCGTAACCCCTATGTGCCGACCGTGCACATGAATGTGCGTTGTTTTGTCGCTGAAAAATCCGGTGCAGCACCGGTCTGGTGGTTCGGCGGCGGGATGGACCTCACACCGTACTACGGCTTTACCGAAGATGCCGTGCATTTTCACCGCCAGTGCCGGGAAGCGCTGCTGCCTTTCGGCGAAAGCCGCTACCAGGACTACAAGGCCTGGTGCGACCGCTACTTCTTCCTCAAACACCGCAACGAGCCGCGCGGCATTGGCGGTATTTTTTTTGATGACCTGGGCGAACCGGATTTCCCGACGTGCTTCTCGCTGCTGCGCAGCGTCGGGGATCACTTTCTGCCCGCCTACACACCCATCGTCGAACGCCGGCGCGACCTCGCCTTCAGCGAACGTGAGCGGAGTTTTCAGGCCTATCGCCGCGGCCGCTACGTGGAGTTCAATCTGGTCTTCGACCGCGGCACACTCTTCGGTCTGCAGTCCGGCGGACGCACCGAATCCATCCTGATGTCGATGCCGCCCGTCGTGAACTGGCGCTACAACTGGCAACCCGAAGCCGGCTCACCGGAGGCGGCGCTCTACACGGACTTTCTGACCGCCAAAGACTGGATCACGCCCGTCTGATCAGCGCCCGAAGCTGAACCAGGACTTGAGTGTCCTGATCCGGTCGCGCAGTGCGCTGCCCAAGGCGACATCCTCCGTCTTCACGACACGATGTCGCGATAACAGCCGGGGCGATTTTTTGAAAGACTGGTAACGGGCCAGTGCAGCCTGCACGTGCTGCTGTAGCGTCTTGAGATTGACCGGCTTGCTCAGAAAGCGGAACACCTGCGCCTGATTGATCAGGTCGATCACCAACTCAGAATCCGCTGCCGCCGTCATCAGGATCGACAGGATCTCCGGATGCTCCTGCTTCAGAAGCTTGAACGTCGCCAGGGATTCACGGTCACTGCTGCTCACATCCGCAACGATCACCGCGACCTCCTGCTCCGCCAGCGCGGCCAGTGCCGACTGCGCATCCAGCGCATGTATCACCGGACAGATGCCGTTCATCAGCTCCTTGGCTGCACGGAAAACCTGCGTTTCGCGGTCGACGATGAGAACGGCGCAGTCCATGTTCTCCGGCACGATCGTCGGCGTGTGGGCCATATCAGCGAATTCCAGCGCGATCGCGGAAGCTTCGCCGATGATCTTCTGTATCTCGGTATTGTCCCAGGGCTTGCTGATGAAACGAAACACCTCACCGTCGTTGATCGAGCCCACAATCGACGCCAGATCCGAGTAGCCGGTAAGCAGCATACGTACAGTATTCGGTGCCACCTCCTTCACATCGCGCAGGAACTCGACGCCGGTCATCTCCGGCATACGCTGGTCGCTGATCACCACATGCGGCTGAAAGCGCTTCAGGAATTCCATGGCTTCCGGACCGCTGCTGGCGGTGAAAACGGTGTATTGGTTGCGGAAAATCGAACGCAACGCGTTCAGGATGCGCTCTTCGTCATCAACGAACAACAGCTTGGCCTTGCGGCCGGCCGTGTCGAAAGCGGCATCGACCGGCTTGACCGCAGGCGCTGCCGGTACGCCGGCTTTGGTCTGCTGGCGCAGACCGGTGATCATGCGTGCCGCGTTGACCAGCTTCGGATCCATGCGCTGCGTCGGGGCATCGACGTCGACCGCTGCAGACTTTCCCTGCTCCGGTGTGGATTGGGCTCGCAGACTGGCCGCTATCCCCTGCACCAGGGCCAGTGAAAATTCCCGGCAGTTCTGAAACCGTTCTTCGCGCTTCTTCGCCAACGCCTTGTGCACCGCCCAGTCGAGCTGGGCCGACACTTTGGCGTTGTAATCCGACGGGTTGGCCGGCCGGTCGCTGATGACCTGGCGCATGATGTCAACGTTGCTGCCGAGGAAAGGCTTGCGCCCGGTCAGCAGCTCGTAGGCGATCACGCCGACAGCGTAAATGTCCGTGCGCGCATCGGGGTCGTCGCCGGTGAACTGTTCCGGCGACATATATCCCGGAGAACCCATGATTTCACCGACCTGGGTCAGTGAGGACGAGTCCAGGTGCGCGATGCCGAAATCGCTGATCTTGATACGGCCATCGTCGTTGATCAGGATGTTTGACGGCTTGATGTCGCGGTGGACCACGCCCTGTCCGTGGGCATAGCCGAGACCGTCCAGCAGCTGGCGCAGTATTTCGCCGATCTCGCCCAGCTCGAAGCTCGCCTTGTTCTGCAGATGATCGTACAGCGATTTGCCGTTCACCAGCTCCATCACGATGTAGGCGATCTGCTCATCCTCACCGTAATCGAAAATGGCAGCGATCCGCGGATGCGTCAGCCGGCCGACCGCCTGGGCCTCGTGGCGGAAGCGCGCCACCGCATACTGCGCATCGGCCGGATCCATCGCCGACTTGGTAATGGTCTTGATCGCCACCTGGCGATGAATTGCCGGGTCAAACGCACGGTAGACAACACCCATGCCGCCGCGACCCAACACCCCCTGAATTTCGTATTTGCCTATGCGTTGCGGCAAAGATGCTGTCATGTTGTTTTTGCCTGTTCTTCTTCTGCGGTTTCCGGCGCCTGCAAGGGCAGCACAATGGTAAAACGGGTGCCGGCATTCACTGTCGAATCGACGGAGATTTTGCCGCCATGCTGATCAATGATCTTGTAGGCAATGGACAACCCGAGACCGGTTCCCTTGCCCACTTCCTTGGTCGTGAAAAAGGGATCGAAAATCTTGGACAGGATTTCGGGCGGAATGCCGCTGCCATTATCCGCGACTTCAACAGCGACATGCCCTTCATCGACCACCCGGGTCGAGACGGTAATTTCTCCCGTGTCCGGATGAACGGCCTGGGCAGCGTTGTTGATGAGGTTGATGAAGACCTGATTGAGCTGGGACGGCGAACAGGTGATCAGCGGCAGCTCGTCGAAGCGGCGTACGACCTTCAGATGCTTGAGCTCATGCTTGGCGAGCACGAGTGCGCTCTCGAGACCTTCATTGAGATTGAACTGCGACATCTTGCTGCGGTCCAGCCGGCTGAAATTCTTCAGATTGATCACGATCTCGGCAATCTGGTCGATGCCGTAAAGACCGTCTTTGGCAAGCTGCCCCAGTTCAGCCAGCGCCTGCTGTTCTGCGAAGTAGTCCACCAGGGAGCGCACCGACGTGAATTTGGCCTGGAGGGTGTCGGGGTCAGGGGCGCCGTCTTCAAGCAGTTTTAGCAGCTTGTTGGTTTCGACGATCAGCTTCTTCACTTCCGGCAGCTTGGTTGCCACCGAACCGAGGCTGTTCTTGACGTAGGCCAGCGGCGTATTGATCTCATGCGCAATGCCGGCAACCATCTGACCCAGGGAAGACATTTTTTCCGTCTGTATCAGCTGCGCCTCTGACTCCTTGAGCTGGGCGAGAGCTGTTGATAATTCGCGGGTGCGCGCTTCCACGCGCTGCTCAAGCTCGGCATTCGCGATATTGAGCAGGTGATAGCTGGTCATCAGTTTGGACAGGAGATAGCCCGTCAGCACCAGCAGCGCGGCTGCATAGGCAATCAGATAAATCCGGTAACGTTCGGCCAGCAGCAGTCCCTCCGCCGACTCACGCAGATAGCTGTCCGCCAGTCCGCCGACGCGCGGTCCGGCAGTCGTCACCAGAAATTTCTGGTACAGCGCCTGCTCCACAGGCTTGACGCCCAGCAACTCCTGCAGCGTTGCATCCGCCTTCATGGCGCCATCGGCCAGCGAACCCGGGAAGGCTTTCGCGGCATTGCGGAAGTCCTGCAGCAGCGACTCCATGTTGGCACGTACCGCCGCAGTCGGCTCCGCGGTGAAACGCATCGCCTGAGCAAAAAGCAGGGCCCAGGTGCCCTCGAGGGCAACCAACTGGTCACGCTTGCGCGTGTCCTGCCAGGCGCCGCGAATCAGCCCGGCCATCTCGCTGTCATGCACCCCGAGCTTCACCAGGCTGTCCGACAAGGTCTTGCCGGCAATGCGATAGCGGTTGAGCAGGACGCGTTTTTCCTCGAAAGCCTTGCGCAATACCGGAACACCCGCAGTCAGCACGGGACTGTCCACCCGCTGCGCCAGCGATTGCAGCTGATCCACCAACACCTGTGCCCGCGCATCGCGTGCGGCATTGGGTGGGACCACCTCGAGGACTTCAGCATGCGCGCGCAAGACCTCCTGATCCCAGCGATTGTCGATATCGGACAGCTCGCGCAGCTGTGAGAGCGCTTCGCCCTGTGCTTTCAGGTCCGGCCCCTGGCTACGGACATAGAGGAAGCCCAGGAATACGGCCAGCAAGACGGCGGCCGCAGCCATCAGCGGTACACGTGCACGCGCCGGCACTGATGCTGGCCGCCAACTGCCCCAGGTCTTCGATGTCTCCACCACCCGCCTACTCCCCAAGATAAGCCTGCCTGATACGGTCATCGCCTAACAGCGTCGCACTGGGTCCGTCCATCACGATACGCCCGCTTTCCATGACATAGCCCCGCTGGCTGGTCTCCAGCGCGAGGCGCGCGTTCTGCTCCACCAGCAACAGCGTCACACCCTCCGCCGCAATGCTGCGGACGGTGTCAAACACCTTTTGCACCATAAGCGGCGCCAGTCCCATGCTCGGTTCGTCCAGCAGCAGCAGACGCGGCCGGCTCATCAGTGCGCGGCCGAGCGCCAGCATTTGCTGTTCGCCGCCCGATAAAGTGCCGGCGATCTGCGCCCGACGCTCCGCCAGACGGGGAAACCAGTCATAAATACGCGCGGTATCGGCCCTCACGCCTGCCGCATCGTCACGGATATAGGCCCCCATGGCCAGATTCTCCGCCACTGTCATGCGCGAAAACACGCCGCGCCCCTCCGGCACCAGCACTAAACCGCGCCGCAGCAGCGCATGCGACGGCAACCCTGACACCGGCTGTCCATCATACACAAGCTCGCCGGCTGCCGGCGGGAGTACTCCGGCCAGCGCCTTCAGCGTCGAGGTCTTGCCGGCGCCGTTGGCGCCAATCAGCGCCACGACTTCGCCCGTACCGACACGGAAGTCGATACCCTTGACCGCACGGATGCCACCATAGGCAACAGTCAGCCCTTTCACGCTCAACATACGCCCGCCCCTTTACGCCGGCGTGCCAAGGTAGGCCTCGATGACTTTGGGATCCCGCTGCACCGCGGCGGGCTCCCCCTCGGCAATCTTCTCGCCGTAATCCAGTACCACCACGTGATGAGACAAACGCATCACCAGCTGCATGTCATGCTCGATCAGCAGCAGCGCGACACCATCCGCCAGTATGCGGTCGAGCAATGCGCGCAACGCCGCGGTTTCAGTGGCGTTCATCCCTGCTGCCGGCTCATCCAGCGCCAACAGCCTGGGTTGTGAAGCCAGCGCGCGGGCGATCTCCAGCCGGCGCTGGTCACCATAGGACAGATCCCGTGCCGGGGTACCCGCACACTGCCGTAGCCCGCAGTAGTCCAGCAGATCGAGGCTACGCTGAAGTATGGCTGCTTCCTCCCGTTTCGCCCCGGCCGAGTTCGTGATCGCGCCCCATACGCCTGTGCGACTCCGCGCATGGCAGCCGGTCATCACGTTCTCCAGTGCCGTCATGCTGCCGAACAGACGGATATTCTGGAAAGTCCGTGCGATACCGGCTTCTACGACCTCATGGGTCTTCCGGCCGCGCAGGGATTTGCCTTCAAAGAAAACCGTTCCCGTATCGGGAGCATAAAATCCGGTCAGAACATTGAAGAGAGTCGTTTTGCCGGCGCCATTGGGCCCGATCAGCCCCAGCACTTCCCCCTGATGCACCGTCAGCGACACGTCACGCAAGGCCGTGATGCCGCCAAAGCGCTTTCCCAAGCGCTCGGCGCGTAACAGCGCCTCCCGCTCAGCCATGGCCGGCCTCCGTCGCCGGATAGCGGCGCTGCGCCGGCGGCCACAAACCGTTCGGCCGGAACAGCATCATCAGCACCAGTGCCGCACCGAAAAGCAGCATGCGCAAATCCGACGGATCAATCAGCACCTCGCCGAGAAAGCGCTGCTGCAGCGGTCCGATATATCGCAGGGCTTCCGGTAACGTCGTCAGCAGTACCGCGCCAAGCACCACGCCCCAGACATTGCCCATGCCGCCCAGCACGACCATGCACAGCACCATGATCGAATCAATGAGCTGAAAACTTTCCGGACTGACAAAGCCCTGGAAAGACGCAAACAGTCCGCCGGCCACGCCGCCGAAAGTGGCGCCCATGGCAAACGCCGTGAGCTTGAGATTGCGCGTATTGATCCCCATCGCCGCAGCGGCCAGTTCATCGTCGCGGATCGCGAACCAGGCACGGCCGATGCGGGAATACTCGAGACGGCGCGAGATCAGCACGGTCAGCAGCACAAAGACAAGAAAAACGTAGTAGTAGTTGTGCAAGCCGCTGAACGACAGCCCGGCCACTGTGTGCGTTTTTGCCAGCGAGAACCCGCTAACGGACAAGGGATCGATCAGCGTGATCCCCTGCGGAC
>Ga0129336_10000546_pt1 | contig 22039 bp, 30 predicted proteins | sample CPB6_02_DNA_FD_96878 | JGI IMG/M metagenome (GOLD analysis project Ga0129336, IMG submission 96878) | Freshwater to marine salinity gradient microbial communities from Chesapeake Bay, USA - CPBay_Sum_0.6_0.2_DNA | ecosystem: Environmental > Aquatic > Marine > Coastal | place: USA: Chesapeake... | reverse complement strand
TTCATAAAACTTTATTTCAGTCAAACCAAGAAAATTCATCGCCTCTCCTTGGGTTCTTGTTGCTGAATAAGCAAACTTGAATGCTGCTTCGCGAACAATGTCTAACAAAGAGGTCCAGATAGGCACTCCATAAAGTCTATTGTTTACTGGTCTTGCTGAAATTTCCAACTTTAAGGCAACAATGTCTTCAAGCGGCAAATTGGAAAGCATAATTTCAAACTCGTCGTTTGATTTTCCTTCTTTGCGAAGTTTCTTAGAGACAGAATAATTTTTATATTTGCCTTTGTAGTCTCGTTCTCTTTTCCAGCGCATCAGATTTTTACTTGCGGAGAAGCAGGGGCATTATTTAATTCTGATTCAAACCGTTCGAAGTAAAGCATTAGATTTTTCAACAAATAAATTTTGAATACTGAACGCTCTGAAACACCATTATCTTTTACAAGTTCAGGATAACCCTTCGAAAGCTCTGGAACCTTCTCGGTTGGAACACGGCTGTCGGGATCAATCTTACGGAACATTTCTGAAATTTGTTTTGTGATAGAATTCATAGTTTCCATAGCTTGCTGACGACCTGTGGTGTCTAAGCCCTTGTCGTTGAGTCCAAGATTTTGTGAGAATTCTTCTTCTGGAGTGGCTTCTGGTTCTTCTGGTTTCTCGTCTTGTTCGATGTCGATGAATCCTTCTTCGCCCTCTGGAGTATCATCTTCGTCAAAATCAATTTTGATTTCTTCATCTAGTTCGGCTTCTTGTTTTTGTTCTTGCTCGCCAGGGTTAGCGGATTCTGTGTCAATAACATCCTCCACGGCAGCTAAAACGTGTGCTTTGTAAGATTCTCTTTGTTTAACATCAGTAGTTAGAGCTTTGTAAGCTGGTTGGATAACTGGAACAATATTTCTTAGAAGATCGCGAAGAAAATTCATCGCAGTAATGTCCAAGGGAGAATCAGGAGAAGTTGAGCCTGTCTTAGCCTCGGTCTGTAAAGTTTTTCTTCTTAACGCTTGACTTAGAAGATGAACTTCCTTACTATTAGATTGTAGTTGTTCTTTTAACTTCTTCTTAAGAAAAGTTTTGATAGCCTTTCTTAATAATTGTTCTTCTAATAATTCTTGTCTGCTAATCATTGATAGAATCCTTTACTAGATAAATAGTTTTGATTTATTGATTTTTTGGTAGTGAATTTATTAGTAATCTTTTCTACCACTATATCCCTGAACTGCTCCACCACCCATAGCAGACATTTCTAAGATTTCTTCATCTTCGACACTTTTAGAAATTTTAGAATTTGTTTTCTTTCTTAAACCCTCTAATGCCTTTTCAATTTCGGAATCAATAATTTCTTCTAGTGTTTGTTGAGCCGTTTTCTCAGCACCAGGAATTGGTGTTTTAGAAAGTTTTCTTGTCTGCTGCTGTTGTTGTGCTACTAAAGGATCTTCTTTAGCAATCTTGTTGGTTCCCCAATCTGGCATTTCGGAATCGCTTAAACAAGCATCAATATCAATTTCATAAGAGGGATCGCCGTTCTTTACTGCATACATAGCCGAAACGTGGCTTTTGTCAGGGAAAACATTTAGGCTAGTCCCAGCAGCTTTGGCAATTTTACAAGCTTGCTTTACAGGAACAGCAGCGTCCTTATCACCAATAAATGTCTCAGAACCAGCAGGAAGTTGAGGAACTTCAGCATCGGTCCATCCTCGCAAAGCAGCGGGAGCTACATAAGTTACAGGTGGAAGTTTTCCACTATCTAAGTTGTGATCTCCAATTGCTTTATTCAATACGGCGGAACCTCTTGAATAAGCAAAAATTCTTTCCGGTTTTTCATCTTTAATTTTCTTGGCTATGAGAGCGGCTTCTTCCGGGGTTACTTTATCAGCTTTATTTAGTTCTGGCTTCTCGTCACCAAAAGGAAGATCAGAAGCTTTCATGCCAGCACCGTGAAGACCGAGAGTTTTTTCAGTTATTATTTCAATAAAACGAATTTCACTTATCATTTCTTCAGGCATCAAGAGGTTGTAGACCATTTCTCTTGTTCCTTCTTCCAAAAACTCTGGAAGATAAGAAAGTAGTTCTTCTTCTTTATCCTCTCTAGATAAACTCTTATCGGCTATGATAGCTCTTAATTGTTTGGCCGAGACTTCTCCTTGGGGACCACCGATAGCGGGAACAATAACTGTTTCCAAACTTTCTACAGTCGGATTCTTTTGTTTTTGCTTATCCAGGACTGAACGTGGGAACCTATCAGCATCCTTGGTTGATGTGGCTAAAAACACTTTTGCTCTTGGACTAAAGTTCGCTTTCTCAGCAAAGGTGTAAACAGATGTTAGTGGCGAAGGGAGAGGAGAAGCTTGTGCTACTGCAACGTCTGACAACCCAGCGTCATTGATGTAAAGATTAAAAATTTGTGCAGCATCGTCAGCAGACAATTTCATTCTTATGTTTTCTTGTCTTTTTGGTTCAGAAATAAACACAATAACTTTATCGAAACGTTCTGCTAAATACTCAACTACTGCCATGTGACCTTTATGTGGTGGCTTAAACGAACCACCAAAAAGAGCAATAGTTTGAGTTTCTTCTTCTACTATTTCTACCATCAAAGTTTCATCTAGTTTTTGTAATGGAGGAACATTTCCTCTTCCGTATTTGAATAAGCCTAGCAGTTGGTTCATGGGAGCAAAGTTACCAGTAAACTTATAGCTATGACCGTCGTAAGCAAAAACGAAACCTTCAGCAGCGGTGCTTACATTCTCAACAGACTTTAGTTTCTCCATTTGTTTCTTTAGAATAGACATGGCTTCTGAGCTGTCAGAAGCTTCGATTGCGCTGATAGCTCTTTGTAGTTCACTTCTGAGCCTTTCCACTTCTTTCTTGTTATCTACAACGAAAGCCGATTCCAGAGTCTTCAGCATTTCTACCGAAAAGTCATGAACTATCTCTTCAATAGGACGGATAGCATTAGTCAAGACGGAACCAGGTTCTTTTATCATCGTCATGATGACATCAACGGTTTCGGGCGGAAGAGAAGCGAATTGTTTCTTTAGGTCTTGTAGTTTTACTTCTTTCGAACCAAGAACTCGCTTTATTACGCTAGCCTTTATTTCATCAGGAACGTCAACTTGGTCATCGATTAGTTTTTCGATTCTTGCAACAACATAGTCACCTATCGTCTGGTTATCAGAAATGCCGTATTGGTTTATAGCAGCCTCTACACGGTCGATTGCGTTATCAAGCACCGTTCTATCGTCCAACGCCTGAAGTCTTCTAATAGCGTCAAACTGGACCTTGTAATCGCCCTTCTTTTGGTCTTGGACACGTTGAAGAGCCTTGTCAAGCTTCTCGGCATTCTCTGTTACATCGCGATCAGTTTTGTCGCCTGTCTCGCGATCAAACTCTGCACCACCTAACCTGTGAATAGAAAGTGTTTTGATGTCGTAGTTAATTACGTTTGCAGTTCTTGGGTCTTGAATTTCGCAGTTGTAATAAATGTTTGTGTTTGGACCAAAAATCTCTTCCTGTTCTACAGGAGTGAATAATTGAACAGCTTCTTCGAAAGCTTTTAGGGCCTCGGTGAAAGTAAATTCTAGAGGTCCACGCCCACCAAATTTGCTAGCCAACTGTTGGGCTGTCAAGCCACCGTCTTTGATGTTTCCTTTGTTACGAGCGCCTTTTGCGGTTCCCGTGTTAACATCAAAAGAAATAAATAAGTTTTGACCATCAGTTTTTTCAGTTCCTTCAAGCTTTCCATCAGCAGCAGCCGTGAAAACATCTTTCAACTGTGAAAATGATAATCCGTAATTATCGTAAAGGTGGCTCATGTGGCCCGCCACACCACCTTCAAGCAAAAAACTAGTGGTCATTACTTATCCTCACTTTGGTTTGGAAACTTTGGCTGTTTTAACGACAGGCTTTGCGACTTCCTCAACTGGAACTTCAACAACTTCTTCCACCTTTGGTGGCTCGGGTTGTGGTTCTGGCTGTGGAGCCTCAACGACTACTTCTTGTTTTCTCTTTTCCAAAGCAGCGAGGAAAAATAATCTTTTCTTTCTTCCCATTGTAAAAATCCTTTATTAACTGGAGAATGTTATTGAACCTGTAGTAGTTCTACCACGTAGGCTCAAAGGCCCAGGAGTTCCAAGATAAAACGGAACTTGATCTGATGCTCTTATAAATTGATTTGAATTTTGATAAGTGTTGATAGTGTAGATAGAATTGTAAGACGCAGAACCCGCTGTTTCCTTAAAAGGAAAAGGATCTGGCGGAATTGGGTCTGGAGTGTAAGTATCAATTCTGTAAAGATAGAATTTGCTTGGAGTATCAACATAAACTTTATTACCACTACCAGTTACGAAGTCCTGCGCGCAAATTGTTAAGGAATCATTATCCGAAGCACTAACAATAGTGTTTAGAGTATAGTTGATTGGATCCGTAACCGCTCCAATACCAGTTCTTCCTTGATAAACTACTGTTCCATCAGAACAATTCGTACATCCTCTTCTAATCTGGAATTGAATTGCCGCGTCAGAGGAAGCGTGTGAGTTATAAATTTTGATATCATAAGATAAGTGGTAAAGACCACCGCTTGGAATCGTAATTAATCCAGAGCCAGAGTTGAATCCTAGTTCAACCACAGAATCCGGTTCATCAGTACCATCCATAAACGAATAAGCCAGCAAGTTTGAACTTCCAGTAGTAGAAATAAAACTTGAAGTAGAAGAACCAAAAGAAACAGCCATCATAGCATTTCTTGGAACTTTCAAAATACTAAAAGTTGTTCCTTGCTTGGCTGTAAAGCCTGTTGCCCCATTAGTATCGGTCGTAAGTTGAACTCCGATAGGAGCCGGAACCATAACACCATCAACAGTTGATAAATTAACGTATGTTCTTTGATCGACCGCTGTTGCTGTATCAAGATAAAGTGTTCTTTCAGCGATAGTAAAACCACCACCTGGGAAAGAACCAACGTTGATACTTTCAGTCATCCAGTTATCACCAGATGTTGCGTCGTTAATTATGTTGGTGTGAAGCATGTAATAAGAACCGGTACTTTGAAGAGTAAAGGTTCCATTTACTAAATCTGGCTCAATTGTTATTACCGAAGAACCTGTGGTAAAATCAGTTCCGGCAGAACCAGAGAAATAACTCACGACAGTACCGGTCAAAGCAGTTGTGTCGGTTTCTCTTGTACTGTAAGCGTAATCAGACTCCACTTTTCTAATGATAAGGTTAGAGCCACTAAGGAAGGAATCAGCACCGGCAGTAGCCGTGGCTGTAATTCTGACCCCATCATTAGCGGACATACTAACTAATGTGTGGAATGTTCTCTCAGCACCGTAGGCATAATCACCATAATCATAACGAGCAGCACCGGTATAGAAAACAGAATTATTCTTGTAGATCTTAATTGTTCTTGTGTAGTCTGAAGTTCCTGGAACCGCAGATGTTTCGCCACGACCCCAAATAGAATTAAGAATAATTTGATAAATTCCACCTTCCGAAGCAGTAAAAGCACCAGCAGTAGTATTATAAGTTATTGAAGAACTTAAAACATTATAACCAAAACCATTTAAACTATAGGAAGCGGAAGCAAAGATGTTTGTTTCCGAAGTTCCAAAGTTATTGGATTCAGATAATGAGGTTATGCTTATGAATGGTGGTATAGAAATAGCCATTATTTAAATGTGATCCTTGGAATCGTGTATTGTTTTTTTAAACAATTTTAAATACCTTTTCATTAGTACTATAAAATCGTCGCCAGCTTCCTTCATCATCTTTATATACTTTTCTTTCTCTGGTAAATTATTTCTAGATGCAATAGCTTCTGGTTCACTAGCAAAATTTAAGTAATTTAATATTTTTTTATAAGATCGATTAGAAGGTATCTTTGATAAAAATTCTGTTTTAAGTTTATTCATATCTATCTCCATATCTTGTGGATAGATTTTGTGATAAAGATATGCATATTGTTTAGCGTGAGCAGATACTTCTCCACTTTCGGTAAGGTATAATATTATATCTATTATTGTATTGTCTTCTACTTTCCCTCCAAAATCTACTATGTGTTGTAATTCATGTTGTATAGTTGATAGTAATGGAATTATATGTTCGCTACCATCTCTAATCAGATCCCATCCTATTTCCAATGAAATAATCTTTTTTTGTTGTTCTCCCGGCCATTGCATTGTTTCTAAACCTGCCTCATCTCGTTGCCCATTAAATTTCAATTCAAACGTATTATCTAAATTTGGTAAAAGTTTTTTAATTTCTTCTGGTACTGGAAATGTTATGGCATAACCTTTTAGAATTGCATCATGAGGAAAAGAAGTGGAATTATTTTTTTGAAATTTTAAAAGCTCTGATTTATCCATATCTTTATGAATTTTTAGAGACTCAATAAGTTGAGTTATAATACTTTTTATAATTAAATATAATTTTTTAATACCCATATTTTGTTCTGGGGTTAATTCGCTCACAACCTCTTTTAACTTCCTTTTAGATGTTGGAACGAACTTCTCCATAAGCATATTGTATACTTGTTCTCGCCGCCAGCTCTGGTAGTCTTGCTTAGACATTTTAGTTTATTTCTTGTCTTTTTTAGAAGCATTATGTTTGACTTGTGCAATCACATCGCCTCTGGTAACATCCTTTAACGGTGGGGTATTATTTGCAAGATCTTTATCATCAAGATTCTCTTCTTCGGTTTCTTCCTCTTCCAACTCTTCAACTTCCTCGGCAAGTCTCTTCTTACTGGAAGGAACGAATCGTTCCATAAGCATTCCAAAGATTTCTTCGTTTTTCCATTCATTTAATGGTTTCATTTCATTCTCCTTTTCGTAAGATGACGTTTCTTTTTTGTATTTTTCTCTCATAGCTTCTGGATCGGCTTTGTAAGCGTCCTCAAAATCACGAAAACACATGTTTCCTTGAAGGTAGGCTTCTTTTTCCATCTTGCGAAGGTGCGGATCGCTCTGTGCGTAGCCTTCTACGGTGTCTTCGTTGCCTAATTCACCACGACAAGCCTGCGAATGATGGACCAATTCGTGCGCTATAGAGCGCATAATGTCTTTTGGGTGTCTTCCATAGGTGTAAACAGACACAATAAACTTGTGAGGGTCATAAAAGGCTGTTTTTCCAAGAATTTCTGCCTTATCTTGCTCTCTATCAAGCAATTTTACGACTGGATCGCGGTCAAATTTCAATCTTTCCTTAGCAAATGGAAGAAAAAGCCTCAGAATCTTAATCATTCCACGAAATTTGTTAGGAGTGTAGTTGTAAATCTTAAAACCCATCAAAAAAACTCCGATTTTCCAGGTGTAACTAGTTTTCTGGCTCTACTTTATGTAGTATAGCAACCAAAATATCTTTGTATTCGTTCTTTTCTAGGCAATAGACCTTAGCAATAAGCAGTTCTCTACCGCCTTTGAGTTCTTTTTTGAAGCCGTGGATGATTCCAACGTTCTTTTTCTTCACTTGCTTCAGTTCAGTCCACCAAACGAGGTCGCCAACACTAAAGTCTTTTATTTTCCCGAACGAATTGTGTATAGCCTTCATCTGGTTCCACCTGTTTGTAAGATTCTATTGAAGATTTTGCATAATCTAATTGTGTTTGTAATCTTTCTAACACATCATTTAACAAAAATTCAATATCATAAGGAGTCAAGTTATTACTATCTAAATCCGCTCTTGCTCTTTTAAGAAAACTATCGATGTAACCGTGCATAGCAGCAACTAAGGCTTCATAAGGCTGGTGATGATAGGAGGTTGATGTAAAATGCGAAGGAAGCTCGCCTGACTTGTAAATTTCTTCTTTCATTTTCTGAGCCGACTCAGTAATTCGTAGCTGTCTGTCTCCTGGAAATGATAGTAAAATTTCTTTATGGTCTTTTGAGTTCATGATAAACCGCCTCTTTGTTTTTTGATTTCGACAATAAGTTTGCCTCTACCTTTAATTACTCTGTGCCACTCTTCTTTTGGAATAAAATATTCTTTTCCTTCAATTAATTTGAAGGGCATTTGGTTATCTAATTGAAGACCCCATTCTTTGCCTTCAATAACACGAACGGTTCTACCTTCTCTGTCGCGATGCCAGATAAGTTCATCCTCGTTCAAGTCGCCGTCAAAAGTTCGAACAACTACGTTTTCGCTTATTTTCTTTTCATTAAAAGGAAAACGTTGAGTGTTCATTTTTCGACTATCTTTTTGATGTCCGAAACATCGTCTTTAATTTCGGCAACATCGGTTTCAATTTTATCGATGCGACCAGTTAAACCACGAATATTTTCTCTGTGAAAGTCTCTGTCGTTTTTGATTTCTTCAACGAGCTTTCCAAGAGTGGTGGTTTGGTCGTCAAAACCTTTCTTGATGCCTGAACCGACTTCGGATAAGAAAGGAGTAAGAATAGTTGTTGCTGTCTTGTAAACACCGTAAAGAACGAAACCCATAACCAGAAGACCGCCAGCGGGTCCAGAAAGAGCCGTAGCCACGGCGGAAATAGTCTCAGCATCCATTTATCAGAACTCCTTGTATCTCCTACTAAATAGTAGGAAACACAAGGAATAGATAGATTATCTCTTCTTATTGGTAGACTTTCTAAGCTGTTCTTGGATAGTCTGCCTAACTATTCTTCTTATTGATTCAGCAGTCACGCCTTGTGGTTGTATGATGCCTGCTTTGGTTAGAACTCTTTTAGCGTCCTGGACCTTATCCGCAGGAATCTGTAATGTGGCGGCTTTACCACTAGCATCGGAACTTGTTCCACTTTCTTTGGCGTCTTCAGATTTTGGATCAATAAAGTTTGCAGCACCTTTAGTAACAAATTCAATCCAATTTCCTGCATCATCAGTTTGTGGCATGTAAGTTCTTGGTGGAGCGCCTTCGACTGGTTGTGAAGTCTGTCTCATTTGAGTAATATTTCTCGAAATAGCTTCATGCAAACCTGTAACAACTGTTGATTTGTCTGTCATTGGAGAATTTATTTTTAATCTTTCAGCTACTTGATTAGATGGGTTCATAAAAAATTCAAGATTTTGAGCAGTAGTTTTGTAAATCCATGACTTTAGTGGTTTTCCTAAATCAATTGTAAATAAATTTTGTCCTTTTACAGCTTGGACTGGAACTTTCCCAATATCTGCTGCAATAGCCACTTGAACTATTTTCAAATAATCCAATGGCTCTTTTTGATTAGCAAAAGATAAATTATATGCAACCATCTCGGCATCTGGATTTATTGAATAAACTTGTGACCATCTGTGATGTCCGTCAACGACATACTGACCTTCAGCGGTAACAATAGGAGTATTATTAACAGTAACTGGTGATTTGAAACAATTTAAAAACGCTTCTGGTTTTGTTAGTGGAAAGCTCAAAGATTTATCTAAATCTACTTCATTTTGCGTGGGACGAAGATCAGAAACCTTTATGTTTATTTTGGTAATTTTTACTTGTTCGTCTTCGGGCGCTCCATCAGTTATACCAGCACTAAGAACAGCCTTTACTTTTGGGTCACCAGCAATTTTAGATAATTTTGTAACAAAGTCTGCGTAACTCACAGTACTAAAAACATTATCCAATGCCAAAGAAACCTTATCAGCAGGAATTCCTTGTTCTTCTTGTTCATTAAGAGTAGATATTGCTCTCCAACCTTCTAAAATTAACTTCATATTTCTCATTGGTTTTCTCCTAACAGAATAAATAGTAATTATTTTTCTTTACCACCAAGTATAACGCTGTTTAGCACCCGTTAAGTGTGGGTAACGCCCAATTCGGCAAGACCAATAACCAGCAGTCAAACGGTCGTTCTTTTCAGTACAACGATGACGAGCAACGAAAGAAGCTCTGCGCTTTGGATCTCCAACTTTTACTGAAAGGTTTGGATCGCCAAATGAAATCTTCTTTACTCTATCGCCGTCTTTTACATAAACATAGAATTTCTTGGAACCTCCGCGTTGTGGCTTTCCAATAGGAACATCTTTGCCTTTGTATTCTGCTTCATCAAGTTCTTCTTCAACCATAGGATATTCAAGAATAACTTTCTGTCCTTCATACATTCCGTATTTTCCACAGTCGCCTTCAAGCATTTCTGCTTCTGCTTCGCTGAATAGATGACCCATTTCATAAAGTTCGCGGGCTTCTCTCATAAGAGTTACGAAGGCTTTAGAGCCAGGACGATAAATTGGGTTGTAAAGTGATGTCTTGGTTTCAACGTGATAACGCATTCCCTCGGACATTCGTTCCAACTTTACGTTTCTGAATTCTTCCAGAATTAAGTTTTCTAATTTCATTTCAATTCCCTCATTGGTCCAAGAAATAGGCTTGGAACTTTTCTTTTTGCGAAGGGGTCCACGACCCGCTGACTTACATTGTGCGAGCGTTGGACGGCAGGCAGGGTACTTACCCCCTCCATCGGCACTCTCGCGTCCACAGGGGCCTCCTGTGCGGCAATTGACCCATCCTTTTCCACGGTTGCGAGCGAACCATCCGTGAAGCCCCTGCTCCTTCTCTCTGGTGAAGGAAGGTTTGTATTTTCTTTTCTTTTTTCTCTCTTCAAGTTCAGGCTCTTCTTCTTCTTTCAGGCCCTTCCAAATTTTGCCCTTGCGACATTTGACGGCAGCACCCGACGCATAAGCGGAAGGCCAAACTTTGTATTTTCTTTTTGCGATGCGAGCGCAACGATCAAGTTCTTCATCGTAAACTTCAAGAGGAGGAACAGGTTTTACCTCAAAAGTAAATTCTTCTGAAACAACGATGCTTTGTTCTGGTCCTAAGTCGCTTTCCAAACCTGGGTCGCCCATTACCTCTTCGTCAACTGGTCTAGACTTAGTTTTACGACCAGCCTGACGAGCCTTGCGACCGGCACAATGAGCCTTTTGCGAAAAGCCTTTTGGGTTATTACAATCAATTTTTTCTTTGTAGTCCTTGGACCACTTTTCGCTAATAATAATTCTCATCCCACACCTGTTGAGTAAGAGCCAGACCAGTTAGAGCCACTTGGAGAGACAGAAGAGTTATTGATTCTTGCTACTGGAATGTTTGTGAGTCCAGCGACAATGTGATAACTAACATCATCAGAAAGAGTATCGCCTCTCACATAAAGTTCTGTTAGTTTCCACTCGTAGATAGGAGAGATAGTTTTTTTATCTAAACTAAAATGATTAGCGTTATTTACTCCATTCTGCGAAAAACCGATTGATAATGCGTGTGTTCCATCGTAGTTTTGAATTTGGACCCATTTTGTTACATAAGGGAAAGTAATTTTTCTTACTGTTCCTCCCGTTGAGCCAGTAATAGCAAAGGGCATTCCAGAAACTTGATAAGAGCCGACGTTATGAAGACCAACAGAATAGATAAACGATTCAGACATTTTAAGTTCCTAAATAATAATAAATAGTTTTATTACTTTTTATTATTGTTGGTTGAATAAAACGAATTTGGTGTTCCGTGTTCAACTCGGAAAATTTCGACTTTGCCGTTTCTTCCGGAAAGAACTTTTGTGAATTTTTCACTTTCGAAAGCTTCGACGGCTCTTGCCAAGTTGGTAGCCGAATCTTCATAGAAAACTATGTTCTTTATCTCTGGGTTGTCGATGTAAAACTGAACCATGAACTCGCCTTTGTTTTGTGTTCCATAAGTTCCTGTTCCAAGGGTAAACAAGTTTAGCTTTTCGGCAAGTTTTGGGTTTCTTCCTTTTTCGATCAAAATTGAATCGATCAAATTAAACAAGTCATCTTGGACATCATTTCCTCTTGCAGTCAAAATTGAAACAACATTATTTTTTGATGAAAGTTGTCTTACAAACACATCCATAACTTGGGAGATGATGACAGGTTCATTTACAAATTTTGATCTGGAAAAATCAAAGTAGTAACCTGGGTCAGAGCCAAACCTTTTCATAAGGTGGTCAAGCTCAACTTGGTTGTCAATAGTAGCAACAAGGTTACCGAACTTACCTGTCAACTCGCCTTCGGCATCATAAATTTCTTGGCCGTCTGGGTCGAGTTGATAGAGAAATGTTGGGTTATCATCAAAGGCAAGAGTTTCATCAAAGTCAAAGAAATAAGCAGTTGTTGTGCTTGATGCTTCAACAACAAATTTTCTCCAAGACTCAACCAACAATTTTAGTTTCATTTATTTATTCCTTTTAGATGTCGAAAATAACAAAGCGAGGTTTGTCTAGTGGACTTGTTGATTCGATTCCGATGTTGCCAGAATGCAAGTCGCCTATTTCTTGAATAGAGTTTTCTTTTATGAATTGTTCGATGTCTTCCACAAGTTGTTCCACCATTTCTCTTGCAAAGGAAGCAAACTCTTCTTTTTCTGTGGCGATAAACTTGGACATTTGCTCAATGAATTTTTCTCTTTCTGGCAAGCTTACCAGAATTTCATTTCCTTTTCCATCTAAAAACGTTGTGTGAACATTTTCGTCTGGCTGAAAATAATTGGGCTTCTTTCTGAAAACATAAAGTCTCAAACCGCGAAGAATTCTATCAAAGTCGTTCTTGTAAGAAATAGATGTTTCCAAAGGATAAACTTTAGAAATAATAGCATAGCCCACAACAATTGGTTCGGTTCCTGGGTACGTTAGTTCCAAGTTTCCGTGGTCATAAACCATCAAGTTAGAACGAGAGCCTTTACCAGAAAATGCTTTTTCTTTTTGAGAAGAATAGAATTCTTCTTCTCTGGAAAAATCGCCAGTTCCACCTTTGTAAATTTTTAGAACTCTATCATCGCAAAGCAAGAATGTAGTGCCATAAGCTCCTTTTCCAAGAAGTCTCTTTATTCTGACACTCGAAAGAGCAGAGATTTTATTTACCAGTTGGCTTACAAGAATGTTGCTTGTCAACACATCTGCAATTCTATTGCTTCCAAACGAACGCCAGTTCTGTTCGAAAAAGTCAAGGTTGTCTAACTTTATTGTTTCAGAACTGTCCGTTGGTTTTCTGCAGATAGACTCCTCTTCTTCGGAAATAATTGATCTATTTTTTGATTCAAATAAAATTCGGATCTTCATCAAGTTTCCTCGCATTCATAAGTAGTTTTGCAAACAACATAAAAGAAAAGCCCCACCAAAAGGCAGGGCTTGTAAGAAAGCTAAAACTTTATTCAAGCAACAGTAGTGTAAGTCTTTCCATCATAAGCCAGTTGTTGACGGCACTTGCTGGCTTCTCTCCAAGGCTCACCAAGAGAAATGTGAATCCAAGTCGGCTTTCCAGGAGAACGTCCTTCAAGAATAACTTGTCCGTATTTCAAACCAGATTCTTTTCTAATCCAATCAAAAACCTCTTGAAGAGTTCTGCCTTCAACGTGAAAGTCAGCAGCCTCAAATTTCATGTGCTGGCTTGACTTGGAACCACCAACAGCCTCATTAAGAGCAGGCCCACGAAAGCCTGAATGAATGTGGAGAGGCGCTTTAAAGTGATTGCGAATAACTTGGAGCATTTGCGCCAAGGCTCTACCGGCATCGATTCTGGCGAGGGCTTGGTTGCGGTTAATGTCAAGATACTTTGCTTGACTTGTTTCGGTAAGTTCTCCAAAGGTAAAATTTGGAGCAAGTTTCTCATTTAAGTTCATTTTAAATCTCCATTATAAATTATATTTTTATGGTACAATAGCACCCGCAGCGGTAGAAGTTGCATTAGCGACATTCTTTAATGCGTTGGAAATTACAGCTCCTATTGCTGGAGCAACTTCGCCACTCTTCACAGAAGCTGCAACCGCCTCCATTCCTGCCTTAGTGTATTCAGACCCCTGGAAAGCCTTAAACGCCTCGGCCCCAGAATGATAAGCCATTGCACCAATGGTAATTATAAATAAACCATGAGCAATTTTATCACCCGTTTTTATGATCGCTTCCTCTTTCTCATTTTCTGGCAAGTTCTTTAAAACACCTGAATAGCGGACGGCTAATCTAGAAACGCCCTTGAAGGGGAGCAAGAATAATTCTTCAAGGTGATGTCCTCCTTTTTCCAAAAGTTCAGCATATCCTTTTACTGTGAGATTTTTTGAAAACTTCTGAACGAGAAAATTTATTATCTTAGTTATTGCAGGAATAATCATTGCCATACCGATTAAACTTTCTTCAAGTACTTCACCGGAATGTTTGATAGTTTCTTGTTTTTGCTGATTTTGTTCAATTTTTTGTGTCAAAGAAGAAACAAGTTTTTCCAATTCATCAGAAGCTTTTTCCAGAGTATCAGCATCAGAACCAGCAGCAAGTTCTTGTGGGGCTGCTTCTTGCTCTACTTGCTCTTGAACTTTACGCCAACTCTCTAAAATTAGTTTCATGCTTTTCATTTTTAATTTCTCCTGTAATCCAAAAATGTTTGGTACTCTTCATCCCCGTATCCATAAGGATTTCTTTTCTTATCAGCTGCTTTTCTTTCCTTGAAAGCTTTAATAATTTCTTTTATTGGAAGATGAATCTTCTTTATGAACAATTCATCTCCTAAAGTTGGAACCAACAAAACTTCGTCAAGAGCGCCGCTGGTTCCATATTTATTGCTTTCATAAGACATCCAATCCGTGTCAACAAGATATCCTGTTCTTGCGTTTGGTGCTTCGCATTCCAAAACACATGGGAAATGGTAACCACTAAATTTTTGTCCTGCTCTTTTAGGGTCTTGTCTAGCGTTACGAATTATGCTGGTTGCATAAGAGGAAGCTATTTTGAAAGAAGAGCTGAATGAAAGGAAATAATCATTTCTAACATTAGGTTTCAAATCAAGATATTTTATTGAACCGCCAACTTCACCTGATGTTTCTGTGCCGGTGATCTTAGAAAGAAGAGACATAGACTTTTCTCTGCGAGCAAAGCTGGATAGTTTAGCAATCCAGTTTATTAAGTCATCGGCTCCTAACTTTTCTAATGTGTTCAACATTTCTTCGAAATCAGTAAAAAGCACACCTCTATAAACGGTTCCCTTGTAGGGCTTTAAGATTCCTCTATCTGCCGCCATGAGAAGAATTTCATCTGCCACTCTTCTCTTTTCTTTATGAACTGGCTGCTGGTCCCTTAAGACATAATTGCCCACCAAATTGAGAACAATTTTTCTCATTCTTTCATCATTCAAAGAACGTTGAGCTTCTGGGCTTTCAAAACTTCTGTACGAATAGAACCACCAGTCATCACCAAGTTCTCGGATTTGCTTGGGGTCCATAGGATTCTTCGTACCAGGAATCCAAGTGGTGTAACCTAAATAATCTCCAATATTTTCTTCAATAACTTTGTCTAATTCTTCTTTGATTATTAAACGCAATTCGTTATTAGAGATTTTCATTATTTAGCCCTATCTCATTAAATAGTTATGCTATTTCACAATGAACAATATAAAGTGGCCTATCACCATTCGAAGAAGTACGAGCAAAATAATCTTTTTTGATAACTCTCACGGACTTTCCAAGCAAAAATTCTTTTTCCGCAGCATACTGACTAATCGCAGAAATGTCATTTCCATATTGTGGTTTGTCAAGAGTGAAAACGACCGCGCTAGGTTTTGTCATTTTTCTCGGAACAGATCCACCACCATAAGCTTCGTCGGCAAATTGCTCGGCCAGATATCTGTCTGTTGACCAAGAAGAAGGTCCACGACTATTGAAAATATCACCTACTTCTAAGTTATGGAAAACATCATAAGGTAAAATTAGACCTCTATAAATAGACTTGATATCTGGCTTGATATTTCTCATAGTAGAAATGGTATAGATAACGTGATTTGCAATTAAATATAATTCTTTTGTAGGTTGCAAGACATAAGGAAAATCGTATTTGAGTTCGTCTTGAAATTGACCCTCTTCCGCCGAAGGTTTGATTGTATATTTTCCCATCTTTTGGATTGGTGACGAACGCCCAGGATCATAAGTCTCTGGTTCTCTAACGGTGGAAACACTTCCCGCTGTAAACAAAATAATTGAATTATAAACAGCAATCATTTTGGCTTTTTCTATTTGGCTAAGATTTGGGTTTGATAAAACGTCACCAAGATAAATTGTATCATAAGTTCTTGTAGATGCATGACGCATCAAAAACGATTCCAAATACTCTGGTGTGAGCAAAGAAATCAATTCGGAAGCAGTCTCTTCACTCACCTCGCTGAGAACTGGTTCGAAGATGTCAGAGATGGGTCTACCTGAAGCATGAGTATCAGACAATAGATCGTCAATGTAGGAAACTGCATCAACGTCGCTTGGTTCTTCTTCAGCTTCGTTGATAAACCTTCTCCACGATTCGGTAATAAGTTGATGTTTCTTGAATGATGAATACATTAGTGGACCTCGACCAAATAAATAGTTTATCACAGAAACAAAAACGCCCTGCTCAAAAGAACAGGGCGTTTGTTCAAGAGACTAAAGAACAATCAGTCCCAGCCACGGTCCACTTTGCTAGGTTGTACATCACGCTCGTACTCGTCCGCGTAAGACATACCTGTTTCTCTCTCTCGTTCTCTTCTTTTTGCATCTCTTCTTTGTTGATAGGTGCTGTAGTCATCAAAACGGTAAGGTGGATCATTAACCGGATCTCGCTCGTCATAACCTGATCCATAATCTTCGTCCATTGCTTGTCTGCCGTAAGAGTGCAAACGGCTTTCTCCTGGTTCTGGTTCCTCATAACCAAGACGCTTAGAAGCGCCCTTCTCCAAATCACGAATAGTCGATATAACCTTGCTTAGAGGAATGCCACTATCCAATATTGGCGCAATAGCATCTTCGATTTCTTGTTTTTCGTCGTCTGAAAGTGCTTCCTTCATAACGGCTTTTGTGACTTCTTCCTTGATAATTCTTCTCAATTGAGATACAGATAATTTCATGTTTTTCTCCTTAGAATGAAAGTGTCGCGACACACTTATCAACAATAAATAGTCATTCTGAAAACAAAAGTGCCCTGTTCAAAAGAACAGGGCGCTTGATTTGGAGCTTTAAGTCTATCTCTGAATATTTACTGGATCAATATCTGCGACCAGCCTGACGCAAGCGACGCATGTTTGTTCTAGCCTCGCTAACGTCAGATTTATAATCTACATGTTTTTCGCTTGGATCGTGGTATCCACGGGCTTTGGCTTCTTGTTCTGCGGCAGCTTCCACGATAGCAGTCATGCCAGTAATTCCTAGAGAAATCAAAGCGGCGGCGATTGCAACCGGACTGCCATGAGCCATACCAGCAGCACCTATAAGTGCCGTAGCCAGCATTCCAGCGGCTGTATTTGGCATTTTAGGGCTATTTCTATACGATTCAATTTCGCCGTAAGGATCATGTCTTGGATCAGTAACATATGCTACTTCAGAAAGTTTTGAATCTTGTTTGTTTATTTTACGCAAATCAGCAAGAAGCTCTCTTGGGCTTACACTAGCCACGGCGGCTGCGAGTTCTGGATCTGCCATAATGGCTTCTTTGGCTGCTTGTAGAACTTCTTCAGGCGTTAAAGGTGCCTCTTCTTCGCGAAGCATTCTAGAAACCTCTTCCTTGATAATTTTTCTCAATTGGCTTACTGTAAGTCTCATGCTTTTCTCCTTAGAATGAGTTAGAATGAAAGTGTCGCGACACACTTATCAACATAAATAGTACAAAAATGTCCAAAAATCAACAAGGTTCAATCTTTGAACCAATCATAGCCTTGGTCCGATGGTGAGTCTCCCATGCTTCTCTCATCGCCCTTTTTAAAGCCAGCCGCCCGAAAAGCCTTTTGCGAAGAGACATTTTTCTTTGAAATCCAAGCATAACCTTTCTTATCTTTAAAGAATTGTTTTATTGCGGAGGGAGCGATATTCCTGCCCCTAAATTCTTCATCGACAAATATCGCACCAGTCCTCCATCTATTAACATCAAATCTGGTTTCTTCTCTGGGGGTCATGAAGCCAACAACTTGATCTCCCAACAAGAATGCTATTCTTCTGGAATCATATTCTGGCCCCAAGACCAAGTTATAACCAGAAAATTCCTCATGAGCATCTGCTTTATTGAGCAGCATTTCCAGTTTTTTCTTTTGTTCATCATCAAGTTCTTCTGGCTTTTTAAGAATTAATTCTCGGTTTTCTTGTTCTTCGTTGAGAAATTTTCTCCATGATTCGGTAATAAGCTGGTGCTTTTTAAATGACGAATACATTCATGGACCTCGCTGAATAAATAGTTGATTGCAGAAACAAAAACGCCCCGATGTCAAAGTCGGGGCATTCGGTTTGGACAAGATACAAATAAGTTCAGTCTCTATCAGAAATAACAACTTTTCTATTTCTACGGTCGTAGATAATGTTTAAGAAACTAGTACTGAGGCCCTGGCCTTGAAACAAGCCCATTATTTGCTGATAAACATTGGGATCTTTTCCAAGACCAACCAAAGATGCGAATTCTGGAATTGATAGAGCCTTTGATTCAACACCTTCGCCTGCTAGCATACGCGCCAAACCGGAAGCCTTATCTTGAATTAAATCACGCAATTCAAAATCGCTAAATTCTTTTTCGCCTCCTTCTGTTTCTGGTTCATCGAGAACATCTTGTCTCCAGTCGAGAGAACCTTTTAGACCTCTTACTGACCCACCGGTTCCTGGATTTTGAAATTTTTCCTCACGAAGCATTCTTGATACTTCTTCTTTAATGATTCTTCTCAATTGCGACACAGATAACTTCATTTTAAGTTCTCCTAAACTATGGATAAATAGTTGTTCAAAGAAACAAAAGTGCCCTGCTCAAAAGAACAGGGCATTCGGGTTTAGACAAGATTAAGAATCAAATATTAAATTTCTTGCCTTTGGCTTTCATCTCTTTGCGAGCTTCTTCTTCACGTTCAAGTTGTGCTTTACTAACCTCAACTCCCATCAATCTGCGAAGACCGGCCAAAACTTTTGCTTGCGAATCTGGATTCGATAGAGCGTCTTCGATCCCGCCGATTAATTCGTCATACATTTCTGGCAATGTGATTTCGTTGATTGCTTCACTTCTACGACGAGACTCTTTCATTGAGGGATCTCTAGCAACTAATAACTCTTGGTGCAGTTTATCAAGTTCGCTTTCAAGTCTTTCTTGTTCATCTTCGTCTTTTTGGGTTTGTGTTCTTTTGTTTCTAGAAGCTTCCAGTTTAGCCTCTAATTCTTCAATTTTTGATTCAAGGGTTTCTATTCTGTTCTTTGCTTTTTGGCCGCGAGCTTCACCAAGGGTTCTGGAAACCTCTTCCTTGATAATGCGACGAAGTTCATTTACTGTAAGTCTCATTTCATTCTCCTTTTATTAAATGCATTTATAAAGTGTCATGACTCACTTCCAAATAAATAGTCCAAAAATCTCACATTTTTCCCTTGGGATTTTTTTCTCAACCCACCTTTTGGAAGGTCATTTGTTTTTTCGGGAATAACGGGGAGCTTACCGGGGAGCCAAGCTTGGAGCCTCTTTCTCGATTCTGTCAATTTTTCCTGGCCGGGAGTGAACGTATTAGGCCCGCAAAAACCGACCGCCCCATATGGGAGTTACAACCTGGGATATGGGAGAGGGGGGAGGGGGAGGGGGGCCTGTGAGGCAGTTTCTAACGTCACTCTGCAAGCATTATTTTGAAGTGCTTTTAGAAGGCTTTTAAACAGGCTCACCGAATATCTATGGTTTATTCTTTTTGCATATGGTGTAGGTTCTTTTGGAGGGCTGAATGGTGGCTTCGATGTGAGCGAGGATGTTCCTGGACTATTCGAAAGGCCATTTTATTAGGTTTGCTCTAGGTGCTAGATAACCTGGTACAACGCCGCTCACACCTTTCATGCTCGGTTTTGGTACTCGGCAAAGGCTGGGTGGCAATACTGCAAAGGGGTAGAAAGGCAGAGAATGCAGTAGCCGCCTTGCTTTCCGCCGTATTGACCGTGAGGCAGGTTATACGCCGCTCACACCGAAGAGGCAAATTCATTACACTTGCTCTAGGTGGTAGATAAAACGTTACACGCTGTGAGGCACTTTGAACCTCCACAATGGCGATAATGGGCCTTGAAAGCCCCTCACATGGCCCTGTTGCCCCGTTACAGGCTGTTGTCCGAGGCAGGCAACAGACGATAAGGCAGTTTGCAAGCGGCTCACACGGTACCGAGCAAATGCAGTAGCCGCCTAGTAGTTCTCGAATAACGGAGGATAAAACTATTGTATTTTGTGGTGTACTAAGTACACACCATCATTAGGGGTTTATCACCACCCTCTACGTTATTGCTCATTATTACTGACATTCTATTAGAATCGTATTTACTGGGGATGATGCATGGTTATCTTTTATCCCCTTTGAAGCCCATTACCGACCTCTTATAGTTATTTACTACCTTCTCTGCCTTTTGTGAGTGGAGCTTTGAAGGGCTTTTTTCTGCATTTAACCTTTGCTTTTTTGTTCCTCTGCTATCGGGGGAAGAAAAAAACCCCGCCGAACGGCCCTTTGTTTGGGGCGCTTGGCGGGGTGCTTTGGTCCTGGATTTGGCCCTTTCTTCCTTCGCTTCTCTGCATTGTGAAAGGGAGGGCTTTGTTTGGGGACTATGAAAGAATGTTCTTTGTTCCTTTGTTATTCTAACTTGTTTGCTTCCAACAAAAAGAATGCGAGGAAATCCCAGGCTTCTCTCTGCTCTTTCAGGTGATAGAAATAAATCGTTCCTTCCTCGATTCTTTTGAAGATCACGATCCCATAGCCGTGAGGCAATTCAAACAGATCGCCCTTTTGAAGTTCCATAGGTTCAACCTACCTTTTCGGGTTTGAGGGCATTCAAGTGAGATCTGTAAAGTTCCACATCTTTTCTCAGGTGTAAAGAATGAAGATTCACGTAAGGGCCGGTTGTTCCTTTACAAAGGCATAGACCAAAACCAGCACCGACAATAAGCAAATCGCCTTTCTCGTATTTCATAGGTTCATCCTAACCTTTTGAAGTATTCACGGATGTAGTTGTTTGTGTAAGTGTAAATGTGTTCTTTGCCTTCGACCCGATCTTCCAAGCAAGTAAGCCGACAATAGCCGTAGTGTAATGGTGAATCTACTTCCAAGACAATGAAGGTTTTATGTCGTAGGTTGTTTGTCCAAACTGTGCCTTGAGCATTAAGCGGGTTGAAAGATAGTAAATCGCCTTTCTTGAAAGTCATCATTCAACCTTGTGATAATAGTTGTCGAGCGCCCAATAGTTGAAAAAGTCCGTTGTTCCTACCTTTTCGGGAGCAGCGGGGAAATTCAAGTAAAGGCACAAGGTTTCCTTTTTGAAACCCCAACTTGTGTCCTCAATTACAAGCAAAATAACGCTGGAATTTCCTTCGCTTTTGCCGATAAACAGATCGCCCTTATTGTAATTCATCATTCAACCTTGTTATAAACACAGAGGAGTACCCAATCAGCGAAAAAAGCCGTAGTTCCTACCTTTTCGGGTTCTTCGGGATGGTTTAAGAACCGGCATAAAGTCTGCTTATAACCTCCGCTTCTAGTGTCCTCAATCGCAATTATAACGGTGCCTTTATTGTCATTTTGGTTGCCGATAAACAGATCGCCTTTCTTGTAATTCATGCTTCAACCTTATCGTAAAAGTCGCGGAGCTGCCAGGAAGCCAAATAAGCCGTAGAACCATCGGGACAATTCAGAAAGCGGCACAAAGTTGCGTCTGAAACTCCACTTCTAGTGTCCTCAATCGCAATTATAACGGTGCCTTTATTGTCATTTTGGTTGCCGATAAACAGATCACCCTTTTTGAATTTCATCGGTTTATCCTAGTTTATTGAAACGTGAGGTAAGGTAATCGGGATCCATCCAAATTCTCTTTTTGCCTTGATCTTCCTGCCTTCTTTCATCGATAAGGAACAAACACAGAATTCCTCCGGTTCTATCCCTCGTTTCCTTGACTACCTCGACAACCAGCAAGGTCCGTTCATCCATCGTAGAATTGCCGGTCCAAACATCACCTTTCTCGATCTTCATTTTCATCGGTTCATCCTACCTTTGTAGCGTGGCGGTCCATGTAAGAAATGCTGAAATAAGTCAAGGTTTCAGCGTTTAAATAACGTTTTGTGAGATTGTGGAGTTTATACCAATCTTCGCCATTCGGGCCTACAACCTCCATAACTACGAAGAAG
>Ga0129336_10000545_pt1 | contig 22043 bp, 37 predicted proteins | sample CPB6_02_DNA_FD_96878 | JGI IMG/M metagenome (GOLD analysis project Ga0129336, IMG submission 96878) | Freshwater to marine salinity gradient microbial communities from Chesapeake Bay, USA - CPBay_Sum_0.6_0.2_DNA | ecosystem: Environmental > Aquatic > Marine > Coastal | place: USA: Chesapeake... | reverse complement strand
GGAATATGCATATCCAGAAGTTTTTGATGCATATTGCAATTTTGAACCAAAAATAGTACATTTAGCAAAGGACAATAGTAAATATCATGTATGACCCAAATGCGTGGCAAATGCCGACATATTACACTTACGATAAGTATAATTCACTAAGATATAAATTTAAAAATTCTGAACTTATTCGTCACAATTTTTCTCAATGTTATCAAGATATGTTTGTTTTAAGTTGTCTTGATGGTAAAATTGGTGGAGTCTATGTTGAAATTGGATCTGGTGATCCCTATGTTTCAAATAATACTGCATTACTAGAAAAGGAATTTAATTGGAAAGGAATTTCAGTTGAAATTAAATCCGAAGATGTAGAAAAGTTCACTGAAGTTAGGAATAATTTAATTGCAGAGGGTGATGCCACGGAAATTGATTATGATGAATTATTTGAAGAAGTTAATCTTGGTCCAGTTTTTGATTATCTTCAAGTGGACTGTGAACCTCCTATTGTGACCTTTTCGGCACTTAAAAAAATTCCTCTTGATAAGTATAAGTTCGCAGTAATAACTTTTGAACACGATTTCTATAATCACTCCGAAAATGATGAGAACTCAAAAGTAAGAGATGAATCTAGAGCGTATCTAGAAAGTATGGGTTATGAATTGATTGTGAATAATATTTCTGTAGACGAAAATCATTCGTTTGAAGATTGGTGGGTTCATCCAGAATTGGTGAATTCTAGAATTATTTCAAATATGAAATGTATTAATGATGAAACTAAGAAAGCTGAAAATTATATTTTAGGAGTGGTTCAATGAAAGCACTTGTAACTGGAGGAGCTGGATTTATAGGGTCAAATTTAGTTGATAAGTTAATCGAAAATGATTGTGAAGTAATTGTAATTGATAATGAGTATTCTGATGCTCACGATAAGTTTTATTGGAATTCAAAAGCAAGGAATTACAATTTAGATATTCGTGATTATGAGAATACCCGAAGGCTTTATGATAATGTAGATTATGTGTTTCATCTTGCCGCAGAGGCTCGTATTCAACCTTGTATTGACAATCCAATTAACGCAGTAAGTATCAATTCACTTGGTACTTGTACTGTTCTTCAATGTTCTAGAGAAGCGAACGTAAAAAAAGTATTATTTTCTTCAACCTCTGCTGCTTATGGTATTTCAAATTCGATTCCAAATGTTGAGACACAAAGAGAGGATTGTTTAAATCCATATGCAGTAACAAAAGTGAATGGAGAAAAACTATGTAAAATGTATACTGATTTATATGGTTTGAAGACAATTATCTTTAGATACTTTAATGTGTATGGTAAACGTCAACCAATTAGGGGTCAGTATGCGCCTGTAATTGGTATTTTTATGCGTCAACAATCAAAAAATGAACCATTGACCGTAGTTGGTGATGGTGAACAACGAAGAGATTTTATCAATGTTGATGATGTAGTAAATGCAAATATTTTGGCTGCAACGACTGAAATTGATGACAACTTGTATGGAACGATTTTTAATGTTGGTAGTGGCAAAAATTACTCTGTGAATCAAATTGCTTCTATGATTTCTAGTAATATTCTTCATATTCCAGAAAGAATTGGAGAATGCAAAATTACTTTAGCTGATAATACAAAATTATCGCAGACTTTTGGATGGAAACCACAAGTTGATCTTGAGCAGTGGATTCGGGGTAATTTATGACGAAAAGTTTTTCTGTTTATCATCAGTGTTTTAAAAACCGAAAGGCGACTGAGTTTGCTATTAATCAGTTTCGTAAATATAATCCAGATGTTCCTTATTATCTAATATCAGATGCTGGAGACGATTTTTCAGATTTAGCTAAAAAATATAACTGCATTTGGAGATATGACAACAATAATGTAGGAATGAATTATCTTCCTTCTCAAGATGCAAAAATTTTATATTATCGGTTGGCTGATTGTTTTAGAGAAGTTCAAACTGATTATGTTTTATTAATGGAGGATGATGTTTTATGTAGAGGAAAGATTTCAATTCAAGAAGATTTTAATCTTTCTATGTCCTATGTTCCAGGAAATCCTTTAGTACTTTATGATGTAATTTTAAAAAAATATAATTCTAATCCAAATGTAAATTGGTATGGTGCAACTGGAGGATCCTTTTTAAATAAAAACATTTTTACTGAACAAAAATATATTAACTTGATTGAACATTTTATTGAGAATGATCACATTTCCGATGCTGGCTCAATGGATCAATTCATTACAACTCTGTATTTAATTTGTGGTCTTGAGTGTTCAATAAATAGCCTGTTGGGAGAAACTCATAGAACTCCAAATTGGCAGAATAGTAACTTGCCTCTGATTCATTGTTATAAGGAGATGTATTCGTGAAAATTATTATTTGGGGTTATCCTTTAGGTTCTCATACTCATTCATATGTTCACGGAGCTTGGTATAAAGCTTTTAAATATCTTGGTTATGAAACTTACTGGTTTCACGACGAAAATTATCCAGTAAATTTTGACTATTCTAATTGTTTGTTTATCAGTGAAGGATATGCTGAAAAGAACATTCCATTAAATGATTCTTCTGTATATTTTATTCACATCTGCATCAATCCAAGTAAATATCTCAATAAAGGATGCAGACTAATTGATATTAGATTCAATGTAAATCAAATCAATGATTGTAATTATTCATATGAATTGAATAGAAATCATTGCATCAAGATTGATGATGTATCATTTTATGATAAAAACTCATCCGATTCTGTTCTTTCAGATCAATTTAAGAATGGTGTTAAGTCTTATGAATCTCTTTATATAAGTTGGGCAACTGACTTACTTCCAAATGAATTTAATTTTGAGGATAGATTCATTTCAAGAGAACAAAAGATCTATCATCTCGGTTCAATTTCAGAAAGTAATGTTAATGAGATTCAAAAATTTATAGTTGCAATGCAAGAGAAAAGGATTGAATTTGTTCATAATGATCCGTGGAAAAATCCTTTATCTTGGGAACAAGTTAAGTATTATACTCAGAAGTCTTATATTGCACCAGATCTTCGTGGTTCTGCAATGAGATCTAAAATAAATGGAAAGGATGACACGGGGGCTAATCATAAACTAATTGGTTACATTCCTTGCAGAATCTTTAAAAATATTAGTTATGGGCAAGTTGGTGCTACAAATTCACTTGCAGTAAAAGATCTATTTGGGGATTTAGTCATTTATAATGATGATGAATATCAATTATTTTTTGACACCGAAGATATGAAAGATAACAAGAATTATATTTTAGATCAAATGAAATACGTGCAAGAAAATCATACATACGTAAATCGTGTAAATTCAATTATGAAAGTTTATCATAAGGAAATCTGAAGATGACAACAACTCTAGTAACATCACTTTATAATATTAATCGCAACTCCATTGATGGTAGAAAATGGGAGGACTATCTAGTTTGGTTTTCAAAAACACTAAAATTGAAATCTCCAATGGTGATTTTTGTTGAGGCTGAACTTATGAATTTTGTTAAAGAAAATAGAGGATCATTACCTACCAAAGTGATTCAACAACCCATTGAAGAAATTCCTTATTATTTTCTTAAAGAAAGAATTGATAATGTCATAAAATCTGATGAGTATATTTCTAAAATATCCGATTCATCTAGAATTGAGTGTAAAAGCTCATTGTACAATATTATTCAATATTCGAAATTTAAATGGGTAGAAAGAGTTGCAATTCAAAATGAATTCAATTCTGATTATTTTCTTTGGGTTGATGCTGGGCTTTCTAGATTTTTCTATGATTTGAATTTAAACTTGCCTTATCCTGGAGAGAATGCTCAAGAATCTTTAAATGAAATAAAAGATAAAATTTTAATTCAAGTATTTCAATCATATTATCCAGATTTAGTGAATTCAGAGTCTCTTTCATATGATTATCTGAAAGACAATCGGTCATATATTATGGGAGGAATGTTTGGTGCTGGAAGAGATGCGATTTTAAAACTATGCCCAATCATAGATAATATTCTAGAAAAAATGTTATCTGATAATTTAATTAATAACGAGCAGATTGCTTTGGGATATCTTTATAAAAAACATCCTGACCTTTTTGTTGAGTTCATTAATGAATCTCATCTTCATAGAAGTTATGAACTTATTCGCGAACTAGGAAAATGAAAATTACTTTAATTGGTCCGGGTATTATGCCAATTCCTCCTACGGGTTGGGGAGCCGTTGAGATTTTAGTGTGGGATACTAAGAATGCTCTAGAAAAATTGGGACATGCGGTTCAAATTATCAATACAAAAAATCCAAATCAAATTATTGAGGAAATAAATTCTTTTCGTCCAGATTTTGTTCACATTCATTATGATGAATTTATAGGACTTTATTCTTATATTCAATATCCAAAAGCAATTACAAGTCATTTTGGATATCTTGAAAGACCTGAGATGTTTGGTGGATACGCAAATGTCGCAAATGCTTTTGAGAGAATTCAACCAAATATTTTTTGTCTTTCTGAAGGAATTCAAAATGTGTATAAGGTGTTAATGAATATTCCAGATAATAAGTTATTTCTTACACCAAATGGAGTGAATATTGATTCATTTACTTATACTAAAAATCCAGAACATAAAGACAAATCAATTTATCTTGCAAAAATTGATTACCGAAAAAGACAACATATTTTTCAATCAATTGAAAGTCTATATTATGCTGGAAATATTGCGGATTCAAGATTCGATATCTCAAAAAATTATCTAGGTGAATGGGACAAACAAACTCTATATCAAAATTTAACTCATTATGGAAATCTAGTTCTTCTTTCTGACGGAGAAGCTCATCCTCTTGTTTGTATGGAAGCTCTTGCCGCAGGATTAGGTGTAGTTGTAAGTGAATGGGGAAGGGCAAATCTTGATGAAACAAAAGAATTCATCACGATTATTCCAGAAAATAGAATTTCTGATATTGAATATGTAGAGAAAAGGATTATTGAAAACCGTGAAGTGTCTTTACAAAATCGGAAGTCTATTTTAGAATATTCAAAATCTTTTGATTGGACTAACGTTCTACAAAAGTATTATATTCCAAGTATTGAAAAAATTATCAATGGATAAAAACAAGTCACTATACAAACTTAAAAATTTTGGACCCATATATTATTTAAATCTGGATGCTCAACCAGAACGAAAACAATATATGGAATCTCAATTTAAATATTGGGAAATTGAAAATTATACTAGAATTCCTGCTTATGATGGCCGTGAAGATGATTTAGGTGATATCATTCAGGGAAGATATCCTGAAATGATGACTTCAGGTGAAATTGGTTGTGTAACATCGCATCTTAAGGCAATTAAACATTGGTATGATACTTCAGATTCTCCATATGCAGTTATTATGGAAGATGATTGTAATATTGATATAGCAAGATATTGGAACTTTACTTGGAATGATTTTATTTCAAAAGTTCCTTACTGTTGGGATGTGATTCAACTTGCAATCATTTGCACTGGAGATATTATAGTTCCAATTCACACTAGATTTGTGAATGATTTTTCTACTGCTTGTTATGTGATTACAAGACATCACGCGGAAAAACTTATCAAACATCATATTCGTGGAAACAAATATAAATTGGATAATGGAGTTAAACCACGTCCAGTTGCAGATGATTTGATTTATAATTCTGGAGTTACTTATGCTACTCCTTTATTCTTGTATAAAATTGAGTTGGGTTCTTCAATACATATTGATCACGTAGAAGTTTTCCATCGTCAAAGTCACGATGGAATTCTAAATTTCTGGCAACAAACTGGAGCCCAGCTTACAGTTGATCAGATTACGGATTTCAATCCTTATCTAGGTCGGATAACCGAAAGTTCTGCAACACTTGACAGATCTCAAGAAGTATGATAAATTATATATGAAGTTAAGAGGTATCTTATGAAAGAATGATTACTTATAGAGCTGTAAATACAAAAAATGGAAAATGGTATGTTGGAAGTACTGTAAATTTTGAACAAAGAAAAAGAGAGCATTTATCCTCAAAGCTGAAAACTCCATTTCACAATGCTCTGAGAAAAAATCCAGAGTACTTTGTTTGGGAGATATTGGAGGAGGATGATAGAGACGATAGACAATCCGAACAACTAATATTAGATGTTTGGTTTGGTACAGAGTTTTGTTATAATTTAAGCCCTTCCTCTATTGGATTTAATAGTGAAACTGCACGTAAAGCTTCATTATCCAGAACAGATGAAGGCAAACGTGCTGGAGGTAAGGTTTCTGGATCTAAATTGGGTAAAAATACTCATAAAAATTATCCCGAAAAAATGAAAGAAAATGGTAGAAATACTATTAAAAAATTAATAGAACGTGATCCAGACCATCAATCTAAAGCTGGAAAAATTGGAGGATCTAAGGGATCTAGAGAAAAGAAAAGAGTTGGAGGATTAAAATGTAAGGAGCAAAAATTGGGAATGTTTTCTCTTACAAAAGAGGAAAGATCAAAAATATCAAAAGAATCTATTAAAAAAACTAATTCTCAATTATGGGTTGATCCAGACCATCCAGAATTAGGTAATCACAGAGCTTGTGTTTTAGCTAGTATGCAAAAAAGACGGGGCTTTCCACATTCTAAACAAAATCGTATTAGAATAAAATAAAATTATTTAAATTTCTTATAAGAGGTAAACAAAATGATTAAAAAAATTATTTCAATTGCTATTGCTTCAGCTTCAATTGGGTCTCCTGTATTTGCTTCACAGTTTCCAGATGTTTCCCCTGAAAATTGGGCATATCAAGCAATCTTAAATCTTAAGGAAAGGTATGGATGCGCAAGCGGATATCCATCTGGAACCTTTAAGCCTGGTCAACCAGCTACACGTGCAGAAATGGCTGCTCTGGTGAATGCGTGTCTTGATAATATCACTCAATTTTATACCGAAGCTGATGCTCGTAGTGCGGCTGCTCTTAGGGCAGAGTTCTCACGAGAACTCGCTTCCACTAATTCTCGTGTTTCTGCTCTTGAACTTGCCGCCGCACAAAAAGCACAAGGAGTTGGTAATTATCTAGGTGCAGCCGCTACTTTAACGAGGCAAGGTGTTGAAGGTAATGGATATGATGCCAATCGTACCATTTTTGGTGGAGCTATTCAAGGTCGTTATGCAGTCAGGACTTTTAGCAATCAAAACGCAGTTTCTGTTAGGCCATATGTGAATTTTGCAAGCGGTCCAAATAATCAATTTGGAACAGCGGGTGGCACTTTGATTTCTTATGATTTTAGTCTTGCTCGTGCTGTAAGTGGTGTGAGTAAATCAAATCTATATCTAGCTGCAGGTTATCAAGTGCCATTCATTAATAATTCCGAAGTGAATTATCAATCTTCAATTGGATCTAAGGGTCAAGCTGTTCTTGCTGTAGGTCTAGAATCGCGTCTAACGAATACCCTTTCTGTATTTGGTGATGTGAAATTCCCGACTACTAATGCCGCGAATAGTTATGGTGTAACTGGAGGTTCATATTCTCCAACTCTTAATATCGGAGCTGCATTCAAGCTTTGATAAAATAATCTAAATAGGAGAGAAGAAAATCTCTCCTATTTTTGTAATATGATTAAAACAATTTTAGCAACTGCTGCAATAATTCTAACTACTACAACTTCTGCACTTGCTGGTCCTGCTGCTGCCGTAGGATCTAGACAAACTCCATATGGTCAATTTGGTTGTATGCAAAGATCACAAAATAAACTATTCGCGATTGGAGCTACAAATATAACTTCAGGTTCTGATAGTGTATGGGCAGATCTCGGTGATAACAGTATTGGTGTGTGGTGTAGAGGACCTGAAGCAATCGTTGTTACTGCTGGTCCCGATTCCAACGCCTTGAGAAGAGAAGTTGGAAGCGTCTTTTGACTCTTAACCTTTTCTTAGTTGACTTCAAACTTCGCTTGCAGTAGAATGTGAGCGAAGTTTATTTTTTATCTTCAAAAATCTTTTATGAAACTCAAAACTTTTATCGTCCTTAGTCTGCTTGCTGCTCCTACTGCTGCACTTGCCGGAACCACAATCAACGGAGCTGGTGCTTCCTTCCCTGCAATTTTTTACGGAAGGGTCTTCCAAGATTACTCAAATTCTTCGGGCAATCGGGTAAATTATGCCTCGGTCGGAAGTGGTGCAGGAACCCGTCAATTTATCGCTGGAACAGTTGATTTTGGTGCAACTGACGAACCAATCAAACCCTCAGAAGCAGCAAAGGTGAAACGTGGTGTCGTTCAGATTCCAATGGTAGGTGGAACAATTGCAGTTGCTTATAATAAGCCCGGTTGCAATCTAAAACTCACTCAAAAACAAACTGTAGATATTTTCTCAGGTCGAATTAAAGATTGGAAGCAACTAAAGTGTGGTTCCGGACCAATTCAAGTAGTTCATCGTTCTGATGGTTCCGGAACAACTTATGCTTTCACTAATTCTCTTGATGCCTTTGGTAAATGGTCTCCTGGTGTAGGTAAAGCAATTAATTGGCCAACTGGAATTGGATCAAAAGGAAACGAAGGTGTTTCAGGAACCATTCGCCAAACTCCCGGTGCCATTGGATATATTAATACTGGATTCGCAAAATCTAATCGTCTTCAAGTTGCAGTTCTTCAAAATAAGTCAGGAAAGTTTGTTCTTCCAATTGCATCCGCTGGTTCTGCTGCTTTGAATGGGATTGTTCTTGATTCAAATCTCGCGGGTGAAAATCCAAATCCTTCTGGTGCAAATGCCTATCCCATTTCTACACTCACTTGGATTCTTGCATATAAAACTGGAAATGGTCCAAAAGCAGATGATATTCGTGGTGCTTTGAATTATGCTCTAAGTTCTAAAGCTCAATCACTTGCTGATGATTTAGGCTATGTTCCTCTTTCTGGAAGTGTTCTGAATCGGGCACGACTTGCGGTTGGTCGCATTGGTCAGTGAATCCTAACCAAAGGCACTTGACAAGACGCTTTCAATCCTATATACTGTTACAGTTCTTTACAAAACTTATATGACCGTTACTACTGATGATACTGGCAAGACCAATATGTTTGCCAAAGAGCCTACAATGTATTATGAGAATTATGGAATGTACACTCCAAATCAAGTGAAGGAGGTTACAAATGGTAGGTGGGTAATGATTGGTCTTATTCTCGGTTTTATTTCTTATGCAATTACTGGTAAATTCTTCTTTGGTGTTTTCTGATGACTGAAGTTATTTTTACTACAACCTCTATTGCATTCTTTGTGCTTCTTGCACACTCAATTAATCAACTCTCACAAACTTATTGAAGGAGGAAACTCAAATGAAATTCGGATGGACCCCTGAAGCTGAAATTCTAAATTCTCGTCTTGCGATGCTAGGATTTGTCGCGGCTGTGATTTCATATAGTCTCACTGGGCAAATTATTCCACATATCTGGTGAATTAGATAAAAATCAATGGGAGGGTGAAAGTCCCTCCTTTTTTAATGTTTATTTTTAATTTCTTATGTATTCCATTTATACATTTTTTAGTTCTATTATTATTATTTTGGTGATTTTGAATATTCTAAAAATTGCTTCTGAATCTAAATAGAATAAGAATATGGAGCAATTAAAATGATTGGACCAAAGCGCAAACCACAAGAATTTGGATTTAAAGAAGGAGATACTCATTTAATCGTAAATGATATTTCTGAAACAATGAAGGCTTATGATTTCAAGGGAACACTTCTTTGGGAAATTCCTTGTTTGGCAAGAGGACAAGGAAGTGATTATGAGTTTAAACTAACTGCAACCGATACTCCTCCAGGTCTCTATAAAATCGGAGCTGTTTATAAGGACTATGAAAGAGTTGGAGCAAATCCTCCTTATGACCGAACTCTGATGGCTTATGGGTGGTATTCTTTTGATCTTGAGGAGCTAGAGAATCAAGAAGCAAAATATGGCCGTGCAGGCATTATGATTCACGGTGGGGGAAGCCAAAATGGGTGGCCCACAGCATGGAATCCAAAACAACCATTATATCCAACTTTTGGTTGTTGTAGAGTCTATAATATTGATCTTAGAGACAAGATTTTACCATTAACTCAAAAAGGAAAAGTATTTGTTTCCGTCTATCAAGAAGGGTGAAATATAATGATTAAATTTTTAGACGCAGTAAAGTATTATAAAGATCTCCCACATCAAATTGAAGCGTGGGAGTTTCTTCAAAGAACTGTTCATAAAGAAGTCTTAGATGAGTTTGCAAGACTTTATCGTAATGAAAAGATTACTGCAGATTCAACTGGACTTCCTGAGGAAGGAGTGAAATTAATTAAAGAATTTGAAGGATTTAGTGAAAAAACATATTATGATCCACACACAGGAGGATTACCAATTACTGCAGCATATGGAAGCACAAGAAAACTAGATGGAACTCCATTTTATATCGGTGAAACAATCACAAGAGAGGAAGGTGAAAAACTTCTAATTCATCAATTGAAAAAAGAGTTTCTTCCTGCACTTCAAAAGATTCCTTATTGGGATCAAATGAATGATAAAATGAAATCTTCTTTGATTTCGTTTGCCTACAACTTAGGTGCAAACTTTTACAATTCTAATGGATTCAATACAATCAGTAGAGTTTTAAAAAACAAAGAATGGGATAAAGTTCCAAAAACATTAGAACTTTATCGTAATCCCGGTTCAAATGTTGAAGCGGGATTGCTCCGTCGTCGCAAAAAAGAAGGTGAATTGTGGTCTCAAGGACTCCAAGAACTTAATAAATAATAGTGCCTGTAGGTCGCATTATAGGTAGAAAAGGTGTCTTCGGGCACCTTTTCTTGTATAAATAATATTGCGATCTACAGAGAAGAACTATGGAAACTCCAAAAGAGTATTACTATACCTATTATTCTTATGAAGAATGGGGTAGAGGATACATCGGAAGCAGGGGGTGTAAATGTCTTCCGGAAGAAGATGTAAGATATTTTGGTTCCTTTAGAGATAAAAAATTTAAACCCACTCAGAAGATTATTTTAAAGTCCGACTATGCAACTAGAGAAGAAGCATATGCCGACGAGATTGCTCTACAAAAATTTTATAAAGTAGTTGAGAATCCTCCTGGAACTTATGGTTCTGGTGAAACTGGAAGTCCAACAGAAAATCAAGCAAGTGCAAGAGCAGCAGTAATTATGAGAAACTTTGATTATTCTCATCCAAATTTATTTAAGCTGAATCCTCTATAAAACCACCTCTTTTCCAAATTCTACGAATTGCCGCACGAATTTCAGGTGGTTGTGATTTAATCTGAGGTCTTCTGATTTCTATGAAGACACCATCATTCGTCCAAAGACGCAGAAGAATTAAAAGAGGAAGAATTTTTCTCTTCATGATCCCAGACTAGAATTTTATAAATTACCCAAGTTACACCAATCATTCCGATTCCAAGAAGAAGATTTACGCTCAAAATTGGATCAGTCATTTTTTCTTTCCTCCATTTTTTGCTTTCTTAGCAGTTGCGTTTCCTTGATTTTGCTTTGAATTCTTAGGTCCTTTTTTAGAATTTCTATTGGGTGATTTGGACATTGGAGAAGTTCTTGTGAGTAATATAGTATTTATCCTTTTTCTTGAATATTGAACATATAGAATTCACTTTTGAGTTTTAGTTTTTCTTTAAGTTTTTCACTCTCGTGTTCTTCTTCTAGCATTTCATTTGATTTAAATGGCTTTACGCTTGCCTTATGGCTAATCGTCATATGAGGAATTTTATTATTACATAGAGTCTCATATTTTGGAGGAAGTTTTATTTTGACTGCTTGTATTTCTTTGTTCCAACAGTTCTCAATTAATTCTACCGTTACGTCTTCATCTAAAAATCTTCTTACTGAGTCTAGAGTCACATTGAATTTTAGAGTTACGTGAAGATGTTGTGCTGGACTATAGATTCTTTTGATTGGAGATACTTGATTCGGTACTGTTAGCCATAGTATTCCTTTTGACATCGGAAGTTCTTGTGATTTTGATTATATTTAGGGTAGGGGGCTTGACAGGTCTAGGAGTGTATGGTATGATACATACATCAAGAGATCAGGAAACCCCGACTCTTGTGCTCCCGCTTAACCGAGACCTATGGGAGGGTAAATTACGTCTCTCATCCTACCTTTCTCTTGAGGGTAGAGAAAGGAAATCAAGTAAAGACTAATCCCTATAGTCACCTACTTATTTTCTTTTTAAATGACTGCTACAATTTCAATTAAACAACAAGATAATCTTTGGCAACGTTATCTTAACTGGGTTACAAGTACAAATAATCGCTTATACGTCGGGCATTTTGGTGTATTACTTATACCAACATTACTCGCTGCGACTATTTGCTTTATTATTGCTTTTATTGCAGCACCGGAAGTAGACATTGATGGTATTCGGGAACCAGTTGCTGGTTCTCTTATGTATGGAAATAACATCATCTCTGGTGCTGTTGTTCCTTCTTCTAACGCCATTGGTCTTCACTTCTATCCAATTTGGGAAGCAATGAGTCTTGATGAGTGGCTTAAAGTGTAGGGTCACTATAAATCGGGTTAATTCGGGGAAACCTAAGTTTCATTAGAGATATGGTAATCCCGAGCAGAAATCAGAGTACACTCTGAGAATGCGTAGAGACCACCTGAGGAGTTCAGTCTCCTTAATAACAGGATTTAACGCCCGATATGAGAATATTCTCATAAAGAGATGGTCCAACCCATAAGGAAACTTATGGATTCCTCCACTGCTACAACGGAGGTCCTTATCAACTAATCGTCTTCCACTTCCTCATTGGCATTTATGCTTATATGGGTCGTGAGTGGGAACTTTCATATCGACTCGCGATGCGTCCGTGGATTTGTGTTGCTTACAGTGCTCCAGTTGCTGCTGCTACTGCAATTTTCCTTGCATATCCCATTTCACAGGGCTCGTTTTCTGATGGATTTCCTTTGGGAATTTCAGGTCAATTTAATTTTATGCTTGTGTCAAATTGAGGCACACCTGGAAAGTAATTTCCTTGATTAAACAGGGTGAATTGCTGGAACCCTAAGTTATTATATCATTTAATTTTATGCTACTATAAATAAAAGTAGTTGACATAAAATTAAATGAGTAAAAGAGTTACTTGTGAAGAAATTCAATCTATTGCCCAAAGTAGAAATCATAATTTAATTTCTATGGAAGGATATACTTGTGTTAAAAGTAGAATAAAATTTTTTTGTTTTACTTGTAATAATGAATTTGAAACATCTTTAGCCTCATATAAAAATAGCCCAAAGACTGGTTGCCCTCATTGTAAAAAGAAAAAAATTTCTGAATTACATTCAAACAAAATTGTATCAGAAAAAACTAGAAAAAAGTTAAGTGAGCGAGCAACTGGCAGAAAGGGCTCCCTTAAGGGAGTTTACGGTGAAAAACATCCAGCCTTTAAAGGAACTCCTGCAAGAGATTTTCATAATCCCTCAACAGATTATTATATTTGGAGAGAGGCTGTCCGAAAAAGATGTGGAAGAATTTGTTTTGTTACTAAATCTAAAAAAGATTTAGTCGTCCATCATCTTTATGGATGGAATGCATATCCAGAACTTAGATATGACATTACTAATGGAATTGTAATCACAAAGCACGTCCATAAGGAATTTCACGATAAGTATGGTTATGGAAATAACACAAAAGAGCAATTTATTGAATTTTTACAAGAACAATATAATATGGCAATCAGCAGCGACTCAATAGGTACACCTATTGAACGTTCGGAGGTCACTGGAGGAGTAAAGTCTCCTTAATTACCAGATTCAGCGTCCTGCCCCGTTTTAATAGCGGGTGATGATATGACCCACTCCCTTACGAAAGTTTGGGGTAAAGTGTTCAGGCAGAACATAATATTCTATTTTCACCATTCCATATGATCGGGGTAGCTGGTGTGTTCGGAGGCGCATTAATTAGTGCTACTCATGGCTCACTTGTCACATCCTCATTAGTTCGTGAAACGACCGAAAATGAATCTCAAAATTATGGATATAAGTTTGGCCAAGAACAAGAAACGTATTCGTTGGTAGCCGCACATGGATATCTAGGGCGTCTACTATTCCAATACGCATCTTTCAATAACAGCCGATCATTGCATTTTGTAATGGCTGCACTTCCTGTTATTGGTATTTGGTTCGCATCTGCTGGTATTTTTACTGCAGGTTTTAATCTGAATGGTCTGAATTACAATCATTCAATTCTAGATAATCAAATGCGCGTTATTCCTACTTGGGCTGACGTTGTAACAAGAGCCAATTTGGGGTTAGAGGTTTCCCACGAAAGAAACGCTAGAATTGTTGGCGTTTATAATCAGTAATGATTATTAGTAAAATTCGGTGAAAAGGAGAAACTCTCAAGTAGACAACTCCTTACCAAGCTAGAAAGGGTTTAAGTTTTCTAGAAGGTCTAACGCATAGATGGTGAGTCCCAACAATAATCCATCCACGAGCGCCGAACTCCTTATAAAGTAAGGATGAAGAAGTATGCTGAACTTGCTAGCGACAGTAAGAAGTAGAGGATAAAAAACCACTACGATAACACAATTGCACAATTTCCCATTAGAAAATCTGGTGGCTCTATCAAGAAATTGATAGATGAAGAATCGGATGAAATTCTGGAACCCCTCCAATCCATAGGGCAATCAGAAGATAAGGCTTTCACGAACTTGAAAGCAAATTTCAGAGACTAGGTGGTTTAGGAAGCGTCCTATGTAATACACCATTAGCGTCCGATACCTAAGTTCCTTCAAGGAATATGGTAATGATATAGTCCACGCCATAGGGATGGAAAACTTATGGATTACGTGTAGATTTGGCGAGTGTTGAATCAGTCCCAGTGGCCATCACGGCGCCAACTATTGGCTGATTTAAATCACTAAATTTGATATGATTCTAGGAGTCCTTCGGGGCTCCTTTTTTTATAAATAAATATAGAACTAATTTAGGGATAGAAGTAATGAAAAGTGTTTATTATACATATGCATATTTGCGTAAGAATAAAACTCCGTATTATATTGGAAAGGGAAAAGGTAAAAGAGCATATGATAAGAAGCATAATGCTTTTGTTCCATCAAAAGACAGGATTTTATTCTTGAAACAAAATCTTACAGAAGAAGAGGCATTTAAGCACGAAAGATATATGATTCGTGTTTTTGGGAGAATTGATTTGGGAACAGGAATACTTTACAATAAAACTGATGGTGGAGATGGTCCTTCTGGATATAGACATACCAAAGAATCTAAACAAAAAATGAGTATCAAACGAAAAGGAAAGAAAAGACCCAAACACAGTAAATTAATGAAAGAGATGGGGTATCTTAAGACATTAAACGAAAACAGGATAAATGAATTAAGAAAAAATTATCCACCAGAAACTATTGCTAAACTTTATACAGAAGGTAAAACCCTAAAAGAGATAAAATCTATTATGGGATGTGGTTTAGTGTGGATTAGAAAATCATTAGAAGAAATGAATATTAAAATAAGACATAGAAATGATTATGGAAATCCTATGGATAATGTTGAGGTGAGAAATAAAGTATCAGAAAAAGCAAAAGAAAGAGGTGCGTGGTCTGGTGAAAATAATCCAAATTATGGTGAAGGAACTTGTAGAGATAAAATTATACAGAGAACAAAAGAGGTAAACACTGGAAAGAAAAAGTCTCCCTCTTGACTCCCCATTCTCAAAAAATACTTTCAATAAAATCCAAATACTCTAGTTTATTGTGTCTCTTAATTATATCGATACATTCCTTCTTAGATGAAATATTTTTAATCGATTCTTCATCCTTATTTTTTAATAACAAAAGAATACCATTATCAATTACTTTTCTTATGTTTTCCGTTTGGTAATTCATTATTAGTATATTTTATTTCTCCAAATTAACAAAAAATCCCCTCAATAAGATCTCTACTATACTCCAATTTCTTATCGCAAACGATTCTCCAACAGTGTCTTTTATTGCTAATTCTTCGCATAAGATTTCGCACATTCTCATCAGAACTCAAACTCAAAAGTTCCAAACACAAAGTAATAACTTGCTTCTTGACTCTCTTAAGTCTTCTTATCAGAGTGTGTGAATCTTGAAAATTATCAAGTAGAATTCCAAAGACATTCGCCAGTTTAAAGTGAATAAGAAGTTTTAGCTCGGAAATCTTATCATCAGAATTTAAATAATCCTCAAGATTGTCTAGTCCCTTTAAAATTTCTTCGGAGTATAACTTTAATAATACTTTAGAATCAGGAATTTTCATTTTGTTGATATAATCTATTAAGTTTTCTTTTTGTTTCTTTATTTGATTTATTGAAATCCGATTGTTGGTCCAAATCCTTTAGTTTTGATTTCTTTGTGTGACTTTTTACTAAACTATTAATAACATCTACATTCTGATAATTCTTTCCTTTATCATCATTTTTATGAACTGCTGCATAAGTATTTTTTCTGATGGTATCAATTGCTCTTCTACTGTGATTTTTACTATTTGATTTAGTCATAAAATTCTTTACAACTTTCATTCTATGAGAATCTTTTTCTGAACCACTTTTTCTTTTTCGCTCTATTTGACGACTTACAGTATCTTCAGGAAAAGGTTTAAATTTTTCAAGTAATTCCGTAAATTCCTTAAAAGTTTTCATAAGAACTTTTATTCTTATTTATTCTGACCCTACCTCTTGACTTCACTCCCAAAAACTGCTAGGATATTCACCACATCAGATTTTCATTATGCACGAAATTAAACTTTTGAATAAAATTCAGTCAGAACTCAATAATATTGAAACTGATTATACCCCACTATCAAACTATTATGTTTATGTAACGTTCTTTGAGAATGGAGATTTTTATATTGGTTCTAGGGAATGTCCCTGCAAACCAGAGGATGATGTAAATTACTTTGGGTCTTATAAGAACCAAGAAGATTATCAAAATGGAGAAAAAGTTATTTTAAAAACATTTTCTAATGAGAATGAGATGATTTATTATGAAACTAGTTTAATTCAAAAGTTTAAATCCCATCAAAATTGTATTAATGTAAATAGTTCACCGAGAGTTAGCTCAAAAAATAACAATTCAGAGTTGTTTAAAACAACTGATTTGATGAAGAATTATGGTTTCTCAAGTCCAACAACATTAGGGAATTGGTGTATTCTTTCTGAAGTAAACAGATTTAAAATTGGTAAATTCTTTTATGTGAATAAGGAAGATAAGGAAAAATTAGATGAACTATCAACATATATGAAATCTGGTTATGGATATGAACACTATCTTAAGAGTAAAGGAAAATCTCAAGAAGAAATTAAAACGATTGTATCCCAAATAAAGGGGGTCCGTTGACACCACACCCAAAAACTGCTAGACTACTAACGTAGTCGAAAAAAACCTATGACTCAACCACTATCATTTGAAGAATGGAAAGAGAAGCAAAATATTGTGGATACTTCTAAACTAGCAAATACTATTGCAAAAACTTATGATTTAAATCCTGATGGCATAGCCGAGGATTTAAATAACTTTCTATACACAGATTATAAATTATATCTTTTTCTAAAACAAAATCCAGATTGTACGCTTGAGAATATGCCCGATAATTGGGATGAACTTGTTGATATGAGTGGAGTACCCAAATGAAAGAAAAAATTAAAGAGTATAAAAGAAAACTACTCAAAAATATTCAAGCAAAACTTCGTCGGTTTCTGAATACTGAATATAGAACTCCACAAGAAATTCAGAAAGATACGATGGATTTTTACGTTTCTGAACTGGAGAAATCATTTCCTCTTCGGTTTAAAGATAACTATTCAACAATGAGTCAATACATCGGGGATATCAATTATCTTAAGAGTAAAGATGGAAATACTTACTATAAGAATCACAAAACAGGTGATTGGATTGATTCAATAAGTGGAGATGTTGTTACCGAACAGCAACTAAAAGAAATTGTAGAGAATAAATAAACCAACTCACAAAGTCGCAAAACAATTATGACTAACAAAACATTTGACCCAAACAAATACATTGAACAATCAACCAAAGTAATTGAAGGTATAAAAAAATATAAAGAAACTCTAGAATCCGATAATCCTCCACCAAGAGACGAAAAGTTAGTTGATTCTATGAAAGAATTGTATTCAGAACTTCTAGTTTTTCAAAATAAGTTGGATGAAGTGATAGTAGTGGATGAGAAACTATGAACCAACTCACACAAGAACAAATCAAAACTCTGGAAGATGCTTTTGCGAGTTATCCAGAAGACTTTAAACGAACTTCTCCATATGCATCAATGGAAGGAATTCAAAAACAACTTGATACTCTTGATGGGTTGGATGGTGGAATTATTTTTTATATCTCTAAAGTAGATATGATTGATAAAAATCACCCACATTATATACTAGAAAAAATGATTATTGGAGACCATCACAGTAAAGCAATAATGGAATCACTAGGAGGTACTGAACCTACAGAAAGTCAGATTAAAAAGCGTATGGAATTAACTCAAGAAAGTTATTATACTGCGAGAGAAAATCTCCGAGAAGAAGCATACAGAACAACACATAGCAAACCACCAGGGCAATCTTGGGGTGATTATTGGAAAAGTTATTAAAAATAGGAGAACTCAAATGACTGAAAACAAAAGAATTATCTACATTGATGTTGCAACAGAAGATATTGCTACCTGTTATAAACTTTTTAAGAAGTATAATTTAGTAGAGCAAATTGTTGAACAACTGAATCCCAAAGAAACAGTATGACCCAACTCACACAAGAACAAATAAAAGAAGTTAAAAAGTGTAAAGATAACCCAGTATATTTCATTAATCACTATATAAAGCATTATCATCTTAAAGATGGTTTACGAGAATTCAAGTTATATGAACCTCAAGAAAAATTAATTCATAAGTATCATAAGAATCGTTTTAATATTGTAAAGGCACCAAGACAAATTGCGGGAAAATCTTTAACTGCAATTTATTATATACTTCATCATATTCTTTTTAAAGATGAAAGAGAAGTTGCAATGGCGTCTCATCATATCAATCCAGCTACACATCTTTTAGACAGGTTTAAAGAAGCATATGAGAATCTACCAAAATGGTTACAGCTAGGAGTAAGAGTTTGGAATAAAACAACTGTTGAATTTGACAATGGTTCTAGAGTAATCGCTACATCTGTTTCTCCATCTCATTTTAGAGGAACAACTTTTAGTCTTATATTATTGGATGAACTTGGAAACAGCACTTACAATAAAGTAAATGAATTTTTTAATGTAGTTTTTCCAATTATTACTGTGAATAATAGTTCTAAAATGATTATTACCTCAACTAAAGATTATTATGAAAATGGTTATTTTCATAAGTTATGGGAAGATTCTAAAAATGGAAAAAATGATTTCGTAAGAACGGAAATTAAATGGTATGAGATTCTAGGAAAAGATAAAAACTGGAAAAGAGAGATGATTGCTACTCTAGGTCAAGATGTTTGGAATCAACAATTTGAATGTGATCTTAAGGAAAATCAATAAATACTTAAACCCTATTGTAGAATGTCAAACACAACCTATAGATTTTTTGTAGAAAAACTTGGTGGTTCTGACCCAGAAGAATTTATTGGAAACGAAGGAGAACTGTTCTATGATCCAGTAGGACAGTCTCTTCGTATTTCTGATGGAGAAACTCCAGGTGGAATTGTAATTTTATCTTCAAATTAATTAAAAATGTCAAACACAACATATAGAGTTCTTGTAGAAAAACTTGGCGATTCAAATCCAGAAGAATTCATAGGAAATGAAGGTGAAGTCTTTTATGATCCGACTGGAAATGTACTTCGTCTCTCTGATGGAACAACACCTGGAGGTGTGGTTTTAGGTGGAGGAAACGCTTGGGTAAGACCAACCGATTGGCTAACGATGCCTACAGTATCCGAAACGGAAGAAAAATTTGTTGGTCTTTTTGCTGTTTATGATGCTCCAGAAAACTTCATTGCAGTCTATTTTGAGGGTGATTATACTGTTGATTGGGGAGACGGAACAGTAGAAAATATAAGTAGCGGTGTAAAAGCCCAGCATTCTTATGCTTGGTCAGATATCCCTTCAAATACTTTAACATCTGATGGTTATCGTCAGGTTCTTGTGACTGTCACGCCTCAAAGTGGACAGAATCTGACGATTTTAGATCTATCTGTAAGGCACGATAATATACCAAATTCAAGTGCTGATACAACTACTCCTTGGCTAGATCTTGCGATTTCTATGCCTATGGCGGCTTCTGGTACTTCAATTCGGTTTAATTGGGATGTGTCGGGTGCTATAGGATCTGGATATCTTCGTTCAACTCAAAAAATAGATCTGATTCATACTGGAAGTATGGATAATTTCAATTATGCAATGTATTATAATGTAAGTCTTCGTTATGTAAGAATTCTTAATTCCCCAAGTGCAACTAATTTTAGTAATATGTTGTCTCAATGACCAAATCTAACTGAAGTGATTCTTGAAGACACCTCTTCAGTTACAAATATGAATAGTATGTTTAATGGATGTATATCACTCGCTTCAGTGCCTTTGTTTGACACATCTTCAGTGACTAGTATGAATGGAATGTTTGGTAATTGCTCGTCACTTAATACGTTACCCCTACTTAATACTTCTTTAGTTGATAGTATGAATGGTATGTTTAATGGATGTGTATCACTCACTTCAGTACCTTTGTTTGATACATCTTCAGTCACTGATATGACTGAAATGTTTATTTATTGTCAATCTCTTATTTCGGTTCCATTGTTTAATACATCATCATCAACGAGTATGTATAGTATGTTTGGTAATTGTTTTTCTCTCATTTCAGTACCATTGCTAGATGTATCTGCATCCACAGATATGGATTCTATGTTTAGCAATTGCTTTAGTCTTCAAACTGGAGCACTTTCCGGTACATTGTTAAATATTTCTTATCAAAATTGCCTTTTGAGCAGAGATTCAATTGTTGATATTTTTAATAATCTAGGAACCGTAGTTTCTCAAACTATCAATGTATCAAATAATTATGGAACTTCAGATTTGACTGCTGGTGATATTCAAATTGCAACCGATAAAGGTTGGACTGTAACTATCTAAAAAACTATTATGGTAAGCTCAAAAACAACTCCAAATACTCAAGGTTTTTATAATGAAGATCTTCAGTATGCTCCAAATTCAGTATTCTTTCCTGATGGTACTTCAATTACTAAAGAAGATTACAAAAAATATAACTATCCTGTAAACGGATGGAATTGGTATGACTCTATTGAGGCTGCTTATGCATCTCAAGGAAAAACTCCACCGATTTTAAATACTAAAATGTCAAAAACTTTAATCACTAAAGATTTTAATCAAATTATAAATAAGTGAATCTATTTAAATTTCCTATGCTTCTTATTCTTTCTTTCTTGATTAGTTTTGGATTTTTTCTGTTTATTCTTTCAATTTTTCAAGAATAAATAATCTAAAAAGTAAAATGAAAACATTTTCAGAGTTTTTAGAAGAAGGTAAAAAGAAAAAAGAGTTTGAAAAACTTACACGGAAAATTGAAAGATCTGTATCTAAAAGTGTAAAAAACCAAAGAAAAGAAGGTGAAATTCCAATTGCCGATTATGGTGATGCACCAGCCGGATCTCCCGAGCGTAAGGCTGCAATTGAAGCAATGATGAATAGAGATAGTAAAGGTAGAAAGGAAATGAAACGAAACCAAGCCGGTTAAAAAACTGTCACAAGCCTCCTTGACTCCAAGGGGGTTTTGTTCTATGATGCGTAAAGTTGAAGAAAACAAATGACCGATTTTCGTGAGTTGTGCCGAGAGCTACTTCAAATTGACGACGAACAACCGTCTGACTATGCAGACTGGATGCGCAGGTGGAAGGCTGCTATTTTCCGCGCCCGCGCCGCCCTGGCCGCTGAGGCGGATGGACCGGCTGTGCCCGAGAGCAGGGAACCGGCCTCCGTCGTTGGGGAGCCTAGCGATGTGGGCCTGCTGGAGCTTATGCCG
>Ga0129336_10000544_pt1 | contig 22057 bp, 21 predicted proteins | sample CPB6_02_DNA_FD_96878 | JGI IMG/M metagenome (GOLD analysis project Ga0129336, IMG submission 96878) | Freshwater to marine salinity gradient microbial communities from Chesapeake Bay, USA - CPBay_Sum_0.6_0.2_DNA | ecosystem: Environmental > Aquatic > Marine > Coastal | place: USA: Chesapeake... | reverse complement strand
GGAAGCATATGTCGTCCAAAAAATGAATGACCGCAGTGTGTTTTATGAGAAGGCTGTCCTGATTGAAACATCTGATGATTGTCCGCTTCAATTGATTCAAAAACACATTCAACATGTTTAAAAACTATTTTGCTACCGGCTCCATTTTTTGCGGCATTGCAGTCCTACTGGGCGCTTTTGGAGCACACGCACTCAAGTCTATCTTGACTTCAGAATCCCTGCAATCTTTTCAAACTGCGGTTCAATACCAGATGCTGCATGGGATTGCTATATTGATTGTTGGGTTGATCAGTGAAAAAAATCAAAAAAAGAACCTGGCTGTTGTTTCACAATTGTTTTCTATGGGAATTATCTTTTTTTCAGGCTCTATCTATTTGCTTTCCTTTTTGAAATACCAATCAATTGATTTCCCATCCATCATCGCACTCGTTACACCCATCGGCGGCTTGTTCATGATCATTGGATGGTTTAGTTTGGCCTGGACTTTCCTGAGGAAATAAATTGATGTATTTTTATCCATAATTCACAGATCCAAAACAGAAACCAATTAATGGCCAATCGATTAAAATCAACCAAGCCTGAAGCAGACGCAGAAATCCTGGTTGATGACAAGGAAGAAGTGATAGAGGTGAAATCACTTGTTCGGGATGAGAGAACCCAAAAAATTATTGGTTCTGCTTTTCTTTTCATTTGCTTTTTTCTATTCGTTTCATTTACATCTTATTTATTCACTTGGTCGGAGGATCAGGACAAGATACGTGACATGGGAGCGAGAATTTTGAGCCCCAACGAGCTTGAAATCAACAACCTGCTGGGTAGTTTTGGTGCCTATGTGGCATTTGTTTTTTTTGAATATGGATTTGGGATCGCCTCCTATTTGTTTTGCTCTCTGTTCTTTGTAATCGGGATCAATTTATTGTTTGACAAATCAGTATTTTCTATCACCAGAAATGTCAGGTATCTGATGATGGGGCTACTCGTTATTAGTGTCAGTGCGGCTTTCTTTGCACCTCAATCCTCATTCAATTTTGGAGGGGCATTTGGAAAATTCACTTCCAATTGGCTGAAAGGAGTCATAGGTTGGGCAGGCACTTTTGCTTTGTTGTCTTTGTCTGTTTTTACCTATCTAATTTGGAGATTCAATCCCATATTCAAATGGCCTGCTTTTTCTTTGAAAAAAGAAGCAGCGGAGCAAGATATTTCATTGGATCAGCCAGACGCGAATGGCGCTTCTGTACCAGAGGAAGTACAACCCAGGTTGGACTTAACGCAAGGGAATTCACTCAATGAAGAGGTCAATCGCTTTCAACCCAAACCAATCGTGGATCCGCTGATGGGACCCTTGAATGTAATTACAGAACCCATTTCTGAACCAGCCCCTGTAATCAACAATCCTTCTGAGGATGCGGTTGTGGAGGATGAAGAAGAACCGGCTGCAGATGAACTGCCCCTTGAAATCAAGCCATCTGCAGAAGAAGAGGTGAATGTTGTAAAAACAGCAGCTGCTGTATTGGCCTTGCCAAAATTCGATCCGATCGCAGATTTGAAAGGATACAAATATCCGTCACTTGATTTGCTGGCACAGCATTCGGGTGAAAAAATTGTCATGGACCAACATGAGTTGGAGGCAAACAAGAGCCAGATCATGAAGACCTTGCAGGATTATGATATTGAAATCCAAAAAATATTTGCAACGGTTGGGCCAACGGTCACGCTCTATGAAATCATTCCTGCTGCTGGCGTAAGAATTTCTCGCATCAAAAACCTCGAGGACGATATTGCATTGAGCTTGTCAGCATTGGGCATTCGCATCATTGCACCCATTCCAGGCAAGGGCACCATCGGTATTGAAGTGCCCAATGTGAAGAAAAGCATCGTTGGGATGAGGTCTTTGTTGGGCTCTGAAAAATTTCAAAAAAATGATTTTGCTCTGCCCATTGCTTTGGGTAAAAAAATTGACAATGAAAATTTCATCGTTGATTTGGCAGCCATGCCACACCTCTTGATGGCCGGCGCTACGGGTCAGGGTAAATCTGTCGGACTCAATGCCATACTTGTTTCGTTGTTGTACAAGAAACATCCATCGCAATTAAAATTTGTTTTGGTGGATCCAAAGAAGGTGGAGCTTAGTTTATACCGAATCATCGAAAAACATTTTTTGGCAAAACTGCCAGGTGAAGAAGATGCCATCATTACGGATACCAGAAAAGTTGTGAACACCTTGAACGCGCTCTGTATTGAAATGGATGAGCGATATGATTTATTGAAAGATGCAGGTTGCAGAAACATCAGAGAGTACAATGAAAAATTTGTAGGCAGAAGATTGAATCCTGAAAAAGGGCATAAATTTCTTCCATTTATCGTATTAGTCATAGATGAGTTTGCAGATTTGATTATGACTGCAGGTAAAGAAATTGAAACTCCGATTGCGCGACTTGCACAGCTGGCGCGGGCAATTGGCATCCATTTGATTGTTGCGACACAAAGACCTTCGGTAAATATTATTACCGGTACCATCAAGGCAAATTTTCCTGCACGTATTGCTTTCAAAGTATCCTCGAAAGTTGACAGCCGTACAATCTTGGATGTAGGGGGAGCTGAACAATTGATTGGAAGAGGCGACATGCTCGTATCTTATCAGGGGGAAGTGACCAGGGTACAATGTGTATTTGTAGATACACCTGAGGTGGAGAAAGTTGTTGAATTCATTGGTGAGCAAAAAGGATATCCATCTGCATTTGAATTACCAGAAGTGATTGATGAGAAAGACAATGAAGATCGTGAACTTGATCTGCTCAGCAAAGACCCTTTGTTCAATGAAGCAGCCAGTCTGATTGTTCAGAGTCAAATGGGTTCTACTTCATTGATTCAAAGGCGCTTAAAGTTGGGATACAATCGAGCAGGCAGATTGATGGATCAATTGGAAGCTGCGGGGATAGTTGGGCCCAGCAAGGGCAGTAAGGTACGAGAGGTCCTTTTCAAGACCGAATACGAACTCGAACAGTTTTTAAAATCAATGGAATAGTCTTTTCTTTGTAAGAATTATACCAAGTTCAACGCCATGTTTTTAACTCCCCGTCTTTTCTTTTTTACTGCTGCATTATTGCTCATGGTTTCATCTTTTGCCCAGGCGCCAAAGGGAATGGGCAAGAGTGACCCGGAGGCGAAGAAAGTTCTCGATGCAGTCAGTGCCAAGTTCAAAACTTTCAAAGCCATCAAAGCTGCGTTTGCATTGAAAATTGAAAACGCTGCCGGCAAGGTTCAGGGAGTCAAGACAGGGACTATTCTGATGAAATCAGTAAAATACAGGGTTTCCATTACAGGCCAGGAGATTTTTTGTGATGGTACAACCATCTGGACTTACGATGTTGCCGCAAAGGAGGTTCAAGTTTCCTCTTTGGATAACAGTTCAGGTGCAATTACCCCTCAAAAGTTATTTACCAATTTTTATGACAAGGATTTTCTTTTCGTACTTGGTCAGGATATAAAAAAGAGCGGGAAGACCTATAAAGTAGTTGAGTTGACTCCGATCGATAAAACAAAATCATTCTTCAAGGTTGTTATAGAAGTAGACAAAGCCACCAGTGTAATCATGTCTACGAGGGTTTTCGAAAAAAACGGCAACAGATATTTATACGCCATCAATTCCATCAACACCAATGCAACCGTTGCTGATGATAGCTTCAGTTTCAATCCCAAAAAATATCCCGGGGTGGAATTGATTGATTTAAGATGAGGGTGATGAGCCCCAGCGATAGGTCTTGACATGCATGCCAGCCAAATCAATTACCCTGTCAACAACTGTAGAGACAACCTCTTCGACGGACTGTGGGTTGGAATAAAAAGAGGGTGTAGCAGGACAAATAATTCCTCCTGCCAATGTAATTGATTCCATGTTCTTGATATGAATCAAATTATAGGGTGTTTCCCTGGCAACACATATCAGCTTTCTTCTTTCTTTCAATACGACATCCGCAGCCCTTGTTATCAGATCACCAGAAACACCATTGGCAATTCTTCCCAAAGTACCCATGGAGCAAGGTACAATGATCATGGTATCGTATTGTCCTGAGCCAGAAGCAAAAGGGGCGTTGAAATCATTTTTTTCAAATACAGGAAAAGCAATGTGCTGGTAATCTTCATTGCCCAATTCCGTTTTCCAAACAGTTTTGGCATTTTCAGAAAATACAACGGCGACTTCTTCCCATTGATCTTTGATCAATGCAAGTTTCTTGATCAGCAAATCAGCATAGATGGAACCGCTCGCTCCAGTAATTGCAATAACTATTTTTTTCTTCAACATGGATCAGGCTTCAGCCATTTGAGGAATGGCCTCACTCTTGTACGCACCCTGATCCAACTTCTTTTTGGTTTCCTCGAAAGCTTTCAGTGTCAACTGAATGTCTTCGTCGGTATGAACAGCTGTTGGAATGAGTCTGTAAATGATGTGGCCCTTCGGTATTACAGGATAAACAACAATAGAGCAGAAAATGTTGTAATTCTCTCTTAAATCTGTAACCATTGAAGTAGCCTCTTCAACGCCTCCTTTCATATAAACTGGCGTTACGACGGAGTCGGTTTTGCCAATATCAAATCCTTTTTCTTTGAGTCCGTTTTGAAGTTTTAACGCGTTTTCCCAAAGTTTATCTTTTAGCGCGGGTTGTGTTTTAAGCAATTCCAATCTCTTCAGGTTGCCAACCACGAGTGGCATAGGGAGTGATTTTGCAAAAATCTGGCTTCTGATATTGTATCTGATATAATCGATGATCTGTTTTGGACCTGCGATGAATGCTCCAATCGATGCCATTGATTTTGCAAAAGTCGAAAAATAAAGATCGATGTCTTCCTGGACGCCTTGCTCTTCACCTGCTCCTGCGCCTGTTTTGCCCAGTGTGCCGAATCCATGTGCATCATCCACCAGCAATCGGAAGCTGTATTTGGACTTGAGTTCAACAATCTCTTTCAGTTTTCCCTGGTCGCCTGCCATTCCAAACACACCTTCGGTGATAAGAAGTATTCCGCCGTTGTTTTGTTTTTCTATAAGTGCCTGTGCTCTTTGCAATTGCTTTTCACAATCTGCAACATCATTGTGTTTAAATACAAATCGATGTCCTGGATGAAGTCGCAGCCCATCTATGATACAGGCATGGCTCTCTGCATCGTATACAATCACATCATGTCTGGAGCAAAGAGCATCAATCAAACTCATGATTCCCTGGTATCCAAAATTGAGGAGGATGGCATCTTCTTTCATTTCGAATGCTGCCAACTCTCTTTCCAATTGTTCGTGGTTATTTGAATTTCCGCTCATCATCCTTGCGCCCATGGGAAGTGCGAGTCCAAAGGTAGCTGCAGCATCTGCATCCGCCTTTCTGACTTCAGGATGGTTTGCCAATCCGAGGTAGTTGTTTAAGCTCCATACAATTTTCTCCTTGCCCCTGAATTTCATCCTGGAACCAATTTCTCCATCCAGTTTTGGGAATGCAAAATATCCATGTGCTCTTTCGCGGTGTTGACCAATTGGACCGTAGTTTTTAATGAGTCTCTCGAAAATATCTGCCATGACGATCGGGTTAAGTTATTATGATGCAAAGATAATTTTTTTCGAATAATCATCCTTCCAGAATGTTCATAAATCCACCACTAATTAGGGTTTCAAAACCCTAACTTTGTTGCACGCTCAAACATGAAAAGAATGAAAAAGTTGTTCACAATCTGCCTCCTGTTGTCAATTTCACTGTCAACTATTGGACAAAAAACCACAAAACCTGCAGCATCTCCCAAATTGGTCGTTGGCGTGATGGTAGATCAAATGAGATGGGATTATATCTACAGATTCCAGCACAGGTATGGTGCCAATGGCTTCAAGCGTATTTTGAACGAGGGATTTACTTGCGAGAATACTTATATATCCTATGCTCAGACCGTGACTGCAGCCGGGCATGCATCCGTTTATACCGGCTCTGTTCCTGCCATCAACGGCATTATGGGCAATGACTGGTACGACAAGAGCAAGAAGCGCATGGTGTATTGTGTGGAAGATGACAGCGTAAAAATAGTAGGCGGCAATGGAAACAAAGAGCCCATGTCTCCGAAAAATTTATTTTCAACAACCATTACGGATGAATTAGAATTGTCGACCAATTTCAGGTCAAAAGTAATTGGTGTCGCCATCAAGGACAGGGGCAGTATCCTGCCTGCAGGGCATGCAGGTGATGCAGCATATTGGTATGAGTCCGGTTCAGGCAAGTTTGTCACCAGCACATGGTATATGAAGGAATTGGCGCCTTGGGCCGATGCGTTCAATCAAAAAAATTGGGCAGACAATCTGTACAAACGCAATTGGGAGTTGAGCTTCCCTTTTGATAGCTATGTTCAAAGCAATACCTCAGACCCTGCATATAGTAAGTCACCATTTCCAAGGAAACTTGAATCCAATATTGGAAAAAATTACGGTGCCATTGCTTCCACCCCATGGGGGAATACCCTGACATTGGAGTTTTCAAAAGCAGCAGTTGAGGGAGAGAAAATGGGGGCCGACAGCATCACTGATTTTCTTGCCATCAGCCTTTCTTCTCCAGATTATATTGGTCATGCATTTGGACCCAATTCCGTTGAGGTGGAAGACAACTACATCAAATTGGACAGGGATCTTGCCAACTTTTTTGAATACCTCGATAAGAAAGTTGGAAAAGGCAACTACTTATTTTTTATGACTGCCGATCATGCTGTTGCTCATGTTCCTGCATTCATGGCTGAAAATAAATTACCTGGGAAGTCCATGAAATCCAATAAGAAGGCCGAAACAGAGACCATCAAAAAATTTGGATTGAAGAGATTGGTGGAATCGCAAGCAAATTACCAGTTTTATCTGGACAGGGCGCATATTGATTCTTTTGGACTCGATTTCAAAGCAGTTAAAACATATTTCATCGGTGAATTGAACAAAGATGAAGATGTCCTTACCGCTTTTGACAACGCAGAAATCAATGCGGCCAACCTGCCTTCCGAGTTCAAAGAAATGTTTCAAAACGGATTCAATCAAAAACTTGCTGGGGATGTTCAGGTCGTTTACAAACCCAATTATTTCTTTGGTGGAGCAACAGGTACAACCCATGGTTCCATGTTTCCATATGATTCGCATATTCCATTGTTATGGATGGGATGGGGTGTTCATCAGGGCAAGACCAACCGGAAGGTTTATATGAGTGATATTGCTGCCACCGTTGCAGCAATATTGAGAATTCAAATGCCAAGCGGCAATGTTGGATCAGTTATTCATGAGGTGATAAAATAATTACAATGCAACAGTATCTTGATCTGCTCACGCATATTATAGAAAACGGCACCGATAAAAGTGACCGAACTGGTACAGGCACAAGAAGTGTATTTGGATATCAGATGCGGTTCAATCTGCAAGAAGGTTTTCCGATGGTCACAACCAAAAAATTGCATTTAAGAAGCATCATTCATGAATTGCTTTGGTTTCTGAAAGGAGAGACCAATATCCAATACCTGAAGGAAAACGGCGTGCGCATTTGGGATGAATGGGCAGATGAAAATGGTGAACTGGGTCCTGTTTACGGAAAACAGTGGAGATCATGGCAGGGGGTTGATGGTAAAACATACGATCAGATTACCGACTTGATCGAACAAATCAAAAAGAATCCCGACAGCAGACGATTGATTGTAAGTGCATGGAATGTTGGTGAACTTTCCCAAATGGCACTCATGCCTTGTCACACCCTGTTTCAATTTTATGTGGCAGATGGAAAACTATCCTGTCAGCTGTACCAAAGATCCGCGGATGTATTTCTCGGGGTACCCTTCAATATTGCTTCCTATGCACTGTTGACGATGATGATTGCGCAGGTATGCGGATTGTCATTGGGTGATTTTGTGCATAGTTTTGGAGATGTTCACTTATACAATAATCATGTTGAGCAGGCAAAGCTGCAATTGACACGCTCGCCATTTCCATTGCCAACCATGAAAATCAATACTGATGTGCATGATATTTTTGGATTCAAGTTTGAAGATTTTGAATTGATCAATTATCAGTCTCATCCTGCTATCAAAGCACCCGTGGCTGTTTAAAAGCGAAATCATGAAGATATCCATCGTTGTTGCTGCTGCACTCGACAATGCCATTGGTAAAAACAACGAGCTGTTGTGGAAGTTGCCAGCCGACATGCAATTTTTCAAGAACCTGACTTGGGGGATGCCTATCATCATGGGCAGGAAAACATTTGAGTCAATGCGTTCCAGGCCCCTACCTGGGAGGATCAATATAGTCATCACCCGTGATCCATCCAGCATCAAGAGCAGTGGACAGGTCCAGCTGGCAGCGTCACTTGAAACAGCCATACAGCTGGCCAGGGATACTTATTGTCAGGAAGCCTTTATCATTGGAGGAGGCGATGTATACCGACAAGCCATGTCCATGACAGATCGTATTTACATGACAAGGGTTGAGAACCATTATCCTGATGCGGATACACATTTTATTGAGATGGATGAGACAAATTTCCAGCTGATTGATTCTTCTGCTCATCCTGCCGATGAAAAGCATGCCATTCCTTTCTGTTTTCAAACATGGGAACGCATATCCTAAACTTACCATTCAGCATGTACAATTTTTTTCAGCTATTTGGTAAATATATTTCATACTGGGTCAGGGCATCCAACGGCAAGGGGCATGGTCTTCACTCTCCTTTTATTTTTGAAATGGTTAAAGATGCATTGAATGATCGTCCAAAAGACCGGTCATTGTTCAACCATATTGAAGTCATTCGAAAGCGGTTCAGCAAAGACACGCATCATATCAGCATATTGGATCTTGGAGCTGGATCTGTCAAGGGCAATGCAGCAGAGAGAACAATTTCATCGATTGCCCGCAGTGCTGCCAAATCTGCCAAGTTTGGTCGATTGTTTTATCGCATGGTCAAACACTTCAAAGTAGAAACCGTGCTGGAGTTGGGCACTTCTCTGGGGCTCAGTTCCCGGTATTTTGCTGAGGCCAATCCGACTTATGGCGTGATTACCATTGAAGGAGCCCCCTCGCTGGCATCTTTTACAGAGGAAAAATTAAAGGAGGAGGGGTATACAAACATTCGTGTACACCAGGGCGATTTCCAGAATTGGATTCCCCGTTTAATGCCTGATTTGGTGGGGCGAAAACTGATTTATGTGGACGGCAATCACCGTTATGCCCCCACAGTTGAATATTTTCACCAGTTCCTGCCTTTTTTAGGCAATGACGACATCCTGATTTTTGATGATATCCACTGGAGTCAGGAAATGGAAAAGGCATGGAAAGAAATCAAAAATCACGAACAAGTTGCATGTACTGTTGACTTGTTTTTTGTTGGAATCGTTTTTTTTAGAAAAGAATTCAAGGAAAAGCTCAATTTTAGCATTCGTTTCTAATTCCTACTAGATTTTAACAACTCAAAATGCCTAATTTTGTGGCCTCAAACAAGGCCCATGATCGTAGGTGTATTGAAAGAAGCCGCCCCCGAAACCAGGGTATCCCTCATCGCAGAAGGCGCTGCGCAATTGATCAAAAAAAATATCAATGTTTGGATTGAAAGTGGAGCAGGCTTGAATGCCTTTTGCTCAGATGATGATTATTTAGCTTTAGGTGCTGAGATCAAGTCGGCAGAAGAAATTGCCGCTTCAGCTGACATCGTTCTTTCCATTCATCCTCCTTCCATCAACATTCGGCAAGGAATCGTGCTGATCGGGATGTACCAAGCGCGTTTTGAAACCGAGCGGATTTCTAAGTGGAATCAGCTAGGTGCTGTTGTGTTCAGTATGGAATTGTTGCCAAGAACTACAAGAGCACAGAGCATGGACATCTTGTCTAGTCAGGCAAATATTGCCGGCTACAAGGCGGTGTTGGCAGCTGCAAATGCATATGGCAGATATTTTCCGATGTTTATGACAGCTGCTGGAAGCATTGCTCCTGCGAAAATATTGATTCTAGGTGCGGGTGTTGCCGGACTCCAAGCGATTGCAACAGCCAAGCGGTTAGGTGCAGTTGTGGAAGTATTTGATACACGCCCCGCTGTAAAAGAGGAAGTACAAAGTTTAGGTGCAAAGTTTATTGAAATTCCCGGCGCTGCTGATGCTTCTGCTGCTGGAGGGTATGCTGTGGAACAATCTGAGGAATACAAAAGAAGCCAATCACAAAAAATTGCAGAGAGTGCTGCAAAAGCAGATATCATTATAACCACGGCACAAATTCCAGGTAGAAAAGCACCTGTTCTCATTACAGAAGAAATGATCAAGACAATGAGACGCGGAAGTGTAATTGTTGATCTTGCAGCATCAACCGGAGGAAATACGCCACTTACCAAAAACCTAGAAACGGTTGAGCACTATGGAGTAAAGATCATCGGTGACAGCAATTTGCCTGCTACCATGCCATCAGATGCCAGTAAGTTGTATGGTAAAAATATTTTGAATTTCTTGCAACTGATCATAAACAAAGACGGCAAGCTGGTCTTGGATACAGAGGATGACCTTGTGATAGGTGCACGTGCACAAGCTTGATGAATAAAAACTGAATGTATGAATCAAATTCTTCAATGGATCGCCACACATCAGGAAATGATTTATGTGGTTGCACTTATGATTTTTGTTGGTATTGAGGTGATAGGTCGTGTACCAAGTGTTTTGCACACTCCACTGATGAGTGGTGCGAATGCCATTCACGGAGTTGTTATCATTGGTGCCATCATTGTCATGGGCAAGGCAGAGGCGGGAAATGTTCTGGCCCTGATCCTCGGATTCCTTGCTGTACTCCTAGGCACATTGAATGTGGTAGGTGGATTTGTGGTAACAGATCGTATGTTGGAAATGTTCAAGAAGAAAAAATAACCCACTAAAAGTTGGATCTAATGGAACTGAATCTTCTCGTGCTTTGTTATTTGATCGGCTCTGTAACATTTATCGTCGGATTGAAAATGTTGTCCAACCCTGCTTCTGCAAGGAATGGAAACATCCTTGCTGCTGCTGGGATGCTGATTGCCATTCTTGGAACCATCTTTTTGTATGAAGAGAACGGACAAAAGCTAGGCAATTACACATGGATATTTGCTGCACTTGCTATTGGTTCTGTTGCAGGAACACTCATGGCAAAACGTGTACAAATGACCGCCATGCCTGAGATGGTAAGCCTTTTCAACGGTATGGGCGGTGCCTGTGCTGCATTGATTTCAGTGATAGAATTTCGTCACTTGGTTCATACAAGTGACGTTGCAAGTATTGATCAATCAAGTTTATTGATCATCATGCTCGGACTCATCATCGGTACAGTCTCTTTTGCAGGCAGCATGATTGCATGGGGTAAGTTGAATGGAAGCATCAAAGATTTTGCTTTCAAGGGTCAGCACATCATCAATATTGTTTTGTTGCTGATGACATTGCTCTTGGCTGGGCATAATATCATCAATCGTCCAGAGCAGATGGAACTATTTTTTTACGGAGTAGTTGCGCTTGCATTGGTGTATGGAATATTTTTTGTGTTGCCCATTGGTGGTGCAGATATGCCGGTTGTCATCTCCTTGCTGAATTCATTCACTGGAGTTGCAGCAGCTTGTGGCGGATTTCTCTATGACAACAAAGTAATGCTCACCGGCGGAATACTGGTAGGAGCTGCTGGAACCTTGCTCACAATCCTTATGTGCAAGGCGATGAATCGCTCACTTCAAAATGTACTCATTGGCTCATTTGGGGGTGGAACAACAGCAGGAGGAGCAACTCAAGTTGGCGGAACCTACAAAGAAGTTACGCTAAGCGATGCTGCTGTTGTGATGAGTTACGCCAATAAAGTAATGATTGTTCCTGGTTATGGCTTAGCTGTTGCGCAGGCGCAACACGTATGTCATGAGCTTGAAAAAACGCTTGAAGCAAAAGGTGTAGAGGTGAAATATGCCATTCATCCGGTGGCAGGAAGAATGCCAGGACACATGAACGTATTGTTGGCTGAAGCAGATGTGAGCTATGAAAAATTGCTTGAAATGGAATTGGCCAATGAAGAATTCAAGAATACAGATGTTGTTCTCATATTGGGTGCAAACGACGTTGTCAATCCCGCAGCAAAATCTGATCCTTCCTCCCCCATATACGGCATGCCCATCCTGGAGGTGGAGGAGGCGAAGCATGTGATCGTAAACAAGCGAAGCATGAAGCCTGGTTATGCAGGGATTGAAAACCAGCTCTTTTTTCAACCCAAAACATCGATGCTTTTCGGGGATGCCAAGAAAGCCCTGCAGGACCTGTTGGCAGAAGTTAGAAATCTCTGAGGAGTTTATAATCATGCATTGTTTGGATTGCTTAATTTTAAGCAATCTAAATTTCTGCTCATGCGTTTTTTATTTACCATCTGTCTGCTTGCGTCATTTTTATTTTCATTTTCTCAGCAAAAAATTTCAGGATTTTTCTCAGGGAATGCCGCAAATCAATTGGCGGTTGAAAAAGAATTTGATGGGTACCTGAATGCAAAAGACCAAGATACCTGGCTTCAGTTTTTGTCTGCACGTCCCCATCACATCGGTTCTGCTCAAGGAAAACTCAATGCAGAATATATGGCGAATTTATTCCGTCAGTGGGGGTATGACACAGAAATTGCAACCTACAATGTACTTTTCCCAACTCCAAAATTCAGACAGCTGGAATTATTGGGCCCCAATCCATACAAGGCAAAATTGTTAGAGACAGCATTGAAGGAGGATCGCACTTCTTCCCAGTTATCCGAACAGCTGCCCACTTATAATGCATATTCTGCGGATGGAGATGTTACAGCAGAGCTTGTCTTTGTCAATTGGGGAGTTCCGGCGGACTATGAAGTCCTTGAAAAAATGGGCATCAGCGTAAAAGGAAAAATTGTCATTGCAAAATACGGTGGTTCTTGGAGGGGTATCAAGCCAAAGGTTGCAGCAGAGCATGGAGCCATTGGGTGCCTCATATACTCTGATCCGCATGAAGATGGATATTTTCAAGGGGATGTATATCCCTTCGGCCCATTCCGGCCGGAGCAATCCGTGCAAAGGGGTTCTGTGATGGACATGCCTGTGTATCCTGGTGATCCCACAACACCTTTTGTTGGATCAACAGCGGATGCAAAAAGATTGAAGAGAGAGGAAATTACCACCATTATGAAAATTCCTGTGCTTCCTATTTCATATGAAGATGCACTGCCATTGTTGAAATCATTGAAAGGGCCGGTAGTTCCTGAGGCTTGGAGAGGAAGTTTACCAATTACGTATCATGCTGGCCCAAGTGAAAATAAGGTTCATTTGAAACTTGCATTTAATTGGGACTTCAAGCCTTTGTACAATGTAATTGCAACAATGAAAGGATCAGTATTTCCTGATGAATGGATCATCAGAGGCAATCACCATGATGGTTGGGTGAATGGTGCATCAGATCCACTCAGTGGCATGGTGGCAGAAATGGACGAAGCGAGGGCGATTGGTGAAATGGCTAAGAAGGGGATCAGGCCTAAACGTACAGTGGTATTCTGTGCATGGGATGGAGAGGAACCGTCTTTGCTCGGATCTACTGAGTGGGTGGAAGATCATGCCGAGGAGTTAAAAAAGAAAGCAGTGCTGTATCTGAATTCAGACGGCAACAGCAGGGGTTTCATTGGATTTGGCGGTTCACACGCGTTGGAAAAATACGTCAACGAAGTTGCATCTGAAGTAAAAGATCCCCAGACAGGTGTTTCAGTTTTAGAGAGAAGGTATGCAAGAACAATTGCAAACGCAGATGTTTTGGGTAAATCAAAGTTATATGGCAACCGGTACATGAAAATAGGTGCATTGGGTGCGGGTTCAGATTATTCTCCATTTTTTCAACACCTGGGAATTCCATCGGGCAATGTTGGTTTTGGGGGTGAGGGAAGCGGAGGAGAGTATCACTCAATTTATGACTCTTATGATCATTTTATCCGGTTCAAGGATCCTGGGCTCCAATACGGTATTGCATTGGCAAAGACTGCCGGTAGAATGATGCTTCGAATGGCCAATGCAGATGTGCTCCCGTTCGATTATTCTATCCTGACCAATACCGTCAATGGCTATTTCGCTGAAATAAAATCATTGATTGAACAAAGCAGAACACAAGTAGAGATAGAAAATAAACTGATTGCGGATAAAGTGTATGAGCTCGCAGCTGATCCGAAAGAAAACCTCAAGCATCCTGCAGCAAAACCTCCCATACCATTTATTGATTTTAGTCCTGTTGAAAACGCACTCGCACAAGTAAAGAAAACAACTGATCTCTTAAGCGCCAATCTTTCAAAAGCAGAACAATTGGATGCAGCCTCCTTGAAAAAATTAAATCAGCTGCTTTATCAGGCGGAGCAAAAATTATTGGATGAAAAAGGACTTCCCCGTCGCCCTTGGTACAGACACCAGATCTATGCCCCTGGTTATTATACGGGCTATGGTGTAAAAACATTGCCCGGACTTCGTGAAGGCATTGAAGAATCCAGCTGGGCAGAAACAAAGGAAAGGATTGATGTATTGTCCAAGGTACTTTTGAAATTTGACGGTACTCTACAAGAAGCAATCTCTATTTTTTCAAAATGATATTGCCCAAGGCGTTTATTGATTCATTGGATGGATGTGTTGGATTTAACGAGGCGTCTTTTGTTCAAGCGCATGAGTTGAGTCCAGCTATTTCAATCCGGAAAAATCCTTTTAAAGTTGTCGACAATACAGTTTTATTCAAGGAATTCAATGCCGGAAATGTTCCCTGGTGTCTTCACGGGCAGTATTTAAAGGAGCGTCCCAGGTTTACACTTGATCCACTGCTGCACGCAGGGGCCTATTATGTTCAGGAGGCTTCGAGTATGTTTCTTTATCATGTCGTTGAAAATATTTTAGCAGAACAGAAAAACTTGAAAGTGCTTGATCTATGTGCTTCACCTGGAGGGAAAAGCACATTGTTGGCATCCATGAAACAATTTGATTTGGTGCTCTCCAATGAAATCATCTCAACAAGACTTCCTGCGCTGAATGAAAATATTGTAAAATGGGGGTCTTCCAAATCACTGATTTCAAACAATGACCCAAAAGATTTCCAGGTCCTGGGCGAAATATTTGATGCAGTGCTAGTGGATGCTCCCTGCAGTGGCAGCGGATTGTTTAGAAAAGATCCAAGTGCATTGGGCGAATGGAGTATCAACCATGTTGGTTTCTGTGCAGTTCGACAGCAAAGAATTTTACATGATGCAATGGCAGTACTCAAACCAGGCGGGCATCTTATATACAGCACTTGTTCCTACTCCCGTGAAGAAAATGAAGGGAATATAGATTTTTTATTGGACAGTGGAATGCTGACATCGGTTAAAGTTGACATCCCAGCTAAGTGGGGTATTGTTCAAACAGCATCAGATAGAAAAGGAGGAATCGGGTATCGATTTTATCCAGATCAGTTGCAAGGAGAGGGATTTTTCTGCAGTATTTTTCAAAAAACATCTTCCTCAGATGTGCATTTGCGAAATCCTTCAAATCACATAATGCATCAGTACAAAAATACCAGTGAGCTGCAAGATTGGGTGGATACCAATCAACTTCATGTGTTTGAAGAGGATGGAATACTCCTGGGGTTGAATGAAAGCATCGCTGAGAGCAGGAGTTTTTTCAAACAGCATCTTCGTCTTAGAAAGTCAGGTGTAAAATTAGGTGCATCCATGAAAAAAGGATTTGTGCCTGATCATGAACTTGCTTTAAGTGATCTTGTCTCATCAGACCAAAGACGGATGGATCTTTCAAAAAAAGAGGCGCTTCAATTTTTAAGAAAAGAAGAAGTTGAAATTGGTGAAATGTCAGATGGCATCTGTCTTGTTACCTATCAGAACCTCCCAATTGGTTGGTCCAAAATCATTCGCAACCGACTCAAGAATAATTATCCTGTTTCATGGAGAATTTTATTACAAGGAGACTGATTTTAAATAATGATACATTTGTTAATCAGATGAAAAAATTGTTGTTCATAATAGGGGGTTTATTTTTCATTGATCCGGGTTTATTTGCTCAGGAAACTGCTTCAAATGGTATTTTCTTCAGGGCTGCATTCAACCAGCAAACTTCTGAGGGCAAGTCATATACCGTCGATTGCTCGAACTATGGTTATTTCAAAAGCAGCAGTGGGTGGAAAGATGGGAAATATTACATGTTGATCAATGAAGTCTTGCCTGGCACCATTGTGAAAATACAAAGGCAGTCAACCGAAAGAGTGATTTATGCCAAGGTGCTTGGCCCATTGGTTCCTGCAAAAGAAAACGAGGGGCTTATGCTCAGGATGAGCGCTGCTTCATTGGCTGCGCTTGGAATCAGGGACAACAATGAGCATATTTTATTAACATGGAATAAATAAGAGATGAATTGGAAGACAATCAGTTCTGAGTATCTTTTCAAAGATCTTTGGTTTACCATAAGAAAAGACAGATGTGTAAAGCATGATGGCTCCATTGTGGATCCATACTACGTCTATGAGTTTCCAGAGTGGGTAACAGCAGTAGCACTCACTGAGGAGGGAAAATTTATTTTTGAACGACAATACAGGCATGCCCTGGGATTGACCATGATGGAAATTCCTGGAGGATGTGTGGATGAGGAAGATAAAAACCTTGAGGATGCCATTGCAAGGGAGCTGAAGGAAGAGACGGGATATGTTTTTACATCCTTCGAATATTTAGGAAAAACTTCTGCCAATCCTTCTACAAACAGCAATCTCATGCATTTTTATCTTGCCAAGGGAGGTAGAAAAATTGCTGCGCAACAGTTGGATCAGAATGAAGAAATTGAAGTGCATCTATTGGATTTGGATGAAGTAAAGCAGCTGCTTAAATCCAATCAAATTGTCCAAAGCATGCATGCAACCGCGCTGTTTTATGCATTGGAGCGACTTGGGCATTTGAAGTATTGATCAGAAATCTAATTCTCCAATGAGGAATAAGCTTCCGCAAATCAAAATCAAATCATCTGGTTTGGCTTTCAGTCTAATTTCTGCCAGGGCATCATTGACGTTGTTGAAGGATCTGCCTTTTAATTCAAATTTTTTGGCTTCAATATTTAAAGTTGTGGCATCCAGCGCTCTTGGGATATTCGCTTGTGTAAATGCATAGTCAGCATCTTTTGGAAGCATTGATAGAATTTCTGGGTAATCTTTATCCTTGGAGAGTCCCAGTATGATATACAAATGTTTATATGGTGTCAAAGAGAGCTGCCGCAAAATTTCTCTTATTCCATCAGGGTTATGGCCAACGTCAATGATGGTTTTGGGGCGATCATGGATCTTTTCCCATCTACCTCTGAGTCCAGTATTGGCAACTGTTTTTGCAATTCCATGGTGAATTTCTTCCTCTCTGATCTGGTATCCAAGTAAATTCAATTCATCGATGGTTGCAACAACGGTGCGAATGTTTTCCAGTTGATAAAGGCTGTTCAGGCGGCTCTCAATCGTCCTGTTAAAACTGTTTTTTTTGACATCAAACCTGAGCAGGTCGTTTTCTTGAGAGATATTATCTACCTGATATGCTTGATCTGCGAAAATAATTTTTGACCCGCAGGTTGATGCTTTATCGATAAAAACTTGTGCAGTTAAAGGGTTGGTTTTTCCAATTACCACAGATTTATTATTCTTGATGATGCCTGCTTTCTCACTTGCAATTGCCTCTAATGTATTTCCCAAGATGCTCATATGATCAAAGCCAATATTGGTGATCACGGAAATCACCGGATCGATAACATTGGTACTGTCCAATCTTCCGCCAAGTCCAGTTTCAATGATTGCAATATCTATTTTGTTTTCTGCGAAGTATTGAAAGGCCATGCCAACTGTCACTTCAAAAAAAGACGGTTCCTTATTTTCAATAAAATCACGGATGTTGTTTGTGAATTTCACAACAAAATCTTTTTCGACCATTTGTCCGTTGATTTTGATGCGTTCTCTGAAATCTTTGATGTGAGGGGAGGTGTATAAGCCTGTTTTGAAACCGTGCTCCTGAAAAATAGATGCCAACATATGGCTGACTGAACCCTTTCCATTTGTACCTGCAACATGGATGGATTTGAATGTTTGATGGGGAAGTCCCAAGTGATCGCAAAGTGCAATTGTATTGTCCAGACTCGGTTTGATGGCAGCGGGACCGGTTCTGCTGAACATGGGTAGTTTGCTGTACAGGTATTCTAAACAAGATGTATAGTCCACACTGCAAATATATGACTGCTGATTGTTTAAAAAGATGGGAAAACTTCTCTTTGAAAATCTTCGTTTATTTTTTAACTGATCTAACTTTGCAAGCATGGTCTTTCTGCCTTGGATCGCACTGGGTGTATTTGGATTTGTGTTGATTGTACAATTGTATTTTTATCTGCGTTATTTTAGACTTCTTGCCTTCTATAATCCTCCAGGTGATTTCAACCAGCGAGAGCATCCAGTCAGTGTGATCATTTGCGCAAGAGATGAGGCAGATCAGATAGAAGCCAATCTCCCCGGTATTTTAGCACAAACTTATAAGAGCACCCATGAGATTGTCATTGTGAATGACAATTCACAGGATGATACGAAATATCTTTTGGATGGCTTGTACAAGGATTTCAAACAATTGCATATCATTGAACTTAAACAAGAGGCCGTTCATATACCGGGTAAAAAATTCCCATTGTCAGTAGGTATCAAGAGCGCCAAACATGAGCTGTTGTTGCTGACTGATGCCGATTGTATTCCCAGCTCTGAGCATTGGATCAGCAAGATGCAAAGCGGTTTTTCAGAGGGCATTGACATTGTTTTGGGTTACGGGGGCTATAAAAAAACAAAGGGGCTCCTCAATAAAATCATTCGATTTGATACTTATCATACAGCATTGCAGTATCTCTCATTTGCATTGGGAGGAAGAGCGTATATGGGTGTAGGCAGAAATCTTGCCTATAAAAAGCAATTGTTCTTCCAACAAAAAGGATTCGCATCACATCATCATCTTCCTGGGGGAGACGATGATCTGTTCATCAATGGATGTGCCAATAATAAAAATACTGCAGTGGTCATAGACAAGGAAGCATTTACCTTGTCTACACCCGCAAAGAAATGGTCAGAATGGGTCTCTCAGAAGGAAAGACACAATGCAACCGGCAGGTATTATAAAAGCGCTGACAGGATGCTTTTGGCGCTTTATATGATTACACATATTCTTTTTTATCCTGCTGTTGTGTTGGCTTTTTTGTTTTTGCCATTGATGTGGATGCTGCCTGCTTTGGTGGTTAAGTTGCTGATCCAAGGCTTCATTTTTTATAGAAGCATGGACAGGTTGAACGAAAAAGACTTGTTTCCCTACTTTATTTTGTGGGACATCTGGATGATTTTATACTATACATATTTTCTTTCTTCTCTTTGGAAAAAACCCAGAACAAATTGGAATTGATCATCAAATATTTTTCTGACTTTTCTGAAACGCAAATAAGGCAATTTCAGGAGTTGGGTGATTTGTATAAGGAATGGAATGAAAAGATAAATGTTGTTTCCAGAAAAGATATTGAATCACTTTATGAAAGGCATGTATTGCACTCCTTAAGCATTGCTGCTGAATTTGATTTTATCGACGGACTCGAAGTCATAGACATTGGAACAGGTGGCGGTTTTCCTGGTGTTCCGCTTGCTATTTTTTTTCCGAATGTTCAATTTCACCTGGTTGATTCCATCGGCAAGAAACTCAAAGTCATAGATGCTGTATGCAGCCAACTCAATATTAAAAATATTACAACCCAACATATCCGGGCAGAGGAAATCAAGGGTAGAAAGTTCGATTTCGCTGTATCCCGAGCAGTTGCCCCCTTGAAAGAGCTATGGAGCTGGAGCAGACCTCTTTTAAAGAAAGAGCATAAAATGGCAGGTTATAGAAACGGATTGATCTGTTTAAAAGGAGGTGATCTTTCACAAGAAATATCTGATTCTGGTTTAAAGCCCTTTGCTACCCCAATTGATCAAATATTCAAAGAGGAGTATTTCAAGGATAAATTCATTATCTACGTTCCAAATAATTAGGGGAGATTCTATTTGGGCGCTCCATCACATCTGGTGGTATTTCCCACTGATTTCTTCGATTTTTAGTTTGAAGATGATCGGCTTGACCCGCTGGCTGTCATCTAGTACTTGTTCGCGTGCCTCCCAGTGTTCATGAGGATGAATTTTTGAATTTGTCATCAGTGGCATGATCTTATTTAAGAGGAATTCTCGTGCAATTTTTATTTCACTTTCAGAGAGTTCTTCAAATTTTCCGTAGACAATAATACTTTGCCAATTGGATATGTTATTGGTGAAGTCGATCTGGAAACATATATTTGGATTGTCTCGCATGTATTGTATTTTTTTCCCTTCTGTAGTTTGACAGTAGATATCTTTTCCATCGTATGCATAAGCAATGGGAACGATGTATGGCTTGTGGATTTCACAACATGCGATTCTTCCGATCATTTGGCTAGACAACAAATTTGATATTTGTTCTTTTGTCAGATCTCCCGTCATGTATTTGTTTTCCGAAAAGTAAACCTGTTGGGTTGTCTATTAAATGATTTCAATCATTCATTTGTTAATTGTTTTTTAGAAAAATAAAATGTGAATAGCTTAAATATTGATCTAAAAATCATGTAAGACGCCCACTGTATTAATTTATCCCACATGCCAAAATTTGTTGCGATATGATCTTTTTTGATTTCAGTTGTATGACGGGAAATAATATTTTTCATCTCATTTATAACAGAGGCAGTAAAAGGGTTGTCCTCAATTTCTACATTCAATTCTACACTCGCCAGCGCACTCAGGTCATTGATATTATAAGACCCAATCGTAACTACGCTCTCATCACATATGGCAATCTTTCCATGCAATACTGTTGGCAGGTATTCGAAAACCTGTATCTTATTACGCAATGCCCATCTATAAAAGTAACGCTCAGCATTTTTGGCAATTTTCACATCTGATTTTCCCGCAAGTATCAGCTTGATATTGATTCCTCTTTTCAATGCGGCGCTCATTTCATTTCTAAAGAATCTATTGGGGATAAAATAACTCGACATCATGATGATTTCTTTCTGTGCTTTTCGAAACAATTCCATATAAGTGCCAGAAATCTGATTTTTATTCATCACCCAATCATTTCTTCTGATCCTTATTGCAGTGTGAGAAAGGGAAAGTGTTTGCAAAATAATATTCGATTTATCTACCCATGTTTCAATATTTCTTTTTTTATGGTAAAACAACAGGCAAAGTTTGTGCAATTCAAAGGCAACCTCTCCTTCCATCATCACTGCATAGTCAAGCCAAGCGGGATGATTGGGCAGGTCGTTGTATCTATCTGAAATATTTATGCCACCTACCAATGCAAAAAGGCCATCTACTACCACTATTTTATGATGCAGCCTTCGTCCAAAATAATAATACCTACTTTTAAAAATAGGCTCGAAAAATCTAAAATGGATTCCTTCATCACTCATGTTTTTGATGAAGTCTTTTGGTAATTCTCTGGAAGCATATCCATCCAATAGGATCTGAATATTGATATTTTTTTTCGCCGCAGCAATCAGGCATTCTTTTATTTCATTTCCCGTATGATCATCCTCAAAAATATATACCTGGAGCTGTATAAATGCTTTTGCCTGTCCGATAAGCATCTTGAGCTGATCAAAGTATTCTTTTCCGCCTCTGATCAGTACAGCTTTGTTGTTGTATGTATAGGTGGTTTTTATTTTTTTGGCTGATGACATTGGCTTCCAGGGTATTACTCCACAATATATGCGGCTGCTTAATACAGTCTGAATTTAAATATATTTCCTTGCGCTTTCGTATTTTCGACGTTCATCTATAAACTGGAAAATGGCACGCAGTGCAAGTGAAACACCTCTGATGCAGCAACACCGGGCTATTAAGCAGAAATATCCTGATGCTATATTGTTGTTTAGGGTAGGTGATTTTTATGAAACCTTCGGAGAAGATGCAGTGAAAGCATCATCTATTTTGGGCATCACACTTACCAAAAGAAACAACG
>Ga0129336_10000543_pt1 | contig 22067 bp, 12 predicted proteins | sample CPB6_02_DNA_FD_96878 | JGI IMG/M metagenome (GOLD analysis project Ga0129336, IMG submission 96878) | Freshwater to marine salinity gradient microbial communities from Chesapeake Bay, USA - CPBay_Sum_0.6_0.2_DNA | ecosystem: Environmental > Aquatic > Marine > Coastal | place: USA: Chesapeake... | reverse complement strand
TATCTGGGCCACCTATTTGAACTATACCGCTTGATCCTCCACCTGTATATATTTGCAATCTTCCAGTTCCACTCATGTTTAAAATTCCAGTGTTTGATGGATCAGTTAAGCCAAAATATGCTGCTCCTATTGAAGAACTTACGTTTTGATTACCAAGGTTTTTACCGCTTATACTAAATCCACCGTTTGCTAAGAAACTATTGCCAGTATCAGATATTGAAATTAATCCGCCATTTATAGTTGTAGTTACTACTGCTCCAGTAACGGAGTTTGTTTGACTTGATGTTAGTGAGCTACCTGTTATTGTTGTTCCAGATATTGTTCCGCCAGAAATAGTACTTGTGGAAGCATTTAAAGATATAGTTCCATTGCTAATTGTATTTGAGGAAACTTGCCATCCAGTTCCATCTCCGCCAATATATCCAGTTGTAGCTCTAATGTCTCCAGTTATAACTGCATTTTTAGCAGTTAATTTACCTGTTGAATCTACTTCAAATGGGTATGTTGATGGTGTTCCTGAAGCAGTTCCTATTTTTAATACACCAGTTCCAGTAATAACTGGAGCCGTTATTGATATTCCAGAAGACAATGCTCCCTTAAACTGTGCAGTTCCATCTGACTGAATTACAAATTGTTTAGATATTATAGATCCGTCATCTACATTTATTAATGTTCCGCTTTGGGAAAATGGAGCAGTGCCGCCAGTTCCAGTGCTTGGGGCAAGATAGCCACCAGACTGTATGCTTCCAGTTGTTATTTTGCCTCCAGAGATACTGGTTACTTTTGTGCTTACAAAAGAAGTTGCATTAGTAGATGTAACGTTATTAAGGTCTTTTGCTGCAACGTTTGCAGCAGTTGTATCTCCAATTGTAACGGTTCCAGTTATAGCAACAGTTCCGTCTCTATTTACATAAAATGAAGGGTTGCTTTTACTAACTCCTGCCCAAAACACTTTAGCTTCTGTTGCTGATGGAAGCCCCATTCCTACTTCAAAAGTATTTCCTACTCCGCTACCATTAATTTTAATTTCTTTTGAAGATGAATCTAACGAAACTGTTGATGTTACTGTATTTGCATTTAAAGGATAACTTGATGTTTTTGTAATTGATGATGTTCCAATAGACCAGTCAGCTATTAAACCGTTTTTTGCCTCTATTTGTCCAGTAGTGTCAAGTGCAAACATTCTAACTCCAGAAGAGTTGTATGCTGCAATTCCAGCACTATCAATAAGCACTCTAGATCCGCTAGCCTTATTTGCTCCTATATAAAAAACACCTGGGGAAACTAATTTTAAATCACCTTGAAGTTCACTATTACCCTTTACCGTCATTGTTCCAGCAATTGTAACCGAAGAATTAGTTCCAGTTAAATTACCTCCGCCTAAAGAAAACGTTCCATTTGTATATATATACTGACTTCCTTGGTCTATCCAAATTCCATTATTTGCTCCGTTAGCTCCAGTTCCAATTTTAATCTGACTTCCAGTTGATCCAGTTGTCAATAGTCCAGTAAATGTTCCAGCTCCGTTTACAGTTAATGTGGAACCATCAAATTTTAACTTATCTCCAATTGATAATCTTCCAGTATTGTCTGCATAAAAAGAAGTACCGCTGGCAAAATAATTACCAGCTCCTATAAAAATTCTTCCTTTCGCAGTATAAGTAGATGGAGCTGCTAAAGCTGCATCTGTCATTGTTACAGTATTTCCATCAAGCCTTATTCTATTTGTGCTAGTGCTTTCTCCGACATTAATAGTTTTATTAGTAAAAAGTAAATCTGTTTCCATCTTGTCCGCTTTAATTTCTCCAGCGGTGATATGATTTGCATAAATAGCATTACTTGCAATATCAAATTGACCTGTTCTTGATGCTGTAAATGGGCCAACTGGTGTTACAGTTGCAGTAGAAATTCCATCTGCATCTTTTGCCCTAACTGCAAAATAATAATTAGTTGCAGTTGTTGGATTGGTTTCAGCTGGATATGCAATTGCAGTTCCATCTTTTAAAGAATTTATTACGGCAAAAGTTCCATTTATTTCCATAACAAGATTAGCTGGGTCCACAATATTTGTGCTATCAACTGTTTTTACATAAACTTCATAAGTTACATCGTCTGATCCATTGCTTATTTCGTTCCATGTTAAAGCAAAAGCTTTGAATAAAGATTTTACAGTTATAGGAGAAGGGTTAGTTGTAGGTCTATTCCCATCGCTTATTGCACCAGAAGAATTTAATGTTGCCGTTCCAGCTAAATGATTAGTGCTCAATGCTCCATTGGGTCCAGAATATTTAGTTGTAACTCTAACCCTATATGTTGTGCTTGCGGACAAACCTCCAAAAGAAACTGTTGTTGATCTTGTATAAATTTCTTGCAACGGAGAGCTAAATGTTGTATCAGCATTACTTGTTAACTGAACTCTATACGATTCAACATTGCTATTGTTTGGAGCTGTCCACCTTACGGTTAAAATTGAATCTGTAGCGGAAAGTAATAACGATGTAGCAACAGTAGTATTTGTTCTATTGTCAGAAACAGATATTGGATTTCCAGTAACATTTGTAAACGAAGACTGGTTTCTTCCATCTGTTGTTGCAACAGAAAGAGTATAAGATTGGCCAGTTGCTATTCCAAGTTTGACTGGCAAAGTAGTTAAATATGTTTTACTTAAAAATTCTTGAGTCCATTGAGCATTATCAGATTGCCTAATTATTTTAACTATGTATCCATTAAAATCTGAAGGCGCTGCAGAAACGGCATTTGTTACCGTCAAAGTTATAATACCAGATAGACCAGAAGAATCTGTTGTATCAACTGTAGCAGAAGCTGTTGCGGATTGTATTGGATCTGGAGCTAGAGAATCTACTGCGGCTGCAACAATATCTACTGGGGTAACGGTTAATGCTGTTGAAAAATTAGTTGGAACACCTAAAGTATCTATAGCTCTTATCTTTACCCATTTTTTGCCAGTTGTTGATCTTATAGCAATTGGACTAGATGTTCCGCCTCCAACATATTCATATCCATTTATAGGGTCAGAAGTAGCATTTGACGTAACATGAAAAACTTCTATTTTTTTAAATGGTTTGTCTGCAGAATATTCTGAAAATGAAACTTTATAACCATTTACATCTTCAGTAAGTGCTGTTATTGACGGGACAGATAAAGAAGAAACATAAGATATTACAGTACCACCGCTTGAATTTAATATTGTAATTGGGGTACCCTCATTATTATATATGTCTACTGTTCTTATATTTCCACTAAAATATGTTTCAAGGTTGCCGAATACGGCACCAAATCTATTTTGTTCTATTGCAAATCTTTGTGTTGTTCCAGCAACTGGAGACAGAGTAAATGTTTTAGTGTTATACGCCCCTGTAAGTGTTATAAGGTATTCTTTTAAGTACTCATTACCAGATGAAGATGGGTCATGATTAAATGTTACTACAAAGTTTGTGCCCTCCCAAAACCCTAGTACTCCTGTAGGAGATGAGGGGGCTGTTATTTTTGGAGTTACTGTACACTCTGAAGTTAAATAAGAAACTTCTCCATTTTTTCCAAATGCCCATAACCTAACACTGTGAGACCTTGGCGGAACAGCTATAGAAAATGTTCCAGCTTGAGATAATGAACCTACTGTTTGATAAACTCTTAATGATGTTACTGGATGCTCATTGTCTTTAACATCTATATATACTAAACCTAAATTAGATCCATAATCTGCGCCGCTTTCTGTTTTACCATCCCATTTTATATTTAAAATTCCTTGAAAATATGTAACATTGCTACAACTAAAAGACGGTGCTTCTATTGCTGGAACAGCCTTAGTTCTAAATTCAAATATGTTTGAGTATTCGCTAATACCAAGTTCGGCATCTTCATATTCCCATGCAAATACTAATCCGTAATCAGTATTTGGTTCAAACCCACTAAAAACTAAATCTATGTATTTACCATCTGATGATTTAGTTTGTGTTGGATTTAAATCATAAAAATTTGCCATTTACTATGCACCAAAGTCTAATCTTAATTTATATTCAATAATTAAATCTCTACCAGCAATTTTTTCAACTTCAGTTATATTTGATCTAGCAATCATTCCATAAGCTGGGTCAAAAGTATCTTCATCATTTATTCTTAATCCATCTACAACAATTGATGTGGCTGATGTGGTAGGAGTTACTAATATTCCAATTTTAGATATATTTGATTTATCTGGAGTCCCAACTATAGTCATTTGAGACAATGCAATATTTTTTATATTCCAGCCAACTGAGTGTCCAGTAAAATTAAATTGATAATAACTTGTATCAGAGCTATAAAGTTTTATTTTTACTGATGACAAATTAGCATCATTTACCTTGTAGGAAAATGAAATTGTGTCAAAGTTGCTATAGCCTGACATATCAAAATTTTCTATTACACTTGTATATTCTCTAGCGGTTGTTCCATTTGAAGAAAATACCAAAGAACTATTGCCCACTCTATAATTTGTTTCATCTAATGTTGGAGTAGGAGACCATTCATATATTGACTCAAAAGATGTTATAAACTTATTATCATATATGTTGCTAGATAATCTTTTTTCTGGATATAGTGCTAATTCATTTATTTTCCCAGCCAAATTTGTTGGTAGCTTTGTGTTATATATTGCAGTATATGTATATGGAGATACAGATGTGTCAACATCAATTCCTCCAAAAAGAACTGGAACTCTATAAAATTCAAATCCTAATCTAGAATTAGAATCTGACAAAGCATACTCTGAGTTTGTTGCTATACCAATAGCAATTTCTTTTTGATAAAAGTTTCTATTTCCAGCCAAATAATCTATCAAAAATCTTTTTCCAAATTTAGTTATCATGGTGTTCCCCCCTGGGAAATTGGTTTAGTGCTTGCTACTTTAAATCTTTTAACTGGGCTATCTGCAGAAATGTATGCCCTAATAGTAACTCTAACTTTTGCAATACCGTTTTCATAATATATTACCTGACCTACTGGCCGTTGAATATCGTCTAGCTGAGGTCTTTTTGGAGCAGGCTTTGGGGGATCTTCTGGATCTGGATCGTTTGGATCGTTTGGATCTTCTGGAATCGGTATACTTCCAGAAGGACTAATTATTGGAGAGGAAGACTTTGTTTTAGAAGAACCCTGATCTGACAACCACACCTTGTTAAGGTAATATTTGTCTACCTCATCTCCTATAATTGGAACTGAGATGCCTGCGGAATTGTTCTTTTCTGCCATTTATTTATTATACCATTATTGTTAAATAGCCCTACAGCTAATGCTGGTACTTACTCCTTCCAAAAATGATAGTCTGACTTGAGTAATAATATATTTTTTATCATTAATAGACAAATCTTGTAGGGGATAATTTATTTTAATTATGTCTCCTGGTGCAAGTAAGGGGTTTCCAAATACTTCCATATCTACACTTTTCCCTTTATTCAATTGTGTAGATGTAATCCAATCTGCAAGGGCTTTTGCATCCGTCATTGATTGAATCCAAGTTGATTCAAATTGTACTGGATACTTTTTGGCCCTGCTATCTGGATCATCTGTTGAATATTCAACAACTCCTCCATCAATAACTGGATTGCCAATAATTTGAAATGTATTATATTGTCCATCAGATAAATTAGTGAATCCAGAAGTATTATTTAGCACATACATCTCTGCTGTAAATGGTTGTAATTTACTTGCCATAATTGTTACATTTTTATTTGATCCAGTAGAAAGATAAATTGGTATTGCTGGGTTGCTAGAGTCATATCTAATTTTTTGTTTTTTAATTTGTCTTGCAACAGATCCAAATTCAATTAAAGAGCCATTTCTAGATTCTTTTGTTTCTCCAGCATTATATATTAAATCTCCAAAAAGCATTGATATTGTGTCGTCTGAATAAACTCCATTATACCTATAAGACGCCAAAGAATTTAATGTAGCATAATCAATATTAGATATGGTACTTGTACCTTCAATATTTAATCCGTATAAATAATCATAATAAACTATGCCTTGACCACAAATTAGGCCCAATCTGTTTGATGGAGAAAGTGGGCTCGATGTATCTTCTGCATCTATTCTAAACCCATTAATCCATATCGTAATGTTATTCTTAGATATGCTTCCACTTGTATATGTAGACTTAACTAAAACATCTACATTATATGTTTGGGCAGCGTACACTCCAGCAAATTTACTAACTGCATTTGTTTGGCTAGTTTTTAAAACTGTAGTAACTCCAGAACTGTTGGTTTTTAACACTCTAATATCTTTACTGCTTTTTGACAAGGCTGTGGTGCTTAATATTACATGATAGCCCTTTTTCCCACCTTCTCCAGCAAATATTGTAAAGCCGCCTATTTGCTCTGTAGAATATGAATTTTTTAATCCAGTATCAAATTGATTATCAAAAAACATTCTTGTTCCCATAGAATAATAACCTGGTTGAGATGAAGTGCTTATGTTATTAAATGTAAAAATATTAGTTGTAAACCTGGTTTTACTTTTATCAAAATTTGTTACTGGTAAAAAAGCTTTTGAAATATTTGAAGATCTTTTGCTCCAATCTATACTAGCACTCGTATAGACACTAGTAAGATCGCCTTTAAATTCTGGGTCTCCTGGAGCTATTAAATCTATTGTGTTAAATGAATATGTTGTTTGATATGCTGTAGAATGAGACTTTGGTGATGTTCCCAAGGAACCTCTTTTTTTAATCTTATATCTTCCAGTTGGTTTAAATGTATTTATATTATTTGTATCAGTTTCAGCTAGTCCAGAATGTTTCCAAAAATCTGCAGACGATTTAATTACGGCAGTAGTATCTGAACCATCACTTAATTTTTTATATTGAAATTCTATTCCTTCATATTCTATAACTTCTCCATTTAAAAGCATATACCCTTCAAAATCTGGTATTACCAAATCGGAAGTTATTAATTGATCAACAGTTTGATTATTTAATGTAATAAAATTAGTTTCTGAGTTGTCTAGATTAACTGCTAATGTTCCAGCTGCTAATGAATCTTCTGCTGATATCCACACTGGAGCTGCACTGTTTGAAACGTAACCACTTGTTCCTGGACTTGACCATAAAATTTTTACAGAATTTCCAGCCACTGTTTCCTTTTTACTTAAACTTATTATGTTTGGTATGTATGAAATAGAACCACCTGATGATATTACTTCATTTGTAAAGATCCAGGATTCTGATCTTTCTGAGTCATATATAAAATCTCTAGTATATATTTGTAAAACATCATTGTGGTCTACAAAAATATTTATTTGCATATCTCTACACAATTCTTGTAAACATTCCCATACTGTTTGCCCATCTTTTGTCCAAAAATATCTTACTGTTGGAACTGATTGATCTGTTATGTTTCCAGAAATATCAGTTTTTACATTTACTCTATAATTCGAAAATCCTATTGAGTCTAAAACTCTTTTAATAATTGATGTTGCTGGAGTATCCTGAATTAGTAATAAAGGAACTAAAGTGTCTTGTAAAATTTTAGTTGAGTCTAAAGCCTTTATTGTAGCCGCTCCAAATTCTGAAAGAGACCATTCTACGATATAGTATCTACCTTGAGGAATTTGTATATCGCTTGCTCCATCATTAACATTCATATATAAATTTATTATTGCATTTTTGTCTAAATATAATTTAGATGTGTCAAAATCTAGATCTCTATTGTATTCTTCTAAAATGTTATCTGTATTGCTTAGTTTATTAATTCTTAATGTTAATAAATTAGCGCTCAATGTTCCAACTGGAAGAATTGCATCATCAGAAATACTTGTTTCTTTGTATAAATCTACACCCTCAATATCTTCTTTTATTTCTACAACCCACCTAGGACTAAATTCCAAAACTCCGATAAACTTTCCTGTTCCAGAATTTGTTGCAGTTAAAGTTATTTTTTTAAATGATTGCGTTGATGAGTAAGAATTTGGCTTTGTTAAAGACCATGAGGTTCCGTTATAATAAACTACTGCCTCTCCATTGTTATTTAATGATGTGCCAGTCCCAAGAGTTACCACTGTATTATCTGATTTTGTTGCAGATATTGTCCAAGAAGTTGGTGTGTCGTGATTTGTCTCAAATCTTGCCACAACCTTATTACAAGGTACCAACTTTGCAGAGGGAGTTGTATTGTTATTAAAATATTCTAAAGATACATTTATGTTAGAATTTTTTGGTCCAACCCAATATTTATATGCTGTGTCTGGGCCAGGATAATAAAGTCTTGGTTTTGTAGACTGGCCAATTGATCTCGGATTATCAAATGAATTTAATGGGGTGTCTGTTTGATTATTTGTTCCAGGATATGTTTCAGAAGTATATATATAATATTTAATTCCTGGAAGTAATGGTCTATTTATAGAATAAATACTATCTATTGGAAATAAATTTTTAAAAGCATTAGATAACGAATGATCAGCGCCATTTGATGTAGCTACAATTTTATCAATCATATTGTTTATATTATATTCAATATTTCCGTCAATTGAAGCTTTTACTGAATAATCTTTTTTAAATATATCTTGTATTTTATTATTTTGTGTAGAGTCTGAAAGAGTTATCATACCTGCTCCATAGATAGATTAACATTCCAATATCCCTGTATTCCTCTTTTTACCAATGTGCAATCTAATGAACTAAATACAACTGTATATATATTGTTAGTTGAAGACTCTGCAGTTTGTGCCGTAAAAGATGTATTTATTTTAATTCTAAAAGGCTTTTGTCCATCAGAATTTTCATAAAATATTTTTAAATCTTCTGCACCCCATGCCCCATCAACAGTCTCATTTCTATACGAAGGAAGCATTGTCCATGCAACAGAAAATATTTTTTTGTCTGCAATAACAAATTCTCTTAAAGTTCCGTTTGCCATCCTGACAGATTGTTTAATTCTGTTAGTGCCTATTGTAAATTCAGATCTATTATGTTCAGAAACTCTTCTAAATTTTAAAATATCTTTATCTGCAGGCAATAAAATATTTCTGGTTGCTGTAGTAACGTTATAATTTTGGCCTCCAGCGTTTCTATCGGAAATGTCTCCAGGGTATCTAAATGCTGTTCCAGAAGTAGACATAGACAACAAATCTTTTGCTTCTATGTATAGCGCAGAGCCCTTTGGCAAAACTTCAAAACTCATATTACCATCCTATTTAATTGAGACATCTTTCCAGAACCCATTTGTAACTTCTTATCATTGATTGCTGCAAATACTTCTCTAGCTGCCGCCCTAGCTAAAGCTCTCTCGTCCATTCCTGGAGAAGCATGAATATCTAAGTCTATTATAACATTACCAACATGCCCTCCATTTGCCATATTGAGTCTCTGAGACCTAGCCAGCATTCCACCTAAATTGTATTTAGGCATTGATACATTTCCAACTATCCCGCCCATTGCCATATTATTTATACTATTTAAAAATCCGTATCCAACATTTTGTGCAGATTTTGCATTTATTACGTATTCTCCATTTGATAACATTGTTGGAATTGAATCGGATGTTCCTGTTCCAGGACCAAAAACTTGTCCTCCGCTGTTCATATTTCTAGCCTGAACCAACTCTCCTAAAACATTTTTGTTGGTGTCGTACTTATAAATACCAGACCCGTTAAGAGCAGTTGCATATGTTTTACCTTTATAATTAAATACTGCAAAAGTCATTCCGCTTTCTGCAGTAAATATTTTTGTTTTTTTATCTTTTGCTAAGCCCATAGCTTTACCGCTTGCTTGCTGTCCGCTTTCTGCGGTAATAGTTGCTATTGATGTGCTGTCTGATTTTCCAGGAGTTATTGTGTCTGGATCATCTTTATCATCTTTCCATTGGCCTAAATCTTTCTTTATTGAGGCTGCTAATTCTTTAATCGTCATGCCACCAGTTATTAGTAATGCTTGTGCACGAACAGTTTTCATGTCTGCATCTAAAACATTAGACATTTGACCCTTTACGGTGTTACTTGTTAAAGACAATCCAGAAGTTGTACTATATGTTGGAGTTTGTGTTGTTGCATCAAACTTTAATGCTTTACCAGTTACTGGGTCAAAAAATTGACTAAAAGCTTTTTTGATATCTGCAGCAAGGTCATAACCTGGTTTACCTTTTTGAACTGTTGCTGCTTGTTGAATTTGAAGAACTAATGCTTGCAATTGATTATTAGTTTGATTATCAGCTAATCTTTTTTCAGAGGCATTTGTTATAAATTGATTTGTTTGCTTTTGTAATAATAAATCTTTATATTGAGAACTAAAAGAAGCAATCTTATTCATTGCCTCTTGAGCTCTAGCCGCTTCGTTTTGTGCGTCCTGGAAAGCTCTTTGTCTTTTCTTTTCTTCCTTGGCAAGTGCTTCTTGCTGTTTTCTTATTTTTTCCTGTTGTGCATTAGCATCTTCTTGTATTGCAAGCTTTGCTTGCTCTACTTGACGAGTTTTTTGCAACTGTTGTAAATTTAATCTAGCTCTTTCTGCTGCAGCAAAATCTCCTCTTGCTACAGCAGCTTGATAATCCAATCTAGATTTTTGAAGTTCTATTTCATAATTTTCTCTAGACTGAGTTGCATCTAATGCTTTTAATTTTTCATCAGCAGCTTTTTGAATTAAATCAATTTGTTTTTGTAATTTTTCATTTTGATCCTCTACAGACCTTGAAGCTTTTTGTTGTGCTAATGCTGCTTCTCTACCAGTTTGATCAATTATATTTTGCAAGCTAGCCATAGTAAACCCAACTTTTCTAAATGTGCCGTCGAGTTTATCTGCACCTAAATTATTTTTGAATGCTGATTTTCCTTCTTCTACCAAAGAATCTTGAGCGGCAGTAAAAGCTGTTAAATATTTATCAATTGCTTCTGCTGTTGTTGAACTAATTGCTTGAAGATCTATCTTAACTCCTTTAAGATATAGTCTCCATTTGGCATAAATTCCTGCTATTGTGTCGCTCTTTGATGATATTGCGCTAAGTTCTGCTGGCAAAGCATTATATGCGTCTACGCCTATTTCTTGATTAAAACCTTTTATTGATTTTAATTTATTAGTAGTTTCTAATAAAGCCTTATATTCTCCTTTTAAATTTCCTACAGCATCTTTTTGTTGTGAAGTAGAAACAATTGCTTTGTCTGTAAGGTCTATTACTGAACTAATTCCCTCTATAATTTTTGTGTCATACTGCTCTACTTCAGTGCTACCAGCAGTAATAACTCCAGATAAACTTTTAACTGAATATTCTGCTGCTGATGATGCATCTCTTACAGAAGTAAATGATCTATCTGATAAAACTTTTACCGCTAAGTTAGCATTTTTAGAGGCAGAAATCATTCCCATAATTTTTTTATTTGCTTCTTCAACACTCATACCAGCAGCAATAAATTGTGCCTTTATGTTGGTTGCCAATTCAGCAATATTTTCTGCATCTGCTCTATTAAATGAATCTACAAAGGATCCCAGATTTTCTTTTGCATATTCCTTGGCTTCTTTTAATTCTTGCATTGACATATTTAGTCCTGAAATTCCGCTTAAACTTCCTCCACCCTTACCAACATTTTGTAAAGAAGCCTGTCTTTGTGCAACAAGTTTCATCTTATCAGCCAAGCTAGTGTATTTTATTCCAGCCTCTTCTGCTGATTTAGCATTCATTCCAAATCTTAGCTGAGCATCCCTATTCCACTCTCTTGTTTTTTTAATTAAAATTCCAAGAGCTGTTATTATTGCTGTTATTATTATTAACGGACCAGCGGATTTTATTTTCGTTAATGCTGTTACAAAGGTGTTCACGCTAAATGTTCCTGCTTTAAATACAGAAGCAACAGCAATCATGCTCATTTTTAACTTAGTTAATGCGGCAATAATTTGTGGCATCATCATAGGAATTATGCTTGATCCCATCATCAGGCCCATTCCTAAACCAGTTTTGCCCTGAGACATTAAAGCACTTCCTGCTGCCATTCCTGCCATACCCATTGCCATTTGTCCGCCATAGCCAATACTGCCTCTTGGAGCAATCAATCCTTGTCTTTGGGCTTCTGCTCTTGATATGTTTTGTCCATCTAAACGATATTCAGTTTTTCTAAAACCATAATATCCTAATTTTCTGCTTTCTAGTTGTCTACCATCTTGAAGTGATTGTTGTTGCCATGGAGTCAATCCAATTGGTCCAGTTATCATTCCAGGCTTATAATGAGTTTGAAGTGTTCCAGCTTCTCTGTGTTGTTGATAAGCTTCTAGCCTTAAAGGATTTAATTTAGTAGACATGTTGTCCATAAGAATTCTTGTTCTAAGTCCAATGTATCTTCCAGTACTTGCTAACGTTGTTGCTGCGGATTTAGTTTGTGCAACATATGCCATTAAGCCAGCCCTAGTTTGTATTGCCATGGCTTTAGAAGTTTCCGCTATCATTATTCCTGAATCTTTAAGCTGAGATCCATATGTCATTAAGCCAGCTCTAGCCTGAAGCATTGCTGTTTCTAATGGATCTGCTATGCGATCAAACATTACATTGCCAGGATTATAAACTCCAAAAGTTCCCCTTCTTCTAGCTGTTCTGCCTGTTCCCATTTCTCCTTCTCTAAAACCTGCTGGCTTTCTATTTCCGTATGAAGACCTATTTCGACTAATAACTCCTCCGCCTTTATTAAAAGCTGGATTAGCATGAATTGATTGATATTTGCTCCAGTTAACATTCATTCCATCTTCAAGTCTTGCTAGCATTGCTATATATGGAGCTCTGTCAGATTCTGGAAGTGAATTAATAAATGCTTGTAGCTTTGGATGCATTTTTTTCATAGCTGATTTCATTTTTGCGCCATATTGTCTTGGAGACATTCCTGCTGCTATTGAAGATGTGTTGTGTGCAAAATCTTTTCTTGCTCCACCTCTCACGGCAAGAAGGTTTATCATTGCCTGTTTTTCCATTGAATTCATTGATTCTGCAAAAGCGGTATTCATTGATGCTCTAGGGAATACTCCTGCTGGTCCAACATCAGCTAACACGTTTCCAAAAACATTAGACTTGGACAAATCTTTATTGCCCATTAATAAAGAAGCAACAGTTTGTCTAATCATTTGATCTTCTGTAAATTTAGTTCCACCAGCTGAAAACCTGGAATCAAAAGGGGATTCCAATCCTAACAATTTGCTCTTTCTAGCTGGATCGAATGGATTTAATATAGTTCTAACTGTTTGATTTGGAGAATCTAATCCAAATACCTCTCTGGCCATTCTGGTTCCATACATTTCTGCTTTTGCAGTAATTTCATTTGGAACACCTTTAAAAAATACTAAATCTCCCTTATCATTTTTATATATACCAGAAACTCCAGGAATTGGATAACTTTTTCCAGAACTTGGCATAATTTGATGACTATAAGAAGCTGGAGACATGTTTGCAAATTCTCCAAGTGCTGCTTTGCTACTAAGTTCTTTAGATGTACGCAAAACATTAAGCATTTTTTCTGGAGTTAATAACGACATTGGATTTAATCCATATCCATATCTTCCGTGTCTTATAGAACCTCCAGGCACTGCTCCTCCTGAATTTAATCTAGCATCTACAAAAGAAGCTCTCGGCATTAAGTTAAATCTTGGATTTCTAATTAAAGATAAAAACTTTAAGAACGATTTATTTCCTACGGCACCTCTTTTTAATGATTGGCGAAGCTCTTGCATATTTCCAACCCCAGATGTTTTTGCAGCCCAATCAACTAATGATTTTGCATGTGGGCTATCAAATGCAACAAAATTACCCCATAATTTTCTTTTTCTAACATCTCCAAGTTGAGCATGCATCCAGTTAATATCTGATTCCCCAGCCATAGCCTGTAGATAATTTCCTCTTGCGTTATATCCCCAAGCTCCGCTTGAAGAAGTTTTACCTTTTATGTCTCTTGGTGACATATGCTCAGATGCAAATTTATTATTTGATTTATCTCTTAGCATTGCAAGCAAAGATTTTTCTTCTAAATTATTTAAATTATCTGTAGTGATTCCAAAAATAGACTTATAAATTCTATCAACTTCTCCTGCACGAAGATTAGATACAATGTTTTTATCTCCTGTTAATTCTTTAAGAAGATTTATAGAGCCTGAATCAATTTGAGAAGCATGTAAATTCATAGTTCCTGAGCCAACGCCCAATAATCTATTTTGAATTCCAAGCCCAGTTAATTTTCTTTGCCTTTCTTTGATAATTCTTAAAGCTTCTTGTTTGAATTTAGCACGACTTACTCTACCTGAAGTTTTTGATGTAGATTTAGTATATGCCTCTTCAACATCTTCATGTGCCATTTTAACAGCTTCTTTAGGATCTACTCCTACTGAAACAAGAGCTGAAGCTGCATTTATTTTCATTCTAAACTTGGCCTCTTCTGTCCAATTTGATGATACGTCATATCTTTCTGCTATTGCTGCTCTCGATCTATAATCATCCCAGGCTCCATAGTTTCCTATGCCTCTCATTATTTGTCCACCAAAATTATATCCATTATTGGCAGCATCTACCGCTGCATATAGCATTGGATCTCTTTGAATTTTAGGTCCAAATACTATTTCCCCTGGAGTTAATGCTGCTGTTATCTCTCCGCCATTTTCATAAGTATATGGGGCCATAGCAACAAGTGATGCATTTGCTGGGTCCATTGAAGCTTGCTGATTTAATACATAACCACCTAGCGGAACAGAACCTAATCTATCATCATAGTTAATTGATGTTGGGCCAGATACTTGAGTTTTATTTGGTCCAAATGATTCTACCTGTCCTCCAGAATTTAATTTTGGAAACCTAGTTGTTTGAATGCTGTATGGGGCTCCAAATGTTCTGATTCCACGAAGTCTTCCAAACTCTTCCATAACAGCTCTGTTTGCTTCTTTTTTGTATAAATCTCTTAATGTAAATTGTCCAGTAGCATCGACTACTGGCTGATTCATTAATGGAGCTTTTGTAAAATCAATTGTTCTGCCACGTACTGCAGCATATGCAGCAACTTCTGATTTTAAAGAAGCTTCTAGTTGTGCATTAATAGCCATTATTTCTGTTTTAGCCGCATCAACTGTCATTTTCCCAGCTCTTAGTTCTGAGACAATTCTAGCTGATTGCGTTGCTGCATTGTCTGCTAATCTTGTTGTAATTGGTAATATGTCATCAAAAGTATCTAAAAGTTCTGCACTTACAGTGCCACCTAGTGCAATAGTTTTCTTTAAACTAGCAACTTCCGCTTCAGTTTGCATTCCAAGAGTTGCCATTAGTGCGTGAAATCTGGCAGCTTCTCCAGCAACTATTCCAGTAGATATTCCTTTTACTGAAGTTAAACCTTCTATATTTGGAAGTCTGTCTTGCATAAATATTTGTGGAGTTCTTAAAATTCCTCTATTAACTGGAACCGCTCCAGGAACTCCTCCGAATATAGATGCTGGGTTATTTGGATCTCTTGGGTTAATATGAGACATCGCTCTTGTATTAATTTCTCCAGCATATGGATCATTTGGATTAACAACTCTTCTTAAAGGATTAATAACTGTGGATCCGCCAACTGTATTAACAGCAGGGTTTACTGGAACAGACCCTGTAAGCATAGCTTTTTGTAGATTCATATAGTCTGAAACTAATTTAGTTAATGCTCCATGTAAAACCTCTGCAGCTTTAGCATCAGAATAAAATGCTTTTTCTACCATTTGAGATGCTTTTTCTGCAGCTATAATTTCTGGAGTAAGCATTTTCCATCCATGAGCTCTTTGGAAAAATGCTCTTAATTGAACTATGCCTTTAGTTATATATCCAAAAAAGTTAGCAAGTACACCAGTTAACATAATTATTGGACCAATTACTGCTGTAAAACCTCCCAAATAAGTTACAGCTTTTTTAATTGGTTCTGGTAGATTGTTAAAAAAATCTAAAACTTTGGTAAAAGCATTTAAAAATTTAGTTGCTACTCCTAAAAATTCTTCACCAACATCAGCAAGGCTTGCCCTTAATCCCTCTATCGCTCTTCTATATTTACCAGAAGCAGATTCAGTTACCATCGATAATTCTCGACTGGCTATGTTAGCTAGCTGGGAAGCACTTGCATTCATTAACTCCATAACCTGAAGAGTTTGACTTCCTTCTTTTCCTAAGTTATTAAAAAGAGCTGCCATTCTTGCAAACTGAAATTTACCAAACATTTGCTCAAGTGCTCTTGCTTTACTTAATGGATCCAGTCCATCTAAAGCTCGCTGCAACTCCATAATCATTCCCGTAGTATTTCCAGTATTACGTTGAACCATTCCCATTATGTCAATTCCAAAATCTGACATTACCCCTATTGTTTGTTTTGTTGGGTTGATCATAGAAGCTAAGCCAGACTTTAATGCGTTCGCTGCTTCTGAAGCATTTACTCCACCTTCACGCATAGCTGTTAAATATAAAGCTAAATCTTGTACGTCTCCGCCTAATTGTTTTACAACAGTTCCAGCTTTTGGAATTGCTTCCACAAGATCATTAAGGGTTGTTGAAGTTTGGTTTTCTACGGCGTTTAAAAAGTTAATGGATTCTGTTAGTTCTTGAGTGTTTGATTTAAATGCTGTTTGAATTGCTAAAGTTGCCTTCATTGCTTCAGCTCTATCAACCTCTCCAAGCACAGCCAATCTGGTTGTTTCCTGAAGAGATCCTAAAAGCTGTTGTCCTTGTTGTCCAGTTGCGGCTATATCAGCAGCAAGCCCAATTGTTTCTTTAAAAGAAACTCCCATAGTAGAAGATAATTCTTTTGCAGTTTGAGTAACATCTTTTCTTATCTGTGCTAAATCTTTAGATGTGCTTCCTGATAAATCTCCATAAACCTTAACTAATCTTGTTAACTCTTGATCTGCTTCTCTAAATGCTTTTGCAGCCTGGGAACCAAACATTGCAAGCGGGACTGTAAGACCTACTGTCAGCTGTCGTCCAGCCCACTGTGTATTTTTACCCCAATTTATTAATGAGGTTGCTCCTTCAGATAATGCTTTATTCATTATCTGCATTTCCATTCTAGCTAATTGAATTTTATTTTTTGTTAAATCTAAACCTCTTGGAATCATTACATTGTATTGCATTAAACCTTGAGCATTTCTTCCCAAAGGTTGCATTACAGCATTTTGAAGCATAACTTGTTCTTGAGCAAGTTCTCTAATTAATCCTTTTGAAGTTTTTATATGAGTTCTAAATGTAGAAAAATAATCTTTAAGTTTAAGTCTTCCAGCATCAAGATTTTTTCCAAATTTATCTACATCTGATTGCAGATTGACAAAGTGGCTGGAGTACATTCCGCTACCAATAAGAGAATCTCTAAATAAATTATTAGCAACCTTTGTTGCAGATGCTATAGATTTATTTGATGTAATTAATTCTCTTTGTAATTGCTGTAAACTAGCTGTAGCCCTGTGTACTTCAGACACAAGGCTAGATAAGTCAGCTTTGGCGACTATACTCGTTACAATTTGTTCGTCTGCCATATTACTCCTTAGAGTATCCTAACCCCATTCCGATTCCAAAACCAGCTTCGCTGGCAAAAGATCCTTGTAAGCTAACTACATCATCTGCTGATGCCGTTATACCAAGTGCCTTTCTTCTTACATCGTCAAAGGTCTTACTCTCTTTTTCTTCTGCATCATCATCTATTTGTATTCCTTTTAATGATGCTGCAAACTTTCGCTGGTTGTGCTCCTTCTTATGCATTGAATTTAATGTCTGAAGAAGCTCAGGCATTGATAAATTTTCTTCTAACTCTTCGTAATTCTTCCAATGCCCAAGAAGAAATACTTCGCCTAATAATGCGGCTAAATCTAGTTCTGACCAGCTAGAACCGCTGCCGCTATCAGGTTTGGGTCGTCCATCTTAATTCCACCACAAACTTCAAGAATGCGGTTAATTGTTGGGACATCCAATGCCTCTTCTAATTTATCTTTGTCTGCAACAAGTTCTGGTAGCTGTGTTTCTAGCGCTACAGCACATGCATCGATAAGGATACCTAGAGTAACATTTTCATCTGTTGAGTCTTGTGTTCTTTTAACAACTTCCATAAATTTACGCAGTTGCTTGATTGATAATGGCTTTAACTTTACCTTAGCGCCATTTTGTAATTCAATTTCTTCTACATCATATACTTTTGTAGCCAATTTATCCTCCTTTAGGATTCTAAATTATTATAGCATAAGGATGTTGCAGATACAATAAATAAGCCCCCATTTCTGGGGGCTTATTATTAATAATTAAAATTAATTATTATAGTGCTCTGTCAATAATTAAACCGTATTCTTGACCGACCTTTGAAGCGTCTGGAAGAAGACGGAATGTTACTGGGAATGTAGTTGGTGTTGTACGAGCCAACGAGAATTGTGATTGCTGTACAGACAAAACACGACGAGCATAATAAATACGCTCTGTGTTTGCGGCTGCTGAAGTTGGTGCTTGACCAACTGCAATAAGCTGACGCTCTGTTGGAGCTTCTCCGAGAGCTCCACCTGCAAGCTTTAATACATCGTTATCGGCTTGTACGCCTGATGCTACATCCTTATCAAGAGTATCTGCTCCTTGACCAAAAACAACTAGAACGTTTTCTAATGTGCCTTCGGACATTTCGGTAGCAATCATAACCTCCATCGCAGACTTGAACAGCTTAGCTGTATCAAGAAGCTGATCGACGGTTACTGAATCATATGTTGGGTTATAAGTGATCTGAAGACCATTGTTTGTAAACCCTACGTTTCTGTAATAAAATGCTCCTGAATCAATTCCATTCAATGTTGATGTATAAGATGTGCCTGCTACGTATGCGCCTGCGTCTGCGGAACCTGGTTCTGCATTTTCCTTATACGCTGCTCCTTCTGTAATATCAATGTTTGATATAAATAATGGAGACGCTCCAACGAGAATGTTTTTAGCATTACCTGCTGATTGTGCCATGAGTTTTTATCCTCCTATTTCATGAAATTAATATATATATATTTGGCTGGCTAGGCCCTTTCCTCTATGTCTAATTATAGGGGAATAGAGAGTCTAAAGCAAACTAGGCAAACCTGCCCGTATTGTCTGTAATCCTTGAATATTTAACCTCTAATATTACGTCCGCCGCAAAGAAACCCTGCAGCTCCTCGGACGGGGCTGTTGGAGAAATGTCTGCTATAAATATACTATGGAATTTAAACTTGTCTGAAAGCTTATCCCAATAATTTATATCCCTAGCCGAATCATCCATTCTTCTAAATTGATCTGTCATGAAGTTTCTTATTTCTACTATATCTATAACCTCTGTAGAGTATATTGTAAATAGTATCTGCTCACAGCAAATAAGCCAGTTGTTCTCATATGATAAGCCTATTTTGTCATAGACTATGTGCTTCTTCCCGCTCAAAAATTGATTCATTTCTGGAGCCTGCTGAATTGGCAAGATTGGAATAAGAGTTTCATCTAAATTATCACTATAATAATCATTAGGATTAAATATATTAGCCGTTTTTAGCTTTTCCCATAGAAACTTTCTAAGTTCAAACATTGCATCTAGTTTATAGTTAGGCATTAGATACCCCCGTAAAAGCCGCTAGAAGGGCCGCATCAGCCTCGCTGGCAACACTGTTAGGTGAGAACTTATACTTAACCGTTTTAATCTGTACAGGGACCGTCAGAGCCCTTGTCATGGCAGAATTAAATAATCTTTGAAATCCAGACTTTTTAATAGACATATTGACTAATTGTCCTGTAAAAAAATATTTATAAGATGATAAGAATGAATTTTTAGTTGCTACTCCACCTGGCTTATTTACTGTAACAGATTGTCCTTTTGGCATAAAGACGGTATATCCATTTATGTCAAAAACTAATCTTTCAGACTTTCTAGGACTAATCACAACTGTTTTACCCTGCTCCATAATAAAAGCTTTTTTAATAAATACATGTTTGTGATTTGAATTTTCTGAAGGCACAAAGGATTTTGAATCTAATAACTCATAGTTTAATTTAAAGGATAATCCATCTTGAGCTAACTTATTTAACTTAAATAGTCTTGCTTCTTTTGTTCCTGACTGATCCCATTCATAAACATGATGAAAAGATTTTGGATTAATTCTAGCTTTTGCATCTATATATTCTCCAAAATCCTTGTCTATTTGCCTAAATAATGTTTTGCTAAATGCATTTTGAAAAGCTAAATTGGAGGAGAGTTTAGCTAGCACGTTTGTCTTATAGAATATAGCAGCAGATATTTGAGCTACCGTGCTATCTTTTATTGCACCGCTGACTGGCTGTCCAGACATTAGATTAACTAATCCGCTAGCAGCCTGAAGTGCCATTGCTTCAGACGTCAATTTTCTGATTCTCCGATCTTCTTAAAGAAGTATTATATCCAACAACTGATCCAAACGGATCTGTTATTGGTGTGCTTCCAATAACCTCAAATACTGTTGGAGAATTAGTTGGATAGTTTAATTCATACCATATCGGATTCCCGTTAGCGTCACACACATTTTTTACTTTTTGTCTTAAAGTTAATTTTTCTTCAGTTCTAACTTCTATAAATTGTTCATTAGAATAAGTGTTAGAAAATGTTTGTCTGTCTAAGTTCCTAGACATCGACTGACTGATTATTCCACGAGCATAACAAGGTACAGTTTTTTGATAAATAAACTGTTTTTTAATTACACCAGTGTTTGGATCTTGTAGCTCTTGTTGAGTATATATATCTAAACTCATAGACATCAATCCGTCAACAATATTAAACATTAAACCACAACCATTTGTGTTACGACATAATCTGAAAGCAATTTGTCTGCGTAAGCTGAACCTGTTCCACTAAATGCATTTGAGGAATACTCAAAATCCCAATCTGTTGTAGATATCTTGCTGACATATCTATCTTTCCAAGCCCTATCTTTTGAGAAATAAGATCTCATTATTTCTATTGTTGCTTGCTCAACTTCATCTGGAACTGTGTCCCAGCCAAATCTAGCATATACATCATAATGTCTTCCTCTTTTAAATATATTTGGAGAAACATCATGTATAGATGGAGGAACCATACCATTTGCAATATATGTGTCTCCGTCCAACAAAGTCGACTGATTAATCTTTAATCCGAATCCACTTGTTGTTGGCTCAATTAAATATCCTAAACGATTTATGTTATTTAAGTTATCTATCCATAATTGATCATTTTGGTGTAGTGTATGAAGTCTCCACATTTTAGAAGATAGAGGCAATGTGTCTGAATCATTTCCCATTATTGTAAATGTATTGTCATACAAATAAAATTTCTGTCCAGTGTAATGTTCAACCATTTTTCTTGCATACTTTTCCGCCATTCTTATTTCATGATATGTCTTATAATTTGGATCATTTGAATCGGACCCGAGGCCAAGATCCTCTATCGCTTCTTGAATTGAAATATATGGAGTTACAACATCCAGATAAGTTATATGAGTATGATCCACGCCCTCGTATTCATATTCCCACTTCAACATATATTTTATGTTTCTATCTATATAATTTGTTGGAGGATATGTTGAATATGATCCAACATCTACCTCTGAAGGATAAGCGACAATACTAAATCGTGGTATCGTTGAATTTATTGGAGGAACTATTAATGGATCTTTTGTTATGTCGAAAAATTTAACGACTACGTCGCCATCTGGAACAACTGGCTCTCCTCTTACATAAAGCTTTGTTGTTACTGGCGTATTATTGTCTTTATATATTTCTGCCATTTAGCAGGTTTAGTTATAGTACTCCTGTACCTCTCTTGGCGTAGCCAATCTAAACCCTTCCTCCTTGTCAAAAATTTCTTGTGCTTTTTCAGGCTTCATAGCTACAAAAGGATGTTCTTTTGTGAACGTATGTCCTGCAATATCATATCTATAATTTGCACGTGTCATTCTAACCAAAACCAGGTCATCTTCTAACTCTTGGTTAGGGTCAAACTTTGGTAAAATTTCTGGTGCTTCCTCTTTTGAGTCTTCTATGTTTTTTAGTGTGCTTTGATAGACTGACCAAGTTACGCCTTCTTCTGCCAATGCGGCAATAATATCTGCTTTATTTTTTAGTCCATCT
>Ga0129336_10000540_pt1 | contig 22104 bp, 20 predicted proteins | sample CPB6_02_DNA_FD_96878 | JGI IMG/M metagenome (GOLD analysis project Ga0129336, IMG submission 96878) | Freshwater to marine salinity gradient microbial communities from Chesapeake Bay, USA - CPBay_Sum_0.6_0.2_DNA | ecosystem: Environmental > Aquatic > Marine > Coastal | place: USA: Chesapeake... | reverse complement strand
GATCTGCTGGAGCTGCGCAATTTGGTGGCGGTCGCTGACCTGATTGTGCGTAGCGCGCAAAGTCGGCATGAGAGCCGGGGCCTGCATTACAGCCGAGACTATCCCCAGGCCCATCCGGATCCCCGCCCAACCATTCTGGTGCCTGCTGATTCATGATGCCGGGCAGAATAGCCTGGCCAGGCTTGCCCCACTCTGGAGACTGATGTGAGCCCGAATTCCCCGTCAAATACCGGTTCCTCTCCCTACAGCACCCTGCCGCCGGCAAGTCCACCGGCCACGCGCAAACCAGTAAGCCTGCCTCGATTGCTGGAGATGCATGCACGTGGTGAAAAAATCACCATGCTGACCGCCTACGATGCCACCTTTGCCGCGGTGGCCGATACCGCTGGGGTGGAAACGATCCTGGTGGGCGACTCGCTGGGCATGGTGTGCCAAGGCCTGCACAGCACGGTGGGTGTCACCCTGGAGACGATGCGCTACCACGTGGAAAGCGTGGTGCGCGGCGTGAGACGCGTGCAGGGCACCGCCTGGATCATTGGCGATCTGCCCTTTGGCAGTTACCAGGAGTCCAAGGAACAGGCTTTGCGCAGCGCGACCGTGCTGATGCAGGCCGGCGCTCATATGGTCAAGCTCGAAGGAGGTGGCTGGACGGCTGAAACAGCGCGCTTTCTGGTGGAGCGCGGGATTCCAGTCTGTGGCCATCTCGGGCTGACCCCGCAGACGGTACACGCCCTGGGTGGCTATCGGGTCCAAGGGCGTGAGGACAAAGACGCAGCCACTCTCAAGCGCCATGCACTGGAACTGCAGGATGCTGGTGCAACCCTATTGGTTTTGGAAATGGTGCCTGCCACTTTATCGGCCGAAATCACCCGGGCCTTGTCGCACTGCGCCACCATCGGCATCGGCGCTGGGGTTGACACCTCTGGCCAGGTCTTGGTGCTGCACGACATGTTGGGCATGAATCTGGGCAAGATGCCCAAGTTTGTACACAACTTCATGGCAGATGCGGGTAGCGTCTTGGGTGCGATGCAAACCTATGTGCAGGCGGTCAAGCAGCGCCGCTTTCCTGACAATGCGGTCAATGCCTGGTGATGAAGGTCCTGCATCGAATTGACGAGCTGCGCGCCACGCTGGGGCGCCAGCAGCGGATTGCGCTGGTGCCCACCATGGGCAACCTGCACCAGGGCCATCTGGCACTGGTACGACAGGCCAAGCCGCTGGGGGATGTGACGGTGGCCAGTATTTTTGTCAACCGGCTTCAGTTTGCACCCCATGAAGACTTTGACGCCTACCCACGCACACTGGAATCCGATTGCGCCATGCTGGAGGCGACGGGCTGTGATGTGGTGTTTGCTCCCACTGAGAGAGAGTTGTATCCCGAGCCACAAGCCTTCAGGGTGCAACCCCCGGCAGAACTTGCCGACATCCTGGAGGGACACTTCCGCCCCGGGTTTTTTACCGGGGTATGCACGGTGGTGCTCAAACTCTTCAACATTGTGCAACCTGGTGTTGCGGTGTTTGGCAAAAAAGATTACCAGCAGCAACTAATTCTTCGGCGCATGGTCAAGCAGCTGGGCTTGCCGGTGGATATGGTGATCGGGGAAACCTTGCGCGCAGAAGATGGCCTGGCCCTGTCCTCGCGCAATGCTTACCTCGACGCCAGGGCGCGTGCCGAGGCACCACAGCTCGCAATGGCTCTGCAAGCCATGGTGCAAGCCCTGCGTGCAGGCTCCACCGACTACCAGGCGCTGGAGACGCGCGCGATGCAAACCCTGTCAGGCCGCGGATGGCAGCCCGATTACATGAGCATTCGACGCCGAGAAGATCTGTTGGCGCCGACCCAGGGCGATGCCCTGGTGGTCGTGGGCGCTGCCCGTTTGGGCAGCACGCGCTTGATCGATAACGTTGAGGTTTAAATCCTCAACTTCTTGCTCACTGACTTGTACTAAGTCCTCAAGCCCTCACCGATCACCACCGATTGACCTGTCAATCATCGATCCCCGTGGTGCGGCGTGATGTTCAAAGACGCTTCAACTCATGACGCCAATCTGCCAGGGCACGAACTCGTGATTGCCCAGGCCCAGCGCTTCACTCTTGGAAGCCTCGCCTGAGGCAGTGCGCAAGAACAGTTCAAAGATCTTCTGGCCCATCTCTTGCACCGATACAGTGCCGTCCAGGATCTCACCGCAGTTGATGTCCATGTCCTCCTCGATGCGCTTGAACATGGGCGTGTTGGTAGCCAGTTTGACGCAGGGTGCGGGCTTGGAGCCAAACATCGAGCCACGACCTGTGGTGAATGCAATCAGGTTGGCGCCACCAGCTATTTGACCGGTCGCTGACACCGGATCGAAGCCGGGTGTATCCATGAAGACAAAGCCTGGCGTGGTGACCGGTTCGGCGTAGCGGTAGACCGCCATCAGTGGGCCGGTGCCACCCTTCATGGAAGAACCCAGCGATTTCTCGAAGATATTGGCCAGGCCGCCCACCTGGTTGCCCGGGCTGACCTTGCCGTTGATCTGCACATCGCGTCCGACGGAATATTCGTCTTTCCACCAGCGGATGCGCTCGATCAGCTTTTCACCCACTGCGCGGCTGACGGCACGGCGAGTGAGGGTGTGCTCAACGCCGTAGATCTCGGGGGTTTCTGACAAGATGCCGGTTCCCCCATGGCGCGCCAAAATATCGACTGCGGCCCCAAGAGCCGGGTTGGCGGTAATCGAGGAAAAACCATCAGAGCCGCCACATTGCAGACCTACACACAGATGGCTGGCACTGACCGTTTCGCGCCGCGCCTTGTTGGCCTCAGGCAGCAGCGCTTGCACCGCGGCGATACCCGCCTCGACGGTCTTGCGCGTGCCACCCTCTTCCTGCATGACAAAGGTGTGCAGCCGTGCGCCAGCCTGCAAGTTTTCTTTCTCCATCAGTCCTGTGAGCTGGTTGCGCTCGCAACCCAACCCCACGATCAGCGCGGCAGCCAGATTGGGATGACGGGCATAGCCCGCCATGGTGCGGCGCAGCAGGTCCATCGGCTCACCACTCATCTCCATGCCGCAGCCAATTGAATGGGCAAACGCCACCACGCCATCCACATTGGGATAGGCTGCCAGCCGCTCCGGCGTGAACCACTCGGCAATCTTGTGCGCCACCGTGGCCGAGCAATTGACCGTGGACAGCACGCCGATGTAATTGCGCGTGCCGACCTTGCCATCGGCGCGCACATAGCCTTGAAACGTGGCGCGTTCAGACTCAGGCAACAGTTCGACCGGCTTGTACTCGCTGGCATGGGCGTAGTCGCGATCAAACTCTCGAAATTCAGTGTTGTGGCTGTGCACCATGGTGCCGGCCTCGATATCGGTATTGGCAAAACCGACCGTCACGCTGTACTTCAGAATAGGCTGGCCCTTGAGAATCTTGCGCGCTGCAATTTTGTAGCCCGCTGGCACCTGGCTACGGCTGGTGAAGTTTTCAGCGGGCACTTCGGTGCCAATGCCCACTTCGACCCGGGCCACCACCACATTGTCGTTGGGGTGCAAGCGAATAACCGGACCGATCAGTCGTTTTTCAGTGATTTCAATCATGGCGTTTAACAGGTTTTAGTGTGTTTCAGAATTCCGAAAGCTGCCTGCAAGCGCCGTTCGTAGGCCGCTCGCTCGGCCGCCGCTCGCTCGGCGGGCCAGGCCATGAAGCCGGCGCCAGCTTTCATGCCGGTCTGTCCGGCTGCAATGCGCTCTGCTACGCAGCGGGCCAGCACGGTGGTATTGGAGAGGGAGGGATAAATTTCCTCAGTTGCCCGCGCCATGCTGTCCCAGCCGGAGATTTCCTTTTGCAAAATTGGGCCGGCCGCTGCATAGCGAAAGCCAAAACTGTAGCGCACGGCGGTGTCGACATCCTCGGCTGAGGCGATTCCACGGTCGATCAAGTCAAGCGCTTCACGCATCAGCGCATGCTGGATGCGGTTGGCCAGAAAGCCCGGGATGTCTTGGCGCACCAGCACCGGCTGCTTGCCGGCGCGGCGGTACATGGCACACACCTGCTCGGCCAACTCAGCGCTGGAATCCACACCCAACGCGATCTCGACAAGGGGCACCAGGTGCGCCGGCATAAAGTAATGGGCATTGAACATGCGCTGACGGGTGCTCAGGCCCGCGGCAATGCGGCTGATCGGGAAACCCGAACTGTTGGAGCCGATCGGGATTGCGGCTGGCACCTGCTTGTCTAGCTTGGCGAACAACACGCGTTTGAGCTCGAAATCCTCGGCCACGGTCTCGAGCACCCAGACCACCTCCTGCCAGGAGGACCACTCCTCGATCAGGCCAGCCTGACCCAGCGGATCAACTTCACTGGGTTGTGCGCCTAGGCTGAGCGCAGTCTGGCGGGCCAGCGCCAATGACCGGCTCGCCTTTTCCAAGGTACGGCCAAGAAAGATGGCATCAAAGCCAGAGGCCAGGAAACCAGCCCCGATGCCCACAGCCATGGTGCCTGTTCCAATGATGACAACGCGTTCCATTACTCTCATTCCATCTTCTGTCAACTGGCAGCCACCCAATTCGGGGCAGAGCTCAGATCACCGTGGCTTCTCCGCCTTCGACAATGACGTTTTCCACCTCGCCAGCACCCGCACGGCGAAAAGCCGCCGCCTCGACATACTCGGGTGACTCAAAGCATTTTGTTGCCGCCTCGAAAGAGGAGAATTCGACCACCACGAAGCGGTGAAAAGTCTCTGGTCCTTCCATGATGCGGTATTTCCCGCCTCGCGCCAGCACCTTGCCGCCGTATTTCTTGAAGATGCCAGGTACCCGGTCGGTGTATTTCTTGTATTCCACAGGATCGGTGATGCGTGATCGCGCTATCCAGTAAGCAGGCATGAGGTTCTCCGTTTATTTGACCGCAACGGCATTACCCAGATTGGGCAGCCAGGTGGCGAGTTGGGGGAAAGCGACCAGTGCGATGATGGCCGCCAGCAACGCCATCCAATAAGCTGTAGAGCCGCGGAAAATTTCTCCAGGTGACAGGTTTTTTTCATCCGTTACCGCAGCCTTCACAGTGAATACCAAAATGCCAAACGGTGGCGTCAACAAACCGGTCTCAATGGCGATGATGCCGATGATGGCAAAAGCAATCGGGTCAAAGCCCAGCGCTGCGGCTATGGGTGCAAACACCGGCACGGTCAGCAGAATGATGGAAATCGAGTCAATGATGCAGCCCAGGATGAACCACACTAGCACCATCAGGGCCAGGATTGCGTAGGGCGACAAGCCGGAGGCAAGAAAAAAGTCCTTGGCCGCTCCGGTCAGGCCGGTCATGGACAGAACCCGGGAATACAACTGGGCGGTCACCAGCAACAACAGCAATGGCGCTGAAGTGCGGCCCACCGAGAGGATGGCCTGCAGCATCTCAGCGGGTTTCATTCCCCTTAAAAGAGCCAGCAGCAGCGCCAAGGTGGCTCCCACACCCGCACCTTCCGTGGGGGTGAACGCACCCAACCAGATGCCACCCAGCACCAGGGTGATCAGGGCCAAGATACCGAACGTGCTCCACAGAATAGCCCGTAAATCAGGCTCTGTGGCATCCTGCAGTCCTGCGCGCGCCTGCTGCTGGGCCTCTGGCAATTGGGCACCTTCGCCCACCCTGGCCGGATCTGTTTTGGCCACCCACAGGATGTAGAGGATGTAGAACGTCACCACAATAAAGCCAGGAATGATGCCGGCAATGAACAGCTTGCCGATCGAAATTTCGGTCAGCACACCCCAGACAATCATCAGCACCGAGGGCGGAATCAGCATGCCCAGACAGGCGCTGCCGGCGATACAGCCCAGGGCGAACTTGCGCTCATAGCCATAGCGCCGCATTTCCGGATAGGCGATCTTGGAAAAAGCCGCCGCTGCGGCAATGGACACGCCGGTGACAAAGGCAAACACCGCGTTGGCCAACACGGTGGCCACCCCCAGTCGGCCCGGCACCCATTTGGTGAGGCGATTGATCAGGGTGAACAGGTCGCTGGCAGCCCCGCACTTGGCCAAAAATTCGCCCATCAGCATGAACAGGGGGATCACAGCGAACACATAGTCGCGCAAGGCCTCGTAGGCGGTGTTGGCGGTGAAGCTCATCACCGGATCGATGCTGCCGGTCATCAGGTAGATGCCCAGCATGCTGGTGGTGCCCAGCGCCACGGCAATATGAATGCCGGAAAACACCAGGACCAGCAAAACGGACACCAGGATGAGGGTATTGGTTGGATCAAACATGGAAAAACGATTGCGGCGCGTTCGGCCTAATGCGAAGCGGAAAGCAAGGGTCCCTCGCCTCGGCAAGCGAGCGAGATATTCTCGATCATCTGAAGAAAGTAGCTGAGTGCTGCCAAAGCAGCCCCAAGAATGATGACAAAGCGAGCCGGCCAGACTGGCACACGCAGCGCACCCTCACCCTCGAACTCGCCCGAGTTCCAGGCATGGGCCGCGCCATCCAGGCTGCCCCAACAGATAAAGGCGAAGAAACACATGCCGATCAGGGCACCCAGGGCCGCCATCCAGCTTTGAGCAGCTGGCGACAGCCATTTGACAAAGGTATCTACATGCAACATCCCGCCCGAGCGGATGGCATAGCCCGCTTGCAAGTAGCAGATGATGACGATCGAAAAGGACACAATCTCGGGCGTCCCTTTAACCGGACTGTTGAACAACACCCGCCCGCTGACATCGGCGACCACCAGAAAACACAAGAGAAAGGCCAGCACCGCAGCGCAGATCAGCAGAGCCTGCGTCAGCCAATTGTTGATGCGAGACAACATAAGCTAGATCTAAAAATCCAAGGGCCCCTGCGGCAAGTCCATGCCGCAGGGATCAGATCAGGTGCGTCTTACTTGACCTGATAACGAACCGGCCATTTATGGCCAAGTTTCTCAGCCTCTTCCAATGCCACCTTGAGCACTTGGGATGCCGGGAGACCTTTCTGGTCCAGTTCAGTGGCCAAGGTTTGTGGCCAGCCCTTGAGAGAGTTGGCCCAATCCACCTGCACCGATGAGGGCACCGATTTGACCGTCACCCCCGAGGCCTTGAGCTGGACCAGCTGCTTGGGATAGTTTTCCTCATTGACCTTGCCAGTCATCGCTTCGTATTCCTTGGCCACTTCCAGCACGATGGCCTGCACATCCTTGGGCAGTTTGGCAAAGCGGGCCTTGTTGATGGTCAGGCCGTGCCAGGTGATCGAGCCAAAACCGACTTCGGTGTAATGCTTGGCCACCTCACCGAGTTTGAAATTGACCCAGCCGGAAGGGAACATGATCCAGCCGTTGTAAACCCCGGTCTGCATCGAAGTATAGGCCTCGGGCAGGGAAGATTGCACTGGCACCGCGCCCGCGTATTCGAGCCACTTGAGGTTCAGGCCAGCCCCGGCGATTTTGCGACCTTTAAGGTCGGCCACTGTGTTCCATTCGAAGGTGGTGCCCAGGTTGTAGCCATTGTCGGCAATCAGGGCCAGCAATTGCTGGTTGTACTTGTCTTCAAATACTTTGGACAGATAGGGCACCTTGTCATAGACGGCGCGTGCCAGCTTGACGCTTTTCTCCGGGCTCATGGTGCCAAAGGGCAGCATAACCTGGAAAGCATTGAGCGGCAGGTTGGAAGGCTCAAAACAGAAGCAGTAGCCACCGATATCAATGATGCCCGACTGCACCCCTTCCAGGGTGTCGGCCACCTTGACCATGGAGCCTCCATACCCTTCGACAAATTCAACCTTGTGGCTGGTGCGCTGGGCCACCCGCTTGGAAACCTCGGGCACAAAGAAGTTCTGCATCAGGTTGACATAGGTGTTCACCGCGGGATGTCCTGATGCGATGCGCAGCTTGATGTTTTCGGCATGCGCGGCCGTGATACTGGCCAGACCGAGCAAAGTCGCTAGCAAGGTGGTTTTAAAGTTTCTGGTCATGTCATGTCTCCTGTCAAGGTTGGTTTAACACAAAGGACGCAATCAACCCGTCCTCATCTGGTTTGGCTTACTGGCGCTTTGCACCCAGGCTGGCCTTTTTGTTCACGATCTCAAGGCACGATGATCGAGGATCCGGTGGTGCGCCCGCCCTCCAGTTCGGCATGGGCCCGGGCAATATCAGCCAAGGGGTAGCGCTGGTTGATCGAGACCTTGATCACTCCCTGGGCCAGGCGCTTGAACACCTCGGCGGCAGAATCGCGCAATTCCTGGGTGGATGCGGTGTAGGTGACCAGCGTGGGCCGGGTGAAATAGAGCGAGCCCATTTTCTGCAAGGTCGCGGCAGCCACTGGCGGTGGCGCGCCGGTGGTGGTGCCAAAAGACACAAAATAGCCGCGCGGCGCCAGGCTGTTGAGCGACTGCTCAAAAGAATCTTTGCCCACCGAGTCGTACACCACAGGCACGCCTGAGCCACCCGTGATTTCCTTGACCCGCGCCACGATATCTTCGGTGCGCCGATCCAGGCAGAACTCATAGCCATTGGCCAGCGCCAGCTTGACTTTGTCCTGCCCGCCGGCCACGCCAATCATGCGCACGCCCATCTGCTTGGCCCACTGGCCGGCCAACAAACCCACCCCACCAGCAGCGGCATGCATCAGCACAAACTGGCCAGCTTTTACCGGATAGCAGCGCTGCAGGAGGTATTCAACTGTCATGCCCTTGAGCAGGCTGGCAGCGATCTGTTCGTCACTCAGCCCCTCGGGCGCATGCAGCAAGCGTGCTGCCGGGTAATTGCGATGGCTGGCACAAGCGCCCAAGGCAGGACCACTGGCATAGCAAACCCGCTCGCCCACCTTGAAATCATGGACACCACTACCCACCGCCAGCACCACACCAACCGCTTCGGTACCCAGCCCGGTGGGCATGGGAGCGGGGTACATGCCGGAACGGGTGTAGATGTCCTGAAAATTAAATCCGATCGCGGTGTGCCGAATCTGCACCTCTCCCGGGCCCGGCGAAGGCAGCTCAAGCTCCTCCACCTGCAAAACCTCAGGGCCACCTGCGCGGTGAACACGAACTGCCTGGTATTTCATTCTCAAACTTTCTGTTCTAGGTTGCTGGGGTTCAGTTCACCACTTCGTTGACTGGCTTGGTGTTTTGACCTGCGTCGGTCCAGCCCGGGACGCGACCGATACGGGCGGCTTCGTGCCAGGCAAAATTGAGCTCGACCTTGATGCCATTGATCGGCTCACGCATAAAAAGCTGGTAGAGGTCGGAGTTGTGGGCCTTGCGCTCACTGAATTCGACGCCATTTTTTGTAAGACGCTCCATAAACTCCTCAATGCCCTCGCAGTTGAGACAGATATGGTCGATCCGCCCCGAACCCAGGGCACCAGCCGCAGCGTAATCGATGCCCTTCTGATCTGATGGCGTTTGCAGATAGGTATTTTGGTGCTCAGAATAACGCGCCTTGCCAATATGGATCACATCTTGCTCACCAATATAGAGCCAATACACCGGGAAACCGAACTCCGGGTGGTAGCCGTTGCGAAAGCCCAGATTGTTGCAAAACCAGTCGCGTGTACCTTCCGGATCGTGGGTCAGGATCAGAATGTGCTCAAGAAATCTTAGCCCCATGGCAATACTCCACCTAAAAGAGAAATTCGATCACGAATTAGGGTCAAACACAAGCGGGCTATCCCCAATGGCCGCCGGCGCGCCAGCCTGAATGATCCCTCCGCCAAGCGCTATCGGTCCAATGCTCTTTTGACTTGAATACATAGCAACTTGCTATCGCGAAACTGCCAGAGAAGCCGGGCGCGTCATCAAGCCTCGCCACTCGCAGCGCCAAGGCGGCCAACCGCATCAAACAAGTCGCGAATCACTCGCGCCGGTATGTTGCGGGTGATAAAAACCAGTCGGCTACCAGTGTCCGCGCTGGGCCAGCGGTCGAGTTTGATCGGCGGGTGAAAGACATGGCCAACCCCTTGCACGACGACAGGTTCTCCCTCGACATTGACAATGCCCTTGACCCGCAGCAGGTCTTTTCCACGCAGGCTGATCAGCATTTCCATGGCAGCAGAAAAAGTGTCCCATGAAAAAACCTGTTCAAAACGCAAGGATTGGGACCGTACAGAGGGGTCGTGCCGCGATGGCAGGCGCTGGCCCAGGTGGCGTTCGCCTTCTACAGCCTGACTGTCACGCTCCGGGGAAAGGGTCTCGCCCAAAAATTGCAGGGTACGGGCATCCGCACGGGCATTGCTCAGCCCAAGATTGGTCAACTCACTGGGGTGTAACTGGCCAAGGGTACAGGCGCGCACCTCAACCTGTGCGTTGATGGCGCGCACTGCGCCTTGAACCTGGGCCAGTTGCGCGTCATTGGCCAGATCGGATTTGGTGATGAATATCCGATCAGCCAGCGCGATCTGGCGTTCCGCCTCGGGAGAATGCTCCAACTGGGTCAGGGCGTTGACCGCATCGACCAGCGTCACCACACCATCCAGGCGGTAATGGGCACCCAACATGGTGTCGCTGCTGAGGGTCTGGATGACAGGAGCGGGATCGGCCAGCCCGGTGGTTTCAACGATCACGCGATCAAAGTCAGCAATCAGACCGGCGCGTCGCTCGCCGAACAACTCACGCAAGGTTTCCTGTAAATCGGTGCGCACGCTGCAGCATAGGCAACCGTTGGCCAAGAGGCTGACATTTTCCGAGGACATCTTGACCAGATCGTTGTCAATGCCAATCTCACCGATTTCATTAATCACCACCGCCACCCGATCCATGTCCGGGTGACGCAGCAACTGGCTGATCAGGGTGGTCTTGCCGGCACCTAGAAACCCGGTGATCAGGGTGACTGGGATTTTGCTGGCCAGGGGATCGCGGCCGCTGTGAGCGGCTTCGGGATCAAACATTCATTTCGAGAATATAGAGCCCACCGCTGAAGCGATCCACCGTGTAGACCAGGCGCCGCTCATCGACATAGACATCGTTGAGCTGCACCGCGCCCGGAGCAGACAGTGGGGGCGATGGTGGCACATAGTAGGCCACTTCTTCAACCTGATAGGGGTTGCTGGTGTCATAGACACGAACGCCGGCATTGAAGAAGGTGCCGATGAACAAGGTGTCAGACTGGAACGAGCACGGCAAGGGCAGGTTCTCATGCAGGTTGTGGGCCCCGAAGCGGCCACCACGCTTGGCAAAGGTGGCGTGGGGCGGCGCAGGGAAAGTGGAGATAGGCAATGGATTTTCATCCGAGCGTGAATCCACCACCCACACCAGCTTGGGCCAATCGGCACCGTCATCCTGCACGCACTCGTCGCTGACGATCCACAGGTTGCGCTCAAACAGGGGGAGCACCGTATGGGTGAAACCATTGAAGGGCGGCGAATGGTTCCAATGCGACACCATCTTGATATGGGCAGGATCGGCAATGTCCAGCACGATGGCGCCGCCGTCGATGTAGCCCACATAGGCCCGGTCCGGACGCTGCGGGAAGACATTGGTGTTGTGCGCCCTGAATCCAGTGTCGAACTGGGGTGGCATGCGCTTGGGAGGCGGAGCTGCATCGCCTTCGCGGGTGCCCGGATACCACCAGCGACCGGTTTCCCGTGGGCGAGTCGGGTCAGAGATATCCACAATGCGGTAGAACTGGTCATCCCGCGGATCGCGCGGCTGGAAATCCGGCGCCCCCGAAGCCATGTGAACCGTCTTGCCATCGACAAACCACACCGCATGCACGCCGCGCGAGTGGGGACCGGAGCAATCGAAATGTGAAATCAGTCGCGGCGACTCCGGCTTGCTGATGTCATAAATATTGATGCCCGCTGGCTTGGCACCCAAATCCTTGACCTGGTTGGCCACCACCATGATGTTGCCCACCACATCGAGCGAGTTGGATCGCACCTTCATGTGAGGCAACTCGGTTTGCACAATCACCCGCGGTTTGCGCGGATCGGTCACATCAACGCCAGTGAAATTCTTCGGTGCCGATTCATGGGCCAGCCAAAGAATGCGCCGGCCATCGTCAGCAATCTGGATGGCGATACCCTCTCCCATGCCGCCGAAGCCCTGCAGTTCATTGTGGGATAGCAGGGTCATGTTGTGCGCCATCGGCTGGTCAGCACGGGCGCGGGGAGGTTGTAATCCGGAATTCATTGGGGCTCCTATTCAGATTCTGCGATACGGACTAATCCGCTTTGATATTGTTGTCCTTGATGACCTTGGCAAAAAGGGCATATTCACGCTGCACATAGGCAGTGAATTCGGCTGGGCTACTGCCCACAGGCTGGGCGCCTTCCTTGGCAAAGCGCTCCGCCACCTCGGGCGTCTTGAGCGCCTTGGCGGCTTCCTGATGTAATCGGTCCACCACGGCTGGCGCGGTGTCAACGGGCAAGAACAGTCCAAACCAGGAAACGATGGCGAATCCGGGCAGGCCTGACTCGGCCAGCGTGGGCAAATCCTGGATGGCTGGTGAGCGGTGGGCCGAGGTCAGGGCCAACGCCCTGAGTCGCCCCGCTTTCACATGCGGGAGCACAGCCACCATGGGCGCGAACATCACCTGGATCTGACCGGCCAGCAAGTCATTGACCGCTGGGCCGGCGCCCTTGTAGGGCACGTGAACCAGGTCAACTCCCGCAGCAGCCTTGAACATCTCACCTGCCAGGTGGCTGGGCGCTCCTTTGCCAGCCGAACCGAAATTCAGAGTTCCTGGCTTGGCCTTGGCAAGCGCAATCAAGTCGCGCGCTGTTTTCGCAGGCACCCCGGGATGAACCACCAGCATATTGGGCACCTCAGCCACCAGCGTGACGGGCTTGAGATCGCGCAAGGTGTCGTAACCCAACTTTTGGTAGAGGTGCGGCGCGATAGCAATGCTGGTGGACTGGCCCAGCAACACGGTGTACCCGTCGGCCGCAGCCTTGGTCACCATGTCAGCTGCAATCGTGCCTGAGGCACCCGCGCGGTTTTCCACCACAAAGCTCTGGCCCGTCTGCTCCTGCAGTTTGCCACTGACAATACGGGCCAGAAAATCAGCTCCGCCGCCGGGTGCGGCAGGCACCACCAGGCGCACCGGCCTGTTGGGATAGCTGGCCGACTGCGACCAAGCCAGCCCTGAGCACAACAACAAAGCCCAGACCGGCACACGCCAGGCGTTTGACTTCATGAGGCTCTCATCTCGATGAATTGATCAGGCTGCGAGATTATTCGGCCTTGATGTTGTTGTCGCGAATGGCTTTGCCATAGCGGGTCAACTGATCGCGCACCAGGGCGCTCATCTTCTCGGGGGTGGTGCCATTGGGCCGCAGGCCCAGCCCGGCATAGCGCTCCTTTATTACTGGATCGGCCAGGGCCTTGACCACCTCGCGCTGCAGGCGATCGACGATCTCCTTGGGCGTGCCCTTGGGTGCAGTCAGACCAAACCAGGTGCTGTATTCAAAGCCCTGGATGCCCTGCTCCTTGAGGGTGGGGGCCTCCGGGTATTCCGGATTGCGCTGTTCGGTCATGACGCCAACCAGGCGCAACTTGCCAGCCTTGACCAGGGCCGCCACGGTGGCCAAGCCTTGCAAGGTGACATCGGTTTGTCCAGCCGCCGTGCCCTGGGCGGCCAAGCTGGCACTGCGGTAGGGAACATGCTTCATTTGCACTCCGGTATGCGAGGCAAACAAGGCGCCACCCAGGTGTTGCGGGCTACCATTGCCGCCGGAGGAATAGGTGATCATGTCAGGCGCGGCCTTGGCGGCAGCCACCAGATCATTGGCGGTCTTGTACTTGGAATCCGATGGCACAGCGATGCTGAATTCAATCGTCGCCACCTGGGACACATGGGCAAAATCAGCCACCGTATCAAAAGGCATTTTGGATGTCAGGTTGGGCACCATGGTGAGCACGCTGTCATTGAAGCCTCCTATGGTGTAACCGTCCGGAGCAGCTTTGGCCACCCTATCCGAACCGATGATGCCGGAGGCGCCCGTGATGTTCTCGATCACGATGGACTGGCCCATGTTTTCCGACATTTTTTGTGCCAGCAGGCGCGCAGCCACATCGACTGCACTACCCGCACCCAGCGGCACGATCATGCGGATGGGTTTGTTGGGATAGGCACCCTGTGCCATCACCGAAGCGCTCAGACCCAAGCCTAGCAGTGCGGTCAGCGACAAGGCCAGTTGGCGCGCGCGGGAAAAAAGAAAGTTCTGTTTCATGATGTCTCCTTAATTTTGAATTTCATAGTAGGCTGCTCAGACGCTCAGGCCCAGTACCTTTATGGCATTTTCGCCGAGGATGGCCAACCTGTCCTGCGGGCTGAGCTCTGGGGTGTTCATCACATGGCCCACCGGATCATCTTCCCAGGGGATGGGGTGGTCGGTTCCGATCATGATCTGTCCTGCACCCACCTCGGCTGCAAGATGGCGCAGCGCCTCGCCGGTGAACACCAAGGAATCAAAATAGATCTGCCGAATGTACTCGGTAGGTTTTTTCATCAGGCTGATCTGGGCATTGCAATTCTGAGGTGAGACAAAACAGGAGCGGTCCATGCGCGGCGCGTAGGAGCCGAGAAAGCCCCCGCCATGGGCGCCCAGCACCTTGAGCTCGGGGAACTTGTCGAACACCCCCTCGAAGATCAGCTTTTGCAAGGCAATAGTGGTATCCAGCGGATTACCGATCACATTGGACAGCCACCCGTTGCCTTTCAGGCGGGCGGCCAGCTCAGGCGTGCTTTGCGGGTGAATGAACAGCATCACCCCCAGCTCCTGCGCCTTGGCCAGCACCGGATGGAATTGGGGCAAGGCAAAGTCCTGTCCTGCCACACTGCCGCCAATGGCTGCTCCCTTGAGCCCCAGCTTGCGCACGGCTTCCTCCAGCATGGCCACCGCCAGGTCGGGATACTGCAGCGGCAGGGAAGCAAAGGCTGCTAGTCGCTTGGGGTGGCGCGCACACAGCTCGGCAAGACTTTGATTGTGGATACGGCAGATCGCTTCTGCGGTATCACGATCTTGCTTGTACCAGAAAGGGTTTATGCTGAGCACTTGCAAATCGATACCCATGCGGTCCATGTCGGCAAGGCGGGTGGCAAGCTGTTGTTCCACCTGAAGAAAATGCTCTGGTACCCCCTTGACAGGCGGCAGCACGCTCTTGGCTTCAGCCCCCATCAGGTCGAGGGCGTCCTGGAAGTAACAGTGGGCATGCACATCCACGGTGCGGGCCCGCTGACCCTGAATAAACACTGGTGCCCGACGAGGGGCGGTGGCACCACCCTCGGGCGCCACGATCGGCAAGCCGGCACAGCCGCAAAACCAGAATCCTCGGCTGCCATGGGAATGTGAAGTAGGAAATAGCCAGCTCATGGTGTCATGCTTTTGGTTTGACGGTTGCTTGATCAGGATGACAGGACATGGTCAGGGCGGCTTTTTGTACCGCCCGGATCATGCGGTTGTGAGCGCCACAGCGGCACAAGTGCTTGTCCAGTGCCTGCACGATATCAGCCCGACTTGGGTTGGGCTGGGCCTGTAGCAGGGCCGCTGCCGCAGTGATGATGCCTGCAATGCAGTAGCCGCATTGGGCTGCGTTTTCTTCCAGGAAAGCAGTCTGGAGAGGGTGGGGATGTTCGGGCGAGCCCAAGCCCTCCAGGGTGCTCACCTGTCGGTTCTGTACCGACCAGAGCGGCAAATTGCAGGAGGTCTGTGGTCGGCCATCGACCAGCACGGTACACGCACCACATTCGCCTTGGCCACATCCAAATTTCGGGCCGCTCAGACCCAGGTCATCACGCAAGACTGACAACAAGGGCAGCTGCTCGCTGGCAGCAGGACTGCAGGTTTTTCCATTGACTTGAAATAGGATGGCGCCGCTCATGACTGTCCAGCCTCCATCGCCCGCATGATGTTCTCCGGGCTGAGTGGCAATGTGCGTACCCGCACACCCAGGGCATCGTAAACCGCGTTGCCGATGGCCGCTGCCACCGGCCCCTGGGCAGCCTCGCCCGCCCCCAGGGCCGGCTGATCCGGGCGGTCGATCACATGTACCCGGACCTCGGGCACTTCGCTGAACCGCAAAATCGGATAGCTGTCCCAACCCAGACTGGTGATGGCCTGCGGGGTGAAACTCACCTGCTCCTTGAGTGTCCAGCTGGTGCTCTGGATGGCACCGCCCTCTATCTGATTGACGATCCCGTCCATATCCACCGCCATTCCCACATCGACAGCCAGGTCCAGGTTGAGCACGCGTACTGTTTCTGCGACATGCACCCGGGCAATCACCGCACACCAGGCCCCGCTGTTTTTGTAACGCGCCCAGGCCAGCCCATGGCCAATGCCTTCGGTTTCGCTCTTTTGCTGGCGCCACCAGTCAGAGCGCTGCACCACCGCCTCGAGAACATCCCGGCTGCGCGCATCCTCCAGATGACGCAATCGCAAAGCCAGTGGATCTTCGCCAAGGCTGTGTGCAATTTCGTCCATGAAAGATTCGATGGCAAACACATTCGCATAAGCACCCAGACCGCGCATGGCTGAAGTCCGCAAGGGCATCACCATCAAGCGGTGGTTCAGCACCAGCAGGTTGGCAATCGCATAGGCAGGAACCGCATTGCGGTCAGCTCCGCCTCCAGCAGCCAGCGGTGGATTGATCGGCAAGGGCAAGGGCGTCGAATCAGCACGTTCATTGGCAGCCAGCAGCGAAGGCGTGCGGGCGCGTCCCGGGCGGGAGCTGTAGCCGTTGGCCCAGAGTTGGTGCTGCCAGTGTGATAGCCGCCCCTGAGCATCGACACACGCCTGCAGGCTGACTGCGTGAGCCGCCCCCAGAGGACTATGCGATAGCTCATCGGCTCGAGACCACAGCACCCGCACAGGATGACCGGGAGTGGCCAGAGCCATCAGCACTGCATCCAACACCACATCGTCAGCACCGTTGTGGCCATAGCAGCCCGATCCCTCCACATGATGGATGATGATGTTCTCTTTGGTGACGGGCTGCGGCTGTTGTGCGAGCGCCAGCACCAGGTCATCGCGCAAGTTGTGGATGCCCTGACTGTGGGTCCAGATTTCCAGGGTCGTCCTATTCCAGCAGGCGATGGCACAGGATGGCCCGAGCGAGGCATGCGCCAGATAGGGCTTGAAATATTCGGCACTGAACATGCGGCCGGCTTGCGGCATCTGACTCTCACCGCGCTGGGCAGCAACATGGCGCTCGTGCGGCGCGGCGCGCAGGTAATCCGCCAGGTTTTCCTGATCGGGCAGCACTTGGTCTGTCTGCCAATCCAGCAAACCGCGCAAACGCTCGGCCACAACATCTGCATCACGCTCGCGCTCAGCCACCACCGCCACAAAACGACCATCGGCCCAGCAGCGCACCCCCACGGGTAGTTCGCCCAGTCCTGCTGGCGGCCATTGCCGAAGCGATGCGCTCAGGGTGGGCGCACGCAAGACCCGGCCATGCTGCAGTCCGGGCAAGCGCAAGTCGTGAATGAAACGCGCACGCCCAAAGATCTTGTCTGGCAGATCAAGTCGCGCAAGACGCGCTCTGCCCAACAGGCTTCGTTGCTCGGCTGGCTTGGGCAGGTGGTGGCCCTGGTACTCACAATCCAGGTCTGCCTGATCCAGCAGCGACCAGTAATCCCCGAGGGCTGCCCCAGAGTCGGAAAAAAACTTGCCGTCTTGCACCCGGATACGTTCAGCCGCCAAGCCATGTCGTTCACCCGCACGCTTGAGAGCCAGGCCACGCACTTCGGCGCAGGCATGGCGCAGCGCGCCCCCGCTGTCTTGGACCGACAGGCTGCCTGAGGTCACCCCCTCATCTGGCCCGTGCAGGGTGCTGGCCGACAGAACCCGCACTGCTGTCAGGGGCAGGTCCAACTCTTCGGCCACCAGCAATTGCAGGGCGGTCAGGATGCCCTGGCCAAGTTCGACCTTTCCCGTCATCACCTGGACCAGCCCAGGCTCGGCCAGGCTCAGCCACTGGGACAATCGCCGGTTGTTCTGCAGGCTGCCAGGAAATTGGCGCTGGCCTTGCACCCGCTCAATGACAAAGCCGCGCGGCTCAGCACCGGTAGCGGAGTTTGCTGGGGCAGACACTGTCGCGACTCCGTCCTCAGTCCAAGGGCGCCAGGCCGATCTCATCAGCCAGGACCTTGAGTTCTGCCAGTACCCCATCGGCAACTGGAATACCTTCACGGATATAGCGCAATCGGCGCTCATGGCTTTGTTCGCCTGGCAGCCAGATGCGCTCCACCCCGGGCAGACGCTCACTTCCGCGGATGTCTCGAATCAGCTTATCAATCGATGCCTTGAACTGTTTGGGTTCTGCAAAGGCCTTGAGGTCAAGCACCAGGATGGCCTGGCCTGTGTTGGTCACACTTTGATGGTCGGCGTTGAAGTCAATCACATCACGTCCCATGGCGGCGCCCCCCAGGGTGCCAGCCAATACGCCGACCAACAGAGCCAGGCCATAGCCCTTGTGGCCGCCAATGGGCAGCAAAAAGCCCTCTTCGGCACGCTTGGGGTCGAGCAAGGCATTGCCCTGGCGGTCGATCATCCAGCCCTCGGGCATCATTTCGCCTCGCTTGGCCTTGGCCTTGACCTTGCCATATGCGGCCACTGTGGTGGCCATGTCCAGAACCAGCGCAGGCTCCTCACCGGCAGGGATACCGGCAGCAATCGGATTGGTCGATAACAGCATTTCCATGCCACCCCAAGGGGGCAGGTGGTTGGCATTGCCCACCGCGAAGTAGATGCCGATCATGTCGTGGGCCAGGGGCATACGCGCATAGAGCGATGCCGGTCCGGCATGGTTGCTGTAGCGCGTGCCGACCCAGGCCACTCCGGTCTCACGTGCCTTGTCAATGGCGATCTGCGCTGCATGCGAGACCACCAAATGCCCCATGCCGTTATCCCCATCGACCAAGGCCATGGAAGGGCGTTCGCGCACCACCTTGATCTGAGGGTGAATATTGATACCGCCAGCCCGGATGCGCCGGATGTACTGCGGCAAACGGATCACCCCGTGTCCATCTGATCCCTGCAGATCAGCGTCGGCCATCAGTGTGGCCACTTGTTCGGCATGGCCCTGGCTTAATCCTTGGGTCAGGAAGGCCTGAGCGATGAAATCACGCAGGCGCTGGTAGCTGACACGGGTGGAATTTTTGGCGGTGGCGTTCAAGGTCGGCTCGCTTGTCTTTCTCAAAAGGGAGATTGACTCTAAGTCCAGTGAACATGGGCGTCAAATGCTGTTTTCTGCGCATGCCATATCATTCTGATATCAAATTGAACATTGCGCTCTGATCGACTGAGCCCGCCACCATGAACTTGCGTGCCTTGCGCTATTTTGTTGCTATTGCCGATGCCGGCAGCCTGACCGCTGCCTCGGCCTCGATCCGCATCGCACAACCCGCCCTGACCCGTCAGCTACGCGAGCTGGAAGCTGACCTTGAAGTACAGCTTTTCCAGCGGCTACCGCGCGGGGTACGCCTGACCCAGGCTGGTGTGACTCTGTATGAGTCAGCCAAACGTATCCTGGCCGAGGCCCAGCGAGTTCGTCAACAACTGGCACAAGGCAAGGGACAGGCCAGCCGTACGGTGACCCTGGGGGCCTCACCTACCTTGGCCAGAGTGCTGCTGCCCGGTCTGTTCGAGTCCTGCCACCGAAGCCTGGAAGGCATCCATTTCCAGACCCGCGAGGCTTTCACGCCCACCCTGTTGGACTGGCTGGATCGCGGCATCATCGACATGGCGGTTGTCACCAACCCACAGATGCGGCGCGAGTTGGCACTACAACCCTTGCTCGGTGAACCCTTTGTGCTTGCAGGACACCGCGGATTGGGCATCGGCCCGGTGATTTCGGCCGAACAACTTGAGCAAGTTCCCCTCTTGATGACCAGCTTACATCGAGGCCTGATCGAGCAGCAGCTGATGCCACTTGGACGCAAACTGAGGGTGGAAGCCGAAATCGATTCGGTGGACTCCATCTGTGAGCTGATCCAGCGCGGCCAGTGGGCCACACTGATGCCAGTTTCTGTATTCAAAAGTCAGCATGCTGACTCTCAGTTAGCGCTTACAGAGGTATCCGGTGTTCAGCTCAACCGCTTGCTGGTGTTGGCAACCAGAATGGAAGCGCAGGGCAATCCCACGCTAGCGGTCATCCAGGAACTGCTGCTGGCTGAGTTTTCCCGCTTGACGCAAGGGGGGATTTTCAGCCTGGCCAAAGTCAGCGTTCGTGGTGCCTAGCCGGTCCTGTGCTCAATGGGCTTGTTTGAACTGCGCATCGTCGCTTAGACTGCTGGGCACGATCCGGCCAAAATGCCTGGCCAATCACGAGGAGCGACAATTTTTCAATCCAATCACAAGGAGACCGAGATGAGGCCAGTTTTATCGATCGCAACGCTGCTTCGGCAACTGCTGCTGATGTTGCTGTTCCTGGCGACCCTGAGCGCCCAGGCCCAGAATTTTCCCAATCGCCCGGTGCGGCTGGTGGTGACCTACCCCCCGGGAGGCAGCTCTGATCTGATGGCCCGCATCATGGGCCAGAAGCTCAGCGTGTACTGGAACCAACCGGTGGTGATTGAGAGTAAGCCTGGCGCAGCCGGATCGATCGGCATGGAGTTCGCGGCGCGGCAACCCGCGGATGGCTACACCTTTGTCATCGGCAACTTGGGCCCAGCCGGGGTCAACCCACTGCTGACCAAGGTGCCCTACAACATGGAAAAGGATTTCATCGCGGTCTCCCTGACTGCGGTGGGTCCCAACATCCTGGTGGTGCCCGCAGGCTCACCTTATCGCAACTTATCCGAATTGCTGGCCGATGCCCGTGCCAAGCCCGCCACCCTGACTTTTGGCACCAGCGGTCCGGGCAGCATGTCGCACCTGGCCGGTGAGATGATCATGCGCCAAGCCAGCGTCAAGATGACCAGCGTTCCTTACAAAGGCGGCATACTGGCGGTCAACGATCTGCTGGCTGGCCACATCAATCTTCTCGTGTCAGATGCGCTGCCAGTGTCCCAGCACATCAAGTCCGGAAAACTTCGCCCGCTGGCCATCACCAGTGCCAAGCGTTCACCCATGTCACCGGATATCCCAACCTTTGCAGAGGCTGGGCTGGCCGGACTGGTGGCAGAAAACTGGTGGGGCGTGTTTTTGCCAGCCGGAACGCCCAAGTCGGTGGTGGACAACTACCAGGCGGCTCTCTCCAAGGTCATGGTTGATCCCGACCTGAAAGAGCGCTTTGCCGGCCTGGGTGTTGAGGCCATGGCCAGCTCACAGGCCGACTTCCGTGCTTTTCTGGCTGCCGAAGCTGCCAAATACAGCAAGCTGATTGCCGACAACAATATCAAGGCCGAGTAATTTAGCCGCCCGACACAATATGACCAAGCTGGACCCCAAGGAAGAAGGACTTCCCAGTCGGCGCGTACCCTACAGCGCCATCGTTGATCGCCCCAGGCTGCAGCTGCCCGACGATGGCCGCATGCTGGTCTGGGTGATCGTCAATGTGGAGCATTGGAGCATGGAGCGCCCCATGCCCAGGACTGTGCTCAGCCCGCCCATGGGTCAACCCCTGCAACCTGATCTGCCCAACTGGGCCTGGCATGAGTACGGCATGCGGGTTGGTTTCTGGCGTCTTTACGATGCCCTGACCAAGCAAGGCATCGTTCCCACCCTGGCCCTGAACGGGGTAGTCTGCCGCAGCTATCCGCGCGTGGCCCAAGCCGCCCTGGAGTCAGGTTGGGAATTCATGGGCCACGGCTATGTGCAGGGTCCCATGCACGCCCTGCCCGATCAGCGCGCAGCGATTGCAGAGACTGTTCGCGCGATTCAGGACTTCACCGGCAAGCCGCCGGTGGGATGGGAAAGCCCGGGGTTGACCGAGACAAGCGAGACTCTGGATCACCTGGCCGAAGCCGGCATTGAGTATGTGGCGGACTGGGTGATGGACGACCAGCCGGTCTGGATCCCCGCCAAGCCACGCCCGGTGCTGTCGGTGCCTTACAGCGTGGAGATCAATGATATTCCGATGATGTTGCTGCAAAGTCACGATGGTGAAGAACTTTATCGCCGGGGCGTGGCACAGCTGGATCGGTTGTGGCAGGAGAGCGCCACCATCCCGCGGGTGATGGCGATCAGTGTGCACCCCTACATCACGGGAGTACCCCACCGCATCGCGGTGTTTGAGCGCCTCTTGGCTTATGCCAAGTCCAAACCCGGG
>Ga0129336_10000539_pt1 | contig 22107 bp, 18 predicted proteins | sample CPB6_02_DNA_FD_96878 | JGI IMG/M metagenome (GOLD analysis project Ga0129336, IMG submission 96878) | Freshwater to marine salinity gradient microbial communities from Chesapeake Bay, USA - CPBay_Sum_0.6_0.2_DNA | ecosystem: Environmental > Aquatic > Marine > Coastal | place: USA: Chesapeake... | reverse complement strand
TCACGAATCCGAAAAATATTCGCGGATCGCGTACCACGTACCACACGAGGAACACGACCGCGGCCACGGCGGGTCCGAAGGCCAGCCAGATCACCGGCGGTGGCGGCTCCATGTCACGACGCAGCACGCGGATCGCGGGTACACGCGAGAGCTGCAGCAGTGGCGGCAGCGCGAACCCGGCGAGCAAGGCCACCGAGGTCAAAAGTCCGAGGGCGAGCGGCACCAGGTCGGGTGGCGGCAACTCCGCCACCAAAAGTCCCTGCAGTGCCTTCAGCAACCACTGCTGCGCAAGAAATCCCAGAGCCGAGCCGAGCGCTGCGGCGGCAAGGGCGATGATCAGCAGTTGCAGCAAGCTCACTGCCAGCGTGAGCCCGCGCGTCGCGCCCAAAGTTTTGAGGAGCGCCACGGAGTCGAGGTGGCGCTGCACGTAGCGTCGGGCCGCCATCGCCACGGCGATCGCACAAAGCAGGACGGCGACGAGGCTCGCGAGACTCAGGAAACGCCCGGCACGATCGATGGCATTCTGGATTTGCGGACTGGCCTCGGCGACGTCGCGCAGACGTTCGCCGCGCTGCTTGCTCTTGTCGAGCCAGGTTTTGAAGCGTTCGATTTGCTTGCGATCGCCGGCGAACAACAGCGCGTGGGTGGCCCGCGAGCCGGGCTGCAGCAAGCGGGTCGACGGCAGATCGTCGGCATGAATGAGCATGGACGGCGCAAGTTCCCCGAAACCGCCACCCTGATCGGGTCGGGTGATCAGCACGCGCGTGATGCGCAAGCTTGCCGCACCGACCGAGACGGTATCACCGACCCGCGCATCGATCGCCGCGAGCAGTTTGGAATCGGGCCATGCTTCGCCGCGGCCAGGACCGCGATCGACGGGCGTCGGGACACCAAACGCCTGCTGCGCGACACCCACCGTACCGCGCAACGGGTACCCCTCGCCCACCGCGCGCAGATTGGCGAGCTGGTTGCGATCGTCGCGAAACACGACGCTCAACACCGAGGTCGTACGCGCCGTGCGCAGGCCCCGATTCTTTGCTTCGACGGCATACTTTTCGTCGAGGGCGGCAGAGGCCGATTCGAGTCGCAGATCGGCAGCGAGTACTTCGTTGGCCTGCAGGGCCACCGACTGACTGATGCGATTGACCAGAAAACCCACGCCGGTGAGGGCGCCCACCGCCACCGTCAGCGCAACCAAAAGAATTCCGAGCTCGCCCGACTTCCATTCGCGGCCGAGCAGGCGCAGCCCGAGAATTGCGGCACGGCGCAACATGATCAGCAGGGACCCATGCGCCCGGCTTCCATCACCCAGACGCGACCGCAGCGTGCTGCGAGCGAGCGGTCATGGGTGACGAGTACGAGCGTGGTACCCGACGTGGCGTTCAGATCGAACAGCAGATCGGCAATCTTTGCACCGGTACCGGTGTCGAGATTGCCGGTTGGTTCGTCGGCGAACAACACCGCAGGTCGAGTGACGAAAGCGCGCGCGATCGCCACGCGCTGCTGTTCGCCCCCGGAGAGTTGACGCGGATAATGACCGACCCGCTCGCGCAAGCCCACACGCTCGAGCGCTTCGAGCGCTCCGTCACGGGCATCGCGGCGCCCGGCGAGTTCCAGCGGCAGCATGACGTTCTCGAGTGCGGTCAATGCCGGAACGAGATGAAAAGACTGGAAGACGAACCCCACGCGCTCGGCACGCAAGCGCGCCCGCCCATCTTCGTCTAGCGAGGTGAGATCGACGCCATCGAGCAACACCGTGCCCGAGCTTGGTGTGTCGAGTCCGGCCAGCAAGGCCAACAAGGTCGATTTGCCGGCGCCCGAAGCACCGACGATGGCCGCCGACTCGCCGGCATGTACTTGGAACGACACCTGCTGGACGATGGTCAGCGTGCCTTCCGGACTGCTAACCTGTTTGCAGAGATCCCGAGCTTCGAGGACGATATCTTTGGTCACTAAACGTTCCTTCGTCTTGGCTTTGTTGCTGGCTGCCCTGCCGACGTTGGCCTTGGGCAACGACGCGCGCAGCAAGTTCCCGACCATCCTGGTTCTGGGCGACAGCGTCAGCGCCGGTTACGGACTCGCCAACGGCGAGGGCTGGGTGGCCCTGCTGCAGGCGCGACTCAAGGCGCAAGGTTACGGGTACCGCGTGGTCAATGCCAGCGTCAGCGGCGAAACCACGACGGGCGGACTCGCAAGGCTGCCGCGCGCGCTCAGCGTACATCGACCCGACATCGTCATCGTCGAACTCGGCGGCAACGACGGGCTGCGTGCACTGCCGCTCGAAACCTCGCGCGCCAATCTCGAAAAAATCATTCAGGCCTCAAAAACCACCGGTGCAAAAGTGCTGCTGCTCGGCATGAAGATCCCGCCCAATTATGGACCACGGTACTCGGCCGGCTTCGAGCAGCTCTTCAAAGACCTGGCACGTCAGTACAAGCTGCCCTTCGAACCCTTCTTTCTCGAGAAAATCGCGCTGGTTCCGGGCATGATTCAGGCCGACGGCCTGCACCCCACCGCCAAGGCCCAACCGATCATGCTCGACACCCTCTGGCCGGTGCTGCAGCCGATGCTGCGACGCTGACTCGAGCTTCGGTCGCGGCAATTTCGGTCGCAGCAATTTCGGTCGCAGCAATTTTTGATATTTCGTTGGAGCTCTTGCATGTCGAAATCCTGGCTTGCCTCTTACCCGACCGGCGTACCGGCTGAAATCGATCCGCAGCAATACCGCTCGCTCGCCGACATGGCGGAGAGGAGTTTCGCGGAGTTCGCCGCACGTCCGGCCTACGTGCAAATGGACAAGTCGATCAACTACGGCGAGCTCGACCGCGACTCGCAAGCTTTCGGTGCCTGGTTGCAACAGCGAGCCGGACTCAAGCGCGGCGATCGCGTCGCCATCATGATGCCGAACGTCCTGCAATATCCGATCGCCTTGTTCGGCGTACTGCGGGCGGGCGGTACCGTGGTCAACACCAATCCGCTCTACACCGCTCGTGAACTCGAACATCAGCTGCGCGATTCGGGCGCCGAAACCATCGTCATCCTCGAAAACTTTGCCCACGTGCTGCAAGAGGTGATCGGCCGCACGCGCGTGCGCACCGTGATCGTGACCAGCGTCGGCGAACTGCTCGGCTTTCCGAAAGGCAACATCGTCGACTTCGTGGTGCGCCGAGTTCGCAAAGCCGTGCCGCCCTGGCAGCTGCCCGGAGCCTCGCGCTTCGCTGCAGTGCTGCGGGAAGGTCGTCATCTGCAACTCACCAAGCACGACCTGCATCATGGTGACCTCGCCTTCCTGCAATACACCGGCGGCACCACGGGCGTCTCGAAGGGCGCCATGCTGAGTCATGGCAACATGGTCGCCAACGTGCTGCAGTCCACGGCCTGGACCGAGCCAGTGTTGCCACGCGACGAAGTCGGCATCGCCATCACGGCTCTGCCGCTGTATCACATCTTCGCACTGACGGCGAACTGCATCCTGTTCCTGCGTTTGGGTTGGACCAACATCCTCATCACCAACCCGCGTGATTTTCCGGGCTTCGTCGCCGAGCTCAAAAAATATCGCTTCACCTACATTTCGGGTGTCAACACGCTCTTCAATGCTCTGCTGCACACGCCAGGGTTCGAGCAAGTCGATTTCAGCAAACTGCGCTGCACACTGGGCGGCGGCATGGCCGTGCAGCGCGCCGTGGCCGAACGCTGGAAGCAGGTGACGGGCTGCATCCTCACTCAGGCCTGGGGCCTCACCGAAACCTCCCCGGCCGCCTGCATCAATCCGATCGCCGTCGACTTCAACGATTCCATCGGCCTGCCGATCTCGTCGACCGAGATCGGCATCGCCGATGACAACGGCATCATGTTGCCGACGGGCGAGCTCGGCGAGATCTGCGTACGCGGTCCGCAAGTCATGCAGGGCTATTACAACCGCCCCGAAGAAACTGCGAAGGTGATGCTGCCCGGCGGTTGGCTACGGACCGGTGACATCGGACGCATGGACGACAAAGGCTTCGTCTACATCGAAGATCGCAAGAAGGACATGATCAACGTCTCGGGCTTCAACGTTTATCCCAACGAAGTCGAGGGCGTCGCCGTCACCCACCCGGGCGTGCTGGAAGTTGCCGCAGTCGCCAAGGCCGACGAACGGTCGGGCGAAGCCGTCGCGTTGTTCGTGGTGCGCAAAGACCCGAAGCTCACCGAAAACGACGTGATCGAACACTGCCGCGCCGCGCTCACCGGCTACAAGGTGCCGCGCTACGTTTATTTTCGCAACGAACTGCCCAAGACCAACGTCGGCAAGATTCTGCGTCGCGAGTTGCGCGACGAGGCACAAAAACTCTAGAGCGGATCGTCGGCGCTGAACAGGCGCCGATGCTCGCCGATGGCGTAACGATCGGTCATGCCGGCCACGTAGTCGGCAACCACGCGCGCGCGGCCCGCGAGTCCCGCGGTCGACTCCGCCGTTGCCGCCGCATCACGATGCTCGCGTGGCAGCAGATCGATGTCGCGCATCAGCCCCTCGAACAGCTCGCGCAGCACTTTACGCGCCTTGTCGGTCATTCCGAGCACGCGGTGATGGCGATAAAGATTGGCGTTCAGAAAACGCTTGAGTTCGAGATGTTCGGCATATGCGGCATCACTCAAAGAAATAAGCGGTCTCTGCTGACTGCGCACGTCGTCGATGTCGCGTACGCCCGCATCGGCGATGCGCCCGCGACTGGTGCTGACTACGTCGACGACCACGCGATTGATCATGCGGCGGATGGTCTCGTGGATCACGCGGCGTCCGGTGAGTTGCGGATAGCGCTCGAGCACCGCCGCATGTTCGCGACCGAACAAGGCGACCTCGCGAAGTGCGTCGATTTCCACCAACCCGGAGCGCAAACCGTCGTCGACGTCGTGGTTGTTGTAGGCGATCGCATCGGCAAGGTTGGCGAGCTGCGCTTCTAGCCCGGGCTGCTGGCGGCGCAAAAATCGCTCGCCAAGTTCACCGAGCTGCCGCGCATTGTTGGCCGAACAATGTTTGAGAATACCCTCGCGGGTTTCGAAGGTCAGGTTGAGTCCCGGGAAGTCTGCATAACGCTCCTCGAGCAGATCGACGACGCGCAGCGACTGCAGATTGTGTTCGAAGCCGCCATAGTCGCGCATGCAATCGTTGAGCGCATCCTGCCCAGCGTGCCCAAACGGCGTATGGCCGAGGTCGTGCGCCAGGCAAATGGCCTCGGTGAGCGTCTCGTGCAAGCCGAGCGCCTGCGCGATGGTGCGACCGATCTGGGCTACCTCCATCGAGTGGGTCAGCCGCGTGCGGTAAAGATCGCCCTCGTGATTGACGAAAACCTGAGTCTTGTAGACCAGTCGACGGAACGCGTTGGAGTGCACGATCCGATCGCGATCGCGCTGGAACTCGCCGCGCAATTGCGGTGGCGGCTCAGGGTGGCGACGCCCTCGCGAGGTCGCCTCGCATGCTGCCCATGGCGCCGCGCCCGCCGCCAGGTTTGCGCTCGTCATGGAGGTGTCCGGCGCGTCATGCGAGGTGGGTCTCGAGCGTGGCCGTGAGCGCCTCCTCTGCATAGTCGTCGGTCACGAAGGCGCGACCGATACCGCGCATCAGGACGAGCCGTACCCGCCCGGCCTTGACCTTCTTGTCGAGACTCATCGCAACACGCGCTGCGGCGGGGCTCAGCTCGCCGCGCGCATCGGTGCGCAGACCCAGCTTTTGCAGCAAAGATTCGACGCGCAAAAAATCGGCTTCGTCCATGAGTCCGGCGCGCCGAGACATCGAGGCGGCCATCAGCAAGCCCGCCGCGACCGCCTCGCCGTGCAGCCAGCGCGAATAACCGGTCGTGCTCTCGATCGCATGTCCGAAGGTATGTCCGAGATTGAGCAAGGCGCGATCGCCCTGCTCGTGCTCGTCTCTGACCACGATCTCGGCCTTGATGGTGCAGCAGCGATGTATCGCATGCGTCAGCAATTCGGCATCGAGCGCCAGCAAGCGCTCGGCGTTACGCTCGAGCCAAGCAAAGAAATCGGCATCGCAAATGAGTCCGTACTTCACCACTTCGGCAAGGCCTGCGCGCAATTCGCGCATCGGCAGACTGCGCAGCGTGTCGATGTCGGCCACCACCGCCCGCGGTTGGTGGAAGGCACCGATCATGTTTTTGCCGAGCGGATGATTGACGCCGGTCTTGCCGCCGACCGAGGAGTCGACTTGCGCAAGCAGGGTGGTCGGAATCTGCACGAAAGCAATGCCACGCTGGTAGCAGGCGGCAGCGAAGCCCGCCATGTCGCCGACCACGCCACCGCCGAGAGCGACGATCAAATCGTCGCGGGCAAAGCGCTGCTCGAGCAGCACATCGAAAATCTTCGAGGCGGTGGCGAGCGTCTTGTGCGACTCGCCATCCGGCAAAACGATGTCGTGGGTTTCTTCGCCCGCCCGCGCCGCGTGGATGGCAGCTGCGTAGAGCGGCGCCACCACTTCGTTGGTCACGATCGCGACCTTGCGCGCTCGCAGCAGACCGGCAAGCCAGGTCGACTCGCGCAACAAACCCGCACCGACGTGGATCGGATAGGCGCGCTCGCCGAGCGGCACGGTCATGGAAATCGGCGCAATCATGGCTGCCGAAAGTATACGCGGGCGCAGCCGCGTGCAGGCCGAGCCCCCGGGAACCTAGTGGCCGCGCAAGTGTCCGAGAATCTCCTGTACGACGTCGCGGACCCGGCGCCCATCGGTACGCACGCTGAAAGCCGCCACTTCCGCATACAGCGGTGCGCGGTGGCTCATCAACTCGGCAAGCCGCGCCCCCACATCCGGAGCGTTGGTGAGCAACGGACGGTTCTCGCCCTGGCGCACTCGGACAAGTTGCTGTGCGACCGAGGTTTCGAGATAGACGACCACGCCCCCCGCGCGCAAGGCCCGACGGTTTTCTTCGAGCAGGACTGCCCCACCACCTGTCGACAGCACGATGCCATCACGCCCCGTCAACTCCGCGATCAACTCGCGTTCGCGCGCCCGAAAACCCGCCTCGCCCTCTTTCTCGAAGATGAGCGGTATGTCGACGCCGGTGCGTTGCTCGAGTTCGACGTCGGCATCGACGAACGGCAGCTTCAAGGCCCGCGCCAACTGCTTGCCCACCGCCGATTTTCCCGAGCCCATCGGCCCGACCAGGATGACGTTTTGCACGCTGAAGTCTCGCCCACTCATGTCGGGGGACAAGACTACCCGAAGCCCGACGACCGCAGCGATTCCGCATCGGCGATCCGGCATCGTCGGCCACCATTCCGGTAACATGCCGACGTCGTGAAGCGTTACCTGCCGAAAATCGCATTCCTCGCCGCTGCGGGTCTCGTGATCGGCGTGATCGGCGTGATGGCGCTGATTTCGGGGGCCTATCTTTACCTTCAGCCCTCCCTGCCGAGCGTCGAAGCGATGCGCCAGATCGAACTGCAGGTCCCGCTGCGCGTGTACTCGCGCGACGGTCAGGTAATCGCGCAGATCGGCGAGCAACGGCGTATCCCCGTCACCTTCGAGCAAGTACCGCCGATGGTGCGTCAAGCCTTCATCGCTGCCGAGGACGATCGTTTCTTCGAGCATTCGGGATTCGATTACCAGGGCATCCTGCGTTCGATGATGGTCAACTTGCTGCCCGGATATCGACTCGAGGGCGCGAGCACCATCACGCAGCAAACCGCAAAGAATCTGTTCCTGACCAACGATCGCACCTGGCGACGCAAGGGACAGGAGATGTTCCTCACCTACCGCATCGAGCAAGAGTTTTCCAAGGAGGAAATCCTCGGGCTCTATCTCAACGTCATCCATTTCGGTAAGCGCGCCTATGGCGTTGCCGCCGCCGCCGACCTTTACTTCGGCAAGACGCTCGATCAGCTCACCCTCGCCGAGGCCGCAACCCTCGCGCGCGTGCCGCAGGCGCCGTCGCGCTTCAACCCGATCAATAACCCCACGGCGGCAGCGCAGCGCCGCACTTACGTGCTGCGCCGCATGCGCGAACTCGGTTTCATAGACACCGAAGCCGAACGGCGCGCCGCGGCAGAGAAAATCTTTGCCCGCGTGCACGTGCAGTCTTTCGAGGTCGAAGCGCCCTACGTCGCCGAGATGGCGCGGCTCGAACTCGTGCAGCGTTTCGGCGCCGCCGCGCAGAACGAAGGCTACAAGATCTACACCACCATCGAACCCGTGCAGCAAGGCGCTGCTAACGAAGCGCTGCGCACGGGACTGCTCGATTACGATCGTCGCCACGGCTGGCGTGGTGCGCGAGCCACGGTGAGCATTCCGGCCAACGGCGATGAAGCCGCCTTCGAAGAATTGCTCGAAGAACAGCCGGTGAGCGGCGGCGTTCTGCCGGCGCTGGTGCTCGAGGTGCAGGACAAATCGGCGCGGGTCTACGCGCGTGGCAGCGGCATCGTCACCCTGCCCTGGGAGGGCATCTCCTGGGCGCGTCCCAAAGTAAACGGACGGCTCGGCAAGTCGCCCAAGAGCGCCCGTGAAATTCTCGCGCGCGGGCAGATCATCCACGTCACGCTGCAGCCGACGCCGCAACTCGCACAAATTCCGGAAGCGGCCGCGGCACTCGTCGCGCTCTCACCTGCGGACGGTGCGATCACGGCGTTGGTCGGTGGCTTCGATTACTTTGACGTCAATGCGGGCAAGTTCAACCGCGCCATTCAGGCAAAGCGCCAGCCGGGCTCCGGATACAAGCCGTTCCTGTATTCGGCCGCGCTCGAAAACGGCTTCACGCCGTCATCGCTCGTTCTCGATGCGCCGTTCGTCATCGACGATCCGCGCATGGAAGAAGCCTGGCGGCCAGAAAACTCCAGCGGCGATTTCGGCGGACCCACGCGCCTGCGTGAAGCACTCGTCAAGTCGCGCAACCTGGTGTCGATCCGCGTACTGCAGGCGATCGGCATGGGGCCGGCCATGGCCTACACCGAGCGCTTCGGTTTCGACCGCGCGAGTCTGCCGCGAAATCTCACGCTTTCGCTCGGCACCATGAGCGCCACGCCCCTGCAGGTTGCTGCAGGCTACGCGGTCTTCGCCAACGGCGGTCATCGCATCCAGCCCTGGTTCATCGAGCGCATCGTCGATCCGCAAGGTCAGGTCGTATTCGAGGCAACGCCGCGACGCGTGGCGCGCGAATGCGATCCGCCCGAAGCCATCACCGCGAGTGAAACGCCTGCCATCGAAGCGGCCACGGCCCAAAACGCCGATGCCGAAGAAGCTGGCGAGGCCGAAGCCCTGCCGTTGCCGACGAGCTGCAAGCTGCCCGCCACGCAAGTCGCACCGCGCGTCATCAGCTCGCAGAACGCCTGGCTGATCACCGACATGCTGCGCGATGTGATCACGCGCGGTACTGGTCGACGCGCACTCGCGCTCGGCCGCAGCGACGTAGCCGGCAAAACCGGCACCACCAACGAAGCGCGCGATACCTGGTTCAACGGCTATAACCCGACGCTGGTGGCGTCGGTGTGGGTCGGCTTCGATCAGTTGCGACCGCTCGGTGAAGGCGAAGAAGGCAGTCGCACCGCAGTGCCCATCTGGACAGACTTCATGGCCAAGGCGCTCAAGGGCGTACCGGATCGTCCTTGGCCGGTGCCCGGCGGTCTCGTGCAGGTGCGGATCTCCCCCGTCACCGGCGAAATCGCCAGCGCCGACGATCCCGATGCAATCTTTGAAACCTTCATGACCGATCGGCTGCCCACGGGCGGCGTCCTCGGCGAAGCGGGTATGGATCCCGCGCGACCACCCACCGAGCAGCCATCGGCGGAGCCCATTTTCTAGCAACCGCCTCTCGAGGTGTCGCCGTGAAGAAGTTGCCTCCGCGTGCCGAGAATCTGCGCCGTGCGCTGGCACAGGAAGCTGCTCGCGTGATGGCGGAGCACGGCATCCGCGATTTCTTGTTCGCCAAACGCAAGGCTGCAGAGCGCTTCGGCGTGATCGATGGGGCCGTGTTGCCACGCAATACGGAAATCGAGCAGGCCTTGCAGGAATACCAACGTCTATTCGGCGGCGAAGCGCATCTGGAGTCATTGCAGACACAGCGCGAAGTGGCGCTCGACATGATGCAGCGTCTCAAAGATTTCCAGCCGCGACTGGTGGGTCCGGTGCTGCAGGGAACGGCAACCCCGCACGACGACGTCACGCTACACGTGTTCGCTGACCGCGCCGAGTCGGTGAGTTTTCACCTGATGGATCACGGTGTGCCTTTCGACTTGGGCGAGCGCCGGACGCGCGTCAATGCCGAACGCGTGGTGCAGCAACCCTCTTTGCACCTCGAGGTGGACGGTCAGCCGGTCGAGATTGTGGTCTTTCCGGTCGATGGCATCCGTCAGGCGCCGGTCAGCCCGGTGGATGGTCGCCCGATGCGCCGCGCAGACACCGCCGAAGTGGCGGCGCTGCTGGCTGCGGGTTACTGACGCCGCAACTTGCTGCGCGCGGCCTCAGCCGCGCTTGCCGATCGGCACGTAGTCGCGCTTGACCGGACCGGTGTAGAGCTGACGCGGCCGACCGATTTTGTAGGCCGGATCGCTGATCATCTCTTGCCAGTGCGCGACCCAGCCTGCCGTACGCGCGATCGCGAACATCACCGTGAACATGGAGCGCGGAATACCGAGCGCGCTGTAGATGATGCCGGAGTAGAAATCGACGTTCGGATACAGCTTGCGCGAGATGAAGTAGTCGTCTTTGAGCGCGATTTCTTCGAGTCGCTGCGCGAGTTCGAGCAATGGGTTGTCGGCGCGCCCCATCTTGGCGAGCACGCGATGGCACATGTCGCGGATGATCTTTGCACGCGGGTCGAAATTTTTGTAGACGCGATGTCCGAAGCCCATCAGGCGTACGTGGCTCTGCTTATCTTTGACCTGGGCGAGAAATTTCGGAATGTTGTCGACGCTGCCGATTTCTTCGAGCATCTCGAGCACGGCTTCGTTGGCACCACCGTGCGCCGGCCCCCAAAGCGCGGAAACGCCGGCCGAGATGGCCGCGTAGGGGTTGGCGCCCGTCGAGCCCGCAAGGCGCACCGTCGAGGTGCTGGCGTTCTGTTCGTGATCGGCATGCAAGATGAGCAGCAGATCGAGCGCCTGTGCCGCGAGCGGATCGACGTGATAAGGCTCGCAAGGTACGGCGTAATACATGTGCAGCAGGTTGCTGCAGTAGTCGAGGTCGTTGCGCGGATAGATGAAGGGCTGCCCGACCGACCGCTTGTACGCCGCGGCTGCGATCGTCGGCAGCTTGGCGATGATGCGGTGCATGAAGATTTCGCGATGGCGCGGATTATTGATGTCCATCGAGTCGTGGTAGAACGCCGACATCGAAGCCACGATCGCACTCACCATCGCCATCGGGTGTGCGTCGTAGTGAAAGCCGTTGTACATGCGCAGCAGCGACTCGTTGATCATGGTGTGTCGCTGGATGCTGACGCTGAAATCGGCGAGTTGCTTCGGATCGGGCAGCTCGCCGTTGTTGAGCAGATAGGCCACCTCGATGAACGAGCTTTGCGCGGCAAGCTGCTCGATGGGATAGCCCCGATAGAGCAGCACGCCTTGATCGCCATCGATGTACGTGATCTTGCTCTCGGTGCTCGCCGTCGCCATGAAGCCCGGGTCGAAGGTGAAGACACCGTGATCCTTGGTCAGCGAGCCGATGTCCACGACGTCCGGACCGATGGTTCCGGAGCGAACGAGCAGCTCGCTGGTCTTGCCTGAGGAGGGGTCTTTCAGCTCGAATTTTTTGTTGGCCATGGCGTGCAAACGATCTTGATTGATGCCGTCGCAGAAGCGCCACGGCCTGTGACGAAATTGACACGGCGGCACCGCAGAATCAAGGCGGGCCGCGGCTATTTTTCTACTCGACCACCTTGTAGAAATCGCCCGCTGCGAGCTTGCGGTCCGGGTACAGGCCGTTGATGAGCAGCAGCTCTTCTTTTTGGTATTTCTCGACCGGCATCGATCCAGCGTAGTCCTCGAGTCGAGTGTCGGCGGTCGCAGTGCGAATGCTCAAGCGATAAGGCTCGGCGAGCGGATATTCCGCGGGTTTGAGCGTGCGCAGCGTCTCGGCCACCGACTGGAACAGACCGTCGGACTCGGGAATACCGCCGCGCGAGGAACGACTCGCGCCGGCAAACAAGTAGGCGCTCTTGCCGCGATACAACACCGTCCAACGCACCGGACCCGCACCACCATCGAGCGGCGAGCCATTGGTGGTACGTACGGTGTAGCCCTCCATGCCGTTCACCGAAATCGGCTCGCCACCCGCGAGCGACGCACCGCGCAGCTGCGAGAGCAGAAACTCCCGGGGACCCTGCATCGGCGGCCGCTCCTTGAGGGTGATTTGCATGAGGGTGTCTTTGCTCGGCGTGTAGGCGAGCAAGGCGTCGCGCTGGTTATCGACCGTCCATGCCCGCGGGAAGGCGACCGTGATGCCGAGCTCGGCGTGGTAGAGCCGGTTGTCGCGCACGATGCCCTGCGCCCGGCTCGAGCCGTAGGTGAGACCGTCGATCGCCTTCATGTACCGCTCGCGGTTTTCCACCCAGCCCCCCGGCGGTCCGGTATCGAGTCGCGCCGAGGCTTTCGCGGCTTGAACCGCACGGGCATCGGGCGCGGGGTGCGACGAAAACAGCCCGTGGTAGACACGAGGCTCGCGACCCTCGGCGCGGGCGCGATCGATCTCGAAGCGCTCGCCGCGCCGAAACATCTCGAACACCTCGGTCATCGACTCCGGTCGGTAGCCGGCACGAGTGGAGTACTGCAAACCGATGCGGTCGGCCTCGAGCTCGTTCTCGCGGCCATAGCCCTGCATCCAGGCGTTGGCGCCGAGATTGGCGAGATCGGCAACCGCACTGGAGTTGGTGTAGATCGCGGCGGCGGCAGCGGCGATCGTGGCGAGCACGCCGCGCGTCATGCGCTTCTGCGGATGCTTGGCCGTGACGTGCGCCACTTCGTGCCCGAGCACGGCGGCCAGTTCGGCTTCGGAGTTGAGTTGGATCAGCAGACCCCGATGCACGTAGACGTAGCAGCAGCCGGTGGTGAACGCGTTGAGCGAGTCGTCGTCGACGACGACGAATTTCCACTCCTCGTCGGGCATGCTGCTCTGGCGGGCTACGCGCTGACCGACTTCGCTGACGTAATCTTGCAGCGCCTGGTTGTCGTAGATGCCGTAGGCCTTGAGGATTTGTTCGTGTGCCTTGCGCGAGCTCGCGCTTTCCTGCGACTTGCGCGCGGTCGCTTGCGCGCCGACCGCATCGGTAGATACCGCCAGCGATACGACGAGCGCGGCGAGCAGCGTCGCGAAGGCGTTCATGTTTCTTTGCACATCCGACCTCGGCAATTCCGACTGGGGACGCTAGCAGAAGTTCCTGTGGCCCGGCACGGCAGCGCCACGTCGAGAAACGAAAAAGGCGCCGTGGAAGGCGCCTTTTCGGTGCTGCGACGAGCGCGCGAGAAACTCAGCGCGCGGCGGCTGCGGCGTACTTCTTGCGGAACTTGTCGACGCGACCGGCGGTGTCGACGATCTTCTGTTTGCCCGTGTAGAAGGGGTGGCAATTCGAGCAGACTTCGATCGACAGGTCCTGGCCCATGGTCGAGCGGGTCTTGAAAGTGTTGCCGCAGGAGCAGGAAACGTTGATTTCCGTGTATTCGGGATGGATCGAGGGTTTCATATGCGGCCTTCGGACTTACCGGGCAAACTAAAAAGGGCGCGCAGTCTAAGCGCTAAGCCGCGGTTTCGACAAGGGCTTGGGCCGGGCGAGGGCGGCACGGCGCAGGCAACTGTGGATAAGTCTGTGGAATCCCGGCCCAGACCGCCTCCGGAAGCCCGCTCGGGATGCAATATCGTACGGTCGATCAAAAAATTGGATGTCGGCTTAAATCAATTAAAACAATAACTTACAAAATCATTGTCGTCACAAAACTGAAAAACCGACGTAATTCGCCATCGCCACGGGGTTTTTCACCCGTTGTGCATACTTTCCGAGGCCTCCGGTAGAAACTCGAGCAAGACCTCGTTCAGGAACCGAACCCCCAAGGCCGTCGGCTGGATGCGAGCGGTGGCGGGCTCGGCATCGACCGCGATCGTAAGCAAACCGCGCCCCGCCAGACTTTCGACGGTGGCTTCGACGCTGGACCAAGGTAGTCCGGTACGGGTCTCGAACAGCGCGCGCTCGAAGCCCTCCAGCAAGCGCAACGCATTCAACATGAATTCGAACGGCAGTTGATCGGTCGCGATCTGCTGCCAGGTCAATCCGCCGATCGGGTCGCGTTGGTAGCGACGCGGTTCACGCGGCTGCGTACTGCGCCAGATGCCGGGCCCCGTCAGCTTGCCGTGCGCACCGGCGCCGAGGCCGAGGTAATCACCGAAGCGCCAGTAATTGAGGTTGTGAGCACAAGCGCCACCCTCTCGCGCCCAAGCCGAGACCTCGTACTGCGAATATCCCGACTCGCGCAAACGCGCGCCACTCATCGCGAGCATCCGCTCGGTCTGCTCATCGCTCGGCAGGTCGGCGGGTGGGCGGCCGGCAAAACTCGTCCCGGGCTCGAGCGTCAGCTGATAGTGCGAGATTTGCGCCGGCGCAAGCGCGATCGCCGTCTCGACGTCGCGCAGTGCTCCCGCCTCGTCCTGCGCGGGCAAGCCGTACATCAGATCGATGTTGAAATTGGCGAGACCCGCGGCATGCAATTCATCGATGGCGGTGAACGTTTCGGCAGGCGAGTGGATGCGACCGAGCGCGCGCAGCGCGATCGCATCGAAACTTTGCGCACCGAGCGACACCCGATTGACGCCGGCGGCCGCATATTCGGCGAAGCGGCCGCGCTCGATCGTGCCCGGATTCGCCTCGAGCGTGATCTCTGCACCGGGCACGAGACCGACGCTGCCGCGCACGAGATCGATCAGCTCGCCGATCGCGGTCGGCGAAAAAAGACTGGGTGTGCCGCCGCCCATGAAAATCGTCGCGACCCGACGATCAGCCAAAAATTTTGCCTGCGATTCTAGCTGCTGCTGCAGATCACGCCGCAGTGCCTCGAGATAGGACGCCTCGGGTACCGTGTCGCGACCCGGCACGTCTTCGCGCAAGGCGTGCGAGTTGAAATCGCAGTACGGACACTTGCTCACGCACCACGGAAAGTGGATGTACAAACCGAGTGGCGACGGACTCTGCGCCAGTGGATGCGGCATGGAGAGACTCCGCGTGCCGAGCGCGCTCAGCGCGCCGTGCCGCCGCGCCAGTTGGCGAGCAGATCGCGCAAGGCTTTGCCGCGATGGCTGTGCGCGTGTTTTTCCATCGAGGGCAACTCGGCGACGCTGCGCAAGTCACCGACCGGCGCGAATACCGGGTCGTAACCGAAACCGCCGCTACCGCGCGGTTCGCGCAGGATCCGCCCCTCCCAGACGCCGCGGCCAAAGATTGGCGAGGGATCCGCGGCATCGCGCACCAGTGCGATCACGCACCGAAAACGCGCCGTCCGCGCGGAGTCGTCCACGGTCTGCAGGGCGCGCAACAACTTTTGCAGGTTGGCGAGATCGCCCGCGCCCTCGCCCGCATAGCGCGCCGAGCGCACGCCGGGCGCACCCCCGAGCGCATCGACCTCGAGCCCCGAATCATCCGCCATCGCCGGCAAACCGCTGCGAGCCGCGGCGTGACGCGCCTTCAAAAGGGCATTGGCTTCGAACGTGTCGCCGGTTTCTTCGGGGGGCTCGACACCGAATGCCGCCTGCGCGACGAACTCGAAGCCGAGCGGACCCAAGAGCTCGGCGAACTCGCGGATCTTGCCCGCGTTGCCAGTGGCGAGAACGACCCGCATCGTCGGCTCTAGATCTGCAGCGCTGCACGTTGCAAGGTGTGCAGCTGCGTGATGCCCGCGGTGGCGAGTGTCAGCATGGCGTCGAGCTCCTCGCGACGAAACGCATGACCCTCCGCCGTCCCCTGTATCTCGACGAAACTGCCGCCGTCCTTCATGACCACGTTCATGTCGGTCTCGGCCTGCGAGTCCTCCTGATAATCGAGATCGAGAACGGGTACACCACCGCAAATACCCACGGACACTGCGGCGACCTGACCATGCAGGGGTGAGCTGGCGAGCGCGCCGCGCGCGATCAGCGTCTGACAAGCATCGACGAGCGCGACGTAACTCCCGGTGATCGCCGCGGTGCGCGTACCACCGTCCGCTTGCAGCACGTCGCAGTCGAGCGTGACCGTGCGCTCACCGAGTGCGCTCATGTCCATCACGGCGCGCAGGCTGCGGCCGATCAAGCGCTGGATTTCCTGCGTGCGTCCCGACTGCTTGCCCTTGGCCGCCTCGCGCGCCGATCGCGTGTGGGTGGCGCGCGGCAACATGCCGTATTCGGCGGTTACCCAACCCTGGCCGCGGCCGCGCAGAAAGCCGGGCACGCCTTCTTCGATACTCGCCGTGCACAGCACGCGGGTTCCCCCGAATTCGACCAGCACCGAACCTTCGGCATGGCGCGTGAAGTGCCGCTCGAAGCGAACGGGGCGAAGTGCGTCGGGGCTGCGCCCGCTCGGTCTATGAAACATGTGGGGACGTCCTGAAACGGGGATGACGGAAAAGTCTTTGGGCCGTGAACCCGGCTAAACTGCGCGCTTTATACACCCGGGCCGGCATCGACGCACGGCCACCACCGTCTGCGGCAGAGGCAATCCATGATCAGCAGCATGACCGGCTTCGCCCGACGGCAAGCTGGAGGCGACTTCGGCGAACTCACCTGCGAGCTGCGCAGCGTCAATCACCGTTATCTCGAACCCGGTTTTCGTTTGCCCGAAGAATTGCGATCCCTCGAAAGCGAACTGCGGCAAATGCTGGCGCGCGAGCTGCGGCGCGGCAAACTCGACTGCACCGTCCATCTGCGCGGCAGTCATCAGGCAGAGCGGGAATTGCGCCTCGACAAAGCGGCGCTCGAAAAATTGCTCGAGCGCACCGGGGAAATCGCCGAACGCGTTCCGGGACGCGGCCTCGCAATCGGTGTCCGCCTGGATCCGCTCGACGTGTTGCGCTGGCCCGGCGTGCTCAAAGATGACGCGCCGGACAGCGAAAGCCTGCAAGGGGCGTGTCGCACGCTCTTCCTCGCGACCGTGCACGATCTCTCGGCGGCGCGGCAGCGCGAGGGTCAAAGATTGCGCGAACTCATCGAACAGCGTTGCACGGGGCTGGCCGCGCTGGTCGGCGGCCTGCGCACTCGCATGCCCGAGTTGCGCGAACGCCTGCGCAATCGCCTGCACGAACGTCTCGCCGAACTCGGCACCACGGTCGATGCCGCGCGCTTCGAGCAGGAAGTGGTGTTGTTGCTGCAGCGCGCCGACGTCGATGAGGAACTCGATCGCCTCGAGGGGCATATCGCCGAGATTCGCCGCGTGATCGATGCCGACGAAGCCGCGGGGCGTCGGCTCGACTTTCTCATGCAGGAACTCAACCGCGAAGCCAATACGCTGTCGTCGAAGTCGCAGGAAATCGAACTCACCCGCATCGCCGTCGACATGAAGGTGTTGATCGAGCAGATGCGCGAACAGGTGCAAAACATCGAATGAGTGGTCGGCTGTTCGTGATCGCCGCGCCCTCGGGCGCCGGCAAGACGAGTCTCGTCAAGGCAGCGCTCGAACGCGAGTCGAACCTGCGCGTCTGCGTATCGCATACCACTCGCCCCAAAAGACCTAACGAAATCGACGGTCGCGACTACCATTTCATCGATGTACCGACCTTCAAGACCTTGATCGATGCCGACGGTTTCCTCGAATACGCACCGGTGTTCGACAACTTCTACGGCACGAGCCGCGCCGCGCTCGCCGAGGCTTTCGGTCGGGGCCACGACGTCATCCTCGAAATCGACTGGCAAGGCGCGCGTCAGGTTCGCGAGCGTACCCGCGATGCCGCGAGCGGCCGAGCAGGTTGCACCACGGTGTTCGTGCTGCCGCCCTCGCGCGCCGAACTCGAGCGGCGCCTGCGTGGTCGCGGGACCGACGATGCGACGGTGATCGCGCGCCGCCTGCGCGATGCGGTCGACGACATGAGCCACTACGGCGAATTCGACTACGTCATCGTCAACGACGACTTCGAACGCGCAGTGGCCGATCTGCGGCGTATCGTCGTCGGGCCCGCCGACGATTTGCTGTCGACCCGCCCCGCCCTCGGGCCCCTGCTCGCCGAACTGCTCGGCTGAAGGCCCCGACGCTGCTGGGTGACTGGCAAAAAACCCCTGTTCTCCCCTATACTTATCGGCCCTTCCGAAGGCTCACGCACATGGCACGCATCACCGTCGAAGACTGCCTCCAGAACGTCGACAACATTTTCCAGCTCGTGATCCTCGCCTCGCAGCGCGCTCGTCGGCTCGCCAACGGCGCCGAGGCGACCGTGCCCTGGGAAAACGACAAGCCCACGGTGGTGGCGCTGCGCGAGATCGCCGCCGGCAACATCACGCCGGAGATGCTGCTCGAGCCGGAGCCGGAACCCGAACCGGAACCGAGCCTGCTGCCGGACATCATGGAACCCGATCCGGGCTTCCGCGCGCCGCAGTTCGGCCTCGGAGACTGACCGGGCGGGCCTCGCACGCGGAGGCTCCTTGGACTACGCGGAGACACTGCTCGGTCTCCTGCCGGGCTCGCGGCGTACGCCCGGTCTCAAAGAATTACTGACTGCCGCCGGCGCCTACCTGCACCCCGATCAGGTCGAGCGAATTCGGTCCGCTGCAGAATTCGGTGCCGAAGCACACCGCGGTCAAAAGCGCAAAACCGGCGAGCCCTACATCGCGCATCCGGTGGCGGCTGCCGAAGTGCTCGCCAATCTGCGGCTCGACACCGACACCATCATCGCCGCCATCCTTCACGACGTCATCGAAGACACGCCGATCGCCAAAGAAGATCTGGCGAAGCGTTTCGGCGACAACGTCGCCGAGATCGTCGACGGCGTCACCAAACTCGACCAGATCCAGTTCAAAAGCCGCGAAGAGGCGCAGGCCGAGTCCTTCCGCAAGATGCTGCTTGCGATGGTGCGCGATCTGCGCGTCATCCTCGTCAAGCTCGCCGATCGCCTGCACAACATGCGCACCATCGAAGGCATGTCGCCGGTGCGCCGGCGCGCGATCGCGCGCGAGACGCTCGACATCTACGCACCTCTCGCCGAGCGTCTCGGTCTCTACAGCATGAAACTCGAGCTCGAAGATCTCGGTTTCCGTGCGCTCTACCCGCGGCGCTATCGCGTCATCGAAAAGGCCTTGAAGCGCGCCCGCGGCAATCAGAAAGAATTCCTGACGCGTATCTCAGAGAACATCGGCAACGCGCTGGCCAAGGCAGGCATCGCCGCCGAAGTCGACACCCGCGAGAAGCACCTCTACAGCATCTACCGAAAGATGCTTCGCAAGCGTATTCCGCTTGCCGAAATCGTCGACGTCTACGGGTTGCGCGTGGTCGTCGACTCGGTCGATCACTGCTATCGCGCGCTCGGCGTCGTGCACGGCGCCTACCGACCGATGCCCGGACGCTTCAAAGATTACGTGGCGATTCCGCGGGTCAATGGTTATCAGTCGCTGCATACCACGCTGTTCGGACCCAACGGCCTGCCCATCGAGGCCCAGATCCGCACCCGCGACATGCATCGCATCGCGGAGTCCGGCATCGCCGCCCACTGGAAATACAAGGTCGGCGAATACTCGGCCGACCACGAGCAGGCGCGTGCGCGCGAGTGGCTGTCCAATCTCGTCTCGATGCAGGAGGCCGGCACCTCCGAAGAATTCCTCGAGAGCGTGCGGGTCGATCTTTTCCCCGACAAGGTCTACGTGTTCACGCCGAAGGGCAAGATCCTGCGACTGCCGCGCGGAGCCACCATCGTTGATTTCGCCTACGCCGTGCATACCGACGTCGGCAATCGCTGCGTCGCGGCCAAGATCGATCGCCGACTGACGCCGCTACGCACCCAATTGCGCAACGGGCAGACGGTGGAGATCGTCACCGCGCCGGGAGCGATCCCCAATCCCTCGTGGGTGAACTTCGTGGTGACGGCCAAGGCGCGCGCGGCCATTCGTCAATATTTGAAGGGCCTGCGCCGCTCCGAGGCCATCGAACTCGGTCAGCGACTCATCAATCAGTCCCTTGCCGAGTTCAATCTCTCGCTGACCGACATCAGCGCGACGACGCTCGCCGCCACGGCAGGCGAACTCGGCATGGCGGATGCCGACGAGTTGTTCGAGAAGGTCGGGATGGGCGAGCGGCTCGCGCCGCTGATCGCGCGCCGACTCGGACCGGCAGCCACGGCTGCTACCGCGGCGACGACCGATGCCGCAGTCGAGACCGCGCCGACCCCGCTCGCCGTCGCGGGGACTGAGGGTTTGCTGGTGAGTTACGCGCGCTGCTGCTTTCCGGTACCGGGCGATGCGATCCTGGCCTATCTCTCGAGCGGTCGCGGCATCATCGTGCACCGTGAAGACTGTGCGAACGTCGACGACTATCGCAAGCATCCGGAGAAATGGCTCTCGGTCACCTGGGCCGAACACCCCGCACGCATGTTCGGCAGCGAGTTGCGCGTCGAAGTCGAAAACCGCATGGGTGTGCTGGCTGCGGTCGCTGCGGCCATCGCCGGCACCGAAACCAACATCGATCACGTCGAGCTCGAAGAGCGCGACGCACAAACTTCGGTACTGGTCTTCGAGGTGCGGGTTCGCGATCGCAAGCACCTCGCCAACGTCATGCGCGTGATCCGCCGCATGCCCGACGTGCTGCGACTCTCGCGTACACTCGCAGTCAGAACCCGCGACGAGTGAGTCGGCGGCGAGCCTTCGAGGAGATCGGGACATGACGCGACAGATCATCAGCACCAACGACGCACCACAGGCCATCGGCACCTACTCGCAAGCCGTGCGGGTCGGTCCCACGGTCTACATCTCCGGACAGATTCCGCTGGACCCGAGCAGTGGCCAGATGGTCAGCGGCGACATCGAACTCGAAATCCGGCGGGTGTTCGACAATCTGTCGGCCATCGCGCAAGCCGCGGGCGGATCGCTCAAACACGCCGTGAGAGTCACGGTCTATCTCACCGACCTTTCGAACTTCGCCAAGGTCAACGAAGTGATGGCGCAGTACTTTCCCCAACCCTGGCCGGCGCGTGCCGCGATCGGCGTCGCACAACTGCCGCGCGGTGCGCGCGTCGAGATCGACTGCATCCTGCATCTCGATTAATCGGCGCTGGCGCCGATGTCGCCATCGCCGATGCACCCATCAACGAGCGCCGCGATGACGGAGGCTCGTGAGCAACGACCGGTCACCGCGCTGCGCGGGGTCGGCGATGCACTCGCGGCACGCCTCGCGGTGCTCGGGGTCGAAACCGTGCAGGATCTGCTCTTCGTGCTGCCCACGCGCTACGAAGATCGCACTCGCGTGCAACCGATCGGCTCGCTGCTCGCCGGCGGACGTGCCGTCGTCGAAGGCGAGGTACAACTCACCGAAGTCGTTTTTCGACGTCGTCGACAAATGCTCTGTCGTATCGCCGACGGTTCGGGCTTTCTGACGCTGCGTTTCTTCCATTTCTCGAGTGCACAGCAACTAGGACTGGAACGCGGTAATCGCCTGCGTTGCTTCGGCGAAGTGCGCCGCGGTCCCGCCGGTCTCGAGATCGTGCATCCGGAATACCGGCGAATCTTTGACGAGCGCTCGCCGCTGGAAGAATCCCTGACGCCGGTCTATCCGGCCACCGAAGGCGTCAGCCAAGGCAGGCTGCGGGTGCTCATCGCGCAAGCCTTGCGTGAGCTGGACAGCGCAGGCGTTCGCGACTGGCTGCCGCCCGCGATCCTCGCGCCACTCGGCCTGCCGCCCCTGCGCGAAGCGCTGCGTTACGTGCATCGGCCACCAGTCGATGCCGATCTCGAAGAGCTCGACGCCGGCAAGCATCCCGTGCAACGCAGACTGGCCTTCGAAGAATTGCTGACCCATCAGGTCGTCATGCGGCGACTGCGCGAATCAGTGCGCACCGATGCTGCGTGGATATTGACCGACGGGAGTGGTCTCGAATCGCGCTTCCTCGCCGGTCTGCCCTACGAACTCACCTGCGCACAGCGCCGCGTGCTCGACGAGATCGACGCCGATCTGGTGCAGCAGCGGCCGATGGTGCGTCTCG